>Ga0105249_10002475_pt1 | contig 15997 bp, 15 predicted proteins | sample KBSS44metaG_FD_81522 | JGI IMG/M metagenome (GOLD analysis project Ga0105249, IMG submission 81522) | Switchgrass rhizosphere microbial communities from Kellogg Biological Station, Michigan, USA - KBS S4-4 metaG | ecosystem: Host-associated > Plants > Roots > Rhizosphere > Soil | place...
ACGAGCCACTGCACCAGCATGTACGGGCTGACGCCCACGCTCTGGCCGGTGAGCAGGGTGGCGTTCGCGAACGGCTCGGCCGTCACGAGCACCGTGGCGGCGGCGTAGAGCATGAGCCCGGCGACCCAGCGGCGGCGCTCGCCCGTGGGGAGCGCTCCGAGCTTGGCGGCGATGCCGACGAGGTGCGGCGGCTCGGGCGGCCCCGTACCCGTGCGCCGCAGGTACAGGCCGTAGAGGCCGATCAGGACAAGGGAGTCGGGCCACGCCAGATGCCCGCGGATGACGATCACCGGGGCATAGAGCGAGGCGGTCGCGATGACGGCGAGGTCGAGCCGGCGCCGCGGCGACAGCGCGACGGTCCCGACCGGCGGGAGGCGGCGGGCGGCGAGCACCAGGGACGCCACGGCGGGCATCCCGACGGCGAAGCTGAGCAGCAGGCGGGTGCTGCCGGTGAGGCTCGCGGCCACGTATTCGACGTGTCCGGAGTAGGCGAAGTAGAGCTCGATGGCGTACTCGGGCAGGACGGCGACGAACGCGACGCCCGCGACCGCGATGCCCGCCGGCACGTCGATCTCGGCGACCTCCGCCGCGGCGGCGAGCATGAAGGCGGCCGCGGCGACCGCGCCGCCGAACGCGAGCATCGCGAGGATGGGCGGCAGATGGACGCCGCCGACGCGCGCGAGGACGCCGGGGAGGGTGAGGGCCGCGAGCATCGCCAGGCGCCCCTGCCAGGCAGGGATCGAGGACAGGGCGCCGCCGATCGTTCTCGGGCCCGGCGCCGGCGGCGCGCCCGCGCGGCGGCGCGGGCGCGCTGCGGCGGGCGGGCGGGTGGAGTGCGGCGCGGAGGGCCGCCAGACCGCCACGACCGGCGCTCAGAACGACTCGAGAAACGACACGATCGCGACGACCGCGAGGAGCACGAGGACGGCCCGGATGGCGATCGAAAGGATGCGCTCGGGCATCAGGGCGATCGGCTGGAGCTCGTCGCGCCGGCGCCGCCGGCGGCTCGGTGCGCGGTCCGCGGTGCCGTCCTCGCGGGTGGGCTCGTCCTGCCACGCGGGCTCGTCCTCACGGGTGGGCTCGTCCTCGCGGGCACCCTGGTTCTCCCACGCAGGGCGCTGATCCCAAAGATCCTCGAGGCGGCCTCGCAGGCCGGCGATGCCGTCTCCGGCGATCGACGCGGCGGAGCGAGCCTCGTCCTCCGGTGGCGACGGCGGTGGCGGGGGCAGTGGCGGCGAGGATTCGGGCCGGCCCGAACCGCGCGCCTCGACGCGCGGCATCACGAGTGCCTCGGCCGGATTCGACGACGCGATGTCGCGCTCGATGGCGTATCCGTACAGCGCCCGGACCGCGCTGACGACCGAGCGGATCCGGCTCTCCGAAAGCCCGTCGGACCCGAGCCGGTCGACGAGCGCCTGCACGTCGTGGCGGCGGACGTCGCGGAGCTGCATCGCCCCGAGCTGCGGAACGACGTGGGACTCGAGGATGCCGCGCAGGTCGCGCAGCGCGCTCGGCATGTACGGCCGGCCGCTGCGGTTGAGCGTCCGGCCCGCCGTCGCGGAGGCGAGGAACGCGTCGACCACGGCGGCCACCGTCGCGTCGCCCGCGGCCGACGCGGACGGGCGCGGCGCGGCGGTCCGCTGGTCCGGCCGGACGGCGACGCCGAGGTCGGAGGTGGCCGAGCGACGCCCGGAAGGCTTCCAGTCGTACACCACGGCGTCAGCCACGGCGGTGCCCGCGCGTCTCCACGTCCAGGACGGTATGGCCGGCCCGGCCCGGCGCGATCCCGTCGTCGTGTCGCCCGATATCGATGCCGCCTCGGCCCCGCGCTCGGGGGCGCGTACACGTCGTCGCATGACCGCTCGCTCTCATGTCGTCCGGCCGGCGCGGGTCGCCCTCGCCGCCGCCGTGGTGCTCCTCGCCACGAGCGCTTCCCAGCCCGCAGAGGCGGCGCCGCCCGGCGCGCGCACCGCGCACGTCTGCGTCGACGAGCAGAGCACGGAGGCCCGCGCTCGCGCGGCGGGCGACGGCCCCGGCGGCGGGGAGGACGAGGGTGCCCCGCCCGCCTTCACGCCGGGCTTCTTCCGGCACACGTACACCCTGGACGTCTCGATGGACGGCGCGGACGGACAGGACATCCCGGTCTCGGTCGAGGAGGTCTGCGACGTCCCGCCCACCTACGCCAAGCAGGCGGCGCAGCTGGCCGGTGCGGACGGCGTGGCGGCGCTGCAGGCGCACACCGAGGTCTGGCAAGGGCGGACCCGGCTGCTGGGCCCGTCGGCCGAGGCCGCGCTCGACGGCGCCGATACCGCGACCATCCGGACGCGGCTCCTGCCGGTGCGGTCGTGGCGCGAGGACGAGGACGGCGACCCTGTGCCGACGTTCGCCGCGCGCCGGATCGTGATCACCGACTAGGTCGCGCACAGCCCCGGGTTGACGGCCGCCTTCAGCGTGCAGTAGAGCGGCGAGATCTCGTAGCGGTTGCCCGGATCGTCCGTGCTCCGCCCGGCGAGATCCGTGAGGCCGGCGTTGAAGCCTCGATCGCGTCGGCCCGCGGGATCCATGTCGCGCGCGCCCGCCCACTGGTAGACGTACAGCCGCGTGATGCGCGGGCTCACGGCCACGCAGTCGCCGAGGACGAACGCCAGATCGCCGTCGGCGCGCGCGACGAGCGTGCGGCGACGGACGGACCGCCCGTCGGGGTCCGCGTTGAAGTGCTGTGTGACGACGCCGCCGACCTCCGTGAACCAGATCACGGGATCGTCGGGACTCGGCTCGCCGTCCGCCCGGGCGGCCGTGAGGCGGGCGAAGGCGCGCACGCCCGTCGTGTCACGCCGGAACCCGCAGCTGTACGGATGCAGCGCCCAGGCCGCCGGGCGGTACCCGCAGCGGTGGTCGCGGCTGCCGTCCATGCCGTCGCAGTAGTCCTGGAAGTACCGCGCGAAGGCCTCGGCGTCCCCCGGCGTCGCCGACTGCTCGGCGAAGTCGCCGGCGACGACCGAGCAGCGGCCGACGCACCAGGCGGCGAGGGCGCGGAAGAACTGCCCGGCGCGGAACCCGTCGCTCGCCGTCGGCTGCGTGCGGTTGTTGGGCTCGTTCCAGGCGGTGAACCGGCGCAGGCGCGGGTACTCGTCCGGGGCGCCGCCGGCGGCCTCGAGCCGTCCGACGTAGTCGACGAACCCGGTCACCGCGGCGAGGTAGACCGCCGGGGCCGGCAGCGACTGGGCCGGCACGCGCCCGCCGGTACGGAGGTCGCGCTGGCGCTCGAAGGAGATGAGCGGGTCGTCGAAGCCTCCCTGGCGCATCGCCCGGAGGGTGCGGAGCGTCCGGTCGAGCTCGAGGCCGGCGCGCCTCGCCGTCGACGCGGGCGCCGCGGGGTTGGCCGCCTTGGCGCGCGCGTAGACGTTCCACGGCACGACCAGGCGTCCCTCGCGCAGGTGCAGGCCGCGAGCGCTCGTCGCGCGCGGGTCGCGCCACGGGTCCACAAGCGCGGGATCGTTCTGGTCGGACAGGCCGATCGTCGCGGCGGCGTCCTCCATCGCCGACTGCGAGCCGGCGCGGATGCCCGCCAGCGTCCGGGCGATCGGCGGCTCGGAGCGCAGCGCCGCGGCCTCGGGCGCGGTCGCGTCGTGCTCGCCGCAGTACGTCAGCTGCGTGTCGGGGTCGGGCGCGCACCCGCCGTCGCGTGCGCCGGCGATCGGACCGACCTCGTCCGGCCCGGCGGCCGCGCCGGGGCCCGGCGCCGCCGGCACCGATTCGGCCGCGGTCGCCGCGGCGACGAACGTCACGAGGATCACGGCGATCGCGACGAGGACGCGTGGACGGATCCGCCGCGTGGTCAGGTCGCGACCGCCGATGGCGCCGGGCGGCGCCTGCGAGGCACGCTGGTCGCGGACGGGGTCGATCGGTGGGACCGGTCTCACGGCACCAGCGAAGCGTGCTTCGGCGCGAGCGCGATAAGCGGACCGGCTCGCGCGGCACCGACGTGCTATCGCGGACCCTGCCGGGAGCCGCCACGCTCATCGTCATGACCAGCGATCGAGCGAAGGCGTACCGGCGCGTCGTCAGGACCGTACGCGACATGGGCCCGGCGAAGCTGTTGCCGTCCGAGCAGACCTGCGTCCGCGAGGCTGCGGACACGCTGCTCTTCTGCCGCGACCTGGACGGCGAGGAGGCCCGTGCGGCGTTTGCCGCCGCGGCCGAGCTGACGGACCGTCTGATCGAGTCGGGGCGGTGGACCGATTCGCGCGGGCGCCTGCTCCTCGACGACATCTGGGCCTGCGGGCCGGGCGCGGCGATGCTCGAGCCGGTTGCCGCGTGACGGCCGCGCGCACCATCGCGACCGCGCCGTCCAGCTGACGCCGGAGCCGGCGAGAGCCGGCCGGCGCGCGCCATCGGCCCGCTCCCACCGGGGCGGCGCAGCGATCGCTCGGCTGCGCGAAGGCACAGCTCACCGCCCGCGCCGGGGAGGAGAGGGGCGCGGACGGGGCTGTGCGAGGCCCGCCGCGGGGGGGCGGGCCGTCCGTGTCGCCGGGGAAGGACACGGACGCAGCCGGCCATCGGTCGGGAAGCCTTCCCGCGGAGCGCCCCACGCCCCGCGCGGCCTTCTGCGACGACCTGCTGCCCGGCCAGCCTAAGCCTGTCGGCGTGGTCGCCCATCGCGTTCGCCGACCGGTCGATACCGGTTCGTTCTCAGGTGGATCGCGACCGCGGCGGGTCCTGCAGGTACGCCAGGACGGCGAGCACCCGGCGGTGCTCGCCCACCGTCGGTCCAAGGCCCAGCTTCTGGAAGATGCCGGTGACGTGCTTCTCGACCGCGGCCTCCGTGACGACGAGGGCGTCGGCGATCCCCTGGTTCGACTTGCCCTCGGCCATGGCGGCGAGCACGTCGCGCTCACGCGGGCTCAGCTGATCCAGGGGGCCGCGGCCGCGGCGGCCGAGCATCCGTCCGACCACCTCGGGGTCCAGGGCGCTCCCGCCGGCGGCGACGCGCGCGACCGCCTGGATGAAGGCGTCCACGTCGCCCACGCGTTCCTTGAGCAGGTATCCGACGCCTTCGGGCCGGTCGCCGATGAGCTCCAGGGCGTAGTCCTCCTCGTAGAACTGGGAGAGGATGAGCACGCCGGTGTCGGGCGACCGACGACGTATCTCGAGGGCCGCGCGCAACCCGTCGTCGCCGTGACCCGGCGGCATCTGCACGTCCGCGACGACGACGTCGGGGCGATGTGCGACCGCCTTGCGCAGCAGATCGTCCGCGTCGCCGGCCTGGGCCACGACGTCGATCCCCGCCTCCTCGAGAATGCGGGCGATTCCCTCGCGCATGAGGACGTCGTCCTCGCCGATCACCACGCGCACAGCGGCCGTCACGGTCAAACCGTACCCGACCGCAGTGGCGCGCCGGAACGCTCAGTCGCGTCCCAGCAGGCGTACGAGCGGGGCGTTGGGCAGCTCGTGCTTCGCGACGAACGCGCCGGCTCCGGAACGTCGGAGGTCCTCGGGGCTCGCGGCGTCCGGGTCGGTCGACGTCAGCACGATGCGCGGGCTCCAGGGCAGCGCGGAAAGGCGCCGGGCCAGCGTGAGGCCGTCGCCGTCCGGGAGCCCGATGTCGACCAGCGCCGCGTCCGGACGGAGGGCGTGGGCGATGTCGAGCGCCGCGTCGACACTCTCAGCCTCCGCGACGACGACGAGGCCCTCTGCGGCGAGGACGCGCCGCGCGAGATCGCGGAAGACGGGGTCGTCGTCGACGACGAGCACGGACGGAGGCATCGGGACGCGATGATGGCACCGGCCTCGGCCCCCGAACGTCGGGCTGACCCGACATCTGCAGACACGTAGGGCCAGCCCGACCCCGGCGTCGGGTCGGCCCGCGCACGCTCTCCGGACGGTGGGTATGGGCGCTGCCGGCGAAGCACGAGAAGGTCCCGGACCATGAACGAGAGTGCCACCGCGCCGATTCGCCTCCGTCCGGACGTCGTGGCTGCCCATCCGCCGGTGCGCCACGTCCGTCGGCGCTCCTTACCCCCGCGCGCAGGTCTGCACGGGTTCTGTCCCCCGGAGAACGTCATGAAGCTGCCGAAGGTCGTCGAGCTCAAGCGAGGATCCGCCCACGGCGCGCCGGTGGTGCCGTCAACGGCGGCCGGATCCAACCCGCACCAGATCGGAGGGCATCGGTGGAACTCCGGCAGCTGAGGTACTTCGTCGCGGTCGCCGAGGACCTGCACTTCCGTCGTGCGGCGGAACGCCTGCACGTGGCCCAGCCCGCCGTCAGCGAACAGGTGCGAAAGCTCGAGGTCGACCTTGGCGTCCAGCTCTTCGAGCGGACCCATCGGAGCGTGTCGTTGACCGACGCCGGCGCGGCGCTCCTCGACGAGGCGCGGCGCGTGCTGCGCCAGACGGAGGTCGCGCGCCAGGCGGCGCGCGGAGCGACCGAGCGCGCCGCGATGCGGCTGCGCATCGGCTACCTGCCCGACGCCTTGCCCGCCGCGGTTCCGCGCGCGCTGCGCCAGCTCACGGCGTCGATTCCGGCCGTGCAGGTCGACCTCGAGAGCGCGCCCGCGTGGCGGCTCGTCGACGATGTGCGGCGCGGGCGGCTGGACGTCGCTATCACGAGCCTTCCGGCGCCGGCGAATGGGCTGCGCGTGCTGCCGCTCGGCGAGCAGGGAGCGGTGGTCGCGCTCCCGGCGATGCACCCGCACGCCCTCGAGCCCGAGATCGCCATCGAGCGGCTCGCGCCGGAGCGGATCGTCCTGCTGCCCTACGAGGCGAACCCCGCGTTCCGCAACGCCGTGGTCGCGCTGTGTCACGCCGAGGGCCTCGCGCCGGCGTTCATCGAGGTCGCCGAGTCGCGGGTCGAGCACGCGCTGCTCGCCGTGGTTGCGGGCATGGGGCCGGCGATACTCCCCGAGTCCGTGGCCGAACGCTACGCGACGCCCGGAGTCCGTTTCGTGCCGCTGGCCGATGCGCGGGTCCCCGTGCAGACCGTCGCCCTCACGCATGCGGACCACGGCAGCCTCTCGACCGCCGCGTTCCTGCGGGCCCTCGAGCGAACGACCGTGCCGCGGGCGGCCGAGCCGCCACACGACGTCGTCGCCTTATCCGCCTGATCCCGTGCGACCCGTACAGCCGGACCTCGGTCCGGACATCACGACAGCAGGAGAACACGGTGACCGTCCCAATCAGGCGTCGTCCGGAGCGGTCGACGCCATCGCCATGGCGACGCGGAGCCATCTGACATGGAGCTCCGTCACCTTCGATACTTCGTCGCGGTCGCGGAGGAGCGCAGCTTCACGCGCGCGGCCGAGAAGCTCTGGATCGCCCAGCCCGGACTGTCGACGCAGATCCGCCGGCTCGAGGGCGAGCTCGGCATCCGTCTGTTCGAGCGCCACACGCGCGGCGTGGATCTGACCGAGGCCGGCGAGCTCTTCCTCGACCGGGCGCGCGTCACGCTGGTGGCGGCGGAGGCTGCGCGCTCGACCGGCCGCGATCTCGCGGCGGGGCTGGTTGGCAGCATCCGCCTCGGGGTCGCGACGTGTGCCGGCTGGCGGGGCACGTCGGCGCTGCTCGAGACGTTCGCGCGCGACTGGCCGCAGGTCGAGGTCACCGTCTCCGAGTCGTACGGGGGGACGCTGATCCGCGACCTTCGCGACGGCCGGCTCGACGCCGTGCTCGCCCCGGCCATGTTCACCACGGCCGAGCTTCTCCAGCTCCCCGTGGGCCGTGAGCCGTGGCTGGTCCTCGCCGGCGCGTCGCATCGCCTGGCGGGATCCGACGGCCCCGTCGCCGCCTCGGACCTGCAGGGGGAGCGGCTCGTCGTCACGGGCCACCGCGACGCGGCGGCCTATGACCGGGCCGTCGCCGAGACGCTGGCCGCGCTCGGGGTCGCCTGCGAGCTCTCGCGGGCCGGTTCTGGGCCCGCCCTCTACGCGCCGGTGGTCGCCGGCGATGCGCTCGCGCTGACGACGTCGCCCACCGCCTCCGCCGCCGGCCTCGCCGCCCGCCGCCTGAAGCCCATCCGGGCGATCGACTTCGCGCTCGTCTGGCGGGACAAGACGCCGGCGCCGGCGCTGGACCGTCTCATCAGCGCGACGAGGTCCCGCGCGACGGACGAACCGGCGTATCGGCCGCGCCGCGAGCTCGCCCGGGTCGCGTGACATGGGCGGCGTCCTGTCGGCGGCCGACGAGGCCCGGCTGAGCCTCGCCGTCGAGCTCGGCGACCAGCGCGCGGCGGAAGAGATGATCACGGCCAACCTGCGGTTGGTGTGGTTCGTCGCGCGCAGATACCGAGGCCTCGGCGTCCCGTTCGAGGATCTGGTGCAGGAGGGAACCATCGGCCTCGTTCGCGCGGTCGACCGCTTCGATCACCGTCGCGGCGCGAAGTTCTCGACGTTCGCGGTGTGGAGGATCAGGCGCGCGGTGAAAGACGCCGTCGAGGCCGGGCGGACCATCCGGATCCCCGCGCACGCCGCCCGCGGGCTCGCAGCCGTCGAGCGGGCGGAGACCGAGTTGCGGCGGCAGGGCCCGGAACCGCCGAGCACCGAGGCGCTCGCCGCACGGACCGGCCTCAGCGTCAAGGGGGTGCGGACGCTGCGCGAGGCGGGCCGCGTGACGGCGTCCCTCGACGCGCCCGCGGGGGAGGAGGGCACCGCGCTGGTCGACCTCGTCGCCGACCCCGATCCCGACGACCCATGGGGTCGGCTCGACGAACAGGAGACCCGCCGCCAGGTCCGGGCGATGCTCAAGGTCATCCCACCGCGGCATCGCGAGGTCCTGGTCCGCCGCTTCGGCATCGCCGGCGACGCGCAGACGCACGCCGAGATCGGCGCGGCGCTCGGGGTGAGCGAGGAGCGGAGCCGGCAGCTGGAACGCCAGGCGCTCCACTGGCTACGGGAGCTCGGCGACGGGCAGCGCGACATCGCGTAGCGCTGCCGAGCAGCCATACCCGATTGGCACCGGCGCGCGTCCCATCACGTATTGCGCGCCGCGCGATGCGGACGGAGATCGGTTCGGGACCAGCCCGCAACGACGAAAGGGACCAGCGACATGGCCGACGACATCACCAAGCGGATCGCGCGGTTCATCGAGCCGTTTCGCGTGAGCCCCGGCTCGAATGTGAAGCTGGCGAAGGACTTCGACCCCGCGTTCAAGGCGGGCATCGAGAAGAAGAAGGACGGGGTCGGGCTGCTCAACGACGGCATCTCGCTGCTGTCGGAGTATCAGCAGCGGCTGGCGGCTCAGGGCACGCACGGCGTCGTGGTGGTTCTCCAAGCGCTCGACGCCGCGGGAAAGGACGGGACGATCCGCCACGTCATGAGCGGCGTCAACCCGCAGGGCGTGCGGGTCGAGAGCTTCAAGGTCCCGTCCGCCGGCGAGCTCGACCAGGACTACCTGCGCCGCTATCAGGAGCGGCTGCCGGCACGCGGCGGGATCGGGATCTTCAACCGATCCCACTACGAGGAGGTGCTTGTCGTACGCGTCCACCCCGAGAACCTCGTCGCCGAGAAGCTCGCGCCCGAGGCTCACCAGCACCATGTCTGGAAGCACAGGTACCGCGCGATCAACGAATGGGAGCGATACCTCTCCGACAACGGCTTCCGCATCGTGAAGCTCTTCCTCAATCTCTCCAAGGAAGAGCAGCGCACGCGCTTCCTGCGGCGCATCGACCTGCCCGAGCACAACTGGAAGTTCTCCGCGGCAGACCTGCGCGAGCGCCGGCACTGGGACGCATACCAGGACGCGTTCTCCGAGATGTTCAGTCACACGAGCACCGACTGGGCGCCGTGGCACATCATCCCGGCGGACCGCAAGTGGTTCGCACGGGTGGCCGCCGCGGCGGTGATCGCAAACGCGCTGATCGAGATCGACCCGCAGTACCCGACGGTGGGCGACGAGGCCCTTCGCGAGCTCGAGGCAGCCAGGCGCGAGCTCGAGGCCGACGCGCCCGAGGGCGCGTCGGCGGATCCGTTCGAGGCGGCGGCCGGCGTGCCGGCCGGCGCCACCGCGTGAGGCCCGCGATGGCCGCCCGATTCGTCGCCGCCGTCGACCACGGCACCACCAGCACCCGGTGCATCCTGTTCGACGCGAACGGGACGCCGGCCGCGATCGCGCAGCGCGAACAGACGATGTACTACCCGCGCCCCGGCTGGGTGGAGCTCGACATGGGACAGGTCTGGGAGGGGACCCGGGCGTGCATCCACGAAGCGCTCGCCGCCGCCGGCGCGAGCGCGGCGGACGTCGCGGCGATCGGAATCGCGAACGAACGCGAGTCCGTCGTCCTGTGGGACCGGCGGACCGGACGTCCGGTCGGCCACTCGATCACGTGGCAGGACACGCGCACCGCCGCCGCCGCGGATGCCCTGGCCGCCGATGGCGGCATCGACCGCTTCCGGGACACGACCGGACTGCCGATCTCGACCTACTCGTCCGCGCTGAAGCTCAGGTGGCTGCTCGACCAGGACCACGCCCGGCGCGCCGCGGCCGAGCGCGGTGACCTGCTGTTCGGGACACCCGACACCTGGCTCCTGTGGAACCTGACCGGCGGCCCCCGGGGCGGCGTGCACGCGACCGACCCGAGCAACGCGGCGCGGACGCTGCTGATGGATCTCCGGACCCTCGACTGGGACGACGACCTGCTCGACGTTATGGGGATCCCGCGGGCCGTGCTTCCGGAGATCCGCTCGTCGAGCGAGGTCTACGGCAACGCGGTCGGCGATCTTTCCGGGGTGCCGGTCGCGGGGATCCTCGGCGACCAGTCCGCATCCCTCTTCGGACACACGTGCTTCGACCACGGCGACATCAAGAACACGTACGGCACAGGCGCCTTCCTGCTGTCCACGCTGGGAACGGAGCCGGTGGTGTCCGAGCACGGGCTGATCACGACGGTGGCGTGGAAGCTCGGTCCCGCGGACGCGGTCTACGCGCTCGAGGGCTCCGTCGCGATGGCCGGGGCCCTCGTCCAGTGGCTCCGCGACAACCTCGGCCTGATCGACGATGCGTCCGAGATCGAGCCCCTCGCGCGGTCCGTCCCGGACTCGGGCGGCGTCGTGTTCGTTCCCGCGTTCTCCGGGCTGTTCGCGCCGTACTGGCGGACCGACGCCCGCGGCGTCATCGTCGGGCTCACGCGGTACGCGACCAAGGGACACATCGCCCGGGCTGCGCTCGAGGCGACGGCGTACCAGACCTACGATCTCGTCCAGGCGATGCTCGCCGACACCGGCCTCGAGAAGCTGGGCGAACTGCGCGTCGACGGCGGCATGACGAAGAACGACCTGCTGATGCAGTGCCAGGCCGACCTTCTCGGGGCGCCCGTGGCCGCGCCTTCCATCGCCGAGATCACCGCTGTCGGCGCCGCCTATGCGGCGGGCCTGGCGACCGGGTTCTGGGCCGGCCTGGACGAGCTCCGGGCCAACTACAGCGTCACCCGCCGTTGGCAGTCTCGGATGGACGACGACGAGCGCGCTCGCGGCGTCGCCGACTGGCGCCGGGGGATCGACCGGACCCTCGGCCTGTCCGGGCCGGAGCGGGTCGCGGCGAGCGCGGGCTGACCGTGCCCATCACGCACGCGCCGCGAGACCCGCGGGTGTGGGCCGGCCGGCCCACACCCGCGTCGGGCGTCACAGCATTTCGACGACCTTGATCTCGTTCGTCACGCCGATCACTCCGTAGAGGCCGGCGACGTCGTCGAAGGCGAGGTCGCTCTGGAACTGGAACTCGACGTCGCCCGTGAGGGTGATCCAGCCGTCGTCGACGCTGACGTCCAGCGCGTCACCCGGGATGAGTGAGTCCCAGATCAGACGCTGCAGCGCCGCGCCGCGGATCTCGGCGTCGTCGCGGCGGTCGTCGTCGAGCAGCCGGACGTTCAGCTCGTCGAAGACGTCGGCGACGGCCCCGACGCGCCGGGCGTCGGCGACCGCTGCCCGCCGCTGGGCGAAGCTGCCGACGGTGCCGCGCAGGGTGACGGTGGCGCCGAACGCGTCGACGGCGATCTCGTCCGCGGCCGGCAGGCGCGGATCGTTCGCGAGGACGGCGCGCACGTCGTCGACCATGACGCTGTCGTTGATGGTGTCCATGGGTGAGGCTCTCCTGTGCTCGTGCCGCGAAGCGGCGGGGACGGATTGGACAAGCTCGGGCGGCGGTGCCTCCCGAGCCTGTGGCCAAGCCTCGGCGGACGGGCGGCGCGGGCGAAGACCTGTCGCACGTCACCGCGATAGACCGGCGCTATGGCCGTCCGGCGCGGGTGATGGCGTCGGCGGTCCGACGACGACGCGATCAGCCGGATTCCGGCTCAGATGTAGCCCTTGCGGCGCAGCCACTGCAGCGCCGGATAGCCCCAGAGCGGCGGCAGATAGAACGTGCACAGGCGCTTCGTGAGGGCGATGGCGAATGCGGTCGACTCGTCGACGCCGACCGCGATCAGGCCGGCGGCGGTGCTCGCCTCGGCCGCCCCGATCCCTCCCGGGACCGGGATGAGGCTCGACAGGACTCCCGCGGCCGTGTTGACGAACACGAGCTCCGCGAGCGACAGGTCCGCCCCGTAGGCGCGGCACGCCGCCCCGAGGACGAGGGCGAACAGCAGCTCGCTGAGCAGGTTGCCGCCGAACAGCTCGAGCCGCTTGCGGCGCGTCCGCGCGACGGTGGTGAGCGCGTCCAGCGCGACCCGAGCGCGCGGCACGACCTTCGCCCGCAGCGATGGCACCGCGACCATCACGCCGACGCCGATGGCGAGCGCGATCACGATCGCCCCGACCAGGCGCGCGTCGGGGCCGCCGTCCGCGAACTGGCTCGTGTCGACGTCCACGCGGACGAACGGCAGCGTGCCGAGCACGAGCACCGCCTTGACGACCTTCTCGGACACGTCGTCGACGGCGCCGGCGGCCACCGCCGCCGGGGTCGACGCTCCCATGCGCTGGAGGAACCGCACGTTCATCGCGATCCGGCCCGCGGAGCTCGGGACCGTGAGGGTGATGAACCTGATCGCCGCCTGGAGCACGACGCACGGCAGCAGCGGCAACGGCGTCGGCACGGAGCCGCGCACCGAGATCCCGCCGCCGATCATCGTCAGCTGGGCGAGCACCAGCGCCACGACGGCCCAGGGGAGGTCGGCGCCGCGCAGCTCGTCGAGCAGCGTGCCCGGGCCGATCTCGGCGATCTGGCCGATCAGGCTGTACGCCGCGAAGATGACGAATGCGACGAGGACGAGGTCCTGCGGTCGGACCCGCCGGAGCTCCACGACCTTCGCGGGCTCCGTCCCGGTCGCCCTTGCGGTCGCCTCCCGGAGGTCCTTGAGCGCGACCTCGTGCGTCCGCGCGAGATCGCGCACGTGCGGCGTGAGCGCCGCGCGCTGCAGATATGGCGCGGCGCCGGTGACCGCGCCGGTGCCGATGCCGTCGATCGCCGCAGCGAGGGCCCGCTCGGGACCGACGAGCACCGTGCATGCGACCAACAGCTCCGCGACGTCGATGTCGAGCGCCGACGGCGGCGCGCCCAGCGTCGCCGCGGACAGGTCCACGACGAGCGGCGAGCCATCGACGAGCGCGACGTTGCTCCCGTTCAGCCGGCCGTGCGAGATCCCCGCCGCGTGCAGGCGCGCCACCTGGGCCCACAGCGCGCGCAACGTCTCGTCGGACACGTCTTCGGCTCGCAGGTCCTCGAGGACATCGGCATCCGGCTGCACGGTGACCACGACGGCGTCGCCCTCGGGGCCGAGCGCCGCCGTGACGACCTCGGGCACGCGAACGCCGGCCTCCGCCGCCAGGAGCGTCGCGAGCGCCTCATGCTCGACCTGCTCCAGCCGCCCGATCGCGACGCTCCGCGGCGGGTCCCGGTAGGCGAGCGAACGCCAACGGCGCGCCATCCGCTGCGTCTCCTGCGCGTCGCGTCCCAGCACGCGGGCGCGGAGCGGCCGGCCCGCCGTGTCGTGGCCGACATATTCGGCGGCGCCGATCCGCTGGCGGGCGGCGATCCGCAGGTCGCGAACGTCCACGTCGAGCGAGGCGAGCGCATCGCGGACCCGCTGGACGGGTGGCATCCCGGCCGATGTCCCGAACGCGAGCCGGACCAGCGCGGCCACCGCGAGGCCGAGCGCCAGCCCGGCCACCGCGGCCGACGGGAGCGCCACGTCGAGGGCGAGGACGCCCAGCGCTGCGAGTCCGACGAGCCAGACGGCGAGCACGCGGACCGGGCGCACGACCTCGGGGGCGGCGACGGCGACGATGGCCGCGGCCCATGCGACGCGGAGCTCCGGGAACCCCCAGCGCGACCAGATTCCCGCGTCGACGGGCGACCAGTCCGGTCCGACGGTCCCGCCGAGGAGGGCGCCGGCCGCGCCGACGAGCAGGAGGGCCACGAGGACGTCGCGCGCGAGCCTGAGCCGCCGGCGCCATATGACGTCGGACGCGATCACGACCGCGAGGAGCAGCGCGGCGAAGAGTGCGCTCCGCCACACCGGCCGGGCCCATCCCAGGAGCGTGCCGAGGGCGTCGCCGATCGCCTCGTCGGTGCCCGGGACCGATTCGGCGGCCACGGCCGCCAGGGCGCCGACGAGCATCGCGGAGGCGAGCAGCACGAGGTCGGACGCCCGCCGGTTCCGGCCGCGGGCATGGGCGGCGGTCAACAGCGTGAAGCGATCCCCGCCACGGCCGGGTCGGTGGCCGCGGAGGGTTGGCGCCCTGGACGGGCGGCGGTCCGCCGTCATGCCGACCGATTATCGCCGCTCCACCCGCCCCCGTCGGCGCGGTCGGTCAGCCCCGGCCGGTCGCCATACACCGCAGGTATCGCGCAGTGCGCGTGAGGGTCTTGGCTGCAGCGAGCGCCGCCACGAGGCTTCGCGCGACGAACGAGTTGCGAACGAGCCCGCGTCGTCGAACGCCTCTGAGCAAGGAGCATCCCGTGTCCGACACGACCACCACCCTGCAGCGCGCCGTCATGGAGGCGCTCGCGGACAACCCGATCGTCCACGCCGACGAGGTCGCCGTCGAGGTCCTCGACGACGCCGGCGACATCGTCCTGCGCGGCACGGTCGGCAGCCTCGTCCAGCGCGCCGAGGCGGTGCGTGCCGCCGGCGCCGTCCCGGGGGTGCGCCATGTCGAGGACGGATTGCGCGTCCACGTCATGGGGATCGACGGGCGGACCGACGCGGACACCGAGGCCGCCGTCCTCGACGCGCTCGACGCCGACGACGAGGTCCACGCCCGCGACGTCGAGGTCGACGTGGACGACGGCGCCGTCACGCTTCGCGGTCTCGTGGAGATCGCGTCGCAGCGCGAGCGCGCGCAGCGCATCGCCATGGCCGTCCCGGGCGTCACGAGCGTCGTCAACCAACTGCGCGTCTGGCTCACGGTCTCCGCCGACGACGTCGTCGAGCGCGTGACCGACGCGATCGGCCGCGACGCGATCGTGGGCGCCGACGCGGTCGCGGTCACCGTCCGCGACAACGACGTGACGCTCAGCGGAACGGTCGGTTCGGTCGAGCACCGCGACGCCGCGCGGCGGGCGGCGGAGGGCGCCCCCGGCGTCGCCGCGGTCCACGATGAGCTGACGGTCCGCGGCGACCAGATGCGCTGACGTCCGCAACGCCCGGTTTCCCGCCGTGCGGACGTGAAGCCGGGCACGCGCTACGCGGGTCCGGCTAGCATCGGGCCGTGGACGTGGAGATCCCGCCTGTCGAGCAGCGGGTTTCCGCTGTCGCCGCCGCGGTGAGCGCCCGAGCCGGCGAGGTGAGCGACGACATCGTCGCCCTGGTGACGCGCGAGATCCCGCCGCTGGACGACGACCAGCGCGTCGTGAGCCTGCTCTCCGCGAGCGTCGCCGAGAACGTCGCGACGGTGCTTCACGTGCTCCAGCACGGGATCGACCCCGAGCGCGTCGAGGCGCCCGCTGCCGCGATCGAGTACGCCCGCCGGCTCGCCCAGCGCGGCGTGCCGATGGTCGCGCTCGTGCGCGCCTACCGCATCGGGCAGGCCCGCTTCCTGCAGTGGTGCTTCGACGAGCTCGGCAGCGGCGT
>Ga0105249_10002477_pt1 | contig 15993 bp, 16 predicted proteins | sample KBSS44metaG_FD_81522 | JGI IMG/M metagenome (GOLD analysis project Ga0105249, IMG submission 81522) | Switchgrass rhizosphere microbial communities from Kellogg Biological Station, Michigan, USA - KBS S4-4 metaG | ecosystem: Host-associated > Plants > Roots > Rhizosphere > Soil | place...
CCGCTGAACCAGTGAAACAGCGGTGAACCGAGGCTCGACGAACTGCCGCCGTCGTAGTTGATCGCCGCGACCAGCCCGAGCGCCGCTAGGATCGACAGCGGAATGCGCCAATCGATCACGCGCGCGGCGATCAACGCACCACCGCCCACCAGATACGCGACGTTCAGCCATTCCCACCGGGTACCGGCGAACGCGCCGAGACCGTGCGCGGGGGTCCAGAAGTCTGCCACGGTGAGCCCGCCGCGGTGCTTGAACGCGTCGAGCACCGTCGCGCCGGTTACGCCGTCGACGCCGGTACCGGGCCATGTCGCGAGCGCCGCGGGGAATGACAACAGCAGCGCGGCATAACCGACCATTGCGGGATTGAACGGGTTTGCGCCAGCGCCGCCGAACGCGTGCTTGCCGATCCCTATCGCGATGAGGACGCCGACGATGACCACGCCGGCCGCCACCGAGGGTGGCAGCGCAAGTGCGAGCAGCACCGCCGTGACGAGTCCGCTGCCGTCGCGAACGACGTCGATCGGCGCAACGTCGCGCAGCTTTGCGATGGACGCTTCCACTGCAACGGCGGTGGCAATGGCGATCGCGATGTTTGCGAGCACACCATCACCTAACGTGGTTGCCTGCATTATCGCGCCCGGAGCAAGAGCGGCGAGTACGAAGGCGGTGGTCTGCTGAGACGACGTGGGCCGGATCACGCGTCGTCCCACGAGCGACGCGCGGACAAACGCGCCTGGCGCTGCTGACGACGTTCCTCGGCCGCAAGCGCTTGGGCGGCGGCACGGCGTCGATGCGCATCGTAGCGCCGCCTCGCATCGGCAGCATGTGCGGCGTCGGCAGTCGCTCGCCGCGCGAGGTCGGCTGCCTGCCGCTCGCCGGCGACCATCGCGATGCAATCGACCGGACAAGCCGGAATGCACAGTTCGCAACCGGTGCAATGCCGGGCGATTACCGTGTGCATGTGTCCGGCTGCGCCGGCGATCGCATCAACGGGACACGCGGGCAGGCACAACGCACAACCGATACAGCGGGACTCATCGATCAGTGCGACCGCGAACGGGTCCATCGGTCGCAGGTCCGGGTCGAGCGGTACGATCGGCCGGTTGAGCAGAGAGGCGAGCGCCACGATCGTGGTCGAACCGCCTGGCGGGCAGCGATTCATCGCGGCGCCGCCGGCCACCGCCTCGGCGTAGGGTCTACAGCCGGGATGGCCACAACGTTCGCATTGGGTCTGCGGCAACAAGAGGTCGATCGCGTCGATGAGTCTCGCGCCGGTGGGCCGCAGACGCCGCTCCGTCCATCCGAGCGCTCCCCCCAACACAACTGTCAGGAGAGCGAACACAGATATGCCGATGAGTCCCATCTAGCCCCCGATGCCCTTAAAGCCCATGAACGCCAGCGACATCAGTCCCGCGGTCACGAGTTGGATCGGCGCACCGCGAAACGGTGCCGGAACGCGCTGTTCGTCGAGCCGCTCGCGCAATGCCGCAAACATCGTGATGACCAACGTGAAGCCGAACGCGGCGCCCAGCGCGTACAGAATCGTGGCGAACAGACTCAAGTGCCGGTTGGACGCGAGCAGCGCCACACCGAGCACGGCACAGTTGGTCGTGATCAACGGCAGATAGATGCCGAGCACCTGATGCAGCACGGGATCGATCGCGCGAATCGCGAACGTCACGCCTTGAACGAGCCCAGCGATCAACACGATGAACGCGACCAGGCGCAGGTACTCGAGATCGAGCGGCAGCAGTACGAACCGTTCGATCAAATGGCTTGCTGCGGCGGACAGCGTCAGCACGAATGCGGTAGCCAGCGCGAGCGCCCATGCGTTGTCCAATCGGCTGCCGGCACCGAACAGCGGACACACGCCGAGGAATTGCGTCAGAACGAAGTTGTTGGCGAGTACGGCTCCGATCAGTAGCGGGAATGCGTCTACCATTCCGGCGGTCCGTCAGCGGACCTGCATTCCCGGAACTGCGCCGGAATCGGGCGAGAGCAGGAAGATCTCTTCGCCGCCCGGGCCGGCCGCCAGCACCATCCCTTGCGACTCGCCGAAGCGCATTTTGCGCGGCTTGAGGTTAGCCACCACGACGGTGAGGCGTCCGACGAGCGACTCCGGCGTGTACGCACTCCTTATTCCTGCAAAAACCTGCCGACGCGATTCGCCGAGATCGAGCACCAGCTTGATCAGCTTGTCGGCGCCGTCAACGTGTTCGGCGGAAACGACCCGCGCCACGCGCAGGTCGATGCGATTGAACGCATCGATGTCGATCAACTCGGCCGGCGCGGCAACGGTCGCAACGGGCGCCGGTTTGGCCGCCGCAGGCGTCGTTGCAGTTGACGGCTGCGAGTTTGCCTGGTCGTCGCGCGTCTCTTCGATCATTCGGTTCACCGAGTCGGCTTCGATGCGGGTCAGCAGCGGTTCGAACGCATTGATGCGGTGCTTGCCGAGGAACGTCTGCGCATCGGCCCAACTCAAGCCGGGCAGGTTCAGGAACTGCGCGCTGCGCTGCGCCGTGTTCGGCAACACCGGTGCCAGATAGACGACGAGCACCTTGAACAGATTGATACCCAGCGTGCAGATCGCCTGCACGTCGGCGCCGCGACCTTGCTCCTTTGCGAGCGCCCACGGCGCCTGCTGCGCAATGTACTGGTTCGCGCGATCGGCGAGCGCGGTGATTTCACGTACCGCCTTGCCGTATTCGCCGGACTCGTACCACGCCGCGATGGCCGGCGCCGCTTCGGTGAACGCCCGCCACAGCTGCGGATCGTGAATCGCAGCGCCGAGCTCGCCACCGTTCAGCCGATTGATGAAGCCGGCGCATCGGCTCGCGATGTTGACGATCTTGCCGACCAGGTCCGAATTCACGCGCTGTACGAAATCGTCGAAGGTGATGTCGATGTCGTCGACGGTGCCATTCAGCTTCGTCGCGAAGTAGTAGCGCAGATACTCCGGATTCAGGTGGTTCAGATACGTGCCGGCGTTGATGAAAGTGCCGCGCGACTTCGACATTTTCGTGCCGTCCACGGTGATGAAACCGTGCGTGTGAATACGCGTCGGTTTGCGGTAGCCGGACCCTTGCAGCACCGCCGGCCAGAACAGCGCATGGAAGTTGACGATGTCTTTGCCGATGAAGTGATGCACCTCGGTCGAAGCGTCGGCGCGCCAGAACTCGTCGAACGTCACTTCGTTGCGCGAGTCGGCATAGTTCCGGAAGCTCGCCATGTAGCCGATCGGCGCGTCCATCCAGACGTAGAAGTACTTGTCGGTCGTGCCGGGAATCAGGAAGCCGAAATAAGGCGCGTCGCGACTGATGTCCCAGGGCTTCAGTCCGGAATCGAGCCACTCTGCCAGCTTGTTGGCGACTTCGGGCTGCAGCGTACCGCTGAACACCCACTGCTTCAGCATCGCGGCGAACTGCGGTAAATCGAAGAAGTAGTGCTTGGAGCTGGCGAGTATCGGTGTTGCGCCGGAAATCAACGAGCGCGGATTCTTCAGATCGGTCGCGTCGTAGGTCGCGCCGCACACCTCGCAGTTGTCGCCGTACTGGTCATCGCTGCCGCAACGCGGGCATTCCCCCTTCACGAACCGGTCCGCGAGGAACAGCTTGCGCTCCGGGTCGAACAGCTGCTCCACGTCGCGCGTGAAGATGTAGCCGCCTTCGGATAGACGGTTGTAGATGCCCTCGCACAGCCGTCGATTCTCTTCGGAGTGTGTCGAATAGAAGTTGTCGTGCGCGATGAAGAAGCGCTCGAAGTCGCTCTGGTGCTCGACGCGGATCCGTTCGATCAGCTCCTCGGCCGGTATGCCGAGTTGCTCCGCTTTCAACATCGTTGCGGTGCCGTGCGTGTCGTCGGCACAGACGTAGATGCACTGATTGCCGCGCAGGCGCTGAAAGCGCACCCAGATGTCGGTCTGGATGTGTTCGAGCAAATGCCCGAGATGGATCGATCCATTCGCGTTCGGCAACGCGCTGGTGACCAGTATTTTGCGGGGCGCGGACATCGATGAAGCCGGTGCGGATTTGCGAAAGGCGCGACTATACTCTCTGGCGTCCCGCGTTTGCATCATCGCTTGGTTTTTCCTTGACCGAACCTATAATGCGCGCTCGCTCAAACCCGGGTTGATTTCATCATGGCGGCCATCGAAGCTTTGGATCGGTTCGCGGACCCGTACCTCGGGGTCACGTGGCAATCGCTTGGAGCGCTGCGCCGGGTGGAACGGCGTGGCGACGCGGTTCAGATCGACGTCACGCTCGGTTATCCGGCCGAAGGTTTGAGGGACGATCTGACGCAGCGACTCAGTGCCGCCGTTGGCGCGCGCGTGGAGCTGACATTGGGCTACGACGCACCGACGCTGAGCGCCAGCCCGAATGTTCGTGGCGTAAAGAACATCGTCGCGATCGCGTCGGGCAAGGGCGGCGTCGGCAAGTCGACCACCGCGGTCAATCTCGCGCTCGCTCTGGCGCGCGAGGGTGCGAAAGTGGGCATTCTCGATGCCGACATCTACGGCCCGAGCCTCGGCATCATGCTGGGCGTGCCGGTCGGCCAACGGCCGGAAGTGAAGGACGAGAAGTTCTTTCTGCCGATCAAAGCGCATGGCCTGCAGGCGATGTCGATGAGTTTCCTCGTGACGAAAGAAACGCCGATGGTGTGGCGCGGACCCATGGCGTCCAGCGCGCTGACGCAGATGTTGAGCCAGACGTTATGGGACCGGCTCGACTATCTGGTGGTCGACATGCCGCCCGGCACCGGCGACATCCAGCTGACGCTGTCGCAGCGCGCCGCGGTAGCGGGCGCGGTGATTGTGACCACGCCGCAGGACATCGCATTGCAGGACGCGGCAAAGGGCATCGAGATGTTCCGCAAGGTTACGGTGCCGGTGCTCGGCATCGTCGAGAACATGGGGTTACACGTGTGTCCGGAATGCGGTCACGAGAGCCACATCTTCGGCGCGGGAGGCGGGGAGCGGATCGCGCGCGACTACGACACCGTATTGCTTGCCACGTTGCCGCTCGCGATCGAGATCCGCGAGCAAGCCGACTCCGGGCACCCCACGGTCGTCGCCGATCCGGAAGGCCGACTCGCGCGAGCGTATCGCGACGGCGCGCGCCATCTTGCGGCGCGCCTGTGGCAGATCTCGCGCGGCGCCGCCGCGGCACCGCGCATCTCGATGACAGACGACTGAGCCGCAACGTCGAACAACCGGAGACACGATGAGCATCAAATCGGATCGCTGGATCCGCGCGATGGCCGAGCAGCACAAGATGATCGAACCGTTCGAGGCGGGACAGGTGCGAACCGTCGACGGTGCGAAGGTGATTTCGTTCGGCACGTCGAGCTACGGCTACGACGTGCGTTGTGCCGACGAATTCAAAGTGTTCACCAACGTGTTCTCGGCCACGATCGATCCGAAAGCGTTCGACGCACGCAGCTTCGTGGACCACCGCGGCAGCATCTGCATCATTCCGCCGAATTCGTTCGTGCTGGCGCGCACGGTCGAATACTTCAGGATTCCGCCCGATGTGTTGACGCTGTGCGTCGGCAAATCGACGTACGCGCGCTGCGGCATCATCGTGAACGTCACGCCGCTCGAGCCGGAATGGGAAGGTCACGTCACGCTCGAATTCTCGAACACCACGAATCTTCCGGCGAAGATCTACGCCAACGAAGGCGTCGCGCAGATGCTGTTCTTCCAGGGCGACGAGCCGTGTGAGGTCACGTACAAAGACCGCGGCGGCAAGTATCAGGGGCAGCGCGGGGTCACGTTGCCGCGCCCCTGAAGAATCGTTAGCCGAGCTGATACGAGTAGTCGGCGTTCAGTTGCAACTGGCCCGAAGTGAGTTTGCGTTCGCCGGCCGGCACGATCTCGCCGATCAGCGTTGGCGCTTCGCCGCCCGTCTCCAGCGTTTGCATCGCCTCGGCGACGTCGTCCGGCGCGACGCACAGCACGAATCCGATCCCGCAGTTGAACGTTCGCAGCATCTCGGTCTCGGCGATGTTGCCGGCTTGCGCGAGCCAGCCGAACACCGCGGGCCGTTGCCAGCTGTCGAGCTCGATCAGCGCCGCGACCGAGCCGCCCTCGAACATCCGCGGGAGGTTTTCGATGATGCCGCCGCCGGTGATGTGCGCCATGCCGGCGATCCGCATCTTCGCGAGCACCGCGTGGATCGAACGCACGTAGATGCGTGTCGGCGCGAGCAGCGACTCCAGCAGATCGCCGGCAGGCATCTGCGCCTGATCGGTGATGATGCGCCGGATCAGCGAATAGCCGTTGGAATGAGGTCCGCTCGACTTCAGGCCGATCAGCCGATGCCCCACGGCGATGCTGCGTCCGTCGATGATCTGGTCGCGCTCCACGACGCCGACGCAGAATCCCGCGAGGTCGTAGTCGCCTTTTCCATAGAATCCCGGCATCTCCGCGGTTTCACCGCCCGCCAGCGCGCAGCCCGCCAGTTCGCAGGCGCGCGCGATGCCCTTGATCACGCGCTCGGCAACGTCGACGTCGAGGCGCGACGTTGCGTAATAGTCGAGAAACAGGAACGGCTCGCCGCCCGTGACGAGCACGTCGTTCACGCACATCGCAACGAGGTCCTGCCCGACGCCGTCGTGTCGATCGTGATCGATCGCGAGTTTGAGTTTGGTGCCCACTCCGTCGGTGCCGGTGACGAGCACCGGTTGGCGATAACGACTCGGCAAGGCCGCCAGTGCCGCAAACCCGCCGATCCCGGCGATCATCTCCGGACGTTTCGTGCGTTGCGCGGCCGGCCCGATCCGGCGGATCAACTCGTCGCCCGCATCGATGTCGACGCCGGCGTCGCGATAGGTCAATTGGCGGCTCAAGTGGATGTCCGAGTTGCGCGGAGCGCGCAGTCTACCAAAGGCCCACCAAGCTCACCCGCCGTTTGAATTGAAGTACACTTGCGCCCTCGCGAGGGCCCAGTCGGGCCGTATCGGATTGGGGGGCATGGGCCGCTTCGCAGTCGTCTTCTGCTGGGTAATCGTTCTGCTGATGTCGGTGCCGATGTCGGCGCGAGCGGCTCCTGTCGGTTGGCTTTACGACGTCGACCTTCCGGTGTCGGATCAATCCGCGGAAGTCCGCAACGCCGCGTTCCGGCAGGCGCTGCTCGTCGCATTGAAGCGCATCACGGGGCTGAACGAAGTGCCGGCGAACCCCGCGGTTACGAGCGCGCTCGAAGCGCCGCAGCGCTACTACGTCGAGTACCGCTATCGCGAAGGTGACAACCCGGTGGCGGGAGCGACTCCGGCAAAGGTGCCGATGTTGTCGGTGCGGTTTGCCGAGAACGCCATCCAGAAGCTGATCGTCGAGGCGGGGTTGCCGTTGTGGAGTTCCAATCGGCCGACCACGGTTGCGTGGATCGCGGTGAGCGACGGGGCGAGCCGTTCAGTGCTCGGCGCGAACGACAAGAGTCCTTTGGTCAACAGCATTCGTGCGCACGCGCGCGAACGCGGTCTGCCGCTGGTGATCCCCGCCATGGATCTCGAAGATCAGTCGTCGGTGTCGGACGGCGTCGTTGCGAGCGGCGCATCGTCGCCGGCGATCGAGCGCGCATCGGAACGATACCGGCCGGACCAGGTCCTCGTGGGTCGGGCGACGCACGCTGCAAACGACGCATGGGCGGCCGACTGGCAGTTGTCGCAGCGCGGTTCGGAAACGAAATTTCGCCTCGAGTCTCCGAACGCCGATGCTGCCGGTGCCGCCGTGGTGGATCGGTTGGTGGCGGATCTCGTCGCGCGCTACGTCGTAGTCGGCGGTGGCAGTCAGGAACGCTTACAGGTACGCGTCGACGGCATCACTGACGTCGCGCAGTACGGCGCGCTGCTCAAGTATCTCGGACACCTCGAGTACATCGACTCGGTGCAGATAGAAGAAGTCGACATGAATGCGGTGATGCTATCGTTGCACACGCGTACGCCTTGGGATCGCTTGCGCGATCTGCTGGCGCTCGACGGTCGTCTCGCGCCGCCCGATCAGATCGAAGTCGGCGCCGAGCGGCGCGTGTTGGTTTGGCGCGGCGACACACGTCAATGACGTCTCCGTTGTTGCGCCAGATCCCCAACGTGATCACGGTGGCGCGCGTACTACTGGTGATTCCCACCGCGTGGTGTCTCATCGAGGGTCGCTACGTGCAGGCGTTGGTGTTGATGGCGGTTGCCGGCGCGTCCGACGCGGTGGACGGCTGGCTCGCGCGCAGATTCGACTGGGTCACGTGGTTCGGCGCGGCGGTCGACCCGCTCGCCGACAAGATTCTGGTCGGCGTGCTGTTCATCACGTTGACCGTGCAGGGCGCGCTGCCGCTGTGGGTGGCGGGCATCGCGATCGGACGCGACGTAGTGATTCTGACGGGCGCGGCCGCATACCGGTTGATGTTCAAGCACATCGAGTTCGCGCCGACGTTGCTGAGCAAGGCGAACACCGCGGTGCAAATCGTGGTGCTGCTGCTGCTGTTGCTCGCGTTGTGCGAATTTCCGACGGTCAGTCCGATCGCCGCTTCCATCGCGCGACCGTATGGGTTCTGGCTGGTTGCCGTGCTCGCGATCCTTTCCGGCGCGGACTACGTCGTTACGTGGGGGCGTCGCGCGATGTCGGAGCGGCGTTCTGCCGGTGCCGACAGACGCGGTGAACCTTCGTGAACACGAACGACGAACGGATGCAGCAGTTGGTATTGAAGTTCGCGAGCGAACGCCGCTGCACGCTCGACGACTTCGAGGCGGGTCCGAATCGGGAGCTGGTAGCCGAGATCGGACGGCGGGCGCGCGGCAGCGAGTTCGCGGTGTTGTGGCTCGTCGGCGAGTCCGGTTCGGGAAAGTCCCATCTTTTGCAGGGCGCCTGCCACGCCGCGGTCGCTGCAACCCGCGCGGCCGCGTATCTGCCGTCGCGGTTGATGGCCGGCGGCGTGCAGGTGCTCGACGGGCTCGGTGAATTCGGCCTCGTGGCACTCGACGATGCCGATCGCTGGATCGGCGCTCAGCAGTGGGAAGAAGCGCTGGTGCACCTGTATCAACAGTTGTCGGCACGCGGCGCGACGCTGTTGTTGGCGTCGGCGCACGGACCGCTGGAGCTCGAATTTAGGCTCGCCGATCTGGCATCGCGATTGCGCGCGTCGCAGGTATTTGCAATTCGACCGCTCGACGATGCGGATCGCGCCCACGCGATAGAACAACTTGCCGCGCAGCGCGGCCTCGAACTCGGTGCCGACGTGATGAGCTTCATCCTGCGCCGGGCGCCGCGCCGCATGGACGAGTTGATCGCCGCGTTCGAACGACTCGATCGAGGGGCGCTGGCCCAGCAACGACGTTTGACCATTCCGCTCGCGAAGGACGTGCTGGGCCTGTGAAGGCGCCGCGTCACGTGCTGTTCACCGGCGGCGGATCGGCCGGTCACGTCGTTCCGAACATACCGTTGATCGCGCATTTCGCGGCGGCGGCGTCCACCGTCAGCTACATCGGTTCCAACGAGGGACCGGAACGCGGTCTGATCACGCCGCTCGGCGTGCCGTTTCACGCGATTCGATCCGGGAAGCTGCGCCGGTACTGGTCGTGGCGCAACATCGCGGACCTCTTGTGGATCGCGGTCGGTCTGGTGCAGGCGATCGTGCTGATCGGCCGGCTCAGACCCTCGGTCGTGTTTTCCAAAGGCGGTTACGCCGCATTCCCGGTCGTGGTCGGCGCATGGATATGGCGGATTCCGATCGTCGCACACGAATCCGACCTGACACCGGGGCTCGCGAACCGATTGTCGCTGCCGTTCGTGGCGGCCGTGTGCACTACGTTCGAGGTGACCGAGTTTCCGGTGCGCAACCGTCCGGTCATTCACACCGGCACGCCGCTGCGACCGGAACTGTTGCAGGGAGACGCCGAACGCGGTCGCGCGTTGGTCCACGCGCCGCACGATCGCCCCTTAGTCGTGGTTGTTGGTGGCAGTCTTGGCGCCGAAGCACTGAATCGGGTCGTACGAAGCGCGTTGGACGGGTTGCTCGGCTTTGCAACGCTTGCGCACGTGTGCGGACCGAAGCGCACGGACGCCGCGCTGACGGGACGCGCCGGGTATCACCAGTTCGAGTATGTCGGCGCGGGATGGGGCGACCTGCTGGCGGCGGCCGACGTGGTGGTGAGCCGCGCCGGCGCAAACTCCCTGTACGAACTGGTCGCGCTGCGCAAACCGCATCTGCTGATACCGCTGCCGCGCAGCGCGAGTCGCGGCGACCAGATCAGCAACGCGGGCTATGCACTGGCGCACGGCTGGAGCCGCGTCGTTGCGGAAGAAGAACTCGACGCGGCGCGCCTCGAAATGGAAGTGCGCGCGACTTATGCCGATCGGGCGCAGTTCGTAAGTGCGCTGGAAGGGGCTGGACTCGGTGATGGCACGCGCGCCGTAGCGGACGTCATCTGCCGGTACGCGAAATCGGCCTGACCGTTGCCGGCGTCGAGAAATACGACGCGAGATACGGGCCGAGCATGCGTTGCAATTCCTCGAACGCGAGCCGCTTGTCGTCGACGTTCGACAGCAGTTGGTACGCGGTCTCCAGCGCGATGCCCAGGCAACGCTTACGCGCCTCGATCGAGACGTTCGGGAATGCATCGCCGAGTGTCTGGTCCAGCGCGTCGAACACTTCCCGGCGCAGCGCATGCGCCTGCTCGCCGAGCGGACCGGTGCGATACCGGCCGGACCACACGCCGCGAAAGCCCGGCATGTTCCGATAGATCTCCGCAAGGCCGAGGATCATCCGCGACACCCACGCCGACGAGAGCCCGCCGTTGTCGGGGTCGCCGACTGCGCCGGCCAGATACGTCCGCACCTGGCCGCGATAGCGCTGCACCAGTTCGTTCACGACGCCCTCTTTGTTCGCGAAGAACTGATAGAAGGAGCCGATCGACATGCCGGCGCGTGCGGCGATGGCCTTAGTGGTGAGCTGTTCGTAGCCGACTTCGTCCATCAGCGCCGCGGTGGCAGCGACGAGTCCGTCCAGCGTCTCCTGGCCGCGCTGCTGTCGCGGCGTTTTGCGGCGCTGCGCCGCTTCTTGAGGATGAGGCGCGTCTTGACAATGTGAGTCGTCGCTCATAATTTCCACGAACCTGAGCCGAGGCTCACATTCTACGTTTCGAGGTGATTCGATGTCGATTCGCTGGGTAGACACCCCTCGCACGCTGACCCATTTCGAAAGGCCCGCTGCAACCGTGGCCGCTTTCGACAACGAACTCGGGCTCGACAGCGAACAGGTGCAACACGTCGCCGAACTGTTCAGCACGCCGCTGACCGGTGCATACAACTGGGATTACACGACTCAGGACGACCGCATCCGCAAGCTGTACGAACTCGGCAAGCAGCTGAACTGGAATGCGAGCGTCGATATCGACTGGAGTCAGACGCCGGATTTCCACGCGCGGCCACCGGTATCCGACGAGCAGCGCAAGATGGTCGAGGAGAACCGCGCCAACGGTCTGTTCAAGGGGTTTGCGCCGTGGGAGGCGATGGATACCGACCAGGTCATCCAGTGGATGCGGCACCAGCACAGCTGGGCGATCAGTCAGTTCCTGCACGGCGAGCAGGGCGCGTTGCTCGTCGCGTCGCAGCTCGTATCGTGCGCGCCGTCGTTCAACGCGAAGCTGTACGCCGCCTCGCAGACGTTCGACGAAGCGCGCCACGTGGAAGTGTTCAACCGTTACCTGCAGCGCAAAGTGGGTTTCACGTATCCGATCTCACGCAGCCTCAAACTGCTGCTCGACAAGATCCTCACCGATCCGCGCTGTGATCTGAAGTTCATCGGCATGCAGATCATCATCGAAGGTCTTGCGCTCGCGGCATTCAATACGATGAAGCAGAGCACGCAGGATCCGGTGTTGCGCGACATCGTGCACCTGGTGATCCGCGACGAGGCGAGGCATGTGACGTTCGGCGTGAATTATCTGGAAGAGTTCGTGAAGACGCTGACGCAGGAGCAGCGCGAGGAACGCGCGGAATTCGCATTCGAAGCGTGCGTCGTGATGCGCACCCGGCTGATTCCCACGGACGTGTATCGGCAGTTCGGTTGGCCGGTCGAAGAGGCCACCGCAATCGCCACCGGCGGCGAACACCGGCAGCGCTTCCGCAACATGATATTTGCCCGCGTTGTGCCCAATCTGAAGCGAATCGGCTTGCTAACGGATGCGATCCGGCCGAAGTTCGAGGAACTCGGCCTGCTCGAGTTCGAAGCGCTTCCAGACGATGGCCACATCGACTGGGACGAACTGTCCAAACCGCTCTACGAAAAATCGGCCTGAACGGGAACGAGGAGACGACGATGAAGATCACCTATCGCGCAGACCAGGCCCGCGAGGTCCGCTTCCTGCCGGCGGCGGACGACGTCGCCAGCCGCATGACGACCGCGGACGTCGAATCGGTCGTCGAGATCTTTCAGACGCCGCTGACCGGCGCATACAACTGGGATTACACGGAAGGGCGCGGCCGCGTCGAGAAGCTATACGAACTCGGCAAGCAACTGAACTGGAACGCCAGTACCGATCTCGACTGGACGATTCCGTTTTCGCGCGACGAATTCCCGAACAACGAGGCATTCAATCCGTTCATCGGCTACGCGCCGTATGAAGCAATGACGCAAGCGCAGAAGGTGGAGTTCGGCTGGCATCGCCTCGCATCGCAGCTGTCGCAGTTCCTGCACGGAGAGCAAGGCGCGCTGCTGGTGGCGTCGCAACTCGCATCGTGCGCGCCGTCGTTCGACGCGAAGCTGTATGCGGCGTCGCAAACGTTCGACGAAGCGCGGCACGTCGAGGTGTTCAACCGTTACCTGCACCATCGCGTCGGCATCATGTATCCGATGTCGCGCAACCTGAAACTGCTGATCGACAAGATCCTCACCGACGAGCGTTGGGATCTGAAGTTCATCGGCATGCAGATCATCATCGAAGGGCTCGCGCTCGCCGCATTCAACACCGCGAAGATGACCACGAACGATCCGCTGCTGCGAAACCTGGTGCATTACGTCGTGCGCGACGAAGCACGGCACGTGACCTTCGGCGTGAACTACCTGGAAGAATACGTGAAGACGCTCGCGCCGGAGCAGATCGAAGATCGCGCGCAGTTCGCGTACGAGGCCTGCGTGGTGATGCGCGATCGTCTCGCCGCCACCGAGATCTTCGAGCACTTCGGTTGGGACGTGGAGAAAGCGCGCGAACGGATGCTGCTGTCGCTCAGCGGCAATTCGGAAAGCCGGCAGACGTTTTCACAGTTGCTGTTCGGACGGGTGATTCCGAATCTGAAACGCATCGGCTTGTTGACCAACCGCGTGCGACCGCTGTATCAGCAACTCGGCGTGCTCGAGTTCGAAGCGCTGCCGCACGACGGCATCACGGATTGGGCGGAACTCGAGAAGCCCCTCTTCGCGGACGTTGGCTGAGAGTCAGGGATCGGTGCGCGGCGCCGCGAGCGTGGTGGCCAGGAAGTCGACGAACGCGCGCGTCTTGGCCGACTGTCGTCGCAGTTCGGGATAGCTGAGCCAGACGCTCTGGTTGGCCACCTGCAGGTCCGGCAGCAACTGATCGACGCGGTTCCGTTCGATGTCGCGGCGGACGACGTACAAAGGCAGCATGCCGATTCCCATGCCTTCGAGCATTGCGTGATACGCCATGTCGACATCGTTGACGATGAAAGCGCGCGTCTTCGACCAGCGCGGCGTGTCGACGTGGCTCGGCGTGGTGATCTGTATGAAACCGTGATCGACGAGGTCGGCTTCGCAGCGCGGCCTCCCGCATCGTTCGAGATAACCGCGCGAGGCGCACAGAATCGTCGGTAACTGCGCGAGTTCGCGCGCCACCAGGCGCTCTTCCTCGGCGCGTTCCAACAGAATCGATACGTCGAACGCGTCGCGCGACACGGCCGCCACGCCTTCGGACAGCGTGAGATCGATGAACACCTCGGGATAGCTCTGCTGGAACGTGCGGAACAGTCGCGCCAGCGCGCTGCGCCCGAAGAATGGTTGCGCGAGAACGCGGATACGACCCGCCGGCGCATTCTCCAGCGCGCGGATCTGATTCTCGGTTTCGTCGAGCGTTTCGAGGATCTGCCGGCAGCGGTCGTAGTACAGCTGGCCGGCCTCGGTGGCCATCACGGAACGAGTCGTGCGATGCAGCAGTCGCGTGCCGAGGCGATCCTCGAGCTGGCTGATCTGCTTGCTGACCGCGGACGGCGTGAAACCCAACAGCTCGGCGGCGCGGGTGAAGCTCTTGTGATCGACCACCGCGATGAAGATGTGGAGTGGATCGATGCGGCTCATTCCTCGAGTGCCGTCGCGCGCACGATGAAGCGATCGGGCGCAAACCCGACGTAGTAGAACGGGTAACAAGTGACCAGCGTCAACACCGGCGCATCCGTTGCATCGAGCACGCTCACGTCGAGCGGGTCGACGATCGAAATCGCAGCAACTTCGAACCGTTGAACACGGCCCTCCGCGCCGCGCAGTTCGATGACGTCGCCGACGACTACGTCCTTGAGCGGCCGGAAAAATCCGTCTCGGTGCGCGGAGATCGCGACGTTGCCGCGCTCACCCGGAAGCGCAGTGCCGGCGATTACCCCGGCACCGCGATTGAGCGTCACGCGATCGGTGCCGACATATACCGGCGCGCGCAAGCCGAGCCGTTCGATGACGAGTTCCGCAACCGGCGGCGATCCACCCACGGCCGCTGCGTACGCCGCCTTCGCACGTTCGGACCACAAGGACTGATCCGGTGTCTGGACGGCGAGCGCGCGATCGAGGTGAGCGAACGCGACGAATCCGATGCAAATGACGCCGGCCGCCACCATGGCGTTGCCCATGGTAGCGACGGCACGGCGCACCTGCGACGGAACGTTCAATTCGTCGGACTGGTCACCGCAATCGCGACCGCGCGCGTTGTCGTCACGCGTACCTGATCGCCGACGTTGACGAGGTCGAGCCGCACACTCGGGTTTACCTTCACGGTGCGCACTTCTCCGTCCGCGAGTTTCAATGTCGCCGTGCGGTCGTCCCGGTCGATGCTCGCGATCGTTGCGGTGACTTCCGACACCTTCACGCCTTTGATGCCGGGCTTGTCACCTTTCGGCGCCACTTCGACCGCCGCCAATTCGAGCTTGGGATCCAGCGCGTCCGGGGCCGCCTTGTCGGCCGGTAGCACAGTCATCGCGACGGATTCCAGATACTCGACGTTGATGCGGTCGCGTGGCTTGATCTGGTCGAAGTTGCGTATCGACTCGTCCGCAACGACCGTGAAGCGGCGATTGTCGGCGCCGATCAGCTTCAACTCGCGTGTCGCGGGGTCGATCGACTCGACGATCGCCTGCGCCGTCACCGTGGTGGTGACCACGCGAGCGGGTTTTTCGACCGAAGTGGTCTCGGCTGCGATCGCGATTGGAGCGAGCAAGACGAGCAGACATGGCACAATTCTGAAGCGCATGGTTGTACTCCTATTTCCGATTCAAGCGTCGCGTCATACCGCCAAGCGCCAACAGGCCCACACCGATCACCGCGATCAGCGGCAACGGGCTCGCTGTGGTCGGCAATGCCGGTGTTTTCTCCTCGACTACGTCGTATGTGACGACTGAGGCGGTATCTTCGGTCACGAGCGCGATCTCCTGGATGTTCGGTTCAGCAAAGCGATCGACCGGCAGATAGATACTGATTTCCTGACCCCGCGCAAGATCTCCGGGGCGAACTTTCTGACTGCCGACGAGCACGCGCGCGTCCGTCTTCGGGTTCACCGTAAAGGTGTGATCGGTGGCGGGCAGGTTCAGCGTGACCGAACTACTGCTGGCCTTGCGCACGACGGCACGCACCTTGGCGTACAAGCGGCCGCCGATGTCGACGATCGACTCGCACGCACCTTTCAGATCCGCGAAACGCTGTGCGGCCTCCGCGGTCGGTTTGAAGTCGGCGCACGTGAGTTCCGTTGCGGTCGCGTCGACGGCCGCGAGGGCGGGCTGCATCACGCCGACCGCGA
>Ga0105249_10002482_pt1 | contig 15976 bp, 15 predicted proteins | sample KBSS44metaG_FD_81522 | JGI IMG/M metagenome (GOLD analysis project Ga0105249, IMG submission 81522) | Switchgrass rhizosphere microbial communities from Kellogg Biological Station, Michigan, USA - KBS S4-4 metaG | ecosystem: Host-associated > Plants > Roots > Rhizosphere > Soil | place...
CGCGCGTGGGATTCGGCGCGCTCCTTCTCGGCGCATTCGACGAGCACCGCAAGCTCACCTACATGGGCAAGGTCGGCACCGGATTCGATACGTGGCAGCTGACCGAAATCGGCTCCAGACTCGAAGCAATTTCAGCAAAATCGAGTCCGTTCACATCGCCGGTGCCGGAACGCGGTGTGCACTGGGTGCGGCCCACACTAGTGGCCGAAGTGGAATTCACCGAGCGCACCCGCGACGGTCTGCTACGCCATCCGTCCTTTCGCGGCTTGCGCGAAGACAAGGACCCGCGAGAGGCGCGCGTGGCAGACGTTCTCGAATCGGCGCGACTGGCCGCGGCGCCGAAAGGACGGCGCCAGGTGTCGCGCGCCGAAACTCCCAAGCGCGCCAGCAAGCCCGCAAAGGGGCGTGCCAAAGACGCGCCACCGGACGATGCGTCGGTCGCCGGCGTCAAGCTCACGCATCCGGATCGCGTGCTGTGGCCGGAGCTAGGGATCACAAAGTCGCAACTCGCGCGCTATTACGAGCGAATCGAGCGTTGGTTGCTACCGTCGTTGAGCCGTCGACCGCTCGCGTTGTTGCGCTGCCCTGAAGGTCACACCGGAGAGTGCTTCTTTCAAAAGCACCCCGGGGAAACCATGAGCGCGGCGATTCCGCGGGTGCAGATTCGCGAGAAGGACGGCACGGCGACGTATATGTACGTCGAACAGATCTCTGACGTGATCCGCCTCGTGCAGATGGGCGTGCTCGAACTGCACGTCTGGGGTAGCCGCGTCGACGATCTGGAGCGCCCCGACCTCGTCGTGTTCGATCTGGATCCGGGTCCCGGGGTCGATTGGAGCGACGTCATCGGCGCAGCCAAAACGCTGCGTGACCTGCTCGCCGGAATGAAGTTCACGGCGTTTGCGCGCGTCACCGGCGGCAAGGGATTGCACGTCGTGGTTCCGCTCCAACCGTCCGCCGACTGGGACACGGTAAAGGCGTTCAGTCACGCAGTCGCGCAAATGGTCGCGCGCGATTCACCAGCGCGCTTCACGACCAATATGGCGAAGTCGAAGCGCAACGGTCGAATCTTCATCGATTATCTGCGCAACGGCCGCGGTGCCACCGCGATCGCTTCGTACTCGTCGCGCGCGCGCGAAGGTGCGCCCGTCGCTATGCCGGTCCGCTGGGATGAGTTGACCGCGACCATGACGCCCGACCGCTACAACGTCGCGACGGCGCAGCGCCGCCTGCAGTCGCTGCGCGACGATCCATGGCCTGACTTCGACGCGGCGCGTCGGCCACTGGGTCCGGAGATTCGCCGGATACTCGATTCGAGCGCCGGCAAACGCATTGCGCGTTCGGCGCCGAAAACCCGCGGAACGCAAAAGGCCAAACGGAGGACACGAACATGAGTGCGCGCGCAATGTGGAAAGGCGTGCTGCGCGTCGGCGATTCGAGCGTGCCTGTGAAGCTCTTTTCCGCGCTCGAGAGTCCCGACATTCATTTTCGTCTGCTGCATTCAAAGGACCTGACGCCGGTCGTTCAGGCGCTCGTCGATCCCGATACGGACAACGTGGTGCCGTTTGAACAGACTCGCCGCGGTTATGTCGGCCCTGAGGGCGAGATGGTGATTCTAAAGCCCGACGAACTGACGCCGCTCACGCCCGAGGCATCGCGCGACATCCGGCTGACGCGTTTCATACCCTCCGACGCGATCGATCCGCAACAGTACGATCGGCCCTACTATCTCGGACCCGACCGTTCGGACAAGGCCTACTACGCGCTAGCGACCGCACTGGAACGCAGCGGGCTCGAAGGCATCGCGCACTGGGTGATGCGCAAGAAAGAGTACGTCGGTGCGCTGCGGGTCCGGGAAGGCAACCTCGTACTCGCATCGCTTCGGCACGCCGGCGAGGTCGTGCCGGTGTCATCGCTCGAAATGCCGTCCGGACCGGCGCTGGATCAGAAGGAACTCGACATGGCGAAGCAGTTGATGGGAATGCTCGAAGCCGACTTCGAACCGGATGAATACCGGGACGAGTACCGCGATCAGGTTCTCGCGTTGATCGATTCGAAGAAACACGGCCGGAAACCGAAACTGAAGGTGGTAGCACCGAGAGCGCGCACGGACGACCTGACGGCCGCGCTCAGCGCGAGTTTGCGCGCCGCCAGACCTCCCGCCGCATCCAGCGGCAAATCGAAGAGCAAATCGAAACCGACGGAGAAATCCCGTGCCTCCGCGTAAAGCCGAACGACGCCGGCCGAAAACGGAAACGCCGGAACGCGATGCTGAAGCCGCCGCCGTTCGCGGATTCTGGTCCGGCAATCTGTCGTTCGGCCTGGTCAGCATCCCCGTCAGCCTGATCACTGCCCGGCGATCGAACCGCGTCGCGTTGCGGATGCTCTCCACCAACGGCACGCCGCTGCGACGGCGCTTCTTCTGTCCGAAGGACGATGCCGCGCTCGAGGCCCACGACATCGTGCGCGGGTACGAGCTCGAGAAGGATCTGTTCGTGCCAGTCACCGACGATGAACTCAAAGCGATCGCACCAAAGCTGTCGCAGGAAATCGATCTGCGTCGTTTCGTTCCGCTCGATGCGATCGATCCGATGTACTTCGAACACGGCTACTTTCTGGTGCCGGGCAAGCGATCGGGCAAAGCGTACCGTCTGCTCGCGCACGTAATGGAAGAGCGCGGTCGTGCCGGCATCGCCACGTTCGTGATGCGCGGCAAACAGTATCTGGTGGCGATCACGGCGCGCGGCGGATTGTTGCTGGCCGAGACGTTGCGCTTCGCGGACGAACTGCGAACCGCCGCCGACGTCGGCCTCGGTAAGCCCTCCGAAGCGGACCCCGGGGCCGTGAAAGAATTCGCGCAGGCCATCGCCGCATTGCGCGCGAATGCGCTGGACGTCGAAGAACTCGAAGACACACAGACGCGCCGCCTGCTCGAACTGATCGAGTCGAAGCGGCGCGCCGGCAAAGACGTTGTCGCCGCCCCGCAAGCGCCGGACGAAGAAGAATCCAGCGGTGCCGAAATCGTCGATCTGATGAAGTACCTCAAGGAAAGCATCGCCGGCAAAAGCACCGAAACGGCGCCGCGCGAACGCAAGAGCCCGCGTGCCGCAAAGAAACGCACTGTATCGGGCAACACGCAAACGGCGCCCGTTGCAAAGAAAGCAAAACGGCGAGCGCGTTAGCGCGGCCTCGCGGCGACCTGCATCCGACGGTCGAGTCCTACGGTGCTTTCGGAAAGTGACGACCCGCCATTGCACGTGCCACCCGTGTGTTCAAGCTCCTCACCGGTCGGACACTGCAGCTGTCCTAGCCAACCACCGCAGAGGTACGCGATGACACGCCTTCGAACCGGTTCGCTTTGCGCCGCCTTACTTCTTACAGCCTCGACGATGTCGGGCTGCAAGCCGGATCCGAACCTGCCGACCGCCGAAATGAAGAGTGCGCAGAAAGCGATCGCGCAGGCCGAGCGCGCCGGTGCACTTCGTTATGCAGGTGACGAGTTGAAGCTGGCGCAGACCGCGTTTCAGCAGGCGGCAGAAGCGCACAGCCATGGCAACGATTCGATCAGCAACCTTCGCGCGGTAGAGGCCGCGACCCTGGCGGCCAAGGCCGCCACGGCTGCGAGCAGCGGCCAGGCGCAGCGCGCCGACGCGGCGATTGCACAAGCAACGGCCAGCGCGCGCGCATCGGACGAATCGATGATGGAGACCGCTCCGTCTGAGACCATTGCATCTGAGACTACTCCATCCGAGTCCGCACCACCTCAGCAGTGAGCAGCGCGTGACGCGGCCGAATAAACAACGCTTTGTGCGTCCACCACGCCACGGGCAAACCCATTCGCGATCTAGCGATGCCCCGGACAAGCAGCTCGACGTGACGACCGTGCAACCGACAGTAGCACCATTGCCAATCCGTTGGGACGCGCCCGGTTGTCGGTTGTAGGACGGCTCCGATGCCGCAACAGCCGATTTTCTTCTGACGGCAGCCGCGTCAGACCAATAGGCTCACTTCAGCGCATTTTGTTTTTTCAACGGAGGAGTGAACTATGCGTAATCGAAACATGAAGACCATCGGTATTGCCGCGCTTCTGATACTGGCCGGATGCGCGTCCACCAAAACACAACAGGCACCTGGCGAATACGTCGACGATGCAACCGTCACGGCGAAAGTGAAGGCCGCACTGGTGGCCGACTCGAAAGCCGAGGCGCATCACATCGACGTCGAAACGTACCGCGGCGTCGTGCAGCTGAGCGGCTTCGTCGAGTCGAACAGCGAGCGCGCAGCGGCAGTCGCAGACGCGAAGAAGGTCTCCGGGGTGAAGGAAGTGCGTGACAACCTGCAAGTTCGATCGGAACATTCCGCCGGACAAGCTGTGGACGACACGACGCTATCCACGAAAGTGAAGTCAGCTCTCTTCGCCAACCCGGTCACGAAGGCGCGGCAGATCAACGTTGCGACCGCAGACGGTGTGGTGCAGCTTTCGGGCTTCGTCGATTCGGCGAGTGAGAAGAGCACCGCAACGGAAGTGGCGCGCTCCGTCGCAGGCGTCCGATCGGTCAAGAACGAGCTGGAGATGAAACCGGCCCCGTGATCACCTGAGAGCGGCAGCCTCTCCTGCTGCCGCTCACTGGTGGATGGTCGTTATGGATGCGAAGGGATTGTCCGATGATATTGACCAGTTGCTCGTTGTGCTCGAACGGTTACCCGCCGAAGAGTTGCGCATCGTGGAGTGGTTGGTGAACGAAATTCTCGAACGTCCCGACGACAACGAGCATCGAAAGGCGGCGGTCAGCGCCGCCACATCGCGCATGTCGGCTCTTCGATCTGTCTAGCATTTTCGATGGAGAGGCGTAGCCACGCCGGTGTCGGCCCCTGAGCGAGAACAGAAAGCGCCGCGTCCGAAGTCGTGTTGCGCGAACATCAGTCGTCGTGCGCGACGAGCACCAACGGTTAGTCATGAATGCGATATCGCGGCGGCAAACGTGGTGGCTGGTTCTGATTCTGATCGGACTGATCCTGCTCGGTGTGCGGATCGCACTGCCGGGATGGGTTACTGATGCCGTCAACCGCAACCTGGCTGACATTGGCGAATACCGCGGCCAGGTCGGCGGTGTTGCGCTGCATTTGTGGCGTGGCGCGTATTCGATCGAGGATCTACACATCGAGAAACGCACTGGCAAGGTTCCGGTGCCGCTGATCGATGCACCGCGCACGGACTTGACGGTGAGCTGGCCCGCGGTTCTCCACGGAGCGGTCCAAGCACGAGTCACATTCGAATCGCCGGAGATCAACTTCGTCGATGCCAACGGCAGTGCTGAAGCGCAGTCGGGCAAGGGCGTGGACTGGCGGGCGCAGCTCGAGGACCTGCTGCCGATCCGGCTCGACGAAGTGCTGATTCACAATGGCACGGTACATTTCCGCAATTTCTCCACCCATCCGAAGGTCGACGTGGTCGCGACCTCGGTCGAAGGACGCGTGCAGAACCTGAGCAATGCGCGTGACGAGACCGAGCGTGCGGCGGATCTGGATTTCACGGCAACGGTGCTCGGTGATGCGGCGCTGCAATCCACGGCGCAGTTCGATCCGCTCGGCAAACTCGACGATTTCAAATTCTCGCTGAAGATCGACCGGCTCCGGCTCCAGCACTTGAACGATCTGCTGCAAGCTTACGTGAAGGTCGATGTCGAATCGGGTGAAGGCGAGTTCGTAATGGAACTGGAAGCGCGCGACGGGCAGCTACACGGGTATGCGAAGCCGCTGTTCCGAGACGTGCAAGTCTTCAGTTGGAAGCACGACGTCGAGCAGCAAGGCGACAATCCGTTGCGGGCGGCGTGGGAAGCACTCGCCGGTGCCCTCGAGAACCTGTTCAAGAACCAGCCGAAGGATCAATTCGCAACGCGCATCGAGATCAACGGGCCCATAGGCGATGCGAAAACCAGCACCCTTCAGGCCATCGGCGCGATTCTGCACAACGCCTTCGTGGAAGCTTACCGGCCCCAATTCGAACACTTGCCTGAGCGCCGCGAAGACAAAAGGGCATGACGCCTGATCCGGGCATCGACGCTTCGCGCCTTCGTGGTCTCGGCGGTGACTACCTCGGAAGACCCTCTGCGTCTTTGGCAGCGGTTCCAGCGCTTCCCCAATGTGTGAACGAAGACCACGCCTTTACCCAGGTCTCTGAACTGACCCGGGAGCCCCTTAGACGCGACGGTCATCGACGACGTCACTATCTATCAGGGCATTCTCATCTAGTGCCGCCCAGTAGCGTTGTTGGAGTTGACGCAGGTGGTCGAAGGCCGAAGGGAATCCAATGCGCGTGTCTTCGTCAGGCCCGTTTGGAACGAGGGGACGCCCGAGATACTCGACGACGCCACCGAAGACGCAGCTGGAGAATTTCTTCCTCGGCGCGGTGGGGCTGACCAACAAGCAGGTGAGCCTGCACGGTTGGGGAACGGCCGAAGACACCGCGAAACACATCAGAGCTTACGCAACGTCCGCTTCCAGCGGCTGACCTTCGCAACGAACGGATAGACCAGCCATAGCGCTACGAACGTCGCCATGGCGCCGAGCCCGAGCGCCCGGGCCGCAACGAAGCTGTAAGTGGATGCGCGCACAACGACGTAGATCTCGAGGCAGATTCCGATCGACAGCACGACCATCGCCATTGCAATCAGTCGCGAGGAGAGTCTGCAGAACGAGCGCGAAATCCAGCCGCGCTGCGCAATCCGATGGTAGGCAGCGGGCGTCATGATCAGCGCGATCGATACAGCGACGAGCAACAGCGATCCGATGTGCACGTCCACGCTGGACGGCGGCAATGCTCGAAACTGATCGCTGAACACCGCAATGAGCTGGAATCCAAACAACGCCTGAACGCCCGGAAGCACCATTCGGGCCTCTTCGATCGTGCTGCGGAACTCCTCTTCCAGGGACTCACGCCTCTCTTCGTCGAGCGCGATGTCCGCGCCGTTGTAGTCTCGAGAGGACCGTGGAGTTTGCTGCGGATTCATGGGCGGCCGGCGCTACTTGCGGTGCGGATCAATGACTATCACGCGGTGTAACAGCCGTAAAACGCGACGCTCCGAAAGCCCTGTAGGAACGCACCGTCAGTTGCGGGTGGAGATACATCGAGCGGGTGAACCTCTGCCGGTTCTCAATCCCGCGATCAGGAAGTGAACCGCGTCACATTCCAACCGTTATCTAACATCCACGAAGCGCACGCAGCGGCAAAGTCGTTCCCTGCCGTGTCGACTCACCGGAACTGGAATTGAGAAACCTGCGCCTGGCGCTGCACATCGCTCGACCGAGTCTACGCATCGGTATCGGCGCCACACTGAGCATCGCATTCATCGCGGTGGCGTTCCTGGCGCTGGCCGCGAACGTCATATCCGAGCGCACGTTCGACGCTGTCGCGCCGATCGCGCTGCCCGTGGCTCGCGTCTTCACGCGGCCGGCCGAAGCCGAATCGGCTGCGTCGTCGTTCGACGCCAGCCGCGAGCGCTTGCGTGGGGCACTCGATCGATTCGACCGCGCAACGCAGAAGCGGGTCTCGTCTCAGGAAGCGACTGCGGACGTTGAATTGCGAAAAGCCGCGACAGCGCTGAGAACGCAACGGGATCAGTTGCTGGCACAACTGATCGATCGATCCGATCCGAACGACATGCGCGACTTCAAGAGTGCGCTGGGCACCCGAATGGAAAACAGCGCGGAACTCATTCGCGTTTCGGACCAGGCGCGCGATCTGGCGTACGCCTACGTCGTCCGGTATGAAGAAATGCGCAAGCGCGTTCGAGACTCCATCGATCGCGCATGGAAGGTATTCGGGCGCGTCGTCGCACAGCAGTCGCTCATCGCGCTGGGCCGCCAGATCGAGGAACTCGGCACGCAGACCGTGGGTATGTCGGAGACCACCGACCTCCGCGTTGCGGCTGAGGTCGAGGAAGCCATTGGAAAAACCCTGGCCGAAAACGAGCGCAGCCTGGCTGCTTCGCAGGGCAAGACATGGTTCGCTTCGATGCGCGAAGATCTCGCGTATCTCGTTTCCTCCCGAACCTCGCTCCAATACGCCTATGAGCGTCAACGCAGCGTTGCGGAAGGGTTGTCGCGCGCGCGCTCGAGGCTTCAGTTGCCGTCGATCCGAAGTCTCGCTCCCAGCGTCGACGTGCTGCCGACCGTGGCGCCAATCGCTGTACCCATTCCGACAACACCGCCGAAGGCCAACGAGCGGAAACAAACCGTCATTGCGTGGATCAGCAGTGGCGTATTGCTGCTGTTGATCACGATTTCCGTGGTGACCGTTCGCAGCGTAGTCGGACCTGTGCGGCGCATGGTCAGTGCGACGGGGCGCATTGCTCAAGGCGACACGATGGTACGGGTGAGGACCGGGGGCATTAAGGAGCTGAATACGCTGGCGGTGGCGTTCAACTCGATGGCCGAGCGGCTTGCATTCGCGGAGCGCGCAAAGCGCGACTATCGGCAGCAACTGGAAGCCAAGGTGGAAGAGCGGACCAAACAGCTGAAGCACCTTGCCAGCAACGACCCGCTGACATCGTTGCCGAACCATCGGCAACTGTTCGTCATGCTCAACCAGCAACTCGGCCGCGCGCAGGCGACCAACTCGATGGTCGGTGTCTTCTTCCTGGACATCGACAACTTCAAGAACATCAACGACGGCAGAGGCCACGGGTTCGGCGACAAGGTGCTCAAGGCGATGGCGGAGCGACTCAAGGCCATCGCTCAAGAGTTCGGATTCGCGGCCCGACTGGGCGGCGACGAATTCGTCGTGATCATGAATCGCGCCGTTACGCTCGAGAAGGTTCGCGAAGCGGGCGAACGCCTCGTGCACGCGTTTCACGCGCCGCTCACCGTCGACGGCAGAGATCTGGCATTGAGCATCAGCGTCGGTGCAAGTGCGTTTCCGGAACACGGAAGCAACGCCGAAACGCTACTGCAAACCGCGGATGCCGCGCTGTTCCGCGCCAAGGAGCTCGGCCGCAGCCAGTTGAACATGTACTCGCCGGACCTGTTGGAGGCCGCATCGGCCAAGTTCGCGGTAGAGCAAGGTCTGCGCGGCGCGCTGGACAAGGACGAATTGGAGCTGATGTTTCAGCCGGAGTTCAGCGTGGAAACCCGCGACGTGCAACTCGTGGAGGCGCTGATCAGGTGGCGACAGCCCGATGGCCGCTTCGCCTCCCCCGGCGAATTCCTGGGCGTTGCGGAAGAGTCGGGGTTGATCAGGGAGATGAGCGATTGGGTGCTGCGCAACGCGATCATGACGGCCGCGCGCTGGCACTACGGTTCCTGGCCCCAGGCGCGCGTAGCGATCAACGTTTCGTCGCGTCAGCTCATCGACGCAAACTTCGTCGAACACGTCAAGAGTCTGCTGGACGAGTATCGGCTTCCGCCGCGCTGTATCGAGATCGAGTTGACCGAAACGGTGTTGCAGACGGGACGCGTCACGCTCGAATCACTGCGACAACTCCGCGCTCACGGCATCGCGATTGCACTCGACGATTTCGGTACCGGCTATTCGTCGCTCGCGTCGTTGCAGCAGTTGCCTCTCACTCGCATCAAACTCGATCGGAGTCTGATCGACGAGGTGGACACCAACACGCGCGCGCTTGCGATTGCGCGGAGCATCATCGGTCTCGCTCGCAATCTCGGGCTCGAGATTACCGCCGAAGGCATCGAGCGCCCCGAACAGGTCCGCCTGCTGGCTTCCGAAGGCCCGATGGTGATGCAGGGGTTTCTATTCTCACGTCCGCTGGCCGCGAGCAACGTGATCGTAGCGTTGCCGATGGTGGTGCAGCGAGGTCGCCAGCTGATGACGGCGAACCCTTCGACGCGGTCGCATCACGCCACTAACGACAGGCTCGCGACGCCCGTTTCGCAAAAGGACCCAAAAGCAGCCACGCCTCCCAGCTTTCGATAGATCGAACAACTACGCAAGGGTTGGCGACAACCAACAAGCCTACCCTGTCGCGTCCGTCAGAAACGCCTTACGCAATTGAGGGCGTCTCACCGCTTCGCTTGGCAACCGTCAGTCTCATCCTGACGTAGAGCATCGAAACCAGCCACGCGGAAGGACAGCGACGTTTCAGCGAGGGAGTTGAACTTGCCCGCCTCGGACACGCAGCCAGGATGGTTCGCACGCGCGAAGGGCACTCTATCGGCGTATTTCGAGGCCGCCCCGTTCGATCACGCCGCATCCCTGTCGTACTACACGCTGCTGTCGTTGGCGCCGCTCGTCATCGTACTTCTCGGAATCGGCAGTTACGTGTTCGGCGAAGCAGCAATCCGCGAACACCTGTTGAACGAGGTCGGCTCACTCGTCGGCACCGCCGGCGCCGAACTGCTGGGGACCATCATCACCAATTCGCAGACGCAGGCGAGCGGTCTCGTGGCCACGATTGTCGGCGGCGCACTGACATTGTTCGGCGCAACGACGGTGTTTGCCGCATTGCAAAGTACGCTCAATGAGATCTGGGGAGTGCAGACCGACCCGCACGCCGCGCTGGGTGGATTGGTGCGCGCGCGACTGCAATCGTTTGCGATGGTGCTCGGAACCGCGTTTCTGCTGATCGTGTCGTTGCTGTTGACCGCCTCTATCGCCGCGCTTCAGAACGCACTGCCGATTGCAGGCATCTTGTGGGGCAGTCTCGATCTCGTGGTCTCGATCCTGGTCCTCACCGCGGTGTTCGCGGCGTTGTTCAAGTACGTTCCCGACGTGCGCATCAGGTGGCGGGATACCTGGCTGGGTGCCGCGTTCACCGCGGTACTGTTCACCGTCGGCAAGCTCGGCATCGGGCTCTACCTGGGTAAGGCGAGCGTGGGATCAGCGTACGGTGCAGCGGGATCGATCGTCGTGTTCATGGTCTGGGTCTACTACGCGGCGTTGATCTTCTTCTTCGGAGCGATCGCCACGAAGATGCTGGCGGTGTGGCGCGGTACGCCGATCGAACCTAGCGGCCATGCGCACCCGATCGAAGAGGAAACACGATCGGACACGGGCGGCGTACCGCGACCGGATTCATCGCAAACCTCTAGCCTCTGTTAGGACGGTGCAACCTGGGTGCGCTGATCCTGCAGCACATGTTCCTCCTGTCCGACACCGATTGTTCGCCTCGGACGACAGCGGGCGTGTCTGCGCCATCGGATAAAGGACACGTAACGGCGGGTCCCGATATGTCGTCCAACAGTGTGTCAGCGGGAGCGTTCAAAACCACGGCGGCGTTGCTGTTCGTGGCAAGTCTTCCTCTCCTGCCGACCGACGCATACGGGCGATCGCCTCCGTCGCCCGATCGGACGGCAAAGACGTCCGTCCAAATGGCCGATCAGCCGTTTCTCAGAGAGTACGGACTCGGCGTGCAACGCATTCCCATGGATGGCGGAAAAATCTATGGGTGGAAGCTCAACGAAAAGGTCACGTTCGGACGCTTCAAAGGCGAAAACGACGAGTTCGGCTTCAGCGTCGAACTCAACTCGCGCCAACGCGTCGAGATCACGACGGACGGACTGAGATGGCGTCGGGCCATCGGTGGTGATTCCCACTGACTACCGCGTCGCGCGTGCCACCCCAGCGAGATTACGGTGGGGAAACCAGTCCGCGAGATGATTTGCGAACACACAGTTCTTCCGCCCGCGGTGCTTCGCGTTTGCGGACGCGGCGCCGAGCGGCGCTCTGATACCTCGGCATCGTGCCGCTTCCGATGGACTTGTACCGGGGTCGGTTGCGATATGGAAACGAATCGATGCGGAGTCCGCATCCTTCAAGGCTAGGTCGATCGCCCCTCGGGTGAACCGTTGGCCGGCAGCTACCTTTCGGCAACGATGTAGGCTATCCAGGCAGGGTCCGCCTCGCCCTTTTCAGTCGGCGTGAACTCACCGTTGGCTTCACCGTCTTCGTCCTCGCCTTCCCAGTAGACGGCGGCACTTCGAAATCCGGCCTCCAACAGGATCTCCCGCAGCTCCGGGGCCGACCACAGGCGCCATTCGTAGGTAAACGCCTTCTTGAGCTTCGAGCCGTCCGGAAAGCTGAAGTGAATATGACAGCGGATGTGATTGGTGACCGGATGAAATTTCGCCTGGTCCCAGATGTAGGTGAATTTTTTGTGTTTTGTCTTTTCCTTCATCTCGTCCTGCGCCTGCCAGCCGCCAAACAGATCGATGAAGAACACGCCGTCATCGACCAGTACGGAATGCGCCCGCGCAAAGTAGTCGCGCAGCTTTTCGCGCGTGTCAAAGATGAAGTAACTGAAATTGAAAGCGACCACAACATCGACGGGCGGCGTGGCCGCCGTCATGACGTCGGATTCGAGTAGCTGAACACGCGCCCGGTCGGCTGCCGGCAACTGGCTGACGCGATTGCGGCGCCCCCAATCGAGCACGGATTGATCGATGTCCACACCGATCGCCTGGAATCGCTCGCCTTGACGGACCCACTGACACGAGGCGCTGGCGGTGCCGCAGAAATCTTCGCGAAGCCGGTATGCCTTACGTCCGCGAAGGCGCTCGAAGGTCGCCTGCGTAAACTCCACCTCGTGCTCGACGTTTTGCACGGCCCGTTCGTACAGGTCGTGAATGTCGGCTCGTTCGGCCATCGTGGGTTTGCGGGCCGTCGCGTTCTTGGGGTTCATCGTATTCGGGATCTCCTGAGCGGAACTATGGCGACTCTGATTGGCGGGAGGAAGTCGACCGTAGGTTCGCCCCCGATCAGGCCCGTTAGGCGTCGACACGACGTTATCAATGTATCAGGTTCGATAACTAGCGTCACAAATAAGAGGCCAGCGCTCGCCAATTGCCAATCTCTTTTATCGGCGATCGCGCGCGGATTCGCGGATGCAGTTGTGGGCGAAGCGCAGTTTTCCAATCGCTTCTATCGGCAACACAAACGGGTATAGATCGTCCTGGCCCATACTTCGGATGAGGGAATTCACCGCAACCAATGAGGCCTCAGTGTATCGGCGTCTTCTTCCAGATCGCCCTCACGACGGATGCGGTGCATAGAATCGAGGCAGAGCTGCCCAACGCCAGCGGCACCATCGAATTCGTAACGCCCGCGAGCCACGCGCCAAGGAAGACGCCGCTCAGTCCCCCCGCATAGAGCCATGCACTTTTCTGGAGGGTCCTCAACAACTGCTCCTTAGTCACGTAGGCAGGTTCTCACCCGATTGCGGGACGGTCGCCGTGGTAATCAGCCGCGCGTCCCACACGTAATGCGTCTTTCTCACTTCACAGTACTGCATCTGTCGTCAGACAGACGTGAATCGCTTCCCGAATCAAATTACCTGTTGAACGGAGATGACATGGAAAAGGAACGACCATTGATCACTGGAATCTTTCCAGATCGCGACAGCGCAGAAAAAGGCTACAGCACGCTGTCGAGTCGAGGTTATACGACGGACGACATCAATCTCGTCATGTCTGAGGACACGAAGAAGCGGCACTTCGCCGCGGCTGGCACTGAAACGGAACTCGGAAACAAGGCCGCGGAAGGCGCAGGCGTCGGTGGTGCCATAGGCGGCACGGTCGGTGCAATTGCCGCTGCAGTGGCGGCGGTTGGAAGCAACCTGGTGATTCCCGGACTGGGTCTCGTGATTGCCGGCCCGCTGGCAGCGGCGCTCGCGGGTGCCGGCGCGGGAGCCGCGACGGGCGGAATTGTCGGGGCGCTGGTCGGTTGGAACATTCCGGAAGAGCGCGTCAAGAAGTACGACGAAGCGATCCGCAAAGGCGGAATCCTGATGGGCGTTCGGCCGCGTAGCGATGACGATGCTGCGTACGTAGAACAGGCCTGGAAGGACAACCGGGCTCAAGACATCTATCGGTGAACTGTTTTCGCGGCATTGCCAACATTTCTGCAATGCCGCGATCGAGGCAGCACCAAATCATCACCTAAAGGAACCACCAATGAACTGGGATCGTGTTGAAGGCAATTGGAAGCAAGCCAAAGGAAGCATCAAGGAAAAGTGGGGCGAGCTCACTGACGACAACCTGGACGTGATTGCGGGCAAACGAGACAAGCTCGCAGGTCAAATTCAAGAAACGTACGGCGTCTCAAAGGAAGAAGCGGACAAGCAGATCACCGCTTGGGAAAAAACTCGGAAGTAGATCGGAATGAGCGGCCCCGTTAGGGGTCGCGCCTTCGTTTTCGTGGAACTGAAGCGTTGAATGCAACGCAAGAGGACTGCACCAACCTCATCGGATCACCGCCGCGGCGGGAGCGAGGCGCAGACATCCGGCCGCCGGTGGCGCGTCGCATCAGCTCGTACGCGGCGCACGCCCGAGCTTGACTACCCATCAGGGCTTGCAGGATGTGGATCGTATTTGGGACGGTTGTTCTGACGTTGGCGGTGGTATTCGTCGCGCGCAACGTGACCATCGGCGAGCGGCACATAACAAAAAGACTCCAGCGTCTCTACTCGCTCGACGACCCTCAATTTGCACGTTCGATGAGTGTGTTGCTCGGCCCGCCGGTTCTCGACGGCAGCCTCGTGCAGACTCTAGTGAATGGGGTAGAGATCTTTCCCGCTATGCTTACCGCGATTCGTCGCGCCCAAGTCAGCATCACCTTCGAGACCTACATCTACTGGTCGGGCTCGATAGGGCAAGAGTTCGCCCAAGCGCTTGCCGATCGGGCGCGCGCCGGCGTCGCAGTACACGTTCTGCTCGATTGGATTGGCAGCCTGAAAATGGACGACCGGCTGCTGCGAGACATGAGAGACGCAGGGGTTGAGGTCGCGCGCTTTCACAAGCCTCATTGGTGGCGGATGGTGTGGCTCAACAATCGCACGCACCGCAAGCTGCTGGTGGTTGACGGTGCGATCGGATTCACCGGAGGAGTCGGGATTGCGGACCAATGGCGCGGGAACGCAGAAGACTCAGAGCATTGGCGAGATACGCATTTTCGAGCCGAAGGACCCGTGGTCGCGCAGATCCAAGCGGCATTCATGGACAACTGGATCAAGTCTTCGGGTAACGTCCTTCACGGCGAACAGTACTTTCCGAAGTTGCAAACGCGCGGTGTGCAATCGGCGCAGATGTTCACCAGCTCCCCCACGGGGGGCACTGACAGCATGTTGCTGATGTATTTGATGGCCATCACAGCAGCGCAGCGGTCCATCTACCTCGCCAACGCTTACTTCGTACCGGATGACTTGGCGATCAAGGCACTGGTCGCCGCGAGTCGACGCGGGGTGCAGGTGCGCATCATTACGCCTGGTCCTTCAATTGACAGTGACGTCGTTCGGAGCGCGTCGCGCGCCTGCTGGGGTGAGTTGCTTCAAGCAAAGGTGCAGATTGCAGAGTTCCAACCCACGATGTTTCACGTCAAATCGATGGTTGTCGACGAGCTGCTCGTGTCCGTCGGATCCACCAACTTCGACAACCGCTCGTTCAGGATCAACGACGAGGCGAACCTCAATGTTTTCGACGCAACACTCGCCTCGCGACAGATTGAGATTTTCGATGCCGATTGGAAGCGATCAAAGCAGGTGACCTTCGAAATGTGGCAGCAACGACCGCTTCGCGAAAAGCTGTCCGAACGCATCACATCGTTGTTGCGATCTCAACTTTGACTGGCTTCGGATGCCTAGGAACCAGCCATACGCGATTTTCGTTGCGCCGCGAATGTTCATACCCGCGAGCCCAACCTGCATCACAACGAGGGCAAGCGCGTTGGCGCGCAGCGCCCAAACGATCCATAGCGCGTTGCTCAAGTGAAACAGCCAGAATCCCGCGGCGTCCGCGACGGCGAAGGTGCGACGGCGGGTCGCACATAGCGCAACTCTTGAATGTTGTGACGTGCCCTGGGATCTTCAGATAGAGGCGGCCCCTCCACGTAGTCGATGTTCTGGAGTCTCCTTCACGGAACGATGGCCTGGAACCACAGCCGGGCCATCGATTTGTAGCCGGTGCTGTTGGGGTGGATGTTGTCGTAATACTCAGTGCTGTAGTTGGCCCCAAAGTAGTCATAGAAGTC
>Ga0105249_10002484_pt1 | contig 15975 bp, 17 predicted proteins | sample KBSS44metaG_FD_81522 | JGI IMG/M metagenome (GOLD analysis project Ga0105249, IMG submission 81522) | Switchgrass rhizosphere microbial communities from Kellogg Biological Station, Michigan, USA - KBS S4-4 metaG | ecosystem: Host-associated > Plants > Roots > Rhizosphere > Soil | place...
CGCCTGACCTCACCGACTCCGACGGCGCCACGCCGCTACACGTCGTCGACGGCGACAACGACAACGTCAACCCCGAAATCGTCCGCGCGCTCGTAACAGCAGGAGCCGCGATCGATGCCGCGACGCCGAGCGGCACCCAGCCCATCGAGCAAGCGGTCCGCCAGATTCTGCCCGCAACCGTCGCGGCGATGGTCGAACTCGGCGCCGACGCGGGCCGTGGCCTCGATGCGCTGCTGCCGTGGTGGGCCGACATCGGCGTGCGCTATTCCGGCAACCGGGCGAAAGACGTCGCGGACATCATCGACATCCTGCGAGCCGGCGGAGCGCAAGTCACCGAGCGGCACCGCGAGTTCGCGGCCACCGCCGGAGCGTCGCAGGTCGAAGCGGCGCTTCGCGGCTAGAGTCGCCGTGTGGCCGGGTACTCCCGATACGTCGCAATAGGTGACAGCCAGACCGAGGGACTCTGGGACGGCGACGACGACAAGGGCCTACGCGGCTTCGCCGACCGGCTCGCCGAGATCGTCGACGGACACTACCCCGGCCTGACCTACGCCAATCTCGCCGTGCGCGGCAGGCGGATTCGCGATCTGCTCGACGAGCAGCTGCCCCAGGCGCTGGCCTTGCAACCCGATCTCGTCACGGTCTGCATAGGGATGAACGACGTGACCCGCCCGGGCCTCCATTTCGACGATGCCCTCGCCGAACTCGACGACCTCTACGCCCAACTCTCCCTGTCCGGGGCAACCGTCGTCACCACCACGTTCCCCGACATCGCGCAGGTCATCCCGATCGGCCGCATCCTGGCGGCGCGGATCGTTCGGATCAACGCCGAAATCAGAAGGGCCGCCGACTGGTACGACTTCCGGCTTGTCGACCTCTATAACGCGCCGTCCATGACGAACCCGGACACCTGGAGCGCCGATCGCGTACACGGGTCAGCCAAGGGTCATGCCTTGTTCGCCGCTGCGGCCGCAGAAGCGTTGAATTTGCCTGGGAGCAATCATGATTGGGCCGAAATGGGCGGCCCGCCCGGAAGGCAGACACTGCGGTCGAAGGCGTACTCGCAGGCGCTGTGGACCCAGAACATGCTCATGCCCTGGTTGTGGCGGCACGTGCGCGGCCGATCGGTGGGCGACGGTCGCGGCCCCAGACGGCCGCAGCTGGAATCCGTCGCCGCCTAAACCGAACTAGAAGCCGAGAAGCCCCAGCGGAAGAGGCGACTCGCCGTTGGCGATCGACGACACGGCGGTCGGGCAGAACAGAGAAATCGCGATGCCCGTGAACATGGTCGCCGGGCCCAGCGACATACCGCCCGCGTCCGCGACCTTGGCGGCGACGTCGGCGGCGTCCTGACCGGGCTCGGCCAGCATCGGGCACACTTGCTGACCCAGCGCGGCCGCATCCGTCGGGTCCGCGGCGCCGATTCCCGCATCGGTCAGGGCAGAGAGGAATGCGTCATCGATGGTGTCGGCTTGCGCGGGAGCGGCCCAGGCCACACCGGAAGCCAACACACCGGCGGACAGGACCAGGGCGATTCTTTTGCTCAGCACCGGGGAATCGTACCGTCACACACCGGTCCAGGCCGCATCGATACTGGTCGCGACGTCGATGACCTTGGCTTTTTGCGACGCCGGGCTCTCGATCTCGCCTGAGACGTGCGCTGCGATGAACCGCCTGATCTCGGCATCGATGTTGCCCAAGACCCGCACCACCTCCGCGCGCAACGACTGGGACGTCACATGGATGGAGATGTCGGACGAGCGCGGCTTTTCGACGTCGAGAATCAACAGCAGCGGTTCGGCGGCCCGCGCCGTAGCGCTCAACGTGATCTCGCCGAACACCATGAACTTCGGCTTGTCGATGCGCAGGTCGACGACCATGTCGATCTCGAGTGGGATCCGGATGTCGAAGGTGATCTCTTCGCCCAACGTGCGGGTCACCCGAGGGTCCATGATCCTGACCTTGGCGGTCACCTTGGCGATCTTGCCAGGGCCCTGACCCATCGGGCCCATCTCGAACGCGTCCCCTGCGATGGCGGCGATCGCGTTGCACACCCGCTCTTCACTCACCGCGGTCTCGAAGAACTTGCGGCCGAACTGCTCATAAGTCAGGTAGTTATCGACGTCCATGGTGCTGTAACCGTCTCACGTCCTAGTCAAGCCGCTTCGCTGAACACGCGGATCCTCGTGATTGCTAGGGGTTCATTACCCACTTCCGCGAAGATCACGCTGCGCTGTCCGGCGCGCTCGGTGGCCGCGACGACGGCGTGCCCGGACCCGATGAGCTTGCGCCAACGCGCCCCCGACAGGTGCCGGAGCAGGTCGCCTGCGCTCAGCGGAAGGTCGTCGCCGCTGGAAATGCGCACTTGTCCAGCCAGCCGCCTGCGCATGCCGACCTCGTCACCCGCGCACGCCGCATCCAGGAATCGCGCGACGGCACCCTTGCCGCCGCTGCCGATACCGCGGAAACCGCCGAGGAATCCGAGGGTGCCGACCAGACCCTGATTGCGCAGCAGCAGGTTCGACAGCTGTAGGCCGGCAGGCAAGGCTCCGACGCCGCCGCGCAGAAACTGGCCGACCATTGCGGGTAGCTCCCAAAAAGCCGACAGCGCAGCAATTTTCAGCTCACCGGCTTCGTCGGTCAGGTCGTAGCGGATGTACACCGGCACCCGCAACGTCAGCGTCGACGCCATCGTCACCTCCAGCTCGCCGTCGCGCACGACGGTCGGGCCGACGACGGTGTCGACGTTCGGATGAAACCGGATCACCCGGGGACCGATGAACGTGTCGTAGAAGGCGCCGATCGCCCCCACTCCCGTGTGTGGGGTGGAACCGACCGGGTCCTCGATGCGGCCGTCGGACGTGAACAGGCCCACCCACGCCTTGCGATCGCGCGCGCTCGCGGCCGCCGGCGAACGCTCGGCAGTCGCCAGCATGTCGGCGCGCGTGAAGGTCATATGGGTTGCCTACCACTAGCCGCTGGCCGCAGTCGACTACTTGACGATGCGCAGGCACACTGGAATTACCGCAATGTCGCGGGGCACGGCTAGCAGGAGGAACCGCAATGAGTAGCAACGGGCCTTTCGGGTTCGACCCCGAAGATTTCGATCGGGTCGCCCGCGAGGCCGGCGAGGGCCTGCGCGACGCGCTCGATGGAATCAGTAGGTTCTTCACCACCTCGGGTGAGCGCGCCGGATGGGCCAGCATCCTCGACGAGTTCTCGCGGTACACGCGGGCCAGGAACGAGCCGGAAACCACTGGCGAGACCGGCGACGGCGTGTGGGCCATCTACTCCGTCGATGACGAAGGCAGCGCCCACATCGAAGAGGTTTATCCGACTGAACTGGATGCGCTTCGAGCGAACAAGAACAACACCGATCCGACGCGCAAAGTTCGCTTCCTGCCATACGGCATCGCGGTCAGCGTGCTCGACGCTTCCGACGCTTCCGACGCTTCGGAGAGCACCGAGTAGTCATTCGAAGCAGCGGCGCATGCCGGCCAGCATGGCGGTGTGCGCCTTGACCGCCTCGCGGACCGTCATCGCCGCCAGCACGCGTGGCGCCTCGATGCGCATGTGCTCGGTGATCCGCGTTCCCACGCCGATCGGGTCGAAGCTCACCGTCGTACGGAGCCGGACCCGCGGGAACTGATCCGCCTCAGCGGTCACGTCGCCGACATTCGGCACATGCAGCCGCGCCACATAGCTGATCCGTAAGTTCAACGGCCCCAATGGAATTCGATCATGAACCCGGTAGCTCTGAGTGTAGCCGTCCGTGGTCTGTTGCCGATCGGTCGCGCGCACGGCCACCACCAGCGGATGCACCCGTTTGATGTTCTCGAGGTCGACGTAGAAGTCACGGACCGCCTCAGGTGGCGCCGGGATTTCCTCCGAAACAGTGCGCTCGGCGGACGCCACCCACCAACTCACGCCTGCGCGGCCGGCGTCGCGCCCAGCACCCGCTGGATGTCGGGCATCATCTGCTGCAACTGTTGGCCGGCGTAACCCCAGGCGTGGATGCCCTCGGGGAAGTTGAACACGGCGTTGTTCCCGCCCGCGGCGATGTACGCATCGGCGAACGCGTGATTCGAGTCGGTCGCCATGCCCTCGAGGAAGCCGAGACCACCGATGGGTGCGTCCGGGCTGGCCAACGCTGGATCGGTCGGCGTCCCGTTGCCGCAGTAGATCCACAGCCGGGTGCCGTTGGCGGCCAGCCTGCCGGCCTGGAGCGTGGGGTCGTTGCGGGCCCAGGCCGGATCACCGGGTGGACCCCACATCGCGTCGCGGCCGAACCCGCCGTTCCACGTCATCGCGATGCCGACCTGGCCGGGGTCCGCCGACAGGTTCAGGAAGCCCGACAACGATCCGGCGTAGATGAACTGCTGCGAGTGATAGGCGGCGAGGACCAGTGCTGAGGATCCGCCCATCGAGAACCCCACGATCGCGTTGCCGGTCTGCGGCGTGCCCTTGTTCGCGGCGAGCCACGCAGGCAGTTCCTGGGTCAGAAACGTTTCCCACTTGTAGGTGTAGGTGCCGTTGTTGCCGACGGCAGGCCCGTACCAGTCGCTGTAGAAACTCGACTTGCCGCCGACGGGCATCACAAGCGACAGGCCCGATCCGTTGAACCAGTCGAACGCCTGGGTGTTGATGTCCCAGCCGTTGAGGTCGTCGCCGGCCTCCATGCTGTCCAGCAGGTACACCGCATGGGCGGTTGGACCGCCGCTCAGGAATTCGACCTTGACGTTGCGGCCCATGCCGTGCGACGGGACCTCGAGGTACTCGATTGGCAGCGCTGGGTTGGAGAACCCGTGCGCCGAAGCGGTGTTCCCCGCGACGTTGACCAACCCGGGCACCAGCGCAGTCGCGAACGCTGCGATCGCGAACCGATGCACCCACCCCGTGAAAGCCATTGCTGCCCCTTCGTTCAGGCCCCGACCCCGATGAGCGGACGATACGCGCAACAGGAGCATCACCAGTCACTTTTTGGCGACGGTTGGCAATTGTTATAAAAACAACAACAATGGCGGTATGGATCGCGACCAGCTCATCGATCTCACTCGTCGCGCGGTCAAGCTCGCACGCGACAAGACCACCGACCTCACGCCGACGGAGCACATCGTCGCCGCGGATACCTATACCTCGCCGCAGCGCCACGCGCGGGACATCGCGATGCTGCTGGCCAGCCCCCAGCTCGTCGGCTATGTCTCCGAACTCCCTCGGCCAGGCACCTATTGCACGAAGACCGTGATGGGCCGGTCGGTTCTGCTCACCCGCAGTGCCGAGGGCACCGTGCGCGCGTTCGACAACGTGTGCCTGCATCGCCAGTCGCACATCGCCGAGGGTTGCGGGATCGCGCGACGGCTTGCCTGTCCCTACCACTCGTGGAGCTACGACCTCGACGGCAACCTCGTCGGCATCCCGGGAAAAGAAGGATTTCCCGAAACGGGTTCGGGCCCTAGAAAACTCACGGAGTTGCCGGCCACCGAATGTGCGGGCTTCCTGTGGATCTCACTGGATCGCGACGCGACACTCGACATCCCGGCATTCCTCGGGCCGCTGGCTGACGAACTGGAATCCTGGGGTATCGGGCGGTGGTCGCCGTTGGGCGAGAAGGTGCTCGACTGCCCGATCAACTGGAAGCTCGCGATCGACACTTTCGCCGAGAATTACCACTTCGCGACCGTGCACAAGAACACGTTCGCGACGATCGCGCGCAGCAACTGCACGGTGTTCGACTCGTTCGGCCCGCACCATCGACTTGTCTTCCCGCTCAACGGAATTCTCGATCTCGAGAACACTCCCGAGGAGCAGTGGGACCCGCTGCAGGCGATGGTCGTCATCTACGCCCTGTTCCCCAACATCGTCCTGAGTTGCACGATCGCAAACGGCGAACTGTTCCGCGTGTATCCCGCCGACGTGCCGGGCCGGTCGATCACCGTGCACCAGAACTCGACCCCGCTGAACCTGTCCGATGAGTCAACCGCTGCGGGCGCGGCCGCGGTGTTCGACTACGCGCACGCCACCGTCCGCGACGAGGATTACGCGCTTGTGGCGGGCCTGCAGGCCAATCTCGAGTCCGGCGCACGTGAGCATCTGGTGTTCGGCCGCAACGAACCCGGGCTACAGCACCGCCATCAGACGTGGGCCTCGGCGATCTCGGCCAGTTCCCAGTCGCGGTAGAGAGCCAGCGACCGTTCGTAGAACGCGAAGCCGCTCACCGGTTTTCCGCGGAACGTGCCCCGGTATCGATAGGGGCCTTCCATGTACTCCAGCGGCAACGCGTGCGCGGGCGCAGGCACCAATGGTTCGCCGGTGAGGTCCAGGTCGAGTTGGCGTGACATCAGCCGGTGCCGATCGGGCATGTACCGCACGGGAGTCGGCGGCGGGACGAGCGTCTTGACCTCCTCGGGCCAGCGCACGTAGGTGTCAATGGTGACCTCGATGTCGTCGGCGTATTCGGGATCACTGTCGGGTGAACACGTCGTCGCACCCGAGAACGGTTGCAGCGCATTGTGATCGGTGCGGTCGAACTGCCGCCAGATGGACAGGTCCACACCGTTGTCGAGGTTGATGGTGCGCCACTCGTGCGCCCGCGACCGGATGTCGCCCGTCGGCCCGCCGCTGTTGGCGACCAACGGAAACCATTGGCGATCGACGTGACCCGCGCTGCCGGTGACCTTTTCCTCCGCCGCTCCCCAGTGCAGCGTGCCGGTCATGGCCATCCGCGTCTGGAAGTAGGAGTACGTCGCGGCCTGGCCGAAGCATTCGACCTTGCCGTTGTATGCCGCGCCGCCGAGTGGCACAGGCGCGCGTGACGGCGTCACGTGCAAGTCCAGCCGCATCGCATCGCCTCGCGCGTCGGTGCCGACCAGGGTGATGTCATAGGTGTACGGCACCAATCGCCCCTGTTCGTCGCGGCACGTCCGCCACACCGCCCGGCCCGCCTCGCTGTCGTAGGACAACTCGAGGTGGCCGTCCTTGACCGACATCTTGGGCCGCGCGTCTGGCGCCATGTTGGCGGGCGGCATGTCGTAGTCGGTGTACGTGGCGTACTCACCGGTGTCGAGGTCGAACAGCGCGAACGTGTGGAAGTCGGCCACGATCGACTGGCCCGGCCGGTTCTTGTTGAAGATCGTCAGAAAGGCGAACTGGCGGCCACTGTCGGCAGTCAGTTCGCCGGCGATGAACCAGGTATCCGATTCCCAATCGGGATGATTGCCTTCGGCGGCCGGAAAGTCGAGCTGTGGGTCTCCCGGCACCAGCTCGAACGGATACCGGCGCCAATCGGGGTTGTCCACGGCCGCTGCCTTTCTTGCTATGTTTACAGTAATAGCAACTTTAGCGGTCAAGACGGGCGGTGACGCCGTGATGAGTGACATCGGCAAGCGCTTTCCGTTCGACGCCTATCCCAAGGGCTGGTTCCAGGTCGCCTACAGCAGAGAAGTGGACGCCGGACAGGTCGTCGGGCTGCACTATTTCGGTAGACGGCTGATCTGCTACCGCGGCGATTCCGGGAACCCGTATGTGCTCGACGCGTACTGCCCGCACCTCGGCGCCGACATCGCGGTCGGCGGCACCGTGACAGACGACTGCATCACCTGCCCATTCCACGGCTGGCGCTTCGACGGTGCGGGATCGAATGTCGAGATCCCGTATGCGAAGACGGTGAACCGCACTGCGCGGCTGCGGGCTTGGCCGACGGTCGAGCGGGCAGGCGCGATCTTCGTCTGGCACTCGGAGTCGTCGACAGAACCGGAATGGGAGTTGCCAAAGATCCCTGAGAGCGAGGATGCGGCGTTCACCTTCCACGCGCCAGAATCCGCCCGCTGGCGGTTCCGGTCGCATCCACAGGAAGTGTTCGAAAACACCGTCGACATCGCGCATTTCGCTACCGTGCATGGAGTGTCCGGGTTCGGCAGCCTCGATCTGGAGACCGACGCGCATCGGCTAAAGGCGGTCGCCGAGGTGACGTTTCAGACTCCGCGCGGGCCCGTGTCGGGGGCGGTGGACTCCGAATTGTTCGGCATGGGTCTGGATGTGGTCCGACACCGCGGGCTCGGCCAGTCGTGCACGCTGCTGACCGTCACCCCGATCGACGGCGAGTTCGTCGATGCCCGCTACACATTTTTCGTGCAGACCGAGCCGGAGACGGGTGAGATGACGCGGATCGGCCTCGGCTTCGCCAGGGACTTTTGCAAGCAGATCGAACAGGACATCCCGATCTGGGAGAACAAGATCTATCGTGACCGTCCGCAACTGGCCCGCGGCGAAGGCGCGATCACCGAGTTCCGCGCGTGGGCGCGGCAGTCCTATGAGGAGGCGCATCCGTGAAATCCCTTGTCTACGACAAGCTCTACATCGGCGGCACATGGCAGGCGCCGTCGACCGGGCAGCGACTGTCGGTGATCTCGCCGCATAGTGAAGAGCCGATCGGCGAGACGCCCGAAGCGTCGCCCGACGACGTCGACAAGGCGGTGACGGCGGCGCGGACCGCGTTCGACGACGGGCCATGGCCACGGATGACGCCGGCTGAGCGGATGGAGAAGGTCGAGAAGCTGGCCGCGGTGTACAGCGGCCACACCGACGAGATGGCCGACCTGATCACCGCGGAGATGGGGTCGCCGCGCAGCTTTAGTAGGCTCGGGCAGGCCGCAGGCGCGATCGCGCAGATGCACCTGAATCTGGCAACGGCGCGCGAATTCCCGTGGGCCGAGCGGCGGCAGGGGTTGTTCGGTGAGGTGCATGTGCGCCGCGCCCCCGTCGGCGTCGTCGGCGCGATCGTGCCGTGGAACGTGCCGCAGTTCTTGATCATGCCCAAGCTGATCCCTGCGCTGATCGCCGGCTGCACGGTCGTGGTCAAACCAGCGCCCGAAACTCCTCTGGACGCAATGTGGTTGGCCGAGATGCTCGACGAGATCGACCTGCCGCAGGGCGTGGTCTCGATCATTCCCGGCGGCCGCGAGACCGGCGAGGCCCTGGTCCGCCACCCCGGGGTTGACAAGATCTCGTTCACCGGATCCTCGGCGACCGGCAGGCGCATCGCCGCGCTGTGCGGTGAACAGCTCAAGCGGGTCAGCCTGGAGCTCGGTGGCAAGTCCGCGGCGATCATCCTCGACGACGCCGACATCGACCGCACCGTCAAGCATCTGAAGACGGCGAGCCTGATGAACAACGGCCAGGCGTGCGTGGCGCAGACGAGAATTCTGGTCAGTGAGCGCCGCCACGACGATGTCGTCGACGCGCTTGCGGAGATGATGGCGGGGCTGCACGTCGGCGATCCAGCCGACGACGACACCGACATCGGACCGCTGGTCGCGCAGCGGCAGCAGGATCGGGTGCAGGGCTACATCAAGGCCGGTGTCGCCGAAGGCGCACGAATCGTGTTGGGTGGCACGGAAAAACCGTGCAATCGTGGTTGGTACGTCCAGCCGACACTTTTCGCGGATGCGAACAACGAGATGCGGATCGCCCGCGAGGAGATCTTCGGTCCGGTGCTGACGGTGCTCAAGTACTCCGACGAGCGCGACGCTGTCCGCATCGCAAACGATAGCGACTATGGGCTGGGCGGATCCGTGTGGACGGCAGATGTAGCCCACGGGTTGAACATCGCCGAGCAGGTTCGCACAGGCACTTTCGGGATCAACATGTACACGCTCGACACCAGCGCTCCCTTCGGCGGATTCAAGCAGTCCGGCATCGGGCGTGAGTTCGGTTCCGAGGGCCTGTCCGAATACGTCGAACTGCAGTCGACGGTCAGCGCGGACAAGCTGCCGGAGCTGCGCTGATCGCGATGAGCGAGGTCGTGCTGGATCGACACGGCGCTGTCCTGGTGCTGCGGCTCAGCAGGCCCCAGCAGCGAAACGGCTTGACCGGCACACTTCTCGCCGAGTATCTGGCCGCGCTCGAAGAGGCCCGCAGAGACGACGCCGTGCGGGTCGTCGTCACGACGGGAGAAGGCGATGCGTTCAGTGCGGGCGCCGATGTCGACGACCTCGACAGCGACAGCAAGGGCCTCAACGCGCTGATGCACGAAAAGCTCGGGCTGACAGACACTCTGAGTACCGCGGACCGCGCCTTCGACCGGCTGGGAATCGGCCGCGAGACCCTGGCGATCAAGAGTTTCGACAAGCCGATGATCGCGGCGGTGAACGGTGCGGCGGCCGGCGGGGGTTTCGCGCTGGCCATGCTCCACGACATTCGGCTTGCCTCCGAACGCGCCACCTTCACCACCGCTTTCGTGCGGATCGGGCTGGTGGCCGAAATGGGGCTGAGCTACACGCTGCCGCGGGCCATCGGGCTCGAGGCAGCGGCGGACTTGATGTACACCGGCCGCCTCGTCGATGCCAAAGAGGCGTTGGCACTACGCATGATTCGGCGTGTGCTCCCGCACGATCGGCTGATGGACGAGACGGTGGCCTACGCCGAGCAGATCGCGGCCCAAGCTCCGATCGCGGTCCAGTTCGCGAAGCGAACGCTGGCACGCTCGCTGGACAATTCGCTGCACGCGCAACTCGAACTGGAGTGGCCCTACCAGGTCGCTGCCTTCGATACCGACGATGCGAAGGAGGGCATCGCCGCGTTCCGCGAGCGGCGCCCACCGCGCTTCAGGGGACGTTAGGCAGCTCGATAGTTACCTCTGCGGGACAACACAATTCGTCGCGCTGATTGAAGATGCCAAGTTCGAGGTCGACCAGGTATCGCGGCACATCGCCGGAGGTGTCGACGCGCTTGCCGGCCACCCGGCCACGCGCCACCATCGAATCGCCCGCATAGATCGAGCCGAGCAGCGACACTTTGCGCCTGACCACCCTGCTGTACGGCCCGCCGAAGTCGGTGGCGACCCGGTCGATGAACCCCGCGAGATGCATGGTGTTGACGAAAATCGTTGGATGGCCGTGCTCTTTCGCATACTCCGGGTTGAAGTGCCACGGCACGTAGTCCCACGTCGTACCGGCGTTCATCACCACGCGTTCGTAACTGATCTGGTCGACCACCTCGGGCAACTGCACCTGCACGGTGACCTCGTCCCACGTCATCGGTCGCCCGCCGGGGTGAAACGAAACAACGAGTTCGTGCACGTGGCGACGACCGCGCCGTCGGCCCGGTAGTAGGTCTCCAGCGTCTCGATGAAATGCCCTGTGCCGACGCGGGTCTTCTTCTCCTGCGACACCGACGCCACCTCCTCGACCACGCTCAGCATGTCGCCCTCCAGGACCGGCAACACATACTCGGCGTCGTTGGATGCGTTGATGATCGCCGTGCCGGGCAACGGAACCCGGACCGCGATCGACGCCGTCGGCGCCTGGCCGTTCGGCACCCATGGCGGCGGCATCAGCAGACCGATCAGCAATGCGGGCGGCGCGACAAGACCTCCCCACGCCGATCTGGCGAAGTCGGGATCCCAGTAGGACGGGTTGGGGTCGCGCACCATCGATGCGAAGTGTTGGATCCGCGCGCCGCTGACCGCGGTGCCAGCGTACCTCGGCGCTGTTCGCGTGCCGACCATTCGAAGTGCGTCCTCGTATGTGCCGAAAGCGAATTCGTAGGACAGTTCTGCGGTCACACCGGTAGCGCGCTCTCCCGCGGCGCGAGATCCCACTCGAGTTCGCGCGACGTGAAGTACCAGCCACCGCGCTCGTAGATGAGCCGATCGGTATACGTCCCGGTGGCACGAAGCTCGGCGCCGACGAACACCAACCCTACGCATCGCTGCGTGGCCTCCACCCCGTCGACCGTTATCTCGTGGTCGACGGTGACGAGCCTCTTGCCACCGCCCCCGTTGAACGCGGCACGCAGGTCGGTGAACCGCTCCCCGCCGCGAGCGACCGTCGCACCCGAGTGTCGGAACGTCGTGATCCAGCTTTCCAGGTCGCCTGCCGAATACGCCCGGTTGTAGCGGGCGTTGAGGTTCAAAATGGCCGCTCGCCCCGCGAGGCCGTCCAGCACGAACTGCTGTTGGTATGTCATCGTCATGGGATCTCCCGTCCTACCGGCTCAACACGTAGCCGTGTGCTTCGCGGTCCCAGGCGCCTGCGCCCAGTCCCCTGGTGCGCAGCACGTCCTTGCGCACGCGCCCTATCACGTTCTTCGGAATCTCGTCGAGCACCTCCAGGTACCGCGGCACGCAGAAGTACGGCATGCGCGCCGCGCAGAAGTCGAGCAACTCGACGTAGTCCACCTCCGCAGCGGGCCGCAACGTCACGACGACCAGAATGTCGTCCTCGCCGAGATCACTTGGGATGCCGATGGCGGCGGCCTCCAGTACGGCCGGGTGACGCATCACCGTCTGTTCGACTTCGACCGAGGAGACGTTCTCACCGCGCCGTCGCAAAGAGTCCTTCACCCGGTCGACGTAAGTCAGATTGCGGTCGCTGTCCAGACACCCGAGATCACCGGTCCGGAACCACTCCGAATGGGGTTCGACCTGCAGTGGGGGCCCGCCGGACGCCGACGCCACATACCCCTCGCTCATCGCATGTGGTTTCCGCGCCCGGCAGGCAATCTCCCCTACCATACCCTCGGGTACGGGTTCATCGAGCAAATCGACGATCCGCACCTCGAAATCGGGGTTGACCTGACCAGACGTGCCGGGTTTTCCTTCGTCGGACACTGCCTTGTAGGCGATCGGAAAGGCCTCGGTCATGCCGTACATCGTCACGATGCGACAGCGATACCGCTCCTCGATGGCGCGATACATATCGGCGGCAATGGGCGCCGCCGAGATGAACCGAAGCCCGATCTCGGCGTCGCGCGCGTCGGGCGGCAGGTTCCACAGCATCGACACCATCGCGCCCGCGCCTGCGAATCCGACCGCGCCACACGCCCGTATCTCGTCCCACACCTCGCTCGGATGAAACGCGGCGGCCAGCACGCTGGTCCCGCCCACCAGCATCGGGGCCAACACCGTCGGCGCCGCGCTGAGATGGAACAGCGGCATGGCAGTCCACAGCACATCACCGGCTTCGAATTCCCACGTCGACGCCACGGTGCCCGCGGCGGTGAACAGGTATTGCCATGTCGTGACCACCGCCTTCGACGGTCCGGTGGTTCCCGACGTGAAGAACAGCGCGATGTCGTCGGGTTCCGGTGCAGCATCCTGCGGTGGCTCGGTCGACGCAGCATCCAGTGCATCGGCGAGCAAATCACCTTGCACCAACACATATCTCAGGGTCTCGACCTCACCGGCGACCTCGGCCAGCCGGCCTTGGCGATCGGCGTCGGTGACGGCCACCGCCGTCCGCGACAGCCGCAGCGCGTGCGAGAGGAAGTCACCCTTGCTCGCCGCGTTGACCGCCGCGGGCACCGCACCGATGCGCGCTGCCCCGAGCCAGAAGTACACCCATTCCGGGCACGTTCCGGTGAACAGCGCGACGGTCTCACCGCGCTTGACGCCGAGATCCACAAGCACATTGGCAGCGGCGCAGGACCGGTCGCGCATCTGCGCGAACGTGACCGGCGTTCCGGCGATCGACATCATCACGCGGTCGGCGAATTGCTGCGCGCGCAGATCGAGGACCGCGGGGACAGTGAAGCCCGCGTCGGGCATTACACCCTCGCTGCGGCCGGGTCGGGCTCGCCATCGGCGGTGTAACCGAAATCGCCCGCGGCCGGTTCTTCGCCCGGATAGAACCGGTGCGCCCACCGCCGCAACGCGGCGTAGTCCCGCGCCTCCTCCGGAGCCAGGTTGGGCTTCTCGAGGTACTTCATGTTTTCCCAGGTGAAGAAGTCCTGTTTGATGACTTCCTGCTGCAGTTGCAGGAATTTCGCGGCGCGACCGGTCGGCTTGTCGCCGGTGTCACTGGGTTCGCGGATCGAAGCCTGTGTGTAGAAGTAGTCGGTGTAGTCCTCATCGACCGGGGTCTGGCCTGTCACCTGAACCGTCGCCACCAGATCCGACGGGAAGCGCACGACACCCAGCCCCAACGAGTAGTTGTCGTAGATGATCTTGGCCTCGACGGGGCCGTTGGGCGTCAGCCACGTCTTCGCCCGGCCGCCACCGAAATCCGCGTTGACGGTGGCGTGTAGGTGGTAGCCGCTGACTTCGAACGAGGCGGTGTTCGCGGGATTGGCGGCCTTGTGCACATATTGCACGTGGTACGGATCCGCGGCGTTCTCGATGATCATCTGTGCGTGCACCTTGACCCGGTTGACCATCCGGGTGTGCGGATGCAGCGGGTAGTACTCGTCGGTCTCCAACTCGGGCAGCACCGGCGGCTGCCAGTACGGGGCGCGGCCGTGGCGCTCGTGCCAGACGAGAACGAAGCCGTACCACTCGGTCACCGGATACGTCTTGATCCGGACATTCTGCTTGCAGCCGATCTTGCTGTACGGAATCAGTGCGTTCGTGCCGTCGCCGTTCCAGCGCCAGCCGTGCCACGGGCAGACGATCCGCTCACCTTCGACCGTGCCGCCGACCCCCATGTTCGCGCCGAGGTGTTGGCAATAGGCGTCGAGCACGTTGATCTGCCCGGATTCGGTACGAAAGATCACCAACTCCTCGCCGAAGTAGTGGGCGCGCTTGACCTGGCCGGCCGCCAATTCCGAGGCGAACCCGACGATGAACCATCCCGTGGGAAACCGGTATTTCGACAGGCTGATGCCGCTTGGCCCGAACTCGCGTTCCGACGGGTCTGTGGTGTCTGCAACCGTGTCCGCCACTGCTCTCTCCGTCCGCACGCCAATTGGGCAGGTCACGACCTGTCCATTGCCTATTTTTACTATTTTAGGCATTCTAGGTCAAGGCCACCCACCGAGGAGCGCACATGCCAACGACGACTCCAGTCGATTTGTCGGATCTTTCGTTGTGGCAGAACGGTTTTCCCGATGCTCTGTTCGCCGAGTTGCGTCGCGAACGGCCGATCTTCCACCATGAGCGCACCGATGGCGTCGCCAAGTTGGTGCATCGCGACTTCTGGATGACCACCAAGCACCGGCACGCGCAGCGGATTCACCGCGATACCGACTCATTCACCGCGGTGGACGGCCCGCTCATCCAGACCATCGGCGTGATGGCCGACATTCCGACGATCATTCACATGGATCCACCAGAGCTGACGAAGCGGCGCAGGGTGATGTCGCATGCGTTTACTCCGAAGGCAATCGCCAGGCTCGAGGAAGGCATTCGGACGCGGGCGAAGTCATTGGTCGACCGGTTGCTTGCGGCGGGCAGTGGAGACTGGATCGAAGACGTCGCCGATGTGCTTCCGATGTCGGTCATCGGCGACATCATCGGAATCCCGGACGACGACCGGCCGGAGATCTTCGAGACGCTGGACCGGATCCTCAAGTCGGCCAATGGGCAAAACGCGACGGCGACCGAACAGGAGCAGCTCGAGCTGTTCGGCAAGGTGTTCACCTACGCGCTGGAACTCACCGCGGAGAAGCGGCGCAACCCGACCGAAGACATCTGGAGCACGCTGGCCACCGCGGTCGTCACCGACGAGAGCGGCGAGCAGCTGTCCATCCCGGCCAACGAGCTCGAGATCTTCTTTTACGTGCTCACCTTCGCGGGCAGCGATACCACGAAGAACGCGTTGGCCTTCGGGTTGCAGGCATTTGTGGCCAACCCAGGTGAGATTGAGCGGTATCGCGCCGACGAGGCGATCAGGTCCAGTGCGGTCGAAGAGGTGCTGCGGTGGGCGACGCCGGTGGCGTTCTGGACCCGCAGCACCAAGGTCGACGTGGAGATGGACGGCGTCACCATCCCGAAGGGCGAGCGGGTGGTCTCGATGCTGCGCTCGGCCAACCGCGACGAAGAAATCTTCAACGAGCCGTTCACGTTCGACATCGGCCGCACGGACAACCAGCACGTGACATTCGGCGGCGGCGGGCCGCACCACTGCCTCGGCGCGATGCTGGCGCGCGCTGAGATCCGCGCTGTGCTCGACGAGTTGCTCTGTCGCGCAGACGATATCGAGCTGGGCCGGCCGACTGTGAGCTATCCGAACCTGACGAACAACATGTCGATCTTCGACGCGA
>Ga0105249_10002495_pt1 | contig 15942 bp, 17 predicted proteins | sample KBSS44metaG_FD_81522 | JGI IMG/M metagenome (GOLD analysis project Ga0105249, IMG submission 81522) | Switchgrass rhizosphere microbial communities from Kellogg Biological Station, Michigan, USA - KBS S4-4 metaG | ecosystem: Host-associated > Plants > Roots > Rhizosphere > Soil | place...
CGCTCAACGGCGAGCCGATCGCCGACGAAATGATCGCGGCGGAAATCCTGCCTTGCTTCATCGAAGACGGCACGCGCACCGACACCATCGTGCTTGCCTGCACGCATTATCCATTGATCCTGGATCGGCTTGAAAAACTTGCACCTTGGCCCGTTACTTGGCTCGATCCGGCGGAAGCGATCGCGCGCCGCGCTTCGAGCCTGCTTCCAGTTCAGCAACGGCAAGCGCAATCTGCCATCGACGCCTATTTCACGAGTGGCAGGCAGCCATCGGAAGTCCTTGTTCGTGTCCTCAGCCAGTTCGGGGCAAAACCCGCCCAGGATAAAGCGGGGCTATAGCGATCTACCGCTATTGGGCCGCACGCAGTGTGATCACGCGAGCACGGAGGTTCGGCCGGACCGGGAGGAGCGAGGCTAACGGCTGGAGCAGGAGAAGGGAATCGAAACCTCGTCTTCGGCTTGGAAGGCTGTTGCTCTACCACTGAGATTCCAATGAAGGGCAGCCGGTCGGCTCATCTTTTGAGCCATGAGCGCTTCAAGCCATGCGCCGCCATCGATCGATTCTTGGCGACGCGGCGCCCTGCCATCGACCAAAATAATTTTGGGAAGTTGGCCCGCACACCGACATACAATGCGGCGAACAGCAATGCAGCGACAATGGCCGCGATCAGGCTGTTGTTATTCGATAAGACATTCCCAATCAGTGCCGCGACGAACACCAAGATTGCCAAGAGGCTTGTGTTTGTCCAATTCAAGCAGGACCAATCAATGGGTAATTTCACAACTCGTTTCATGACCGAGTGTTGTGAAAAAAGCATGAGCGGATTGCCGGCTTCAATTCCGGCGCGCGAGGAGGATGCGGCGGGGGTGCAGGGTACATTGAGGGCTAAGCAAAGCGCTTCAGTTGATGAGTAATCCAGTGATGGATCTTTCAGAGCCCGCAAGACTTCCTGACACGCTTCGAGCCCGACAATGTGGCATCGGCAATCGCTGGCACCAATGTGCTCACTAAAACCCCGATAATGCTCGCCAATGTGGGGGAATGGATCGAAGATCGGAGTCCCGTGCCGGAGCTTGTAGAGTTTCTGGAGTTCGTAAGCACTGTTGGTATTTACAACTAAGAAATCATCAGCTTCTCGGTCTAAGTGGAGCTCAATATCCGACCAAGGTTTGGGCCAGAACAAAATGGGTTTGGTGTTCATATTTCCTCTGGACTTACTAACGGCCATCTCGACCGCAGGTTCCCTCGATTCAAACGTAGGCACCCGAGGTAGCCCTTCGGTGTCCGCTTTGGGTCAAACGCCGACGTCGCGCTTCTCAATCGCAATGTCTGCTTTGTGCCATCAGCGGACCTCCTCGATTCTGATTGGCTTTCGGAGAGCCCCAAATCTGGAAATAGCATGGGATGTGATGTAGTCGGCGTCATTTAGTGTTCGGTTCCACAATGGGCTGAGCAAGAATCCAAAGGCTCAGCATTGTGTACGTGACCATCAGGACGAGCATTGGATATTGGCTTCGGCCCGCAGCGCGGATATCGCTGAACACCGCGGACGCCGTGACATGTCCGACCCACACCGCAACGATGTGGCCCGCGACAATTGCAACGACTGAGAGATACCAGATGGACTTCGCATCGACGACACCGATGTCGATCCGATAGAGCGTTGTGCCGAACAAATCCCACCCGTAGCCAAAAGGATCGGACGCGAGTGGAATAATGAACTGGCCTGCGATCGCGAACATCGAAAAATAGTGCGAAAGGTGATACGCGATGGCAATGGGAACGAGAGAGAGGACGAACAGTCCCGACAAATTCGCCAGTTTCGAGCGCGAGATCCGCGCCATGAAAGCGATGACGACGAGGTAAAGTCCCGCCAACAGCAGCGGGCCGGCGATAAGCAGGGCGGTCTGCAACGCGATGAACTCCCACGGATTGGCGTCAACGCTTCCGCGGCCGGCAAATACCCACTCAACGATCGCCGCCCATAACGGCGTCTCCATAAATCCATCGACCGTCACCGTGCCCAGCACCAGCAATGTGAATGCTGTCATTGATGATTCGAGTGGTTTGAGCGTAAGCAGTCCCGTGGCGAATGGACGGAGACTGATACGCCAGCGGCCATCATTGGCGAAATCCAGGGGCGCAAACCGGCCGAACAGGCCGAAAGCAACCTCAAAAACCTCGCCGCTCCTAAGCCAAGTGTCGCGCCCGAAAATGACGAACCCGGTCCATGTGAATACGGAATAGATCAAGATTGCGATCGCAATATTGCGGGGAACATCGCGGCCGGGTGCGACGAGCTCTAGCCATGCGAATAGTAGAAAGAGCACACAGCTCGGCCAGACGCCGAGCCATGGCGGATATCGTATGCGAAAAGAAAGTCGGCTCGCCCATGGCCGCGCCAATCTCTCGGCAAAACCAAAAGCAGAGCCCCAGGGATTGATTAGCGGCCAGATATTGCCAATGAACGCCGCTAGAAAGCCAAATCCGACCCACCAAATTACCCAGACGGCGACCGGCGTGATGTTCTTAAAGGTGCCGGGATTGCCGAACAGGCCGGCTACGACCAGGAATGTCAGCGTGAGAATGGCCAGGAGTTGCAGACTTGTTACGACCAGCTCGGGTACTGTGCCACGCACGATCGTATAGTCGTGCGCTTCGATGGGCTCTTCGCGGTGCCGCCAAAATAGTGCAAGGAATACGAACGTCATGGCGACGACCACACCCGCGGCAACAAGAAAATAGCCGAGTGGCAGCGGCAGGTCGTAACGCTGAGCAAGTGCGTGGGCGAGCGCGTCGCTGCCGAGCGCCGTCAGCGCAATTACTGCAGCTGCAAAAGTCGTCACGGCCCGCTTCATGAGCGACTACTGCGGATGCACTTCGATGTAGAGCAGGACCGTGTGACGACCCCCATGAGTCTCGATCGGGAAACGTCCAGTCGCATGCGCCCGAAACGCCATGATTTGTGTCTTTCCGGGATCGACCGTGACTTCGATGTCATATCCGTGCAGGTGAAGAACGGTGCGGCGGTCGGCTGACCAGATGAGTTCAACAGTTTCGTCTCGCTTGACTCGGACAGCCTTCAAATTGCCAACGAGCCGCCCATTCTCGATGCGCAGCTCAAAGCTGCGTGCATCGACGACGGCGCTTTGCGCCAGACAAGTTCTTGTGTCGCCAATAAAAGTTGTAGTCGCAATTACAGCCATTACGACCAATGGCGCAGCGTAATTGTGTGGCGCACAACGACGGCCCATGCGCTCCCTCGCGTTTGCGGGTTATCGCGAGTATCATACTTTCGTTGTAGACCCCATCCAAGGGAGGTTGCCATGAAACGGTTCTGCGCAGTTGCTCTGACCGTGGTTGCTGGTTTTTCGTGGCCTTGCATTGGCAATGCGGAAATTCTCGCGATGCTCAATTACGAGAGCAAACCAGCGGACGCGCTCAAGACTTACAAGACTCCGGTGCCTGGCCAGACGCGGCAGGAAGGCATTGCGATTGTTGACGTGGATCCTGCCTCGGCGGCCTATGGTAAACTTGTCGAGACAATCGCGCTGCCGTCTGATCTCGTCGCTCATCACATTTTCTACAATCGTGATTCCTCGAAAGCTTACGTCACCGCGCTCGGCAAAGGTGAGCTGCGTGTGATCGACATGTCGAAGCATCCATTCAATGTGCAGACAATATCTGTGCCAGATTGCCAAGTCGGCGAGGACGTTGTTTTTTCTGAGGATAACAAGACTTGGTACCTCACCTGCATGGGGTCGGCCAAACTCGTCGTTGGTGACGCTGTGAATGACAAACCAATAAAGACGATTTCCCTGCCCAAGCCATATCCACATGGGATCGCCGTTCACAACGGCATTGACCGCTTGCTCCTTACCAGCACTGTCCGGGCAACCGATCTCGGAGATGCTGGCGAAACCATAACCGCGATCGAGGCCAGCACTGGGAATGTGCTGTCAACGCACAAGGTGTCAAACAAACCTTCCCCTGCTGGCGAAGCACCGGTCGAAATCCTGTTCGTTCCGGGCTCCAATCCGCCGGTCGCCTATGTCACGAACATGTTTGGTGGAACCTTGTGGACCGCCACCTGGAATCCGCAGAAGAAAGACTTTGACGTCGCTCAGGTATTCGACTTCGCAACCGTGAAGGCGGGTGTTCCTCTCGAAATATATTTTAGCGGCAAAGCGGACCGGCTTTACGTGACAACAGCAAAGCCCGGGCATCTCCACGTCTTCGACATCAGCAAGAATCCTGGGAAGCCCGAGTTGCTCAAATCCATCCAGGCTGCCGAAGGAGCACACCATGTGGCCGTCACGAAGGACGAGAGGCTCGCTTTCGTGCAGAACTCATTGCTCAATTTGCCGGGCATGAGCGACGGCTCCATTACCGTCATTGATCTTGCAAAGGGCGAAGTGATCGGCAGCATCAATGCCCTCAAGGATCAGGGCTTCAATCCGAATTCGATCGTTCTGCTACCGCAGTGGAACCATCCAGCCGGGCACTAACTGTTGCTTACCTTTCCCGAGGCGGGCCAGCCGTGCCGCTGGTCCGCCTTGGGTCAGAACCGGACTTCGCGCGTCTCGATCGCAATGTCCGCTTTGGGTCAAAAGCGAACATTCATCGTAGATCCGAGGGTGTCGAGCAAGCAAAGATATTCCCACGCAATTGTCGCGCCGGCGAGTGCGGTGATCTCGGCAACGTCGTAGGCCGGACATACCTCAACCACGTCCATTCCCATGAATTGCAGCCCGCGTAGCCGCCGCAAGATTGCTTGCACCTGCCAGCTAGCGAGTCCTCCGATTTCGGGTGTGCCCGTACCCGGCGCAAAAGCGGGGTCAAGCGCGTCGATATCGAAGCTGAGGTAAACCGGAACCTCGCTGATTACATCGCGGATACGTCCGGCGATTGCGGCAGGACCCTGCTCGTGCACGTCCTGCGCCGTGATCATCACGACACCTTGCGCAAGAGTCCAATCATGCACCTCACGCTCGACAGGAGACCGAACGCCGACCTGAACCATCCGTCGCGGCTCGATTAGTCCCTCCGAGATTGCATGATAGAAAACCGAGCCGTGTGCATAGACCTGTCCAAAGTTCTCAGGCCACGTATCGACATGGGCATCGAAATGGATCAATCCCAGCGGGCAGTGCCTTTTTGCCAGGCCGCGTAGGAGAGGCAGGGTAATGCCGTGGTCGCCGCCAAATGCGACAAGGTGTTTGATCTGAGCGGCTTGCTTCTCGATCATCGCCAAGCTCTTGACGATGTCTCCCAGCGCAATAGTGAAATTACCGATGTCGGCCAAAGGCAGCGTAGATGGGTTGATCCAGTGCAGTGGGTGCTCTCCATCCACCAACATCCGGCTCGCCTGCCGAATCGCTGATGGTCCGAAGCGGGCTCCGACCCGATTGGTGGTGCCGAGATCAAAGGGTATGCCGGCGACGCAGATTGGCGAATTCGGATCATTGCGGGTGATCCCGAGGAAGGTCGGCGGAACAGCAAAAGTTGCGATGCCGGTCATTGCGATGCGGAGTCGGTAGGCGTGAAAAGGAACACCGCGGCCGCCACCACGCACGTCCAATCGCCACGAGCCACCCCCTGGGAAGCTATCGCGGTCGAATGAGTATCTACAATGAGATTACTCATTTCATAGACAAGCTTGCGTTCGTTCCAAGCCGCATCGGGATTGAAGTCAATGCCAAGCGTGGAAGCGAGCATGGTGGCCGCAAGATCTTCGACGTATTCACTCGTTTCACCCTCGGTCATTCCAAATCCATGGTGCTCCGAAATATAGCCGTAGTGCGTGGAATCTTTCGGCCAGGCGAGACCAATTCCTGCTGAGATCCAACGTCCAGGTTCGTTCGTCTCGGCCCGGGCCATAACGCAAAATGTTATCTCACCGGGACTCAGCGCCGTACTCCCGATATCGCTCGTGATGAGTTTGCAAAGCGGCGGCAAGATCGAGGATACGGTAACGAGATTCTGTTGTTCGATATCCGCATCGCGCAATGCATACTCGAATGCTGAAAGCTGCTGCTGGTGTACGCCGACACCGCGGGTCAGGAACACTCGCTGGGGAATTAGTGACATAAGTCCATCAGTCGCCGCCGCAATGAACCAAAAAAAATGGCTGGATTATCTTCTCACACAGCGAGGGCTAACTCAATTACGCTGGCGGATCGCACAATAAGCGGACGGCATCGAGTTACTGCGCGATGTCTGCTTTGTGCTAACAGGCGACATTCGCAAGGCAGCATTCTGGCCGTGGCCAAGCAGACGGTCGTGAATTTCATCGAGAACTTAGTAGGCATTTGGCTCTACGCCCTATGGATGTGTTAGTGAACTGCACAGCGGACGAGGTGATCGGGTGACGGAGTGCTGGATGTCGCCTATGGGTCAAAAGGGGAAGTCACGGCATGTCCGCATTGGGTCTGCTCAACCCCAATCAGCTGGAAGGAGTGCGTAAAGCCGGACTAACTGACTGAATGGCCCGTCTATCAACTACCGCTGTACCCCGCCCAGGATAATGTGGCGCACATCCCGGTTTGACAGGGGCGGCCCATCTCGCTATCCCCACGCAGCTTGGCGGGCCCTTGGGCCCGCTTGGTATTTCCAGCACCCGCGATGGGAACCGGCGCACGGTCTCCCATCTGTCGGCCGGAAGTTCCGGCAGAGGAGGGCGCGATCCGAAACGAGAAAGGGATCTGCGATGTCTAAGCGTTTATCGGCGAAGCATAAGCTTGATCGCCGTATGGGTGAGAATATCTGGGGCCGCCCGAAGAGCCCCGTCAATCGCCGCGAATACGGACCCGGTCAACACGGCCAGCGCCGCAAAGGCAAGCTCTCCGATTTCGGCGTGCAGCTTCGCGCGAAGCAGAAGCTTCGCGGCTACTACGCCAACATTGGCGAACGCCAGTTCCGCAAGATCTACGCCGAAGCGTCGCGAATGCGCGGCGACACCGGCGCGATTTTGATCGGCTTGCTGGAACGCCGGCTCGATGCGCTGATTTATCGCGCCAAGCTGGTGCCGACAGTATTCTCATCGCGGCAGGTCGTCTCGCATGGGCATGTGATGGTGAACGGCAAACGTGTCACCATCCCGAGCTACCGCGTCGAAACCGGCGATCTGGTCGAGCTGACGGCGCGCGGCAAGGAACTAATCATCGTGATTGAAGCGTCACAGTCGCCCGAGCGCGACGTGCCGGACTATATCGAGGCGGATCATAAGAAAATGACGGCGAAGCTCGTTCGTGTGCCGACGCTCAGCGAAGTCCCGTATCCGGTGCAAATGGAACCGCACCTGGTAGTCGAGTTTTATTCGCGCTGACGAGTATCCGCTTCTCGGAAATGCAAAGGCCGCCTCGAAGGCGGCCTTTTTCTTTCGGAGATTGGGATGCGATCAAGCCTGTGCGCGCTCTTGCAACGTCACACCTTTTTCCTTAAGCGCTCCCTGCAATTCGCCGGCCTGAAACATCTCGCGGATGATGTCGCAGCCGCCGAGGAATTCGCCCTTGACGTAAAGCTGCGGGATGGTTGGCCAGTTGGAAAAAGCCTTGATACCCTGACGTAGCTCCTCGGAATCGAGGACGTTCACACCCTTATAAGGCACGCCCAAGTAATCGAGAATTTGCACGACCTGGCCCGAGAAGCCGCACTGCGGAAACTGCGGCGTGCCCTTCATGAAAAGCACGACGTCGCTCGACTTCAGTTGCTGGTCGATGAATTGGCTAATGCTCATGTTCTTTCCTCAACGTCCTTCAGGGATCGTGGTCTGGAGCGCCAGCGCATGCAGCGCCCCGCCCATCGAGCCTTGGAGTGCAGCATAAACCATTTGATGCTGCTGCACACGGCTCTTTCCGCGAAAGCTTTCGGCCACGACAGTGGCGGCATAATGGTCACCGTCGCCTGCAAGATCGCGGATCTCGACTTCGGCGTCGGGAATCGCAGTCTTAATCAAACGTTCGATATCCCGGGCATCCATCGCCATTTTGGTTCTCCGACGCTTATCGCCCGTGGCCACCCGCCATATAGTCCGGTAGCCACGACTCATGCAGCGCGCGCAAGCTTGAGACCAATATTGGGTTCTCACCCGCAAGCGTCAATTGGTGGCCTCCGGTTGTTCCCACACGCCGCAGGGAGACGCCGGATTTTGCTGCCAGTGCCTCGATCTTGGGCAGGTCCGCGGGCTTTGCAGAGACGGCATAGCGGGCCTGGTCTTCCCCGAACCAGAAGGCGTGCGGCGGAAGACCTGCAGGCGGATTGTCCAGCGCAGCCCCAACATTGGACGCCATTGCCATCTCGGTCAGGGCAACAAGCAAGCCGCCATCGGAGAGATCGTGAACGGCAGTAACGTGTCCGGCTTGGATGAGGGTGCGTACAAAATCGCCGTTCCTTTTTTCGAGGGCAAGGTCGACCGGTGGGGGTGCTCCTTCCTCGCGTCCAATAACGGTCGCGAGAAACGCAGATTGACCGAGCCAGCCTTTGGTGTCGCCGATGAGTAGGATCGCTTCACCTTCGGTCTTGAAAGCCAGCGTTGCCATTTTCGAAAGATCATCCAGCAGCCCGACGCCGCCAATCGTCGGTGTCGGCAGGATTCCGCGTCCGTTGGTTTCGTTATAAAGGGATACGTTTCCGGAAACGACGGGAAAGTCGAGCGCCTTACAAGCTTCCGAAATGCCGCGAACGCAATAGACAAACTGCCCCATGATTTCCGGCCGTTCGGGGTTGCCGAAATTCAGATTGTCGGTGACCGCAAGCGGACGCGCGCCGACTGCAGTCAGATTGCGCCAGGCTTCAGCAACCGCCTGTTTGCCGCCCTCGAAAGGGTCGGCTTCGCAGTAGCGTGGCGTAACGTCGGTTGTGATCGCGAGTGCTTTTGGTCCGTCGTTGATGCGCACAACAGCCGCATCGCCGCCGGGACGCTGTACAGTGTTGTTCTGAATGAGATGATCGTATTGCTCCCACACCCAGCGCTTGGAACAGAGGTCGGGTGAGGCAATAAGCTTTTCGAGTGCTTTCGTGATCGTCGTGGGGCAGGGGATCGACTTCGGATCGAGGGTCGGAAGTTTTTTTGGCTCTGCGAACGGCCGATTGTATTCCGGTGCCTGGTCTCCAAGCTCGTTGATCGGCAAGTCGGCCATGACATCGCCGTGATAGCGCACGATGAAACGGGAGCTGTCGGTGGTCTTGCCGACGATCGCGAAGTCGAGGCCCCATTTCTTGAAGATCGCTTCTGCCTCTTTTTCTTTTTCAGGCTTCAACACCATCAACATGCGCTCTTGGCTTTCAGAGAGCATCATCTCATAGGCGGTCATCGCGGCCTCGCGTGTTGGCACGGCGTCGAGATCGAGTGTCACGCCAAGGTTTCCCTTCGCGCCCATTTCGACAGCGGAGCAAGTCAGGCCCGCGGCCCCCATGTCCTGAATTGCGATGACACAGCCCTTGCGCATGATTTCAAGCGAGGCTTCGAGCAGAAGCTTTTCGGAAAACGGATCGCCGACCTGAACGGTGGGGCGCTTCTCATCGGACGCATCGTCGAATTCAGCCGACGCCATGGTGGCACCGTGGATTCCGTCACGCCCGGTTTTTGAGCCGAGATAAACGACCGGACGGCCGACGCCGGTGGCTTTTGCGTAGAAAATCTTGTCTTTTTCCGCGAGGCCAACGGCCATCGCGTTGACGAGAATATTCCCGTCATAGCGCGAGTGAAAACCGACCGAGCCGCCCACGGTCGGTACCCCGAAGCTATTCCCATAGCCGCCGATGCCAGCGACAACGCCGGAGACGAGCGCTCGCGTTTTCGGATGCTTGGGATCACCGAAGCGAAGCGAGTTCAGACAGGCGATAGGGCGGGCACCCATGGTGAAGACGTCGCGCAAGATGCCGCCGACACCCGTTGCCGCACCTTGGTAGGGCTCGATGAATGACGGATGATTGTGGCTTTCCATCTTGAATACGCAGGCGAGCCCGTCGCCAATATCGATTACGCCGGCATTCTCGCCGGGGCCTTGAATCACCCAGGGCGCTTTCGTCGGCAGTCCGCGCAAATGCACCTTTGAGGATTTATAGGAGCAGTGCTCGTTCCACATTGCCGAGACGATGCCGAGTTCGGTGAAGCTTGGATCGCGCCCGATAAGCTTGAGAAAGCGCTCGTACTCGTCGGGCTTGAGGCCATGTTCGGCGACAAGCGAGGCTGTAATTTGCGGTTCGTTCGAAATCATTTCAGGCGGCTTCAAGCGTCTCGATCAGGCTTTCAAACAACCTCCGTCCGTCGGTGGGGCCGACGATGGGGTCGACGTGATTTTCCGGGTGCGGCATCAGGCCGAGGATGTTTAGTTTTTCAGAGAAAATACCGGCGATCGCACCCATCGCGCCGTTGAAATTGAAAGCCGGATCGAGCTTTCCATCCGGCGTTGTGTAACGAAAGGCGATACGATTCTCGCCCTCGAGCCGGGCAATTGTTTCTGAATCCGCGATGTAATTCCCTTCACCGTGGGCGACCGGAACACGAATAACGTCACCCGCATTATAACGACGCGTGAAGGGAGTATCGGAGCGTTCGATACGCAAAAATACTTCCTTGCAGATGAATTTCAGTTGAGAATTCCGCATCAATACGCCGGGCAAGAGCCCCGCCTCGCACGCGATTTGGAATCCGTTGCAGACGGCCAAAACCAGGCCGCCCTTCGCCGCATGTGCACGCACTGCTTCCATGATCGGTGCACGTGCCGCAATCGCACCGCAGCGCAAGTAATCGCCGTAAGAAAAGCCGCCCGGGATCACAACAAGATCGGTTCCCTTGGGCAATTCGCGCTCGGCGTGCCAGATCATCGCCGGCTCTTTTCCTGACACGAGCTTCAAGCTGCGCGCCATATCGCGCTCGCGATTGATGCCGGGAAAGACGAGGACCGCGGACTTCATAGAATCTCTACCCGATAATTTTCGATCACCATATTGGTAAGCAATTTCTCAGCCGCTTCCTTAAGTGTCGCTTCGGCCTTCTTTTTGTCGCCGGCTTCAAGCTCGATGTCGAACACTTTGCCCTGGCGTACGCTCTCGACGCCCTTGACGCCGAGGGATCTCAATGCGCCTTCGATCGCCTTGCCCTGCGGGTCAAGAACGCCTGATTTCAGTGTGACCGTTACCCGCGCCTTCATTGCCTCTCCACTCCGAAATGGAGACGGGGGCAAAGAGCCCCCGCCGAAACGCAGCACGCAGCCAGCAAACTCACTGCACCAGAACAGGCCCGCGCCCCTGTGGGGGCTCGCCCTCCGCCATGATGCCGAGCCGCTTCGCGACTTCGGTATAGGCCTCGATCAATCCGCCGAGATCGCGGCGGAAGCGGTCCTTATCGAGCTTATTGTTGGTCTTCATGTCCCACAGACGGCAGCTGTCGGGACTGATTTCGTCGGCGACGACGATGCGAAGCATGTCGTTCTCCCACAGGCGTCCGCACTCCATCTTGAAATCGACCAAGCGGATGCCAATGCCAAGGAACAGGCCCAGAAGGAAGTCGTTGACGCGGATCGCAAGCGCCATGATGTCATCGATCTCCTGGGTGTTCGCCCAGCCGAATGCTGTGATGTGCTCTTCAGACACCATCGGATCGCCGAGCTTGTCGTTCTTGTAATAGAACTCGATGATCGAGCGCGGAAGTTGGGTGCCTTCTTCCAGACCAAGGCGAGTGGCGAGCGAGCCAGCAGCTACGTTCCGTACCACAACCTCGATTGGGATGATCTCAACCTCGCGGATTAGCTGTTCACGCATGTTCAACCGGCGGATGAAGTGCGTCGGCACGCCGATATCGTTCAAGCGCTGAAAGATATATTCGGAAATGCGGTTATTGAGCACGCCTTTGCCGTCGATCACCTCATGCTTTTTGGCATTGAAGGCGGTTGCATCGTCCTTGAAGTGCTGGACGAGGGTTGCGGGCTCCGGCCCTTCGTAAAGGATCTTGGCCTTGCCCTCATAGATTTTACGGCGGCGGCTCATAGCGGTGTACCGTGTTTTGAGAAAATCCATTGTCGCGGACAACTCCGATGGAACTTTCCGCGCAAGTCGGCCCTAACTTAGGGCGCCTAAGGCGCGAGCGGTGCAAACTGCAACTATTGCGCTGCACACCGCTAACGGGAACCTAGCCGATAGATGGGGTCAGCACAATGCGAAGAGGGCGTTGTCCCGCGCCATTCTTCTTCCTGCATTGTTGTTGATCCTCGGACGTGGGGTCGATATCAAAGCGAATCGACCAAGGGTAAAAGTATGCGGACGCCCCAGCCGCCATGAGGATCAAATGACGACCTTCGATAAGCGCGAAGAGGGATTTGAAAAGCAATTCGCGCACGATGAGGATTTGCGCTTCAAGGCGACAGCGCGGCGGAACAAGCTTTTGGGCTTATGGGCCGCGGAGAAGCTTGGTTTGAAGGGAGCCGAGGCAGACGCTTATGCGAAAAGCATCGTCCTTGTGGACTTCGAGGAGGCGGGCGACAACGATGTCTTTCGCAAAATCCGAGGCGATCTAGACGCGAAAAAGGTTGCCGGCGTCACCGACGAGCAACTTCGCAAGACGATGATCGAATTGCTCGCGCGCGCGGTTGACGAGGTCAAGGCTGGGCGATAACCGGGTGTCGCCTACCGTTTCGAGGCGAGAATGGCCGAACTAGGAGCGACATTAGGTCTTGCCGCGCGTCTGCGCGCAGGCGAGACGGTATTCAATGCTTGGGTAACGCTCCCACAGCCTGCAGTTCTCCAAGAACTTGCTCGCGCTGGATTTCATTCGATCACGCTGGATTTTCAACACGGGCTTTGCTCGTTCGACAGCCTTTTGAGCTGTATTCCCACTGCGGCGTCACACAAAATGTCCGTCTGCGTTCGGTTGCCGGTGGCCGATCGTGCGCTGGCGAGCCGCGTGCTCGATGCGGGCGCTGGCTCCGTCATTATGCCGATGGTCAATTCCGCGGCGGACGCAAAAATATTGGTGAATGCCACTAAGTTTCCGCCGGTAGGGGAACGCAGCTGGGGACCGCACACGGCGCTTGGGCTGTCGGGCCTGGACCGCACCGGCTTTCTTCATCGCGCGAACGATTTTTCGCTTGCCTTCGGCATGATCGAAACGGTTGAGGGGTTGGAAAAAATCGAAGCGATTCTGACGACACCCGGCTTGGACGGGGTTTTCATCGGTCCGAACGATCTATCGATCTCGATGACGCGCGGCCGAAGCGTCGACCCGGCGCATCCCCCCGTCGTTGCCGCGATCGAAAAAGTGCTTTTACTGTCGTTGAAGCACAATAAGTTCCCCGGGATCTTCGCGGGGAGCGCCGAAACTGCGCGCGAATACGCAAAGCGTGGCTTCAAATTCGTCGCGATGGGCTCGGATCTCGGCTATTTGCGCGCGGGGGCCGCGAATGCGCTCGCTCAGGCCAAAGGCGATGCAGCGGTAGCAAAGTCGGCGAACTGGTTTTAAACCTTGCCGAAAACCCGTTTAAAGATCGTGTCGACGTGCTTGAAGTGATGATTCAAGTCGAAATTCGCCTCGATCTCTTTTTCGCTAAGCTTTTGAGTCACTTCCGGGTCGGCTTTCAGCAGCTTTAGGAAGTCGCCTTCGCCAGCCCAGGCCTTCATCGCATTTTTCTGCACCAGCTTGTACGCCACTTCGCGCGCCAGCCCCTTTTGGACCAGCGCCAGCAGCACGCGCTCGGAGTGTACGAGACCGCCGAACATTTCCAGATTGCGCTTCATGGCCTCGGGATAAATGAGCAGCTTGTCGATAATCCCTGCGAGCCGATCGATGGCGAAGTCGAGGGTGATGGTGGCGTCGGGCCCGATCATGCGCTCGACCGAAGAGTGGGAGATGTCGCGTTCGTGCCAGAGCGCCACGTTCTCAAGCGCGGGCGTGACATAAGCGCGTACCATCCGCGCGAGCCCGGCGAGGTTTTCGGACAGTACCGGGTTGCGCTTATGCGGCATCGAGGAGGAGCCTTTTTGGCCCTGGGCGAAGAATTCTTCCGCTTCACCCACCTCGGTCCGTTGCAAATGCCGGATTTCGGTTGCAACCCGCTCAACCGAGGAGGCCACGACCCCAAGCACCGCAAAAAACATCGCATGGCGGTCACGCGGGATTACTTGGGTGGAAATCGGCTCAACAGCGAGTCCCATCTTCTTCGCGACATAGGCCTCAATGCGCGGGTCGTTGTTGCCATAGGTACCGACGGCGCCGGAGATTGCGCAGGTCGCGATTTCGACTCGTGCCTGTTTCAGCCTTTCCAGCGCGCGAGCGAATTCCGCATAGGCGACGGCCAATTTCAAACCGAAGGTTGTCGGCTCTGCATGCACACCGTGCGAGCGGCCGATAGTCGGCGTGGTTTTGTGTTCGAATGCACGGCGTTTCAGGGCAGCGAGCAAGCCCTCAACATCCTGGATCAGGATACCGGCGGCGCGCGAAAGCTGAACGGCGAGGCACGTATCGAGCACGTCGGAGGAGGTGAGTCCAAGATGTACAAAACGCGCCTCGGGACCGACGATCTCGGCGAGATGCGTCAGGAACGCGATCACGTCGTGCTTAACCTCGCGCTCGATCGTATCGATCCGTGCGATGTCGAACTTGGCATCCTTGCCTCTGTCCCAAACTTTCTTCGCGGCTTCTTTCGGAATCATGCCAAGTTCGGCCATCGCATCGGCAGCGTGCGCCTCGATCTCGAACCAGATGCGGAAGCGGGTTTCGGGTGACCAGATTGCGGCCATCTCCGGCCGGGAATAGCGCGGGATCATCAAGCAGCCTCGCCGCGAGCCATCGCGGCTGCGTTGCGAATCGCCGAAATATTGGCGCGATAGTTGTCGGGTTTGCCGCCCTTGAACACAGCGGAACCTGCGACCAATACGTTTGCTCCGGCGCTGGCGACGAGTGGCGCGGTTTCGGGTGAAATTCCGCCATCAACCTCGATGTCGATGGAGCGTCCGCGAGCCATCGCGCGAAGATTGCGGATCTTGTCGATGGAGGCGGGGATGAATTTCTGTCCGCCGTGACCGGGATTGACCGACATCACGAGTATGAGGTCGACAAGATCGATCACATGCTCGATCGCCGACTCGGGCGTTGCCGGGTTGAGCGTCACCCCAGCCTTCTTGCCGAGCGCGCGGATTGCCTGCAGCGAGCGATGCACATGCGGCCCAGATTCCACGTGTACGGTGATGATGTCGGCGCCAGCTCTGGCAAAGGCCTCGAGATACGGATCGCACGGCGCGATCATCAAATGTACATCGAGCGTTTTCTTGGTGACCGGGCGTAACGCTTTCACCACATCGGGGCCGATGGTGATATTCGGCACGAAGTGCCCGTCCATTACGTCGACGTGGATCCAATCGGCACCGGCGGCCTCGACTGCGCGTACCTCGTCACCGAGCCGCGCAAAATCCGCGGAAAGAATGGAGGGCGCGATGATCAGCGGGCGAGTCGACATGGTGTTTACAGGAAAGGCAGTAACACGCTGATTGTCCGCCCGGCAACCTCGGCGCGAAAATTCGGTAAATTACCTTTCGAAGCGGTCGCGCCAGGAGGGCAGTGCGCCGGGAAAGGGGAGAGCAATTGCCTCGAACACGCCGCGCGCGATAGCGCGAGCAAGCGTATTTGCAGCGATGGTGCCGAGTTCGCCTAGCTCGACGACGGCATCGCCGAGTTTTCGCTGCCCTGTGGCCGCAGCGAAGACGGTGTCGCCGTCGATGGGCAGATGCGCCGGGTAAATCGCGCGGGCGATGCCGTCTTGCGCCATGATCGCCATTTGCTTCGCTTGTGCTTTCGTCAACGCTGCGTCGGTTGCGACCAAGGCGATGGTCGTGTTTTCGCCGGGCCTGCCTTTAGTTCGCGCCAAACGCGCCGCCGCAGGTATAGCGGCTGGAAAACCGCGCGCGCCGAATTCCGTTCCTTCTTCCCAGGGTCCAGCCCAGAAATGC
>Ga0105249_10002500_pt1 | contig 15914 bp, 14 predicted proteins | sample KBSS44metaG_FD_81522 | JGI IMG/M metagenome (GOLD analysis project Ga0105249, IMG submission 81522) | Switchgrass rhizosphere microbial communities from Kellogg Biological Station, Michigan, USA - KBS S4-4 metaG | ecosystem: Host-associated > Plants > Roots > Rhizosphere > Soil | place...
GAATAAAATTGCGCAGCTCAAGATTAGAATTCGTTTTTTCATGTCAATCTTGTGAATTGGTTTGCAGGGCAGGCGTTTCGCCTGCCGAATACGGGAGAATGGGCAACCGGAGCGGTTGCCCCACAGCTCAGACGCGAAAGTTCGCGTCTAAACGCGCGCCGGCGGAGCGTGAGCGAGAAGGCTCCGCTGCAAAATCAATTCAGCGAATGTCCGTGCTTTGGGCGGTCCGGTGTCGAGGAACAACGGCGCCGGCGTGGTATGCGAGTATGCAACGAACGCGAATTCATCGACGCAAAGAGCGACAGCGGAAAATTTTGCGTCATCGCGCGCCCAGCTTTTCGTTAACACAGGAACAACTGCGCGTAAGATCTTGCAGCATTGGATCCCGCGTGGCGGAGGCTCAGGCTTGGCCGGCTCGGAATGAAATGGGCAAACGCCTTGTTTTTCGCCGACTGGATTTGCGATCGCGCCAAACGCGCAGTGATTGGAAATTGCCAGCCACGAGCAGATCGCGATCGCAACGATCATGCAACGCGCGCTCGTTTTCACGCTGGGTTCAATCGCTCACGGGAGGAGAATCTCAAATGTTTTCTTGCGGCGGATCGATCAACGGCGCGACCGTGCTCGCAGCGATGCCTTTTGGAGGCATGGTTTTATCGATCCCGCTTGAGGTTGGTTTGGCTTGGTCAAACTGCGGTTGTTCAACGCGCGTGGCCAACAGCATCGCCGTGAACAGCAACGCAGCTGCCAGATAATACGGCGCGCCGGGCAGATAAAGCGAATGTTTGGGATTGATGAACCAGGCAAATATTCCTGAAAATAAGAATGGCCCAATGACGAATGCGATCGAGCGCAGGCTTTGGATTGCGCCCTGCAATTCGCCCTGCTCCCTCTCGCCCACCCGATGCGTCATCATCCCCTGCGCGGCCGGGAAGGAAATATTCCACATCGAAATCACCGGAATGGAAGCCATATAAAGCCCGCCGGTCCTGGCCAGACCAGCAATGACCATTCCGAGCGCGCCGAAAAATTGTCCGATATAAAGGGTGCGCCGTTCCCCCAACCACGAGACGATCCGTCCGGTGAGTCCGCCAGAAATAGCGGCCGTGAACACGCCAACCAGCGCAAGTGAAATGCCGATTGTAGTCTGGTTCCAGGCGAAACGATAAATCGCGTAGAGCGCCCAAATAACGAAAACTTCGTGCGACACGTAGGCCAGAAATTGGAGACTGGCGAGTTTCCACAGCTCGGGATGGGAACGAAGCAGCACAAGCGATCCGATTGGATTGGCGCGGCGTAGCGTGAAACTTTTCCGATGCTCCTTCCGCAACGATTCCGGAACGAAAATGTAGCCATAGAGCCAGTTGGCCAGGCTAAACCCGGCTGCTACCGAAAAAGGCAAACGCGGGCTGATGTCTCCGAGCGGCCCGCCAATTCCCGGACCCAGGATAAAACCGAGGCCGAACGCGACCCCGATCATCCCAAAAGCGCCGGCGCGTTTTTCCCTCGGAACGACGTCGGCGATGTAGGCCATGGCGGTCGGGACGCTGGAGGCGGTGATTCCGGAGATGATCCGGCCAACGAACAGCCAGCCAATGGTAGGCGAGAGCGCCATCACAATGTAATCAAGGCCGAGACCAAGATTCGATAACAAGATTACCGGCCGCCGTCCGAACCGGTCCGATAACACGCCCAAGACCGGGGAAAAGAAAAACTGCATCAGCGCGAAAACAGTGCCGAACACACCAATCCACGTGGCCGCGCTGGTGGCGTTGCCGCCAAGAAAGTTCAGAATCAATTTCGGTAGAACCGGAGCGATCAAACCCAACGCCAGCATGTCGAGCATGACCGTGACGAAAATAAATGGGATCGCGGCCTGGCGTGGTTTCATTCCAAGATCGACAACTGTAGTGGTGGCCGTGCCAGCCGCAAAACTCAAATGACGAAGGCGCTTGGCATGAGCGCCGCTACAACTAACCTGTCGCCAACCCGATAATGTCGCTCTCCTATCGTTCGCCCAAAACGGAAGTACGCGAGAGTAAGATCCATGGACGCGGTCTGTTTGCCAGCGCCGACATCGCCAAAGACGAAGTAGTGGCAGTAAAAGGCGGCCATATTGTGGACCGCAAAACTTTGCGCGAAAGGATCGCGCCCCTTCTGGGGCCAGTAGAAATTCAGATCGACGACAATTTGTTTATAGCGCCGGTGACGCAAGAAGAGCGTGAGTTGTCGATGTTGTATTCAAATCATTCCTGCAATCCGAACCTCGGCATCCGTGGCGAGATTACATTCGTCGCCATGCGCGACATCCGGGCAGGCGAAGAACTCACTCACGATTGGGCGACGACTGATAACCATGACTACTCGCTGCAATGCAACTGCGGCGCGCCCAATTGCCGGAAAATTCTCACTGGCAAAGATTGGCAGCGCCCCGAACTGCAGGAGCGCTATGCTGACTACTTCTCAGCCTATCTTGCGCGAAAGATGTCGGCTGCTGGACGTTAGCCGCTGCTTGCTACTTGCACCGGTAGCCCACGCCAGATCAGGGCTTGCCCTGCAACATTTCGCGTGTCGCTAATACCGATAATGGTCTGACTTGAACGGGCCGTCGACTGGCACACCGAGATAATCGGCTTGTTCTTTCGTGAGCTTGGTCAGTTTCACGCCGATTTTGTCCAAGTGCAACCGGGCGACTTCTTCGTCGAGGTTCTTCGGCAAAACGTAAACGCCCACTTTGTAAGTATCCCGATTTTTCCACAGATCGAGCTGTGCGAGCACCTGGTTGGAAAATGAGTTCGACATCACGAAGCTCGGATGACCGGTGGCGCACCCGAGGTTCACCAGCCGACCTTCGGCCAGGAGAAAAATCTCGCGACCATCTGCGAATGTGTACTTGTCCAGCTGCGGTTTGATGTTGGTTTTCTTGACGCCTTTGGCTGCGTTGAGCGCATCGACCTGGATCTCGTTGTCGAAATGCCCGATATTCGCGACGATCGCCTGGTCTTTCATCTGCTCGATGTGACGGAGTGTAATGACATCGGTGTTACCGCTCGCGGAAATGTAGATGTCGCCCCGGCCGAGAGTATTTTCGATGGTCGTGACTTCGTAGCCTTCCATCGCGGCTTGTAATGCGTTGATCGGGTCGATCTCGGTAATGACGACACGCGCCCCCTGGCCGCGCAACGATTGCGCACAGCCTTTGCCGACATCGCCATAACCGCACACGACCGCAATCTTGCCCGCGAGCATGACGTCAAGCGCCCGATTCAGGCCATCGACCAGGGAATGCCGGCAGCCGTAGAGATTGTCGAACTTCGACTTGGTAACGGAATCGTTCACATTTATCGCAGGAACAAGCAGTCGCCCTTCCTGCTGCATTTTGTAGAGCCGATGAACGCCCGTTGTCGTCTCTTCAGAAACCCCACGCCACTCTTTGACGATTTCGTGCCAGCGATAGGGATTCTCACGCTGGATTTCGAGAAGCAAATCTTTGATGACCTGCTCTTCCTTGTTTGCCGATTTGGTTTTCGCCCAATCACTGCCCTCCTCGAGCTCGTAGCCCTTGTGAATGAGCAGCGTCGCGTCGCCACCGTCATCAACCACCAGTTGCGGACCTTTCCCCTCCGGGTGCGAGATCGCCTGATAGGTGGACCACCAATAGTCTTCGAGACTTTCCCCCTTCCACGCGAAAACGGACACGCCAGACTTGGCGACGGCCGCCGCGGCGTGATCTTGCGTGGAAAAGATGTTGCAACTCGCCCAGCGCACGCTCGCACCAAGATCAATAAGCGTCTCAATCAAGACCGCCGTCTGGATCGTCATATGCAACGAGCCAGTGATACGCGCGCCCGCGAGCGGCTTCTGCGCCGCGTATTTTTCGCGGATCGCCATCAAACCGGGCATCTCCTTCTCCGCGATCGAAATTTCTTTACGACCCCAATCGGCCAGATTGATATCTTTTACTTTGTAATCGGTTTCTGTGCCTTCAATTGTCACTGATTTCATATTCACTATTTGACCGCTTGCTTTAACGCGTCGGCTTTGTCGGTTCGTTCCCACGTGAGTGCATCCAGATCATCAATGCGTCCGAAATGCCCGTAGTTGGTTGTGTTACGATAAATCGGCCGCAGCAGGTTGAGTTGCTTGATGATTTCCGCGGGCTTGAAATTGAAAACTTCCCAGATTGCGCGCTCCAATTTTTCCTCATCCACTTTGCCAGTGCAGAAAGTATCAACGCTCACGCTCACTGGCTCGGGGTGACCAATGGCATAAGCGAACTGGACTTCACATCGGTCCGCCAAGCCTGCCGCGACAACATTCTTTGCGATCCACCTTCCCATGTAAGCGGCACTGCGATCTACCTTCGTAGGATCCTTTCCGGAAAACGCCCCGCCGCCATGCCGTCCCATTCCGCCATAGGTATCGCAAATGATCTTGCGGCCTGTTATGCCGGCGTCTCCCTCGGGACCGCCGATGACGAACCTGCCAGTGGGATTAATTAAGTAAGTCGTCTTCTCATCCAGCCATTCCGGCGGCATTACTTTCTTAATGAGAAGTTCGGTCAAGGTTTCACGCACCTCTTTTTGTTTCACGTCGGCGGCATGTTGCGAAGAAACAACGACGGTCGTAGCGCGCAGAGGTTTGTAGCCATCATATTCGATCGAGACTTGCGTCTTTGCGTCCGGGCGCAGCCACGGGATTTCGCCGGCTTTGCGCAATCGCGTGAGCTCGCGTCCGAGTTTGTGTGCGAAGGAGATGGGTGCCGGCATGAGCTCAGGCGTTTCATTGCAGGCAAAGCCGAACATCAGGCCTTGATCACCCGCGCCTTGCTCCGCAGTGGCTTTCCCGTCGGCTGCCGCTTCATCGACACCTTGTTTAATGTCACGCGATTGCTCGCTCATTTCGCAGATCACCCGGCAGGTGTCGGCATGAAAAATGCAATCGCCGTTCACGTACCCGATTCCGCGGATGGCGGCGCGGACATGCTCCTCAAAATCAAACTTTGCGTTAGCTGTAATTTCGCCGGCCAGGACGACGAGGTTGCCTTTTGCGAGAGTTTCGCAAGCGACGCGGCTCAGCGGATCTTGCTCAAGGCAGGCGTCGAGAATGTAATCACTAATCGTGTCGCAAACTTTGTCGGGATGACCTTCGGTGACAGATTCGGATGAAAAAATATAACGGCGAGACATGGCTTGGGTTCGGTTAAAGGTTAAAAGGGTTACATCGTTAAATTGGTAAACCGCGCAATGCGAAGCGCCCTTTCGCGTCACCGTTGTAACGGCTCAACCTTTTTAACAAATCACGATCTCGGTAGACATATTGACCAATCATGATGCGTCGATATATCGTTGGACGATCCGATGGCGTCAACCATAAATTTGCTTCGATTGCTGGCAGACCCGACCCGTTTGCGCCTGCTGCTCCTGCTCGAGCTGGAAGAACTTTCGGTGGCAGAGTTGCAGCAAATTCTGGGAATGGGCCAATCGCGCATCTCCGGTCATCTCGCCCAATTGAAGCGCGCCGGAATCGTCGCCGACCGGCGGGTTGGGAAAAATGTTTACTACGGCGCAAATCACAATGGCCAGAACGCACAGCGGGAGCGCGTCGCAGAAATAACCCGGCTGCTGGCGCGCGATCTGCCAGAGACATCACGCGATCGCACGAGTCTCAAACTCGTTCTGCACAAGCGTCAGGACAAAGCGCGCAAATACTTCGACGAGCTCGCCGGTAAGTTTGGCCGAAGCTATGTGCCCGGCCGTTCCTGGAAAGCGCTCACGCACACGCTCATCACTCTGTTGCCGCCGTTGACAGTGGCCGACCTTGGCGCTGGTGAAGGGACGCTTTCACAGATGTTGGCCAAAAACGCGCGCAAAGTCATTGCCATTGATAATTCGCCGAAGATGGTCGAATTCGGATCGCAGCTCTCGAAGAAGCACGGATTTGAAAACCTCGAATACCGGCTGGGCGACATTGAAGATCCGCCAATCGCGAAAAACAGCGTCGATCTGGCGATCTTGAGCCAGGCTTTACACCACGCGATTCATCCGCAGCGAGCTGTTACGGCGGCATACCGTATCTTGAAACGCAGCGGCAGGTTGATGATTCTCGACCTTTTGAGCCATCGCTTCGAAAGGGCTCGCGAGTTGTATGCGGACCATTGGCTCGGATTTAGCGAAGTGGAGCTGCACCAATTCTTGGAAAAAAGCGATTTCCGTCAAATCGAAGTCAGCGTTGTATCGCGGGAAAATCAAAGCCCCCACTTTCAAACTGTCTTGGCTACCGGCATTAAGTGAACGCCAGGGGTCGTTCGCCTGTCAGTATTGTCAGCGTGTAGTGCTAGTAACCCAAATTTGCAGCCATGACCGGCTTCTTCGACGAAGTGAAGCGGCGCAAGGTTTACCGCGTGGCGGCAGCCTACATGATCGCTGCCGGTGGCGCGATTCAGCTCGCCTCGGCCTCGTTTCCAGCTTGGGAATTGCCAAACTGGGCGCTGCGTCTGGTGATCGTCTTGTTTCTCATTGGGTTCCCAATTGCACTCATGCTTGCATGGGCCTTCGATTTAACCGGGGAAGGCATCCGGGCTACGCCTTCCGTAGCCGGCCCAAAAGCGCACCGCCGTCGCAACATGATTATGCTTGTCGGGACCGGTGTGTTCATTTCCGCTGCCGCAGGGTTTTTCCTGCTACCTCGGGTCGCCGCGCACAAGATCGACAAGTCGATTGCCGTGTTGCCATTTGAAAATTTAAGCGACGAAAAAGAGAACGCCTATTTCGCGGACGGCATTCAGGATGACGTGCTTACCCACTTGTCGAAGATAGGTGATCTAAAGGTGATCTCCCGCACGTCGGTCATGCCTTATCGAGGGAAGACGTCCAGCGTTCGTGAGATCGGAAAGGCTTTGGGTGTGGGCACCATTCTCGAAGGCAGTGTTCGTCGTATTGGAAATCGGGTGCGCGTGAATGTGCAGTTAATTGATGCTGACACCGACGAACATCTGTGGGCGGAAGATTATGATCGGGATTTAACTGATGTATTTGCCATTCAAACTGATCTCGCTCAAAAAATCGCTAATGAATTGCGAGCAAAATTGTCGCCAAGCGAGAAAGCACAGATTGAGCGCAGACCGACCGAAAACGGAGAAGCCTATCTGGCCTTTGTTGAAGCCCACGAATTGTTCTATCGCCCCGATGGCATGTTTCGCGCCAACATTGAAAAGGCAGAGCAGCTTTTCGAGCGCGCAACTACACTGGACTCGAACTTCGCGGGAGCGTTTGCCGGACTGGCACGGGTCCACGATTGGGCTTATCACGATTTCGATCGAACACCTGCCCGAAAGGAAAAAGCGCGTGCCGCGACGGAGACAGCGATTCGTTTGCAGCCGGATTTGCCCGAAGGGCATCTTGCACTCGGATTTTATCATTATTACTGCGAGCGTGATTATCAGGGAGCGCTCCATGAATTTACTATTGCGAAACTGAGTTTACCAAACTCGGCGGAAGTTTATATGGCCATTGGCGCGATCGAGCGTCGCCAGGGCAAATGGAAAGAGTCTACTGCGAATCTAGAGAGAGCGGCGTCCCTCAGTCCGAAGGACGCCTGGATCCTCCAAAATCTTGCCGACAATTACTACGCCACCAGAAATTTTGAAGCTGCGGACAAGATTTTAGACCGTGCGGTCGAAGCTGCGCCCAAATCGTTTGGTCCGCGGGCGGAGAAGGCGAGGCTTGCGGTTGATTGGAAGGGAGACCTCAGCGTGATGGAGAGGGAGTTGACACAAGTGCCGCCAGGTGTCGATCCGGACGGTATCGTCACATTCTCACGGATGCAGCTTCTGCTGTTGCAAAGAAAATTCCCGGACGCTCTCGCACTTCTAAAGCAATCGCCTCAAGATGTCTTTCACAGCGATAAGCCAAGGGAATTTTTTGAGGGCGCGATTCATACCTTTTCGAATGATAAACAAAGGGCGCTCTCTGCCTTTAAACAAGCTCGACCCATTGCAGAAAAAGCCTTGCGGGAAGGGCCGACTGATGCGTCACGGCACGTAATCCTCGGTATGATTCTGGCTGGGCTGGGTGAGAAGGACGCGGCTATCGCCGAAGGCAGACGCGCCGTCGAACTTCTGCCCGAATCCCAGGATGCCCTTGATGGGCCAAAGACGACGGTTGCGCTCGCTCAAATCTACACCTGGACAGGCGAAACCGACCAGGCCCTTCAGCTAATTGACCGTTCGCTGATTACCCCCAATGGAGTCACAGTTCCTTTCCTCAGACTTGATCCGATGTGGGATCCGCTGCGAAATGATCCCCGGTTTCAGGCGTTGATCGATAAGTACGACGCGAAAGCTTAGCGTCCGCTCCCGTTTTCACTGCCGAAAACGGCCATCCTCGCGAAATAAGTGAGAAAATTTCGCAAAGCGAATGCCACCATGTGAAATGAACAGCACTCTTCGTTTTCGTGTCTATATTTTCGCCGTTGAGCTATAATCGGGACGAATCCAGATCTATTGCTATGAGCGGCTTCTTCGAGGAAGTAAAACGGCGAAAAGTCTACCGGGTCGCGGTAGCCTATATCATAGCCGCCGGCGGCATCATACAACTGGGCTCCGCCGCGTTTCCCGCATGGGAACTGCCAAACTGGGCGCTGCGCCTTGTGATTGTGCTGTTACTGGTCGGGTTTCCGATCGCGTTGATCCTCGCATGGGCCTTTGATGTCACACCGCAAGGTATCCGAGCCACGCCCAACGTGGCTGCACCCAGAACATACCGCCGTCGGAACGTGATTATGCTTGTCGCTACCGGTGTGATCGTCTCCGCAATTGCGGGATTTTTCCTCCTCCCCCGGATTTCTTCCGCGCGAAAGATAGACAAGTCGATCGCGGTATTGCCGTTTGAAAATCTGAGCGACGACAAAGAGAACGCCTACTTCGCAGACGGCATTCAAGACGATGTGCTCACGAATTTATCGAAAATCGGCGACCTGAAGGTAATCTCGCGCACATCGGTAATGCCTTACCGGGGCAAAACATCAAACGTTCGCGAAATCGGAAAGGCATTGGGCGTCGCCACCATTCTCGAAGGCAGTGTTCGGCGTATCGGGAACCGGGTCCGTGTGAACGTGCAGCTGATCAACGCGGAGAACGACCAGCACATGTGGGCGGAAGATTACGATCGCGATTTGACCGACGTCTTCGCGATTCAAACTGATCTCGCCCAAAAAATCGCGGGTGAGCTCAAGGCTAAATTATCGCCGAGCGAAAAAGAGCAGATCGAACGCAAGCCCACGGAAAATGGCGAGGCTTATCTGGCTTTCGTTCAGGCGCATAATCTGCAGAACGCTTATGAGGATTTCGAAAAACTCAAGCAGAGCGAGCAGCTTTACGAGCGCGCCATCCAACTCGACCCAAATTTTGCGCTAGCCTTCGCGCGCTATTCGCAGCTGGAAAGCTGGATCCTGCACACGTTCGACCGCACACCCGAGCGCCGCGAAAAGGTCCGCACGCTGGCCGAGCGCGCTTTGCAATTGCAGCCCGATCTGCCGGAAGCGCACTTGGCCCTCGGGTTCTCACATTACTACGGCGACGATAACTACGACGCGGCGCTCGAGGAATTTGAAATCGCCCAGCGCGGATTGCCCAACGAATCCGACGCGTATCTCGCCATTGGCGCTATCCAGCGTCGGCAGGGAAAGTGGGCCGAATCGACCGCGAATCTTCAGAAATCGGCCAGTCTAAATCCGAAGGACGCCTGGCCGCTCCAGAACCTCGTTCACAATTACCAGATGCTGCGGAACTTCGACGCCGCCAACAAAACCATTGATCGCGTGCTCGCTTTGGATCCGACTGCACTCTCTGCTTGGGAGATCAAATCCAAGCTGGCTATCGCTGAAAAAGGCGATTTTAGCGTCGCGGAGCAAGGATTTGAGATCCTGAAATCTGTCCCGATGAGCAGTGAGCAAAAGCTCTATGCGGCTGCCGCGCGGGCGGATGTCTTCCTTCTGGAACGCAAGTACAGAGAAGGATTGCAGCAAGGAGAAAGCCTGCCGGACGATCGCCTCACATCTTTGCCGGGAGCATTGTGCAACAAATATTATCTCATCGGTTTTGCACGAAAAGCCCTTCAGGACGGAGCCGGAGCGCGGACGGCTTTTCTAAAGGCAAAGAACGCCGCCGAGGAGCAATTGGTAAAGAGTCCCGATGCGGCGGACGCGCATATTCAGCTGGCGAAGATTCTTGCCTGCCTCGGAGAAAAGGATGCCGCGCTGGCTGAGGCGCAACGTGCAACAGAGCTGCGGCCCGAAAGCAAAGACGCCTTTGGAGGTCCGGAGATTACCGAAGGCACGGCTCAAGTTCACGCTTTTCTTGGCGACAGCGCGCGGGCGATCGAAATTTTGGATGGCTTATTGAATCGGCCAAGTTCGGTTACTGTGGAGAGCCTGAAAATAAATCCGCTTTGGGATTCGCTGCGAGACGATCCGCAATTTCAGGCGCTCTTGACCAAATACGGTGGCAAAACTTAAAGCTGCGCTTCTCTTCCTCGCCGTTGCGGTCACGGCGCGTGCTGACTGGACGATTCGCTCGGCGCATTCGGAGCCGGGACTTGCCGGCGTTGTGCATCGGCACATTGCCTTCGAAGATTCTGAAACGCATGAAAGTGCGACGATTGATCTGGCACTGTTTTCGACAAAGTCGTGCAGTCTGCGCGTGATCGATCAGCCTGCGCCACGACGCAGTGATCTTGCGCAGGTAATGCTGCAGGAAGGATGTTTGGCCGGTGTAAACGGCGGCTACTTCGATCCCGACTACGCGCCAATTGGATTGTTGATCAGCGATGGGAAATTGATCGCGCCCCTGCAACGCGCGAGACTGATTACCGGTGTGCTGGCAGCCTCGGTGCGCGAAGTGAAGATCCTGCGCATTCGCGAATTTTCCAAAAAACAAAAGTTCAACGCAGCGGTCCAGTGTGGTCCGTTCCTTGTCGATCTAGGCCGAAGCGTTAGCGGCTTGGAGAAGACTCGCACGGCACGAAGGACTTTTGCTGCAGTCGGAAGTGTGAATCGTGCGGCGCTAGGATTTTGCTCGGAGGTATCGCTTTCAGAGCTGGCCAAAATCCTTGCCACAACACGATTGGCCGACGATTTCAGGATTGACCGCGCATTAAATCTCGATGGTGGCTCATCGAGCGCATTTTGGGTCGCGCGGGAGGACGGCGGCGCATTTTCGATTCCTGAGCAAAAAACGGTGCAGGATTTCGTGGGCGTGGTGCCGAAGTGAAACTGTAGCGGCGCTACTATGAGCGTCGCACTTTCTTATCGAGGGTCGTAGACCGCCGCTACGAAATCTGTTTAATCTAAGGTGCGATGCGCACATTTGGCAGATTTAGATCGGGCGACGAATTTTTCTACGGCGAATTGCACGGTGATAGCGTGCACGTGCTGGCAAAGCCGTATTGGATCGAAATTACACCGACTGGCGACATACGGAAAGTTGCAGACTTACATATCGATGTTCCGGTCGCGCCGTCCAAATTGATTGCAGTTGGTCTGAATTACTCCGATCACATTGCGGAGATGAAACGCACGCCGCTGGGCACTCCGTTGATTTGGTTCAAGGCGCCCAGCTCACTCCTGCGGCACGGCGGCAAGATCGAAATCGCATTTCCCGATCATCGAACCGATTTCGAGGTCGAGCTTGCGATTGTGATCGGCGCTCCGGCGAAAAATGTGACTGTGAAGGAGGCGCCCGATCATGTTTTCGGTTACACGATCGGCCTGGATATCAGCGATCGCGACCTGCAAAAAAGCGAAAAGCAATTTGGCCGCTGCAAATCATTCGACACTTACACGCCGCTTGGTCCGTTTATCTATTCAGATGTCGATGTCAGTGACCTTTTGATCGAGCTCCGTCAAAACGGAGCGGCCCGGCAGGGGGCAAGAACGAGTCAGATGATTTATTCGGTGGCGCAAATCGTTGCGTTCGCAAGTCAGTCGATGACTCTGACGGCAGGCGACGTCATTCTAACTGGAACACCTTCCGGCGTCGGGGCGATTCGATCGGGCGATCGATTGGAAGCACAGATCGACGATTGGCCGCCATTGCAAAACAGGGTCGCCAATGCAACGGAACATTGCTCTTGATCGGAAAAAAGACTGACATTCACCTATTCGACAGACTTGCCTTACATCCTGCGAGAGCGGATGATGCGAATTAAAGATGCGACCTTCGAGAAGCGAAGTGTCGGTTAAAAAAAGGTGAAAAGTTTTGCTCGACTCGCAAGTAAACCGTTTGCGATAACGGAAAAGTCGTATCGCAATCGAACCAAACACCTAATCCCTGCTTCAACTATGAAAACACTACTTATTGCATGCCTGTGTTCACTAGCGCTTACGCTAACTTCGCTCGCGCAGTCTCCCGCCCCACCACAAAACGCTCCGCCCGTGGGTGCACCCGCCACGAGTCCGGGCGCTCCAACAACGGTGAATCCTGCCGCTCCAGGAGCGGTGAATCCTGCTGCACCTGCACAACTGCCGACCGGGAGCGCACCTCCGGGGGTACCTGGCGCCCCAGGCGCAACCATTACCGCTACTTTGAGTCCTGCTCCCGGTGCTGAGAGTCCGGCGCCCGCAGCGACGCCCGCTGAGGGGGGCGCGACTAACTTTTTGATCGACAATTTTCGGAAGGGGGGTCCGATTATGTGGCCGATTCTGATCGTCTCGATCATCGGCCTGACTGTGGTAATCGAGCGAGTCTTTTGGTGGACTGGACGTTGGTTCCGCCGGGACCCCAAGCGGATTGAGAAGGTCTTCACCGCAATCGAAAACGGAGATGTCACCGAGGCCTCGAGGCTTTCTCGCGGCTCACGCGATCCGGTTTTGCGCATGATGTGGAATGGTCTCAATCACCAGCACGCTTCGCTGCAAGGCGCATTGCAGGTCGCTGCCGGGATCGAGATCAAACGTGCCGGTCGATTCCTCGTCGTCATGGACACGCTCGTAACTTTGGCGCCTTTGTTCGGTCTGTTGGGCACGATTACCGGTCTTATCAGGTCGTTCAGCTTTCTCGGCAACGAAGAGCTGGCGGTGCAAGCCGTCACCGGCGGTATCGCCGAGGCGCTTATTGCCACAGCGTGCGGTCTCGGCATTGCCATCTTCGCACTGATTCCGTTTAACTTTTTCACTTCCAGGGTGTCTAACTTAGAGTTCGAACTGCAGACGGCAGCCACAAACCTGGAGGTGATGTTGGGAGCGCAAACCGCGGCGCGCGAGATGGAGATCGCCGGCCCAGCTCCAACCACCGGGAAAGGCTCGTCGATTTGAGCTAATTTAAAGTCTTTGATCAATGCATGTAAGCTCACCGATTCCACACAAGAAAGCGCGGATTGAGATCATCCCGTTGATCGACATCATGTTCTTTCTCCTCGCCAGTTTTATGATGGTGAGCCTGAGCCAGGTGCACATGAAGGGCATCAAGGTGAACCTGCCCACCGGCGTTTCGGGCGAGACCCAGTCAAAGCGTGAATACATCAGCGTCTCGGTCGACATGAACGGTAACTTCTTCTTCGACAAGACGGAAGTTAGCCGTGAAGACATGCAGGCGCGCCTGGCAAAGGTGCACCAATCGGCGCCCGACGCGAAGGTGTTCGTTCGTGGCGATCGTGACACAGTTCACGGAAACATTGTCCAGTTGCTCGATATGCTCCGTTCAGCTGGGTTCTACAAAATCTCGTTTGAGATTAAGAGCGAAGCGCTCAAGAGCGTTCCCGGGGCCGGGAGGTGATTATTGCCTATGGCGCAGACTCCAAAACCCTTACTCTACCGGCCACCGCCAAGATGGCAGTGGTGGGCGGCGTTTGGAGGCGCAGTGGCGATTCACCTCACAGCGGTTGCGCTAGCTCAAAAACGCGAGCCGCCGCCGGTTGATCTTTCCGATATTCCAGTGGCCGTAGTCGAAGCGACCTTGCAGGCCCCCGAAGAGCAGCCCACCCCGCCGCCAGAAGATATTCCGCTCCCGGAGCCTCCGCCACCGCCAGATATCAAGCCGGAGTATGTTGAAGAAACAACACCTCCGCCGAAACAACCGAATAAACAGAAAGTGGCGCCCATAAAAGCGCCACAAGTTGTCGGCCGTCCTGGCCCGATGTCGATCTCTTCAGCGAAAGCTCTCGCCACTTACGCGCCGCGTCCCCAGTACCCATATGAGGCGCGATCACGCCACATTACAGGGAGTGGAACTTGCGTCGTGACGGTTGACACAGGAAGCGGCAGCGTGACCGGCGCTTCCATGGCACAAAGCATTGGAAACACGATATTGGATAACGCCGCCACGAGTGCCTTCCGGCAGTGGCGATTTAAACCTGGCACAGTTTCCAAGGTCAGAATTCCAATAACCTTCACGATGTCCGGGGCCTCCTACTGAATATTACCTAACGAATACACAATATGAGAGTGTCCTCGCCGATCCCGCATAAGAGAGCACGCATCGAGATCATTCCATTGATCGACATCATGTTCTTTCTGCTCGCCAGTTTTATGATGGTTAGCCTGAGCCAGACCCACATGAAGGGTATTCGCGTCAATTTGCCGGCTGCGGTAGCGCCTCCGCCAACTGGGCCAAAGGATTATGTCTCCATCAAGGTCCGCGAAGGCAATGTGGTTACCTTTGACAACCAGGTCGTGACCGATGACCAGGTACTGCCGCGTCTCTATCAACTGCATCAGGCAAATCCGGAAATTAAAGTCTCGATCAGCGCTGACTTGCTTGCGATGCACGGCGATGTCATTGGGGTCTTGGACAAGGTGCGCTCGGTCGGAATCAACAAAGTTGGCTACCAGATCCGAGCAGCCGGTGCTCAGCAGCAGCCTGGTGCCCCGCCACCGCCGCCCAAGCCCTGATCGTTCGGCTCAAGAGCCGCAAGCCTATCGGCGAAGAGGCGAATTGCTCGTCCACGGTGGCTGATTCTATTCTTAACTTCGGCGGGCAATTCACCGAACGTTTGTTCGAACTCTTGCGGAACAAAAATCGGATCGTAACCAAAGCCGCCCGTGCCGCGCGGAGAATCGACAATCATTCCTTCGACAACTCCTTCAAACGCGCCGAGCAATTTGCCCTCGCGCGCCAGCGCAATCACGCAGCGAAATCGCGCCGACCGTTTTGCCGTTTCGATTCGCGCCAGCTCTTCCAGTAGCTTGTCGATGTTCTGTTTGTCGGTCGCGTGCTGACCAGCGTAGCGCGCGGAATAAATTCCCGGTGCGCCGCCGAGCGCGTCAACTTCCAGACCGGAATCGTCCGCCACAACGAGGCCTGGCAACTGCCTGGATGCGGCGGTCGCCTTCAGCGCCGCATTTTCTTCAAATGTCTTTCCGCTTTCGGCCGTTTCGGGAGTCCCGGGATAACCGGACAGATCGCACACGGCGAAATCCGCTCCGAGAATCCGCTGGATCTCGCGTGTCTTATGCGCATTGCGCGTTGCGACAATCAAATGCTGCACGTTTGATAGGATTCGGAGGATTCCGGTTTCGCCGTTAATTCGTCATTCGTCATGCGGATTTCGTCATTTTAGATTCGTGTTCATTCGTGTCCATTCGTGGTTTAAGGTCAGAGATTTGTCATGAGCGAGCGCCGCAAATCGTATCCATTCGACCAGATCGAGCCGAAATGGCAGGCAATCTGGGAGGAACGGCAGGTTTTTCACGCGCCAAATCCCGGCGAAAAACATTTCGATCCGGCCAAACCGAAATTTTACATCCTCGACATGTTCCCCTACCCGAGCGGAGCGGGACTGCACGTTGGCCATCCTGAGGGTTACACGGCCACCGATATCGTCGCGCGATACAAACGGATGCGCGGGCTCAACGTCTTGCATCCGATGGGTTGGGACGCATTCGGGTTGCCCGCGGAGCAATACGCGATCAAGACCGGA
>Ga0105249_10002503_pt1 | contig 15901 bp, 16 predicted proteins | sample KBSS44metaG_FD_81522 | JGI IMG/M metagenome (GOLD analysis project Ga0105249, IMG submission 81522) | Switchgrass rhizosphere microbial communities from Kellogg Biological Station, Michigan, USA - KBS S4-4 metaG | ecosystem: Host-associated > Plants > Roots > Rhizosphere > Soil | place...
AGCTCGGGCGCGTGCAGGTGGACGATCTCGATCTCGCGCTCGATCCCCGGGTAGTCGAGCCAGAGGTAGAGGCAGCGCCGCTTCAGCGCCTCGGTCAGCTCGCGCGAGTCGTTCGAGGTGAGGACGACGATCGGCTGCGAGCTGGCGCTGACCTGGCCCAGCTCGGGGATCGTGATCTGGAAGTCGGAGAGCAGCTCGAGCAGCATCGCCTCGAACTCCTGGTCGGTCTTGTCGATCTCGTCGATCAACAGGACGACCGGCTCGGGGCTGGCGATCGCCTGCATCAGCGGCCGCTCGAGCAGGAACTCGACCGAGAAGATGTCCTCCTGGACGTCACCCCAGCCGGCCTCACCGCCGGCCTGGATCCGCAGCAGCTGCTTGCGGTAGTTCCACTCGTACATCGCCTTCGCCTCGTCGAGGCCCTCGTAGCACTGCAGTCGCACCAGCTCGCGGCCGGTGGCGCGCGAGAGCGCCTTCGCCAGCTCGGTCTTGCCGACCCCGGCTGGCCCCTCGACCAGCACCGGCTTGCCCAGTCGCTGGGCGAGGAAGGAGACCAGCGCGGCTGGCTCGTCGGCCAGGTAGCCGACCTCGGCCAGCGCCTGCTTAACCTCTGCCACCGATCCGTCGGCCATCGGGCGATGATAATCCGCCGCGGTGCTAGACCTCGGACCGCCCCTGGCGGCTCTCCTGCCGGAATCCCACGGGCCCTACATCGCGCTGCTGCTGATCGGCTTCGGCATCGGCATCCTCGGCAGCATGTTGAAGCAGCGCTGGCTGATCGCGACGGGGATCGTGCTGATCTTTCTCGGCGCCTTGCTGCTGCCGCTCGCCGCCGGCCTGCCCGGCAGCGACGAACCACCGGGCGCCGACCAATTCCCCCAGCTCGAATCCGGGGAATGAATAAATTGGGACCGATGGGTGCGCTCGACGAAGTCGACCTCGGTCTTTCGCTCTCGCGCGAGGAGGAAGAGCGGGAGCTGAAGCAGGCGGGGCGGAGGCTGGCGCAGCTGCGGCTGACGCTCGGCGGGCTGATCGGCCCGCGCAAGCTGGGGCCGCCGCTCTGCGTCGCCTTCGAGGGCTGGGACGCGGCCGGCAAGGGCGGCGCGATCAAGCGCCTCGTTGCCCCGCTCGACCCCCGCCACGTCCGCGTCGCCCAGTTCGCGGCGCCAAATGAGACCGAGCTGCGCCACCACTTCCTGCACCGCTTCTGGGCGCCGCTGCCCGGCTGGGGCGGGATGAGCGTCTACGACCGCACCTGGTACGGCCGGGTGCTGGTCGAGAGAGTCGAGGGCTACGCCTCAGAAGGGGAGTGGCAGCGGGCCTACGAGGAGATCGCCGGCTTCGAGCGGATGCTGATCGAGGAGGGCACGGTGCTGGTCAAGATCTGGCTGCAGATCTCCTCCGGTGAGCAGCTGAAGCGCTTCGAGGCGCGCGCCGAGGACCCGCTCAAGGCCTGGAAGCTGACCGACGACGACTGGCGCAACCGCTCGCGCCGGCCGGACTACGAAGCGGCGATCGAGGAGATGGTCGAGCGAACCAGTACCGAGCAGGCGCCCTGGAACCTGGTCAGCGCCGAGTCGAAGCGCTACGCCCGGGTTGCGGTGATGCGGCTGGTGATCGAGGCGATCGAAGCCGGCATGCGCCGCGTTGGCCAGGAGCCGCCGCACCCAGTCGACGGATGACTCAGGCCGCCGTTGGACGAACGTTGGTTCGCTCGGTCTTAACCCTCATCGTCGCCTGCAGCCCCTACGATTCGGGGCGAATCCCGTTCCCGATTCGATGAGGAGCCATATCTCTTGAGCCGTATCCGCACTCTTGTGCTGCTCGCGACCATGGCCGCGCTGGCGGTGCTTATCGCTGCCTGCGGGGGCGGCAGCGACAGCGGCAGCAGTGAAGACCCGCAGCAGGTGATCGACAAGGCGACGCTGAAAGGGGTCGAAAGCGGAAACCTCGACCTCGCGCTGAAGGTCAACGCCGAAGGCCAGGAAGGCGGCAACTTCGACGCCAGCCTCTCCGGCCCGTTCCAGGCCGGGGCGAAAGGCGAACTGCCCGAAACCGACCTCGAAGTCTCCGCCCACGGTGAGGCCGAAGGCGAACAGATCGACTTCGAAGGCGGCGTGACGCTGCTCTCCGACCGCGCCTACATCTCCTATGAAGGTGACGAGTACGAAGTCGACCCGACCACGTTCGGCTTCGTCAAGTCGGGCTTCGAACAGGCTCAGCAGGAAAGCGGCGGTGGCGGGACCGAAGGTAAAGCGTGCCAGGAAGCGGCCGCCGAACTCGAAATCGGCGACTTCATCGACAATCTCAGCAACGAAGGCGGAGTCGACGTCGACGGCACCTCGACGACCGAGATCAGCGGCGACCTCAACGTCCCCGGGGCGATCGACCAGATCATCAAACTGACCGAAACCCCGGCCTGCAGCTCACAGCTGGAAATGGCCGGCCCGCTGCCTCTGGGCGACCTGGCGAAGGCCAAAGGCGAACTCGGCAAAGCCGTGAAAAACGCCCACGTCGCGATCTTCGTCGGCGAAGACGACAACATCGTTCGCAAAGTCGAAGCGCAGGCGACGATCCAGCCCGAAGACGAAGGCAAGGTCGAAATCGACTTCTCGCTGACGCTCGGGGAAGTCAACGAGGACCAGTCGATCTCGGCGCCGTCGAACGCGAAACCGCTCGAACAGCTCTTCGACAAGCTCGGCGTCAACCCGCTCGAACTGCTGCAGGGCGGCGGTCTCGAGGGGCTGCTCGAAGGGGCCACCGGCGGCGAAAGCTCAAGTGGCGGCGAAGGCAGCGCCGAAATCGAAATCCCGGACGTCGGGGAATCGGAAGCGTATTTGGAATGCCTGCAGGAAGTGAAGAGCGCCAGCGACCTGCAGAAATGCGCCAATCTCGCGCCTAAGTAGGCCGGGGCCGGCGGCGGGTTGAGCTTGCGAAGGGCGTCGCCTGGGGGCGGCGCCCTTCGTCGGCTTGGCCTGCCCCGTAGGCTAGGCCGACGTGAACCAGCGCCCCGCCGACGCCGGTCCCTCGTCCAACCGGCCCCGACTCGACGCTTCGTTCCTGCGCTCGCCGCAGGGCTACCCCTACCTGCTGACGCCGCTGATCCCGGTCGCGGTGGCGCTCGAGCTGGCCGGGGTCTCGCCGGTGGTCGTCTTCGCCTGCTCGGCGCTGGGGATCATCCCGACGGCGGCGCTGATGGGGCGGGCGACCGAGGAGCTGGCGGCACGCTCGGGGCCGGGGATCGGCGGCCTGCTGAACGTCACCTTCGGCAACGCACCGGAGCTGATCATCGCCCTATTCGCGCTCGGCCAGGGGCTGCAGGAGGTGGTCAAGGCCTCGATCGTCGGCTCGATCATCGGCAACATCCTGCTCGTCATGGGAGCGGCGATGCTGGCCGGCGGGCTGGGCAGGGACAAGCAGACCTTCAGCAAAACTGGCGCCTCGATCCAGAGCTCGATGCTGATGCTCGCCGCCGCGGCGCTGCTGATGCCGGCGATCTTCGAGCTGGTCGAGGGCCAGGGGTTGCCGCAACCGAGCGACGAGGCGGTCCACTACGGCGGCACCGTCGAGCACCTCTCGCTCGCCGTCGCGATCGTCCTCATGGTCACCTACTGCCTCGGCCTCGTCTTCTCGCTGAAAACCCACCGCGACATCTTCAACCCCGAGTACGAGGACGAGGACAGCTGGGGCTGGTCGGTGCGGACCTCGGTGATCGCGCTGGCGATCGCCGGCGTCCTGGTCGGAGTGATGTCGGAGGTGCTGGTCGGCTCGATCACCGAGGCCTCGCACTCGATCGGCCTCTCCGAGTTCTTCATCGGCGTGATCGTCGTCGCGATCGTCGGCAACGCCGCCGAGCACTGGGTCGCGGTGCTGGTCGCGATGAAGAACAAGATGGACCTGGCGGTCAACATCGCGATCGGCTCCAGCGGCCAGGTGGCGCTGTTCGTCGCGCCGGTGCTGGTGATCGCCTCCTTCTTCATCGGCCCCTATCCGCTCGCGCTCGTCTTCAACGGCTTCGAGCTCGCCGCCATCCTGCTGGCGATCATGATCGCCAACTACGTCACCAACGACGGCGAGTCGACCTGGTTCGAGGGCGTCCAGCTGCTCGCCGTCTACGTCGTCTTCGGCCTCGCCTTCTATTTCGCGTGACGGTGGGCGCCTAGATGGAATACCTCCTCCTCCTGGTCAGCTTCGCGGTCGTCCTCGCCGGGGCGCTGATGTTCACCGGCGCGGTCGAGTGGCTCGGGCACAAGCTGAAGATCGGCGAAGGCGCGGTCGGCAGCATCCTCGCCGCGGTCGGCACCGCGACGCCGGAGACCCTGATCGCGATCGTCGCCCTGATCGGCGCCGAGGAGGGCTCCGAAGACGTCGCGATCGGGGCGATCGTCGGCGCCCCCTTCCTGCTCGCGACGCTGGCGATGGGGCTGGTCGGGCTCTTCGCCTACCTCTACCGCGAGCGCCGGGAGCAGGGTGTGAAGCTCGAAGCCCACGCCCCGACCTTGGAGCGCGACCTGCTCTTCTTCCTCGCCTTCTTCGCGATCGCCGGGGCGCTCGCCTGGGGACCGCCGGCGCCGCTGCGGATCGTCGTCGGGATCGTCTTCCTCATCTCCTACCTGGCCTACATCCGTCTCACCCTGCGCTCGAGCGGCGCGGTGCAAGGGGAGGAGACGCTCGACCCGCTGATCTTCGACCGCCGCGCCGAGCGGGCGACCGAGGACCCGCCGCTAGCCCTCTGCATCACCCAGCTGCTGGTCGGGCTGGGGGCGATGGTCGGCGGCGCCCACCTCTTCGTCGAGGAGCTGCTCGGGATCGCCGACAGCCTCGGCGTCGACGCCCTCGTCCTGGCCCTGATCCTGGCGCCCCTGGCGACCGAGCTGCCGGAGAAGGTCAACAGCTTCTTCTGGGTGCGCGAAGGCAAGGACGCGCTGGCGCTCGGCAACATCAGCGGCGCGATGGTCTTCCAGTCGACGATCCCGATCGGGATCGGCCTGCTGTTCACCGACTGGGAGCTGAGCGGCACCGCGATCCTCTCGGTCTGCCTCGGCGTCGTCGGCGGCCTGCTCGCCTACGAGAGCCTCCACCTGGCGAAGCGGTTCAAACCGCCTGCGATCGCGGCGTGGTTCGTGCTCTACGCGGCGTTCATCCTGGTCGTGGTCGTAACCGCCTGAGGCGGTGGTGCTCAGGTCAGGAACGGGAGGCCGGCGAGGGCCTCGAGCACGATGTGGTCGTGCTTTTTCGGCTGCACTTTCGGGAAGACCTTGGCGATCTTGCCGTCGGGGTCGACGATGAAGGTCGAGCGCAGCACACCCATGTACTTCTTGCCGTACATCGACTTCTCGCCCCAGGCGCCGTACTTCTCTGCGACCGCGTGGTCGGGGTCGGCGAGCAGGGCGAAGCCGAGGTCGTATTTGCCGGCGAACTTGGCGATGTCGTCGACCTCGTCGGGCGAGATCCCGACCACCCGGGCGCCGGCTTTCGCGTACTCGTCGTAGCGGTCGCGGACGCCGCAGGCCTGGGTGGTGCAGCCGGGCGTGTCGGCCCGCGGGTAGAAGTAGACGACGACGGTCTGCCCGCGCAGGTCGGAGAGCGTCAGCTCCTCGCCGTTCTGGTCGCGGAGCGTGAAGTCGGGTGCCTCGTCGCCCTCTTTCAGCTTCGCCATCAGTCCTCGCGCCCCGGGTCCTGGCCGTCCTCGTCCTCGTCCTCCTCCTCGTCGCCCTGTTCGAGCGCGGTCTCGGAGACGGAGCCTTCGAAGCCTGGGTGGTAGTGGGTCTGGAAGGTCTCGAGGATGCGGTCGCGACTGTCTTCGTCGATCGGAGTCTCCTCGGATAGGCGGACCCACTCGGCCCCCTCGTAGGCCTCGAGGTTGAAGACCTCCTGGTCGATCGAGGTGGAGTCGTCGACCACCACGACCACCTCGGTCTGGGGGTTGAAGTAGGTGCCCGGCTGGACCAGCAGCTCCTCGACCTCGTAGAGGTTCTCTTCGGGATCCGGCGGCATCAGCGCGATCCTATGAAATCTGCGAGCTGGCGATCGGTCTCGGCCTCGACGTCGAGCGGCTCCAGGCCTTTGCGCCGGCGCCGTTCGGCGCGCAGGACGACCAGCTGGCGGACCTCGGCCCGCAACTCCTCGTCGGCACCCTGCGAACCGGACTCGGCCGCCGCCGCCAGCAGTCGCTCGGTCTCGGCCTCGACGTCGAGCGCCGGCTCGCCACGGCGCCGCTGGCGCTCCGCCTTGGCGGCCAGCATCTGGCGCACCTCGGCGGCTTGGATGGCGGGATCGACGGGCGCCTCGGGCCCGCCGCCGCGCCGCGCCGGCGCCTCGTTCAGGATCGCGAAGGGGCCGCCGCCGTAGCCGCCCCAGCCGCCGACGGCGCGCTTGAGGACGAAGCCGACCAGCGGCGCCAGGACGCCGGTGAAGACGAGCACCACGGCGCCCTTCTGCAAAGCCGAGAGAGCGAGAACGGGGTCCACGGACCAAGGTTAGACACCCCCCGCATAGGGGGGAACGTATCCGCTACTCTGTTCCTGGTTGACTGACCAGTCAATCGGGCCTGGCGCCGGCCCGCGGCGGCGCTCCACGACTTCGCAAAGCACCGACAGAAGGAGCTCCGACCGGTGGTTGACTTCACCCTGACCGACGAGCAGAAAGACCTCCGCGAGCTGGCTCATAGCTTCGCCGAGAAAGAGATGCGCCCGGTCGCCTGGGAGTACGACAAGGACGGCACCTGGCCGCAGGACGTCATCGACAAGGCCTGGGAGGTCGGGTTGATGAACACCCACGTGCCCGAGGCCTACGGCGGTCCCGGCCTCGACTACCTCTCCGGTTGCGTGATCGAGGAGGAGATCGGCTGGGGCTGCTCGGGGATCGGCACCTCGCTGATGGCCAACGGCCTCGCCGCCGCCCCGGTCGGCCTCGGCGGCTCCGAGGAGACGAAGAAGAAGTACCTGGGGATGTTGACCGAAGCCCCCAAGCTCGCCTCCTTCTGCCTGACCGAGCCGGACGCCGGCTCCGACGTCGCCGGGATGAAGACGCGCGCCGTCAAGCAGGGCGACAAGTACGTCCTCAACGGCTCCAAGTGCTTCATCACCAACGGCACCTACGCCGACTGGTTCACCGTCTACGCCAAGACCGATCCCGAGGCCGGCCACCGCGGCATGTCCGCCTTCGTGGTCGACGCGAACGCCGATGGCGTCACCGTCGACAAGAAGGAGGACAAGATGGGTCAGCGGGCCTCGAACACCGCGACGATCTCCTTCAACGACGTCGAGGTGCCGGCCGAGAATCTGCTCGCCGAGGAAAACAAGGGCTTCAAACTGGCGATGATGACGCTCGACCGGACGCGTCCGGGCGTTGCCGCGATGGCAGTCGGGATCGCCCGCGCGGCGTTCGAGTTCGCGGCTGAGTACTCGAAGGAACGGGTCCAGTTCGGGGTGCCGATCGCGATGCACCAGGCGATCCAGTTCATGATCGCCGACATGGCGACCAAGGTCGACGCCGGCCGGCTCTTGACCTGGAACTCGGCCGTCCAGCTCGACCAGGGCCAGCGCAACACGCTGCGCTCCTCAGAGGCCAAGCGTTTCGCCGCCGACTCGGCGATGGAGGTCACCACCGACGCCGTCCAGGTCTACGGCGGCTACGGCTTCATCAAGGAGTACCCGGTCGAGAAACTGATGCGCGACGCGAAGATCATGCAGCTCTACGAGGGGACCAGCCAGATCCAGCGTCTGGTGATCGCCAAAGAGGTGCTGCTGCCGCGCCAGATCGAGGAGCGGACGCCGGAGGCCGAGGAGAAGGCCGCCGACGCCGCCCGTGATTCGCAATCCGAGCAGGCAGCGGCTACCGTCTGATCCATGAGCACCGCCGTCGAGAGCGCCGCCGAGGGAAAGGCGGCGCGTTCGGCGGCAAGTCGCTCCAGCCACGCCGGCTTCGCGGCACCGGCCGATCGTGAGGATCCGGTCGCGATCCTCGAGCGCCAGGCGGAGTCGCGCGTCCCCGATCTCGTGCCGATCCGCTACGGGCGGATGGCGGCCTCGCCCTTCGCCTTCTTCCGCGGCGCGGCCGCGGTGATGGCGGCGGACCTGGCGCGGACCCCTGTGTCGGGGCTGCGCGTGCAGGCCTGCGGCGACGCCCACCTCTCCAACTTCGGCGCCTTCGCGGCGCCCGACCGCCGCCTCATCTTCGACCTCAACGACTTCGACGAGACGCTGCCGGGGCCGTGGGAGTGGGACGTCAAGCGGATGGCGGCGAGCTTCGCAATCGCCGCCCGCGAACGCGGCTTCAAGCCGCGCCAACGCGAGGCGGCGGTGGAGCGAGCGGTGCGCACCTACCGCGAGGCGATGCGCGAATTCGCCTCGCTCGGCAACCTCGAGGTCTGGTACTCGCGGCTCGACGTCGAGGAAGCGATCCAGGAGGTGACGCAGGAGGAAGCGGCGGGGGTCTCCGCCGCCGAGGTGGCGCGACTGAAAAAGGGGGTGGCCAAGGCGCAGTCGAAGGACAGCTTGCGCGCACTGGACCGCTTGACCGAAGAAGTCGACGGGCAGATCCGCTTCCGCTCCGAACCGCCGATCCTGGTCCCCGGCGAGCAGCTCGTCCCGGCTGCCGACGGCCGCCCGATCCTCGAGATGCTGAAAGGCGTGGTGGCCACTTACCGCGAGTCGCTCGGCCCCGAGATGAGAGTCCTCTTCGATAGCTACGAGTTCCGCGAGATCGCTCGCAAAGTCGTCGGCGTCGGCAGCGTCGGCACCCGCGCCTGGGTGATCCTGATGACCGGGCCCGGCGACCGCGACCCGCTCTTCCTGCAGGCGAAGGAGGCCGAGGCCTCGGTGATGGAGCCCTACGTCGGCGCCAGCGAGTGGCCCAACCACGGCCAGCGGGTGGTCGAGGGCCAGCGGCTGATGCAGGCGGCAAGCGACATCTTCCTCGGCTGGTGCGGGGCGACCGGGCTCGATGGGCGCGAGCGCGACTTCTACGTGCGCCAGCTCTGGGACTGGAAGCGCTCGGCCGACGTCGAACGGCTCTCACCCTCGGGGCTCGAGGTCTACGCGCGAATCTGCGGCTGGACCCTGGCCCGGGCGCACGCGCGCTCCGGCAACCGCTTCGCGATCGCCAGCTACCTCGGTGGCGGCGACAGCTTCGACCGGGCAATCTGCTCCTTCGCTGCCGACTACACCGAGCAGAACCTGAAGGACCACCAGGGTCTGCTCGACGCGATCGACTCCGGCCGCGTCACCGCCGAGGACGCCTGAGCGCCCCCGGCGGTTCGACCGCTCAGCCGGTGGTGCGGTTGCGGTAGGCGCGGAGCGTCAGTGGCACCGTCACCGCCAGCACCACCAGGCACCAGAGGACCGAGGCGAGCACCGAGTGCTCGAGCGGCCAGGCGGAGCCGTCGGGGATCGCCGTCGGGTTGCCGAATAGGGTTCGAATCCCGGCCGACCAAGCGCTGATCGGGTTGTATTCGGCGAACTGGCGCAGCCCGTCGGGCAGGCCAGAGACCGGGACGAAGGTGTTGGCGACGAAGGTCAGCGGGAAGACCGCGACGAAGGCGATTCCCTGCACCGCGTCCGGGGTCCGGACGACGACGCCGACCAGCGTCCCCAGCCAGATCATCGCGATCGCCAGCAGGAGCAGCAGCCCGAACCCGGCGACCGCTTCGAGCGGCGTCGAGCAAATCCCCCAGCCGACGATCAGGCCGCTGACGACCATGATCGCGACCGCCAGGACGGTGGCCGAGAACTCGGCGGTGAGGTGGCCGAGCAGGAAGGCCGGGCGCGACATCGGCAGCGAGCGGAAGCGGTCGATGATCCCCTCGCCGAGGTCGGTCGCCATCGAGACGCCAGGGCCCATCATCCCGAAAACCAGGGTCTGCACCAGGATGCCGCCGATCAAATATTCGTGGTAATCGCCGCCGCCCGGCACGTGGATCACATTGCCGAAGACGAAGGCGAACAGCAGCACGAACATCAGCGGCTGCAGGGTGACGTCGAAGAGCTTCTCGGGGATCTGGCGGATGTGGGCGAACTGGCGCTTGGCGAGCACGACCGCGTCGCTGGCGAGCCAGCGCAGCCGTGCCGGACCGGCCGGGGTGCGCGGCAGGGTCGCGGAGATCGACTCGGCGTTCATCCGTTTACCTCTTTCTGGTCGTCGGTTGCGGTGGGCGGGGCCGCGTTGGCGGCGCGGGGGCCGGTGAGCGAGAAGAAGACGTCGTCGAGCGTCGCTTCGCGGCGGCGGACGTCGTGGGCGTCCACCCCGGCCTCCTCGAGGGCGCGGACGACCTCGATCAACCGGGTCGATTCGCTCGCCGGCGCAGTCACCAGCAGTTCCTCGGCGTCGACCTCGGGGGCGCCGGCGGCGACCCGCTCGAGCGCCGTCGCCGCCGCCGGCAGCTCGGTCTCGGCGTCGACGCTGACGACGACCCGTTCGCCGCCGTGGCGCGCCTTCAGCTCGGTTGGCGAGCCGGTGGCGGCGACCCGGCCGTGGTCGAGGAGGACGACGTCGTCGGCGAGCCGGTCCGCCTCCTCCAGGTACTGGGTGGTGAGGATCAGGGTCGTGCCGCCGCTGACCAGCTGCCGCAGGAGGCTCCAGAGCTGGTTGCGGCTTTCCGGGTCGAGGCCGGTGGTCGGCTCGTCGAGGAACAGGACCGGCGGCGAGGCGACCAGGCTGGCGGCGAGGTCGAGCCGACGGCGCATGCCGCCGCTGTACTCGCGGACCAGCTTCTTGCCGGCGTCCTCGAGCTCGAGCTGCTCGAGCAGCTGGGCGGCGCGACTGCGGGCGACCTTGGCGGGCAGGTGGTAGAGACGGCCGATCATCTCGAGGTTGGCGGCGCCGCTCAGCAGCCCGTCGACGGTCGCCGCCTGGCTGGTCAGCCCGATCCGTTCGCGGACCTCGGCCGGCTGCTCGATCACGTCGAAGCCGGCGACGCTGGCGCTGCCCTCGGTTGGGGCGGCGAGGGTGGTGAGGATTCGGATCGCGGTCGTCTTGCCGGCGCCGTTGTGGCCGAGTAGGCCGAGCACCGAGCCGGAGGGGACCGCCAGCTCGAACTCGCGGAGCGCCCATTGCTCGCCGTAGCGCTTGCCGAGCCCGGTGGCGACGACGCTCGCATCTGATTGCAGAGTTGGATTCATTTCGTACCTCGTACGTTGTTGTAGTACGGCGTACGAGCGAGCTTAGCAGTACGATGTACGAAATGTCGCCGCGGTCGAAACAGAGCTCTGAGGAGCAGCGCGCCGAGCGGGCCGAGCGCGCGGCCGAGCGGGCCGCCGAGAAGGTCGAACGGGCGACCGAGCGGGCCGCGCGCGAGGTCGAGCGGGCGCGCCAGCAGGTTGAGCGCGGCCGCGACATGGCGGGGGAGGCGCTGATCTGGTTCCGCGACGAACCGGCTTCCCGCCGTCCCGCCCACACTCGCGCCGACATCGCCCGCGCCGCGATCGAGATCGCCGACTCCGAAGGCTTCGACGCGGTCTCGATGCGCCGCGTCGCCCAGCGGCTCGGCGCCGGCACGATGACCCTCTACCACTACGTCCGCAACAAGGACGAGCTGATCAGCCTGATGACCGACGCGATCATGGGCGAGGTCCTGGTCCCCGAGGACGAGCTGTCAGACGACTGGCGCACGGCGCTGACCCAGATCGCGACCCGCACCCGGGACATCTTCGCCCGCCACCACTGGGTCTTCGAGCGCTTCGGCGACGGCCGGCCGGGTCCCAACGGCATGCGCCACTTCGAGCAGTCGCTGGCTGCGGTCTCCTCGCTCGGGCTCGATCGTGACGAGACCTTCGACCTGATCGGCCAGGTCGACGACTACGTCTTCGGCTACGCCCTGCGCGAGCTGCAGGAGCGCGAAGAGCACGAGCGCGGCTGGCCGGACGAGGTGGTCGAATTCCTCCAGCGCGAACTCGACACCGGTCGCTACCCGCTGATCAGCCAGTTCTTCGGCAACGACGCCGACGCCGGCATCTCCGAAGTGATCGAGCTGATCAACAGCGAGGGCCGCTTCGACCGCGGCCTCAAACGCCTGCTCGACGGCATCGAAGCCAACCTCCCCGACGCCAAGCGGCGCTAGACCGGCCGCGGTGCGGCGTCGCCGCGCTTCGCTGCCTTCGCCCGTTTGATTTTGTCGAGCTCGACCTTGCGCAGGCGCACCGACTCGGGGGTGATTTCGACGCACTCGTCGGCGCGCAGGAACTCCAGCGAGGCTTCCAGCGAGAGCCGGGTCGGCGGCGCCAGCCGGACCAGCACGTCGGCGCTCGCGGCCCGCATGTTGGTCTGCTGTTTGGCCTTGGTCGGGTTCACGTCGAGGTCGTCGGAGCGGGCGTTCTCGCCGATGACCATTCCTTCGAAGACTTCCTCGCCCGAGCCGACGAAGAGCGTGCCGCGGTCCTGCAGGCTCATCAGCGAGTAGCCCGCGGTCTGGCCGCGACGGTCCGCCACCAGCGAGCCGGTCTGCCGCGTCCGCAGCTCCCCCGCCCACGGCTCCCAGCGGTCGAAGACGTGGTGCATGATCCCGCTGCCGCGGGTCTCGGTGAGGAACTCGGTGCGGAAGCCGATCAGGGCGCGGGCCGGCACCAGGTAGTCCATCCGCACCCAGCCGGTGCCGTGGTTGCCCATGTGCTCGAGCCGCCCTTTGCGCCCGGCGATCATCTGCGTCACCACGCCGACGTGCTCCTCGGGCACGTCGATCGCCAGCCGCTCGACCGGCTCGTGGACTTCGCCTTCGATCTCGCGGGTCACCACCCGCGGCTGCCCGGCGGTCAGCTCGAAGCCCTCGCGCCGCATCATCTCCAGCAGCACGACCAGCTGCAGCTCGCCCCGTCCCTGCACCTCCCAGGCGTCGGGACGGTCGGTGTCGTGGACCCGGATCGAGACGTTGCCGACCAGCTCCTGGTCGAGTCGCGCCCGGATCTGCCGTGCGGTCAGCTTGTTGCCGCCCTGGGTCCCGGCCAGCGGCGAGGTGTTGATCCCGACCACCACCGAGAGCGAGGGCTCGTCGACGCTGATCACCGGCAGCGGCCGCGGGTCGTCGGGGTCGGCCAGCGTCTCGCCGATCGTCACCTCTTCCATCCCGGCGACGGCGATGATTTCGCCCGGCCCGGCCTGCTCGGCGCTGACCCGCTCGAGCCCCTCGGTCACGTACAGCTCGGAGACATTCGCCCGCTGGATCGAGCCCTCGGCACGGCACCAGGCAATCGGCTGGCCGGAGCGGATGGTCCCCTCGTGGACCCGGCAGATCGCCAGCCGCCCCACATAAGGTGAGGCGTCGAGGTTGGTGACGTGCGCCTGCAGCGGCGCCCCCTCCGTGTAGGTCGGCGCCGGAATCCGCTCGTGCATCAGATTCAGCAGCGGCTGCAGGTCGCTCCCCTCAACCCCCTCCTCGAGCGCGGCCCAGCCTGCTTTCGCGTTGGTGTAGACGATCGGGAAGTCGATCTGCTCGGAGTCGGCGTCGAGCTCGATGAACAGCTCGTAGACCTCGTCGACGACCTCGCCGATCCGAGCGTCCGGCCGGTCGACCTTGTTGACGACGAGGATCACCGGCAGTTTCGCCGCCAGCGCCTTGCGCAGCACGAAGCGCGTCTGCGGCAGCGGCCCCTCCGAGGCGTCGACCAGAAGCAGCGCCCCGTCGACCATCGTCAGCGCCCGCTCGACCTCGCCGCCAAAGTCGGCGTGGCCCGGCGTGTCGACGATGTTCAGCTTCACCCCGTCGTGGTGGATGGCGGTGTTCTTGGCGAGGATCGTGATCCCCTTCTCGCGCTCGAGGTCCATCGAGTCCATCACCCGCTCGGCGACCTCCTGCCCCTTGCGGAAGGTGCCGGTCTGCCACAGCATCGCGTCGACCAGGGTCGTCTTGCCGTGGTCGACGTGGGCGATGATCGCGATGTTTCGAAGGTCGTCTCGGGTCTGAGTCATGCGAATTGGAGAGGGTAGAGAGTGGCGCCGCCCGGCCCCTCCACGGGGCACAGCAAAACGAAGCCCGCACGAGGCGGGCTTCGCGACAGATCTGAAGAGCGGTTGGCTAGCTCGTCTGCTGGACGCTCGCGGCGGCCGGGCCCTTGGGGCCTTCTTCGGACTCGTAGCTCACTTTGGAACCCTCGGTCAGGCTCTTGAAGCCCTCTCCGAGGATCGCGCTGTGATGGACGAAAACGTCCTTCGAGCCGTCATCGGGCGTAATGAACCCGTAGCCCTTGTCGTCGCTGAACCACTTGACAGTTCCGGTCGGCATGCATTGCCTCCACTTCGTGTGCTGCGAACCCAGAGGATGCATGGAAGCAACGACTGCGAGCGCTACGCACAAACTTCGCCGGTTACCCGGCCTTGACGCTGGGCACGGTAGCAGGATCGCCGGCCTCTGCGTGTGAAATTTGCCGTACCGAGTCTCGCGCCGTCCGCCTTTGAATCTAGCTTTGCCGTGTGCGCTTCCTCGACCGCGTCGATCGCGAGGCGATTCCGCAGCTGCTGGCCCACGACGAGTACTTCTGGCTCGACATCGACGAACCGGGAGAGGAGGAGGTGGAGTTCCTCGCCGAGACCTTCCACTTCCACCCGCTGGCACTCGAGGACATGCGCAAGCGCGGCCAGCGCCCGAAGCTCGAGGACTACGACGAGTACGTCTTCCTCGTCTACTACGGAGCCGGCGAAAAGGCGGGAGCGGAGGGCGAGGTCGAGCTGCAGGAGGTGCACGCCTTCATCAGCGGCGGCTACATCGTCACCTCGCATGCCGGCCCGATCGAAGCCCTCGCCGAAGCGCGCAAGCGGATGAAGGCGCAGCCGCCGCGCTCCGAGCAGTTCGTCGTCTACCGCGTCCTCGACGGCCTCACCGACAGCTTTTTCCCGGTGCTCGAACGGCTCGACGACGAGCTCGAACGGCTCGACGAAGAGATCTTCGACGAACCCTCGCCGGCCCACCTCGAGCGGATCACGCAGCTGCGGCGGCAGCTGGTCGAGCTGCGCAGGGTGACGACCCCGCAACGCGACCTGCTCGCCCGCGGCACCGACGACATCCTCGAAATCCCCGGCCTGCAGGCCGACTCGCGCGAATACTTCCGCGACATCTACGACCACGCGATCCGCATCTCCGAGCAGATCGACTCCTTCCGCGACCTGCTCTCCGGCAGCCGCGACGCCTACCTCTCGACCGTCTCCAATCGCCTCAATCAGATCACCACCCAGCTGACCGTGGTGGCGACGATCTTCCTGCCGCTCTCCTTCCTGGTCGGCTTCTTCGGTCAGAACTTCGGATGGATGGTGCGGAACATCAGCAGCCAGGCCGACTTTCTTGTGTTTGGTGTTGGGAGTGCCGTCATTTCGCTCGTCATCCTGCTCGTCTGGTTCCGCCGCAGCTCGTTTATTTGAACGAGGTGTCGATAATGGGTGGGTGACCGCAGCTCGCCGGACCCTGCCCGCTGCGCTGTCGGCCTGCGTGCTTGCGGCTCTGGCCGCGCCGGCGCCCGCTCCCGCCGCCGCGCTCGGCGGCGGCCCGCTCTCGCCGGACCTGGCGACCTTGGCCGAACCCTCGGTGCGCGCCCTCTCGAACCGGGCCCAGGCGGAAGAGCTCGACGTGCCGCCCACTGGCCCGGGCAGCCTCGTCCGCGAAGGTGGCGCCGTCGTCGTCAACGTCGGTTTCGAAGCGGAAGCGCTGGACCGGCTGCCGGCGCTGCGCGAAGCCGGCGCCGAAGTTCTCGCCGCCAGCGGTCTCTACCAGTCCGTCACGGTTTCGGTCCCACCGGCGGACTTGCGAGCCCTGGCGCGGGTTCCGGGCGTCGCCTCGGTGACCGCGAGCCCGGCGCCCGTCGTTCATGCCGCGGGCGGTTGCGAAGGCGGCTCGGTGATCTCCGAGGGCGTCGAACAGCTACGTGTCCCCGCCGCCCGCGAAGCCTTCGGGCTGCGCGGGGCGGGAGTCACGGTCGGCATC
>Ga0105249_10002504_pt1 | contig 15901 bp, 14 predicted proteins | sample KBSS44metaG_FD_81522 | JGI IMG/M metagenome (GOLD analysis project Ga0105249, IMG submission 81522) | Switchgrass rhizosphere microbial communities from Kellogg Biological Station, Michigan, USA - KBS S4-4 metaG | ecosystem: Host-associated > Plants > Roots > Rhizosphere > Soil | place...
CTGGAATGCCAGCAGTGACGACCAAGCAGTCACCGGCTACCACATATACCGCAGCGGAATACAGATTGGCACCACTAGCGCACTTTCTTTCCAAGCTACCGGCCTGGCAGCCAACACCGCCTACAGCTTTACTGTGTGTGCGTTTGACGCCGCCGGCAACGAATCTCCCGCCACAAACCCAGCCAGCGCTACAACCTTGGTCATCGCCGGCGTCACGTTCCCGCTTAAGTTGAGCGCCAACGGCCGCTATCTAGTGGACCAGAACAACGTGCCCTTCCTGATGTCTGGCGATTCGCCCCAGGGGCTGATCGTCCGCCTGCCGCTCACCGGCAGCGCGAGCTCCGAAAGCTACTTTGCCGACCGCGAAGCACAAGGCTTCAACACTGTATGGGTCAATATACTATCCCGCGATGATAACGGCGGCACAAGCAATGGTTACACCTTTGACGGCATTGCGCCATTCACGGTGCAGGATGATCTTTCCAAGCCAAATCTTGTCTACTTCCAGCGAGCGCACGACATGATCGCCCAGGCTGCCCAGCACCACATATTGGTTATCTTGGATCCAGCCGAAACGATTGATCATCTGGGCGTATTGCGCAGCAACGGCGTTACGAAAGACTACAATTACGGCGTCTTCGTTGCCAATTACTTCAAGGATCTGCCGAACATCATCTGGATGAGTGGCAACGATTATGCCTACAACACCAGCGATGACCAGTACGTTATGGCTGTTGCCCAGGGTATTAAAGCTACCGACAACCCCAGCCGCTTGCAAAGCGTGGAGCTGTACCCCACTCCGGTTGGCTCACTGTCCGACCCCAGCTGGACATCACTCATCAACCTTGACTTCGCCTACACCTATGCACCTGCCTACGCGCAGGTACTGACCGAATACAACCGCGCCCTCAATACGAGCAATGGCACCATGCCAACAATCATGGTTGAATCTTACTACGACTACGAGCAGCTTCCACCAATCAACAACTATGCACAGCCAAACAGCACCTACCGCAACCAAGAGTACTGGACTGCCCTGAGCGGCGCTGCCGGCCAAGTGTACGGTAACTACTACACCGTGCGCTTCCCATCTGGCTGGAATGCCCCCGGTAACCTTGATACGCCGGCAGTTACGCAGCTTGGCTACCTGAACGGCCTGCTGAGCGGCTTCCACTGGTACGACCTGGTCCCTGATCAAGACGGCACGTTCTTGACCGGTGGTCAAGGCGAATACATCGGCTACATTATTCATAACGCCGATGGCAGCCTCAAGCAGAACGACTACATTACGGCCGCCCTGACCCCTGACGGTAAAACCGGACTGATGTACTTGCCGACACCGCGCACCATCACCGTGAATATGAGCAAGCTGAGCGATCAGGTGACTGCTCGCTGGTTTGACCCGACCACCAACAGCTTTGCCCCGATTGGCATATATGCTAATACAGGCTCGCGCCAGTTTACGCCCCCGAGCACCGCTCATGCCGATGGTGCTAAAGACTGGGTACTAGTTCTGACGGCAGCGCCGTCGACCCCTGACGTCACTGCGCCAAGCAGCCCGACGGGCCTCGCTGCAACGGCGATCTCTGGCACGCGCATTGACCTGACTTGGGCTGCCAGCACTGATGACCGCGGCGTCACCGGCTACACCGTCTTCCGTGATGGCATACAGATTGGCCAAACCGCCAGCACAACCTACCAAGACACGGGGCTGAGCCCCAGCACTGCATATAGCTATACGGTGAGTGCGTTTGATGCCGCTGGCAATCTCTCCTCTCCATCCTTGGTAGCTAACGCGACAACTCCTGCTGCCGACACCATGCCGCCAACCATTTCGCAAGTCTCAATCTCGGGCGTTACCGGCAGTGCAGCATCCATCTCTTGGACGACAGACGAAGCAAGCGACTCACAAATACAATACGGCCTCACAACCGCCTACGGCACGAACACGACACTCAACACCGCACTCACCACCAGCCATACACAAAATCTGAGCGGACTCACGCCGAACACGACGTACCATTACCGCGTGGTGTCTCGAGATGTTTCGGGCAATGTCGCCTTTTCGGCAGATGCGATCTTTACGACTGGCACCGTGGTCACTACGCCACAGTTTGTACAATCTGCAAATGTCACTAGTGATGCCTCAGCTAGCAACGTTAGTCGGGCTTTCGCGAGCGCCAACACTTCCGGCAGCCTGATCGCCGTAGCCGTAAGCTGGGGCGACACCACGGGCGCCCCGACTTGTTCGGACAGTCAGGGAAACACCTACACCTTGGCAACCTTCCAGTACGACAGCACCCAGAAGCAAGGACTCGCCATCTGCTACGCCTCAAACATCAAGGCCGGCGCCAACACCGTTACGGTTACGTTTAGCGGCAGCAGCTCATACCGGCGCATGGTTGTTACGGAATACCGTGGCGTTTCAGCAACCGTAAGCGTCGACGTCACTGCGCAAAACATTGCTGTTGCTACAACCGGCGCAAACGGTAGTACCAGTGGCTCAGCAACCACAACCGTTAGTGGTGATCTCATCTTCGGTGCGGTCATGGACGACTCGGCCACGACCAGTATTACCGCTGGCACTGGCTTCACGCAGCGCGACGCAACCAATGGCAAAGACCTTGCCGTCCAAGACGCAGTCCAAAATGCTGTCGGCCCTGTAGCCTCAACCCAGACTTTTGGCGCAACGCACCGTTACCTGGCGCAGCTGGTTGCATTTAAAGTACAGTAGGCACTCTTAAGCTGCGGTCCAGTACTCAGATACAAACACCGTTCCCGGTACTTCGGCGAGACAAATCGGCCGGCAATCGTGCCGACGTGCTACCATAAGTAGCATGAGACCACTATGGAACGGATCAATCAGCTTTGGACTTGTTAACATTCCGGTGCGTATGTACAGCGCCGCGCAATCAAGAGAGGGTATCGACCTCGATATGCTCCATAAAGACGATCATGCGCCGATACGCTACGCCCGCATTTGCAGCAAAGACGGCCAAGAAATTCCCTGGAATGACATCGTAAAAGGCTACGAATACCAGGATGGCGACTACGTCGTACTGACCAAAAAAGAGATGGACAGCATCGACGTCAAAAAAACGCAGACCATCGACATACAGCAGTTCGTGCTCGAAAGCGACATCGATATTCGCTACTTCGAAAAGCCCTACTATCTTGAAGTCGTCAAGGGTGGCGAAAAAGCCTACACCCTCCTGCGGCAGGCGCTTGCAACATCGGGCAAGCTGGCGTTGGCAACGTTTGTGCTGCACGAACGCGAACATGTGGCGGTCATTAAGCCAGTTGGCCGGGTGTTGGTGCTCAATCAGATGCGTTATCCGACCGACTTGCGCGAACCGGGCGATCTCCACCTGCCAAGCGACAATGACGTAACGGCGGCCGAGCTCGAAATGGCGGTCAAGCTCATCAAACAAGGCACCAAGCCATTCATTCCCGAGGATTACCACGATACGTACACCGAGGAACTTGAAGACATGATCAAATCCAAGGTGAAGGGTAAGGGCAAAAAAACACCTATTTCCAAAACCAAGCCGGCGGCTACGCATACATCTTCCAAAGATCTGATGCACGCGCTCAAAGCCAGCCTCAAGGAGTAACCCGTGGGACTGGCCGATTACTTTCGCAAGCGGAACTTCAAAAAAACTCCAGAACCGAAAGGCACTGCGCGGCGCAGCACCGCCAAGCTGTCGTTTGTTGTGCAAGAGCACCACGCCTCGCGACTGCACTATGATTTCCGGCTGGAGCTCGACGGCGTGCTCAAAAGCTGGGCCGTGCCCAAAGGGCCGAGCCTGAATCCGCACGAACACCACCTAGCGATCCACACTGAAGATCATCCGTTTACCTACCGCAAATTCGAGGGGGTCATTCCTCAGGGCAACTACGGCGCCGGCAATGTTATCATCTGGGACGAGGGCTGGTACGAAGCCCGCAAAGGCGATCCGGCGAACAACCAAAAAACGCTGCGCAGCGAGCTTAAAAAAGGTCACTTGACGTTTATATTGCACGGCAAAAAACTGCGCGGCGAATTCGCCCTCATTAAGCTACAACACAGCGACGACGAAAATGCCTGGCTGCTGATCAAAAAGGGTGACGAATACGCCTCGACAGCCGACGTCACCACGCAAAATGAATCGGTCAAAACACATCGTACGGTCGACGAATTAGGCGGCAAGCTGCCCGACCTCTCGGGATACCCAAAAAAGGCGTCGCCGTGGGCGGTACACCCGATGCTCAGCACGCTCGTAGAGGAGCCCTTCACCAGAGATGGCTGGCTGTTCGAGATCAAATGGGACGGCTTCCGAGCCATTGGCAGCAAAAAGCAGGACAGTATCGAGCTTTACTCACGAGCCGCCACCAATTTTGCAGGAAAATATCCGCCGGTTGTCGAAGCGCTGCGCGATCTCAAACACGATGTAATTTTGGATGGTGAAATCGTAGTGGTCGACAGCGATGGCAACGCGCACTTTGAGTGGCTGCAAAACTGGCATCGCGATCAACACGGCAACCTACGCTATTACGTCTTCGACATCTTGTGGTGCGACGGACACGACATCCGTTCCATGCCTTTACTACAGCGTAAACAACTCCTCAAGCTTCTGCTCCCTAAAAGTGACATCCTACACTACAGCGACCACTTCGAAACCGAAGGCAAAAAACTGTTTGCCGAAATGCAGCGCCGAGGGCTAGAAGGCATGGTGGCTAAACGCGCCGACAGTCCTTACCGCGAGAACATACGGGGCCAAGACTGGCTCAAAATCAAAACCCATCTCCGTCAAGAGGTAGTCATTGGTGGCTACACCGAGCCACGCGCCAGCCGCACCTACCTCGGTTCCTTATTAGTAGGAGTCTACGACCATGACGATTTAGTGTACGTTGGCCATTCCGGCGGTGGCATCCCGGATGACGCTCGTAAGGCACTGCTCGGCAAGCTGCACGCACTGGAGCGAGCCACGTCGCCTTTCAAGCTTGAGCCCAAGCCGAACGCCCCGGTGCACTGGGTCAAGCCCCAGCTCGTCTGCGAAATGAGCTTTAGCGAATGGACCAGCGACGGCCGCATGCGCCATCCCCAGTTCGAAGGCCTCCGCGCTGACAAACAACCAACTGACGTCCACCGCGAAAAATCGCGCGCCACCCCGGTGACAAGCTCAGCGGCAGATTCAGCATCTCCGCCGAAAGCCACCAAAACCAACGCTGGCGCCAGCTCAACGGCCGGTCTCCCCTTTGAGCCAACGCACCTCGACAAAGTTTTCTTCCCCCGGCACAAGTACACCAAAGGTGATCTCTTTGCCTACTACCGCTCGATGGCGGAGTACATCCTGCCGTATCTCAAGGATCGGCCGCACTCGCTCAACCGCATGCCGCACGGCATCACCGGCGAAAGTTTTTACCAAAAAAACAACGAACACCTGCCCGACTGGGTGCCTCACGCCGACATTTTTTCTGAGTCAAACAACGCCAATCTGCACTGGATGGTTGGCGGCCAACTCAACACCTTGTTGTACATGGTCCAGCTCGGCTGCGTTGAGATTAATCCGTGGAACTCGCGCCTTGGCCACTTGGATCGTCCCGACTGGATTGTGATTGACCTCGATCCGGACGGGGTCAACTTTGAACGTGTAATCCAAGTTGCCCAGACAGTCAAGCAAGTTTGCGACGAATGGGATATTCCCACGTACCCTAAAACGTCAGGCAAAACCGGCATACACATATACATCCCCCTGCATGCCGCGTACACCTACGAGCAGGGCAAAAATCTGGCGCATCTCATTGCGCTCGAGGTCAACAAACGCCAGCCCAAATTGACCAGCGTGCTGCGTTTGCCAAAACAGCGGCGCCACAAAATATATGTCGACTTTCTGCAAAACCGCGAGGGCCAAACCTTAGCCGCGCCCTACTCCGTGCGGCCTACTCCCGATGCCACCGTCTCCATGCCGCTGCACTGGGATGAAGTCAAATCCGGCCTCAAACCGACCGATTTCACGATCAAAAACGCCCACAAACGTCTGCAACGTGTTGGCGATCTGTGGAAACCGGCGCTCGGCAACGGCATCAATCTGGCAGCAGTACTCAAGAAAATCGAGCAGCAAGCAGGCACCAAAAAAGCGCCGTAATTTCCGGGCAAGCAGCTTGGGACGAATCCCCGTAAGTGGTAGCATACACTATAGTATGTCGTCTTACCGCCTGCGCCGCTCATCCGTTCCGCATCGCACCGTGTGGCTGTGGATAAGTATCCCGGTTGTGGTCGTGCTGCTAGCAATTGGTGGCATCTTCTGGTACTCTTCACGGCCGGCTACGCTGCCAACACACAGCGCCATTGTCAACGGCCACGCACCACAAGCAACGGCCGCCGCTCCCGCCTACCAGCAGGTCAACGGGCGCTACTTGTTCAACGGCACTGTTGTCTGGGCTCGAGCCGTCGAAAAATACGCCCGTGGCGACTACGCGCAACCGTTCAGCCAGCTGAACACCTTTGACCGCGCCGCCTACGATGCCTGGTCGACTGACTTTGAGTGCCCCATCACCAACAACACCGTGCCCTACCAAACACAGGTCGACAATCTCATTTTTAATTGTCGCCCAGAATTTTTACCCGAAGCTGCCAAATATTTCAACCTATTCGACCTGGCCAATAACCACACCGACAACCAAAACGGCAGCGTCGGCCTCAACGAGACGCGCCAGCATCTGGCCGCCACGACCGGTGTGCAATACTTTGGCAGCTTTGACCCGAGTGTCGCCAAAGACGCCTGCGAAGTCGCGGCCCTGCCGGTGCGCCTCCAAAAACCAGACAACACCGAAACCAAAGCTTCGCTACCGGTCGCCATGTGCGCGTGGCACTACTTTTACCGCAAGCCGCAGCCCGGCGAAATTGAGGTCATGCAAAAGTACGCCAAGCTCATGCCAGTGTTCGCTTTTGCCGAAATGGGCACTGAGTACCAGCCTAAAGCCAACGACACGCAGGTGAGCATCGCACACCAGATCGTCGACCAAGGGCCGGAATTTCTGATCGCCAATAATCCGCACTGGGTGCAGAACACTGAGGTCTACAAACACACCCTTGTCGTGTACTCCACCGGCAATTTTATTTTCGACCAGCTGGACACTGAAACGCAGCGCAGCGCCAGCATCGACCTGACGGTCAGTCTGCCGTACGACGACAATGTGGCGCGGTGGGTCAAACTCGGGCCGACGTGCGCCGCGTTCCAGGACGACTGCCTGGCGCAAGCGCAAGCCCAAGGTCTGAGCAAGGTAAAACTAGCCCTCAAGTACGGCGTGGTAGCCGGCCAAGGCGGCGCCGGCAAAGTCACCCACCGGGCCGACACCGCAACCCAGACGGCGGTCGAAACGCGGCTCAACTGGGCCGAGAGTATGCGTCAGCTCGGACAGTAACCATCCGTGGCATGCCAGACTCTGGAAGCTCACGCTTCCGAAGGCCAAGACGGTGTATCCGGACTAAAGTTAGGGGTGCGCATTAGCACGCGAGCTTCGGGATGGGTCAAGTCAACCAGAACAATACCCGTCCCCGCAGTAGCGGCCGCACCGAGCAAAGTAAGCCCGTCGCATAAAGCCGTCTCCGGTGTCATAGGCACATTTTCTTGCATCCACTGCAACAGAGCATAAGGACGGGGGTCAAAGTTTGCGGTAATAACTTCGTCATCTGCCGCGCCACTAAAGTCCGAGACGCGGGGAGGACATGGGTCACCGTCGAGCAATCTAGCCTCAAGCCCATACCCGGCGCCAAGCTGCCGCGCACCAGCGTTGAGGACGGCTAAATTCAAAATGTTTACCCTGTCTTTTCTTAATGCTCCAGCAGCTTCGACCCACTCTCTATGACTGGGGAGAATAGCGAAGCTCTGTCTGTAAAAATGGCCCGCGTAAGGAAGAGCGAGTCGATCCAACGCAGCCTTGAATTCGGCTATATTCGGAGTGTCGGGCAGTTCATCGGCGGCGTGGTCTGGGGTTCTACGAGTCATAGTAGTCTCAACACAATGATGCGTATGATACTATTTTTGTGACAATCACACAATACTAGTACACAACGTTGATGCTGAATCGGCTCACGCTGCGTGCGCAACAAAAAAGCCCCACATTGGGGCTTTTTCTAAACGCCTTTCGTCAGATCTTCTGATGCGCGTTTTGCCATTGGATTACCCTCCAAAGTTCTTAAGCACTAATAGAATTATAGCACCAATCACCAGCTGTAGGGAAGCCGTATTAAGATAACTCTGCTTGCGCTGGTACTTGTCCAAGTTCTTGGTGTTGCAATCAATGTACTCTTCTTTGACATAATTAATAAAATCGGTCTCTGAGCGGAAATCGAGTCGATCCAATCGCCTAAACTCGCCTGGCAACTTCCAAACGACCGAACCGAGCGCATGAAACAACGTCCCCAGTGACGTCACCACCAAGGCAATGCCAGTAAAGTAAAAGATCTTGCCGTAATTTTCGTGCGGGATAAACAGATCTCCGCCAGCGTACAAAAAGCTCATGACCGCCAGGCCACCGCCCAAAAAAGTTAGCGATTTGACGCGCGCCGTGTCGTAGGCCGTATCGAGCTTGTCGTACGTTCGCCGCAGCTCTTCGATCGCCAGTTTCTTCATGTCTTCGGTCGGCTCAAACATGTACCATCTTCCCTTACTTCTTCCCAGAATGAGTGAGGCCGTAACTCATTGCAAGCACGAGCGGGTTGATTACATCAGTTTTTAATGAACTGGCACTGTGGCAATGGATATGGCAAAAATTAGATAATATGTTATTATACTGTTCATGTCCTCTGTTTCCCCTCAAGAAAGCTCAGCATGCCCGTCAGAGACTGCTCCGGCGCCTCTTGCAGCGCCATCAGAAAGCCCGGCCGCTGCTCCTGGAATATCTAGGAGATTGCTGTTCAGGGTGGCAGGAGCGACAGTGGTGTCCGCCGCAATGTACGGCGAAGAGAACGACGCCGCTCTATCCTGGGCAGTACTTGGCCCCAATGTCAACACCATACCACGGATGACTCCGCCCGAACTCGAAGGCGTGCCCCTACCCGGCAATGAACACTACCGAGAAAATCCCACCGACGTCTTCTGGGATGGCCTGCAGGAATATGTGCAGGCTGGTGGCAGCCCTTTTTATCGACGGCCGTCCTATTATCTGCGCCAGCGAGATATGCTGTGGGTAGCATTGCGTGAGGACACCATCGGTTATAAAGACACAGGCAAGCCTTACGATGCGCTCTGCGGCTTTCTCCGCGCAGTATATATTGTACCAAGCGATCTGTACGTCCGCGATCCTGGATCCAGTGCCCAGGCGGAAGTGACTGCCCGGATCGCGCAGACTGCTATCCCCCAAAGTCACGAAGCAATCGATAAAATAATCGGCGAAACCTATGCCGATTTCTTCGAACAAACCCAATCGTATATTGACGCCATACGCGACGGTGGGCGCGTATCGAGCTCAAAAGTACTCACTTATTTCTTGCGTAAAAATGAAGGTAACATCATGCGCAGTACGATTGACACGGCCCTGTTCTTCAAAATGGCCGCGCGGGTGGACATAGCAGCACTGCACGGTGCTGGTGAAAGCTCTGTCGTTGTATTCAATGCGGCAAGAGTGGGTGCCGACATGATCGCCAGGATGTTCTACGACGACTTTTCCTCAGAAATACCCCTAGACTGGTTGGTCGAGCACGTACCTGCCAGCTCAGGCCTCAATGACATGATCACCGACAAATACAAACCCTGGAAAGATTTCGATCCCGTTAATCGAGCAGGCACTTTCTATCATGTGTGGAGCATTATAATGATGGCCGGAGCGATGGACCCTTCATCGGTCAGGCGTATGGTCGCGGCCTATTACAGAACGTCCGAAAACAGCGCTACAGTGGATCGGAAGACAGCCCATGGTCGCATCAAAGTCCGCGCCGATCGCAAGGCTGCCGAGCATGCTTGGGACATCCGCCGGGTATTCGATAGCCTGCTATGATTCGATAAGCCGTAGTCTACACAGCACTACAGCATGCGTGATTGACCCAAACTGTCAAATATGTTACTATTAAAGCGTTGATCGAAATGAATCCGGGTTTAGTAGTGAGTGGCTCGATTTCATTCTGACAATCGTAGTACTAATAACTCAAACTAAAGGATTCTATTCTATGCCTTATAACTCTCGAACTAGTCGCCCGGGACGAAGCCGAAGCACCGCGTTTTCTGCTCGCCCATCGCGCCACCAAAAACAACTGAAAGATAACATTAACCCATCGCGCTTTGTGAAGCCGGCGCGTCCAGTAGAGGCCGTCGCCTATGAGGCACAGCACAGCTTTGCCGACTTCGCCATCAACCCTCTGTTGCACGCCAATATTGCTGCCAAAGGCTTCACTACGCCGTCGCCAATTCAGGATCAGTCGATTCCATCGGCTCTGCAAGGTAAGGACGTCATCGGCATCGCCAACACCGGTACCGGCAAGACGATTGCCTTTGCCGTGCCCGTGCTTGAGCAACTGCTCAACGACCGCAAAAGCAAAGCCCTGATCATGGCTCCGACGCGCGAACTCGCGCAACAAATTCAAGACGAATGCCGCAGCCTCGCTAAAGGCAGTGGTCTGTACGGCGCGCTACTAATCGGCGGTGCCGCCATGGGCCCGCAGCTTCGGGACCTGCGCTCTAACCCCGCTATTGTCATCGGCACCCCGGGACGTATTAAAGACCACATGGAACGCGGCACACTGCGCCTCGCTGATTTTAACGTTGTGGTACTCGATGAAGTCGACCGCATGCTCGATATGGGGTTTGTGCAAGATATGCGCTTTATCCTTGAGCAGATGGCGCCCGTTCGCCAATCGTTCTTCTTTTCGGCAACGCTGGACGCCAAAGTGAACGGCCTGATCCGCGACTTTTCCAACGACCCGGTCACTGTTTCCGTTAAAACTGGCGAAACGACCGACAACGTCGACCAAAACATCGTGGCCTACGGCTCCAAGGGTGAGAAGCTCGAAAAGCTCCACGACCTATTGGTTACGCCAAATGTTAAAGCCCTCGTTTTTGACGACACGCAGCGCAGCGTCGAGCGCCTCAGTAAAGAGCTGATGCTCCGCGGCTTCCAGGCCGACGCCATTCACGGCGGCAAAAGCCAAGGTCAACGCCAGCGCGCGCTCAACCGCTTTAAGACCAATGATATTACCGTGCTGGTAGCCACCGATGTCGCCGCTCGCGGTATCGACATTTCAGACATCACCCACGTCATTAACTATTCCACCCCTAAGACTTACGACGACTACGTGCACCGCATTGGCCGCGCCGGACGAGCTGGACGAACAGGCTTTGCGCTGACATTTATCGAACAATAGGAGACCTATGCGTTACGGCGGCTTTTGGCAAGACTCAATGCACATTATCCGTCTCGCCGCATTTGGCGTAGCTCTGCTGGTAGTAGTATTGCTTGGGCTCGGTATCCGCCATTTGCGCCACAGCTCGCCGCAACCGCAAGGTCTTAATGCTATATTCGCCGCCGTTCAAAAGGACGTCGAGCAGAACTTCGAGAAATATCAGGCGGTCGTCAATAAATGGCCGGCTCTGCCTGTGGATACCATGCCCCAACATGTTGCTGGCTATCAATTTACTCTGGCGTCAGCCGGGCAGCCAGGAGTGGTGGTTTCGTCTCATGTGTACAAACACGACAATGGTGATGTTAGTAAAATTACTGAACACTTGCAAAACGTGCTCATGAAAGCCGGATTTGCCAAAAGCCTGCCCTCGATCGTCCAACCAGTCGAACCAGGAGCTACGCAAACGCAGTACCGACAGGCCGACAACGTTTGCACCGTGACCGCTTACCCGCAGTACGCGCAAGTTTTCTTGCAGTGCACGAGTCCAACCGACCTGCAGCAGCGAGCTGCCGAGGCCCGGCCGTTTGTGAGCAGTTATCTGGAGCAGCACCCGGATCTCCGCCCGCAGGATCTCATCTTCGGCCAACTGACGATTAAGAGTCGCAATGGCGGCGGCGTTATTGGGCGCAGCCACGCCGCTGGCTACGATCTGGCCGAGGCTATTATCTACCGCCCGGGCGCACCGAAAGGCAGCCTAGCGCTCTTCTACGGCCACACTGGGCAATGGAAATACATCGTCGAGTCCAACCTTGACGAACGAGCCTTTAGCTGCACGACCATCGAGGCCAGTCCCGATGCAAGCAAAGCCTACGTCGGCCAACCCTGCTACGACAGCGCGCTACAGCGGGTCCGTTCCAGCGGCGTCGTGCAATAGACGACGAGAAAGTTTCGGCCACCAGACTCGCCCAATGACACTGTCCTCGGCAAGCCAGCCAAAGTGTCGGCTGTCGGTACTATATGCCGGCTGATCACCAAGCACATAGATCTGGCTATCACGCAGCGAGCGCACACGCTTAATTTTTTCGAGGCCGTCGTGGCGAATAATCACCACGTCGCCCACTTTGACGTCGCGCGGCCGTCGCGCCATCACCAATTGGCCGGCCCGCAGTGTCGGTTCCATGCTCCGCCCGCTCACTCGCCGGATGAACACTAGGCCTTCTTGGTCTCCGCGAATATTGTGGCGATGTCGGCAATCATATCTAATAGTTTTTGGCCCTCAGCCGGATCAGTAGTCTTTTTGCAGGCGCCAGCTTGCTTGGCGGCCTTCCAAAACTTGTCGTGCAGGTCTGGGTACTTCTCGGCATGCTCAGGTTTGAAATAGTCGGTCCACAGCACCCACAGATGCTGCTTGACCAGCTCGGTCCGCTGCTCTTTGATAAATATCGCCCGCCACTTGTCTTCCTCGTGATCCAGCGCCGGATATTTCTTCATAATTTCGTGCACGCTTTGCGCCTCGATCATGGCCTGCGCCGGATCGTACACGCCACATGGCAAATCGCAGTGTCCGTAGACTGGTTTTATAAATGGTAGTTTCATGGCACCCTCCTCTTGTACAACCAGTGTACAATGCCTGACGTCCTGCTACAATGAACCCTATGCTTCAATTCAAGATGTACAAGGTGTTGTTTTTGACGTTGACGAAACACTGCTAGACAAAGGCGCCGAAGACCACGCCTACGCGCTGCACGAACGGGCACGGCTGCAGGCCATTCACACGGCGGGCCGAAAGCACGCTCTGGCAAGCCTCGTTGCGATTACACCACAACAAAATCTGGATGGCTTTTTGGATGCTCCAGTACATTCGCTAGAGGGTGCCGTGTGGCACATATTGTACACTGCCGGTGTCGTCACTAATCCGATGCTTGAACCCAATAATCCGCTCTTGCAGGAAATCACGGCGCATAAAGACGAGCTCTACGAATAACTACTCCGCACCGAAGGCCGTCCCGTGCCCGGTGCCGTTGCGTTTGTAGAGTGGCTCGCCGCCCAAGGATTGCATGACCGTATGGCCGTAGCTAGCACTGCGCGGCGCATCGACATTGAGATCTTTTTTGAAACATGCGGTCTCAAGCGCTTTTTCCCGGACATACGAATCATTGCCAAAGATGGTGTGACGAACCTTAAGCCCCATCCCGAAGCTTTTGATAAGGCCTTCTTAACCTTAGGCCTGCCGGATGGCGCCCGCGCCCAAACCCTGGCATTCGAAGATAACCCCCGCGGCATCATGTCCGCCAAAGGCGCTGGTCTGTACACCTGTGCCATTACCACCATCTACCCTAAAAAATCACTGCAAGCGCTTGAAGTCGCCCCGGATCTGGTTGCCGACAGCTTTACTGAATTCCGACACCTACTTACGGCGTAGCCGAATTCGATTGATCGGTGCGCCACTTGTCAATTTCGGCGTGATGGCCGCTCAAGAGGACGTCGGGGACTTTCATGCCTTGAAATTCCTCGGGGCGAGTGTACTGCGGAAACTCGATTGACTGGTCGTCGTCCTGGAAAGATTCAATCTCGGTGCTGGTTTCGCCGCCCAGCACACCAGGCAGTAGGCGCACAATGCTGTCGATAATCACCATCGCTGGCAGTTCACCACCGGTCAGCACATAATTGCCGATGCAATACTGGCGGTCAATCCACTGCACAATTCGTTCGTCGTAGCCTTCGTAACGCGGACAAACCAAAATTAAGCCATAGTCGGCGGCAGCCAAAGTCTTGGCATCGGACTGTTTGTATATCTGACCGCGCGGCGTTGGCAGCAGCACAAGTGCCGTCGGGTCGGCTCGTTTGGCCTGCTCGATGGCGGCCACCAGTGGCTCTGGCTTGAGCAGCATGCCGTCACCACCGCCGTAGGGCGTGTCGTCGACCTGCTTACGCGGACCAAGCCCAAAATCGCGCAGGTTGATGTACTCAAATTGCACAATCTGACGGTCTTGCGCTTTCCAAAGCATGCTGGCGTTTAGGACGCCCGGGAACATTTCCGGAAAAAGTGTAATAATCTGTATTTTTCGCATCTGCCCGTATTATACAATTCTTGGGGTTAAAACCCGAGTGTCTAAGGCCGATCACCTATCACCACTTGTAGGGGATGCATAAAGCATCATTTTGGACAAATGTCGGCGTGATCTTCCTTATGTCCTGTTTCAGGGTAGTGCTGGCACCCTCAATATCGCAGACGTCAGCACTACCTTCAAATGGGCCGCCTCGCTCGCCTGCTACATCTATAGCTTCACTGCCTGGCACTAGCGTCACTTTCGCGAGTGCTTGTTCGCCTAAAGCATAGCGTATCACCATTGGAACGCGAAACGCCGCTCGCTCCCTAGCAGTTCTGTCGATGCCAAAGTCTAGATTCACCCCAAGACGCTCAGCTTCGTGGCGAGGTCGTACCTCAAACCTATTAACGTGTAATAAGTTGGCTAGGGTATCCAGGAAGGAGCTGAAAGGTAAGGAAGTGTCGTGTGTAACAAACGGGAAGCGCCTCCTTACCGTGTCGCTATACCCTCTCATAAGAAGATTGGAGGGTAGGCCAAGATCATCGAAACACCCCTCCTCAGATACCAAGTCTCTCATGTGCTCAACAAATGAGGGTTGTAGATGAACGTCTTCCCCTCTTGTACGTAGATAATCAAGGGCGCTGTCATAATATGGGAGTTTTGCTCCTGGCAGTTCGCTGAAATTCGCCATAGTCTCTCTCGTGCTAAAAACATAATGATACCTTAATTTAGTAATTATGTCAAATACAAACGCCCCGATGACCGGGGCGTTTGTATCACATAGGGCTCCCAAAATATCTTTCGACATCTTGGCTCGCAGAGCTCGTCCGTTTTTGTTTTTAAGTGAAGTCTGTTCGACTTATGGTTAATTATACGTCAAGGTCGTCGAGTTCTTCAAGTTCTTTGCGTGTTTTACTTACAACACTGCTCGTGGTGCTGTCGGATTCGGATTCGCGGTCACCACTGTCTTTGTGGTCTTCGTCGTCTAATCCAAGATCATCGTCATCGTCTTGCTTGGGTGGGGGCGTATTCGTATGCGCGCCTTGATCATCTCCGTCGCTACCGTGGTCGCTATGGTCGTCACGGTGACTTGAACCGCCGGCACCTGGTTCGCCATTGTCAACAATCTTTAGGTTGTAGCGGGCGTCGTTTTTGGTGCCGAGGGCACGTAGTAACGTCCGCAGTGATTGCGCCGTAGCGCCGCGTTTGCCGATGACTCGACCGAGATCCTCGGGATCAACGGTGAGCTCAAGCAATACACCCTTTTCGTCAATACGACGTTCAATGCTGACGGCTTCTGGCTTACTTACCAGTGATTTGACGATGAATTCTACGAATTGCTGGTCAATACTGCTCATGTCAGAAAACTCCTTCGTTTACTGGTTCTTTCTATTATACACGCTGCTACGCGTGTCCAGCCAGTCGGTATTCCATCTACAGCGGTAGAAAACAAAAAATCCTTAACAACGTAAGGATTTTTTGTAGCGTGTTCGGTTGACTAGGCTTCGGTCTGCTCGGCAGCGTCTTCGGC
>Ga0105249_10002505_pt1 | contig 15890 bp, 17 predicted proteins | sample KBSS44metaG_FD_81522 | JGI IMG/M metagenome (GOLD analysis project Ga0105249, IMG submission 81522) | Switchgrass rhizosphere microbial communities from Kellogg Biological Station, Michigan, USA - KBS S4-4 metaG | ecosystem: Host-associated > Plants > Roots > Rhizosphere > Soil | place...
GCATCCGGGGGAATGCGGTGCATCTGTTTCCCCAGACCTTCTCCCCGGAGGAATAGCGTTCCACCCGCGGCGTGATCGGCCAGCGCGCGTGTGACGGCCGCCGGATTGCCCGCGACGACGAGCCCGTGAGAAACGACCGCGATCGCCGCCGGCTCCCCCCCTTCTCCGCGCCGGTTCCCGATCGAGACGTAACTTCCGTTCGGAGTCTCTTTCCGTACGCCGCCGCGCGCGATCATCGCGGCTTCGAGCCGCGCCGGATCGAACCGCCCCTCGAAGAGCACGAGCCCCTGGGGATCGCGACGTTCCGGCGACACCAGGGCCGCCACCACCACGAGATCGACGTCCTGCCGCGGACGGAGGCCCGTCTCCGCCAGGAACCGGGCCGCGTCGCCGTCGACTGCGAGGTCGTCGGTTTCCGCGAAGAGTCGCGCGGCCAGCGGGCTCGCCCGCAGGGCGTCCAGCCGGATGACTCCGACGGACGCGGCGTCGGCGGGCACGAGAGCGAGCGCCTCGTCGTGGCCCGCGCCACGAGCCGGGCGGGCGGCGCCGGCGATCAGGAACGCCGCGACTGCCAGGGAACCGAGACCGATGCGCCGAGCTCTCATTTTCAGAAGTCCTTTCTCGAAAAGCGCCAGGCCGCGAGGCCGAGCGCCGCAATTCCAAAGAGAGCGGTCGAGCCGTATACCGCGAGAGTATCGATCTGCCCGAAAGGTTGAAGCGTCTGCCCGCCCGAGACCAGCGCGACGGTCGACCGGAGGAGCTCCGCTGTCTTGGGAAAAATCCAGTAGAGGGCATGAATCGTCTGCGCGCTCCACTCGGACGAGACCGCAGCCGCAATCCGGTCGTGTCCCGCGAGGACCGCCGCGAACAGGAAGATGGCATAAGTCACCATCAGGGACACCGCAGTCGAGGACGTCAGGACGCCGATGAGGAACGCGAACGCCATCAGCGCTGCGACCCCGAACAGGATCACGAGCCCGCCCAGGAAGAAGCGCGGATGCGCGACTCCCGTCTTCCAGAGCACGATCAGCCAGATCGAGCTGAACAGATAGAGCAGGTTCGTGGCCGCGAGCAGCAGGCCGCCGCAGTAGCGCGAGAGAAGGAGCTTCGTCCGCCCGACCGGCCGGGAGAGATAGAGGTCGATCGTCCCCTTCTCCTGGAGACGCGGCACGAGGTGCGCGGTCGCAAAGAGCGCCATGAAGGTCCCGAGCATGTAGAGGAATCCGGCGAACCCGGACTCGAAACCGAGGACGAGCTTGTTCAGGTCGAGCTTGTCGCCTCCGGTGTCGACGGCTTTTCCGAACAGCTTCGCCCCGGCCAGCGCGCCGTCGACGATGTCGAGGTTCACCGCGAGCGCGAACGTCAGGATGAAGAGCGTGGAAAGCGCGAAGTACGCCACGAGGGTCCAGCGCGCCGATGCCTCGCGAAAGACCTCCTCCACGCTCGCAATCCAGGCTCTCACTGGATCTTCTCCTCTTCTTCCTTCGCCTCACCCGTGCGCACCAGGTCCACGAAGACGTCTTCGAGGCTCGACCGCACCGGCGAGAGCTCGGAGAGCACGCCTCCCCGCGACCGAGCCGTGTCGACGAGCGTGTTCAGGTGAGCCAGGTCGCGCGTCGTCAGAACGAGGTGGCCGTTGACCCGCTCGACGCCGGCTCCGCTCGCCCGGAACGCCTCGAGCAGCGGCTCGTCCACGGGTGACACCGTCATCCGGTAGCGCGACCCCTGCGCGGTCAGGTCCGCGATCCGCCCCTGCGCCGCGACCTTTCCCCGGCGCAGCACCGCGACGCGATCGCAGGTGAGCTCGATCTCCGAGAGCAGATGCGAGTTCAGCAGGATCGCCCGGCCGCGCGCGGCCTCCTCGCGCAGGAGGTCGCGGATCTCCCGCCGCCCGACCGGATCGACTCCATCCGTCGGCTCGTCGAGCAGCAGGACCTCCGGATCGTGGACCAGCGCCGACGCGAGACCCAGGCGCTGCGTCATTCCCTTGGAGAACTTCTTCACCTTCACGTCGGCCCAGTCGGAGAGACGCACGCGCGCCAGGAGCTCGGGGATCCGGGCGTGCAGCGTCGCGCGATCCATCCCGGACATCCGGCCGAAGATCGAAAGCGTCTGCCGCGCGCTCAGGTAGCCCGGAAACCGGTGTCCCTCCGGCAGATAACCCACGCGCTGCCGGCTCTTCGGGTCGCCCACCGGAATTCCGAAGAGCTGCGCGGAGCCGTCGGTCGGACGCGTCAGACCCAGCAGGATCTTGACCGTCGTCGTCTTGCCCGCGCCGTTCGGCCCCAGGAGGCCGAAGACCTCCCCGGCCTCGACCGACAGGTCGATCCCGTCGAGCGCGCGGACCGTCCGCGTCCCGAACCGGGAGCTGTAGACCTTGCGAAGTCCTTCCGCCGCGATCACCGGGGTCACACCTTCTTAAACGCAGCGGCCCCGCGGAAGTTCAGACCCCGAAAAGGGGACAGATTTATTTTCCCGCGACGATTTCCCAGCAATTTCGCCGAAAAGAGCCGCTGGCGCGGCCCTTGCGGAGAGCCGCCCCGTGAACGCCCGCCGCAGCCGACTCCTCCCCGCGATCGGGATCGGGCTCGCCGTCCTCCTCGTCCTCCTGGCGATCGCGGTCCGCGTCGTCCCGAACCGGCTCCTGCGTTCCAACTCCATCCGGTCCCAGGTGAACGAAGGTCCCGACAGCGGGCTCCTCGACTACGAGTCGGCGGAGTCACGACTTCCCGGAACGATCCACGTGAAGAACCTGACCTTTCGCGATCGGGACCCGAAGGCCGAGTGGTCGTTCGCGCTCGCGGAGGCGGACCTGACTTACTCGCTCGCGGACCTGCTGCGCCGGCGTTTCCACGTCACCCGGGTGCGGGGCAACGGGCTCGTGTTCCACGCAAGGAACCGGCTGACCCGCGCCGAGGCAACGCCCGCGTACGTGCGGAAGCTGCCCCCCATCCCCGGCTTCCCCGACCCGCCACTTCTCTCGCCGGCCCCCCCGAAGAAGCCACCCACCGGAAAGCTGTGGAGCATCCTCGTCGAGAACGTCCGGATCGATTCGGTCCGCGAGGTCTGGATCGACAACGTCCGCTACACCGGCAACGGACGCCTGACCGGAGGGTTCTTCCTCCGACCCAAGCAGCAGGCGGAGGTCTACGCGAGCGAGGTCGTTTGCGACAGCGGCGTGCTCCGGTCCGGGACCGACGTCCTGTCCGACGACGTGAAGATAAAGATCGCGGGACGCTTCCCGGTCTGGGATCCCAAGAAGTTTTCCGGCAGCCAGGTTCTTCGGCTGGCCATCGGGACGGCGGACGCGGATCTCCACCTGCCGACCGCCGAGCTCGTCAACGAATTGATCGGCGAGCCCGCCGGAACGCGCCTCGAAAAAGGGAGCGGGCGGATGACCGTCAAGTCCTCGGTCGAGCGCGGGGTCGCGAGCGGCGTCGTGCAATTCTCGTCGCGCGATCTGGCGCTCCGGATCCTGGACGTCGCGATGCGCGGCCGCTTCGAGGCCCGGATGGCGCTCTCCGGCGTGCGACTGGAGACGATGGGAGGCGGCCGCCTCGACGGAGGCTTCGTGAACCTGACCGACGCGCGCCTGGTCGAGGCCGACGGCTCGACCCGGCCGTGGTGGGGACGGATCGATTTCGCCCCCGGGGCCTTTCGGCCGAAGACCGAGGCGCTTTTCACGACGACGGCCTCGGCGCGCGCCCGCGACTCCCGGCCGCTCTTCCGGATCGTGGGAGTCAAGCTGCCCAAGTGGGTCGGCCGCCTCCTCGACCTCGACGAAGGGCTCGCGGCAAAGGCCTCGGTGCGGATCGGAAAGGCTCTCGTCGAGATCCGGAGGTTGACCGCGCGGACCGGCAAGCTCCGCATCGACGGCGATTACCTCGCCCGAGGCCGTACGAAGAGGGGGACATTTCTGATCGACAGCGGGCTCCTTTCGGTCGGCGTCGGGATGGACAGCGGCCGGACGGAGTTGGACGTCCTCGGGCCCCGGAAGTGGTTTCGCGAACGCGCCGGGTGGGAGCCCACGAAGGACTGATCGCGGTATACATTCCAGCAGTGACCACCGTCGTCGGCCTCCTCGGTTTCGGTCGGATCGGGCGGAACTTGTTCCGCCTGCTCTACGACCGGAATGACATCCGGCTCGCTGTCATCAGCGACTGGAACGACCCGGAGCCGCTCGAGTACCTCCTCCGTTTCGACACGATGCTCGGCCGCTTCCCGGACGAGGTCTCGATCCGGGAAGGGAACCTGTACGTGGCCGGACGGCAGATCCGGATGATCACCGGAAAGGACCAGGGCCCGGTCCCCTGGGGTGAGCTCGGCGTCGATACGGTGCTCGAGGCGACCGCCCGCGGACGGACGCGCGCCGAGCTCGAAGCCCACCTCCAGGCGGGCGCGAAACGCGTCATCGCCTGTTCACCGCCGCTCGAGCCGCCCGACGTCACCGCGGTCGTCGGCGTCAACGACGAAATCCTCGAGAGCCGGCACCGCATCGTTTCGAACGCCTCCTCGACCGTGCACTGCCTCGCGCCGATCGTCCGGATCCTGCACGACGCCTTCGGGATCGAGCGGGCCCTCTACACGACGGTCCACTCGTACACCAGCCGCCACCGGCTCGCGGACGTCCCGGCCGAAGACATGCGGCTGGGCCGGGCCGCCGCGGAGAACATCATTCCGCAGGAATCGCGCTCCCCCGGGATGGTCATGCAGGTCGTGCCCGAGCTCGCGGGCCGCGTGACCGGCGCCGCCGTCGCGGTCCCGGTGCGCAACGGCTCGGCCGTCGACCTGGTCTGCTGGCACTCCCGCAAGGTCACGCCGGTTGCGATCAACGAGGTCGTGCGCACCGCAGCCGCGACGGACCGCTGGAAACGAGTGCTCGTGTACGAGCACGAGCCGATCGTTTCGAGCGACGTCGCCCGATCCTCCTGGTCCAGCACTTTCGACTCGCTCGCGACCATGGTTCTGGGCGAGAACGTCTCCAAGACGATTTCCTGGTACGACTCGGGGTTCGGGTATGCGCACCGTGCGGTTGACCTGATCGAGCGGTTCGCCCGGCTGGACCTCGCGGCGGAGGCGCCCCGATGACGGTCCGCGTCGGAATCAACGGTTTCGGCCGGATCGGGCGGTCGGTCTTCCGCATCCTCTCGGCGCGGAAGGACATCGAGGTCGTCGCGATCAACGACCTCTTCGACAACCGGCACCTGGCGTACCTCCTGAAGTACGACACGGTGATGCGGGTTTTCGAACACGAAGTCACCGCCGACGCCGATGCGATGTGGGTCGACGGCCGGAAGGTCCTCATGACCGCCGAGAGGGACCCGGCGCAAATCCCGTGGGGGAAGCTCGGTGTCGAGATCGTGGTCGAGTCGACCGGCGTCCTCCTCACGCGGGAGAAGCTGGAAAAGCACCTCGCCGCCGGCGCGAAGCGCGTCATCCTCACCGTCCCCCCGAAGGACGAGATCGACGGGATGATCGTCATGGGCGTCAATGACGCAGCCTTGACGCCGAAACACCGGATCGTGTCGAACGCCTCGTGCACGACGAACTGTCTCGCCCCGCTGGCGATGGTCCTGGACGACGAGTTCGGCATCGAGCAGGGGTTCATGACGACGGTGCACGCCTACACGAACGATCAGCGCCTCGCGGACGTGCCGCACAAGGACCTCCGCCGGAGCCGCGCCGCCACCGAGAACATCATCCCGACGACGACCGGCGCCGCGCGCGCCGTCGGAAAGGTCCTGCCGAAGTTGAAGGGCCGCCTCGACGGCATGGCGATGCGGGTGCCCGTCCCGGACGGATCGGTCGTCGATCTCTCGTGCCGGCTCCGGAAGAAGCCGGACGGAGCGGAGGTGAACGCCGCGGTCCGGCGCGCGGCGGAGGGTCCGTTGCGCGGGATCCTGGAGTACAGCGAGGTGCCGCTCGTCTCGAGCGACGTCATCGGAAATCCGCACTCCTCCATCTTCGACGCGCTATCCACGATGGCGTCGGGCGACGGCTACCTCAAGGTCGTCTCGTGGTATGACAACGAGTGGGGCTACTCGAATCGCGTGGTGGACCTCATCACCCGGCTGGCCACCCTGGGAGACTGACGGAGGTCGCAATGCATCACTCGACCGGGTTTCTGAACCTCGTCAACGACGCCAAGTCCCGCGTCCGCGAGACGACCCCCGAGGTCGTCCGGCGGCGCCAGGAGACCGGGGACCCCTTCCACCTCGTCGACGTTCGCGAGGACACCGAGTGGGAGCGCGGCCGCGCCCTCGGATCGATTCACCTCGGCAAGGGAATCATCGAAAGGGACATCGAGCGCGCGATCCCGGATCGCGACGCCGAGATCGTTCTCTATTGCGGGGGCGGTTTTCGCTCCGCGCTCGCCGCGGACACGCTCGCGAAGATGGGTTACACGAACGTCGTTTCGATGGACGGCGGCTGGAAACGCTGGCGCGAGCTGGGCTACCCGGTCGAGAGCGGAAGCTAGGGTCCGAGGAAGCTTTGCGCTGGAGAATGCGCTCGACTGCCGTTCTCGCCGCGCTCTCCTCCGCCTTTCTTGCCGTCGGCTGCGCCTCGACCGCGTCGACGCCCGCCGCGCCCGCCGATAGTCTCCGCGAGATGAACTCCGTCGCCGAGAGCTACGTCCACCTCGTGCTGGCCGTCGGGCAGCACGACAAGGACTACGTCGATGCGTTCTACGGACCGCCGGAATGGAAGACCGAGGCCGAACGGGGCAGGCGTCCCCTCGCCGACCTCGCGTCGGAGGCGGCCCGGCTGATCGCCCGGATGGAAGCGCTCCCCGAGCCCTCCGACCCACTGCTCCGTCTCCGCCGGGACTACCTGACGCGGCAGCTCCAGTCGGTCTCCGCGCGGATCGCGATGCTCGGCGGGAAGAAGCTCACGTTCGACGAGGAGTCACGGGCCCTCTACGACGCAGTTGCGCCCGTGAATTCGGAGGAGCACTTCCGGGAGGTGCGCGACGAGCTCGACCGCACGCTGCCGGGCAAGGGCGGCCCGGCGACCCTGCTCGACCGGTACGAGGCCTTCCGCAAGGAGTTCACGATTCCGAAGGACAAGGTGGACGCCGTCTTCCGGGCGGCCATCGGAGAGTGCCGCGACCGGACGACCCGGCACCTCTCCCTTCCGCCGGACGAGAGCTTCACGGTCGAGTACGTCACGGGAAAATCGTGGAGCGGATACAACTGGTACCAGGGTCACTTCAGGAGCCTGATCCAGGTCAACACGGACCTGCCCACCACGATCGACCGCGCCATCGACCTGGCCTGTCACGAGGGTTACCCCGGCCACCACGTCTACAACATGCTGCTCGAGAAGAGCCTCGTCCGGGATCGGGGATGGATCGAGTACACGGTCTATCCCCTGTTCTCGCCGCAGTCCCTCATCGCCGAGGGCAGCGCGAACTTCGGGATCGAGGTCGCTTTCCCGGGAGACGAGCGGGTCACGTACGAGAAGTCGACGCTCTACCCGCTGGCGGGACTCGATCCCGCGCGGGCCGAGGAATTCGACCGGGTTCGGCACATCACGGACCGGCTCGCGTACGCCGGTAACGAAGCCGCGCGCCGCTACCTGAACGGGGAGATCGACGCGGCCGCGGCCGCGCGCTGGCTCGCCGACTACGCGCTCGCCTCGAAGGAGCGCGCCGAGCAGCGCGTGCGCTTCTTCGACCAGTACCGGAGCTACGTGATCAACTACAACCTGGGGAAGGATCTCGTCCGGAAGTACGTCGAGGCGCACGGCGGGACGCCGGACCATCCCGAAAAGCGGTGGGAAATCTTCGGGGAGTTGCTGTCCTCCCCGCGACTGCCCTCACAGCTGAAATAGCGGCCCCCGCGGGCCGCTATTTCTCGTTTACCGTCTACCGTCCGTCAGCTCGCCCGCTTCTTCTCGCCCTTCTTCGCCGCGATCGCGGACTCTTCCGACATCTCCTGGACCGCCTTCAGCTTCCAGCCATCGCCGGTCTTCTTCCAGGTCTCCCGGACGACGACGCCCGATCCCTCGGCGACCGCGATGTAGCTCGCCTCTTCCTGGGAGAGCTGGGTCAGGCGCGACGGCGCGGGAGCCCCGGACTCCATCTTCCTCTGCAGGAGCGACTCGTAACCGGCGCGATCCAGTTTCGTTCCGTCGGCGAGCGTCGCCGTGAGGTGCGCGGCGTGGAACTTCGCGAGTCCCGCGATGTCCTTGCTGGCGTACGCCTGGTCCCGGGTCTGGCGAACCACGGAGAGTTGCCGGAGAGCGGTGGCCGTGTCGGTGCTCAGGGTGGCCACGCTCGAGCACGCCGCGAGGGTCACGCACGCGAGAGCGGCGAGCGCGGTCGAGATTCTGTTCTTCATCCGATCCTCCTTTGTTTTGTCGGTCAGCAAGTAGGACGGACGACCTTCGATTTGGTTTTGGAAAACGCGTTTTTGATGAGAAGAGTCGGCCCGGACGCGGCGCACAATGGCGCACTGCGCGCGCGCGACTCAGCGCGGGAGAGTTCTCCGACGCAGGAAGTCGCGGCAGAGTGGGACGCACGAGCGCGAAATGTCGATCGGCCGGATCAGTCGCGCGGCACCCGGGAGAGATCGACGTTGCCTCCCGACACGAGCGCGACGACCCGGGCCCCGGCCGGGAGTCGGAGCGTCCCATCGAGCAGCGCCGCGGTCGCCGCCGCGCCTCCCCCCTCGACGTAGAGCTTCGCCCGCGTCATCAGGAGCTTCATCGCATCGGCGATCGCAGCCTCGGTAACGCCGACGATTTCGTCCACCGCTTCGCGCGCGATCTGGACGGCCAGGGAGCCCACGAACGGCGGTGTCATGCCGTCGGCCAGCGTCCCCCAGGGCCGGGTCACCGGGACCGGCTTTCCCGCGGCGAGCGCCGGAGCGAGGCCGGGTCCCTCGGCGAGCTCGACGGCGACCACCCTCACCCGGGGCCGGACCTGCTTGATGGCGGACGCGATGCCCGAGAGGACGCCTCCCCCGCCGACCGGCACCACCACGACGTCGACGTCAGCGAAGTCCTCCAGGATCTCCAGCCCGATCGTGCCGGCGCCCGCGACCACGTCCGGATCGTCGAAGGGGTGGACGAAGGCGAGACCCCGGGCGTCCCGGACCTCCGCCAGGCGGTCGAAGAGCGTGGCGCGATCGTCGTGGAGCACGATCTCGGCGCCGTAGCCGCGCGTCGCGTCGATCTTGGACTGCGGCGCGGCCGTCGGCATCACGACCGTGCACGCGGCCCCCGCGATCTGCGCCGCCCACGCCACCGCCTGCGCGTGGTTCCCGGCCGAGACCGTCACGAGGCCCCGGGCGCGCTCCTCCGCCGAGAGCGAGAGCACCTTGTTGAGCGCGCCGCGCGGCTTGAAGGAGCCGGTCTTCTGGAGGTTCTCGCACTTGAGATACAGGCGCACGCCGGCGCGGGCTCCCAGGCTGGCCGCCGACAGGATGGGAGTCCGGTGCACGCGGCCCGCGATTCTCTCCGCCGCCGCTCGGATGTCCGGAAGCGGAATCACGCCGCGGCTTCTCCCCTGGTTCGGGCGAGCTCGCGCAGGACCAGGATCCCGGTCACGAACAGAAAGGGCGCCGTGGCGACCCCCGGGACGTAGCCGCGAAACCAGATCGCGCCGGCGGTATGGCCGAGGCCGTTCATCACCTCGATCGTTCCCGCGAGGCCGGCGAGGACGAGAGCGAGCGGCTTCCGCGCCCGAACGGCGGGCACGGTCGCGAGCAGAACGGCAATGAACGTCATGTTCAACACTGCGAAGGTGTCGGCCCGCATGCGAAGTTGCGTGATCGTCGGGAAGATCTCGTGAAGCCGGCCGGTCGCCACCCAGAAGAAGTCGTAGAGCCGCATGCGCATCTCCTCGATCGAGTGCGCCGCCTGGGAGAGGCCGAGAAGCCAGTAGGCGGAAGTCAGCCGGTCGAGACCGAAGACGGTCACGCGAGCTTCTTCTCCATCCGGATGCAATCCAGCTGGACGTCGTCGCCGACGCGGTGAACAGCGGCGCCGAGCCGCCGGTAGCCCATCCGGGCGTAGAAGGGCTCGGCGTTCAGCGTTGCGTTCAGATGCATCACCTCGTGGCCGGTCGAGCGGGCAAGGCCCTCCATGCGCGCCAGCAGATCGGAGCCGATCCCGCGGCCCACCGCCTCCGGCGCCACGTAACAGGCCTCGACCTCCCCGCGCGCCGGGTCGAACTGTCCGAAGCCGACGATCGCTCCCGCGCTCTCCGCGACGAAGAGCTTCCGCGACCCGAGCGCGGCGCGGTACGCCTCGGGAGGGCGAAACGCGATCCAGGCCGCGATCTCGCGGGGCTGGTAACGGGCGCTGCAGAGGGCGCGGATCGACTCGTTGTGAACGCGCCAGATCCCCTCCACGTCTGCGGCGGAGGCGGGCCGGATCCGCACGGGAACAGGCTCCCGGGCGCTCACGGCGCGAGCTGCCGGCCGTCGGCATCGAAGGCCGCGAGCGCGTCGACCGGGCAGACCCGGCAGGCCTCGACCGCAATTTCGGGAGAAACCGGAGATTCGGGACTCCGGAAGGTGATGATCCTCTCGTCGTCCAGGACGAAGAGATCCGGCGCGACCTTCGCGCAGTTGGAAGTTCCGATGCAGGTCGACCGATCGATCCGCACGGTCAGGGAATCGACCCTTCGCTCTTGGAAGTCCGTCACGCGCGTGCACGATTCTATCCGTCGCTTCTGATAGCTTTCGCGTCTCCCATGAGTCGGATCAACGTTCCCCGGGTCGTGCTCGGCGGAGTCCTGGCCGCGGTGATCGTGAACGTCGCCGAGGGTCTCCTCGGTCTCGTCTTCGGAAAGGACTACGAAGCCGCGCTCGCCGCGCTCGGAATCCGCATGGAGCCGGACATCCGGCTGGCGCTGCCGATCGCCTGGAGCATCGTCGTCGGGATCCTGGCGATCTGGCTGTACGCCGCGATCCGGCCCCGATACGGACCCGGACCCGCGACGGCGGTGCGCGCCGCGCTCGCGGTCTGGGCCTTCTCCACCGTCACGTTCTCGATCGCGATGACCTGCCTCCGGATCTTTCCGGCGCGTCTCATGGCGATCGGGGCCGCCTGTTCCCTGGTCGAAATGGTCGTCGCCGTGCTCGCCGGAGCCTGGCTCTACCGCGAGAAGGGCAACGAAGTATCCTGACCAGGGAAAGTCTCGGGGACAGGGCCTACGGCCCTGCACCCGACGCAGTCCAGAAAGTCTCGGGGACAGGGCCCACGGCCCTGCACCCGACGCAGTCCAAAAAATGGAGGAATTGATGATGATTCGGACTTCCCGAAATGCGTTTCTCGCTTTCGCGTTCGCGGCGAGCGCGCCTCTCCTGCTCGCGCAGCAGCCCGCGACCGCGCCGACGCCGGTCCCGCCGCCCCGCGTCCGGCTTCCGCAGGTCAGCCAGGCGGCGACCGTCAAGCAGGCGATCGGCCTGAACGACGTCACCATCGTCTACAGCCGGCCGGGGGTGAAGGGCCGCAAGATCTGGGGAGGTCTCGTCCCGTGGGGCGCGGTGTGGCGCACCGGCGCCAACTCCGCCACGACGTTCCAGGTCACCGAGGACGTCCAGGTCGAAGGCCAACCGCTTCCCGCCGGTACCTACTCTCTCCACACGATCCCGGGTGAGAAGGAGTGGACGATCATCTTCAACAAGGAAGCGAAACAGTGGGGGTCGTACAGCTACGACCCGGCCAGCGACGCCCTGCGGGTCAAGGTGACCCCCATGAGCGGCCCGGCGCAGGAGTGGCTGCAGTTCCGGTTCGAGGACCTCACCATGAACTCCGCCCGGATCGTTCTCGCGTGGGAGAACGTGCAGGTACCGTTCACGGTCAAGAACCAGGTCGATACGAACACCAAGACCGTCGCTCTGCTGCGGGACATGGTCGCGAAAGCGAAGCCCGACGAGTGGCAGCCCTATTACGGCGGCGCGAACTATCTGGTGCAGAACAAGATCAACATGGACGAGGCCGGCGCGTGGCTGGACAAGGCGATCGCGATCAGCCCGACCCCCGCGGTCTACTACGCGAAGGCGCGGTATTTCGACGCGGCGGGCAAGCCGAAAGAGGCCGTCGCCATGATCGACAAGGCGCTCGCGGCGGCGAAGCCCGACACGCCCGCGCCGTTGATCGACGAGCTGAAGAACGTCCGCAAGACGTACGCCGAGAAGATGTGATCAGGGGGCGGCGTCTCTCCGGAGACGCCGCCACGCCCACCCGGGCGCCACGAGGGTGACGAGCGGGACGAGCAACCAGATCCGGCCCCGCGTCACGTCGTAGTCCGAGAGGATCCTCTCCCACGAGTTGCCGAAGAGGTATCGGCCCGCGAGGAACTCGAACGCGAGCGTCAGTGCGACCCAGAAGATCCCGACGTTCCAGGCCCCAGCGCTCGAGAGGGGGCGGATCCACCGGATCGTGATCCGCGCCACGAGGAGGACGAGCCCCGCGAGGATCACGGTGCTGACGGCGCGGCCGGGGACCTCGCCGATGCGCGGCGCGATCACTCCGTCGCGCAGCGCTCCGTTTCCGACGGCGAGCGCGAGGATCCCCAGCCAGACCGCGGCAGCCCGAAGAAACACGTCAGCCGGCGCGGACCATGCGGCGGACCACTACCCCGACGAGCGCCACGACGCCCGCCGGCGCCCAGATCCACGCGAGCTCGGACCGCAGGACGTCCCAGCCGCGGCGCGAGAAGAACGGGACAACACCGATGGGCGAGACGCGGATCACCCGCCAGGGCAGGAAGTAGCGCTCGTTCGAGAAGGGACTCCAGAAGGCGACTCCAAGGCCGCCGGTGGTCAACGCATCGAGGAGGCCGTGCGAGGCGGCGCTCGCGAACACGAACGCGAACGTCACCCCGGGCGACGCGCCCAGCCGCCGGGCGAGCGGCACGCAGAGGAGAGCCACGGCGGCCGCGAAGAAGAGGGAGTGCGTGAAGCCGCGGTGGCCGAGCGGGTGTCCGTATGGAATTCCCGCGGCGAAACCGAGCGCATCGACGTCGGGAAGGACGCTGGCCGCGCACCCGACCGCGGCGAGAAGAGGCGGCACCCGATCAGGACCGGCAGCTGCGGCAAGCGCCAGCGGAACGGCGGGATGGGAAAGGACGGAGGCCAGGGATCAGAGCCCCGGTTGCCGCGGGCTCACAGCATCATGCTCTTGCTGGCGTAACCCGAAGCGCCGGCCGGGTGCGGCGCGGACATCTCGACGGCCTGCGGCGTCCCGCGCCCGTCCACGCAGCGCACCGTAAACGTATGGTTGCCCGGCCGGAACGGCCAGTCGTAGCGCCAGATCACCCACGTCGTATCGGAAAGCGGCTTCCGCAGCTGCGCCGGGGTCCAGGGCCCCCCGTCGACCTGGACTTCGACCTTCGAGATTCCGCGCGCGCCGGCGTGCGCGATGCCGCCGACCGGGATCCGCGTGGTCGCGTCGGCCTGCGCGATCATCATGTTCACCGCGATCGTGTCGATGACCGCCGTCGCTTTCATCCGCGCGGTCCGGTCCCACCCGCGCTTGACCCAGTAACCCGGCTCCGAGTGGTCCGTCGCCTCGATGGACTGGATCCACTTCGGCTGCTTCATGCCGTAGAGGTCCGGGATGTAGATGCGGAGCGGAAAGCCGTGCGGCGTCGTCAGCGGCACGCCGTCCCAGTCGTAGGCGAGCATCACCCGCGGGTCCTGGCGGATCGTGTCGAGCGCCACCACCTCGTAGAACTGGTCCGCGGCCGAGATTTTCAGGTGCGTGGCCTCCGGCTTCACGCCGAGGTCGGCCAGGAGCCGCTGGAAGCTCACGCCGGTCCACCGGGTCGTCCCGATCAGGCTGCCGCCCAGAGGGTTCGACACGCACGCGAGCGTGACGAACTGGTGGAGCGGCTCGTAGGCCCGGATCTGGTCGAGCGTGAGCTCCCGCGGGCGATCGACGAGGCCGCCCACTTTCAGGCGCCACGTCGCGCCGTCGATCACGGGGGGAGACGTCGTGATGTCGATGCGGTAGTGATCCTCGAGCGGGGTGTACTCGGGTCGCGTGCCCGGCGCCGGCTTCACGCCGGCGTCGGCGTTCGGCAGCGGATTGTCCGCCGACCAGCGCCGGCCGGTGACGACCGGCCGCGCCCGGCGTCCGCCGGCGAGCGCGCCCACGACCGCACCGACGACGGTGATCGTCGCCGTCGCGCCTCCGAGCCGGACCAGGAATTGCCGGCGATCCACGCGCTCGACCGGCGCATACGCCGGCCGGACCGCCGGCTGAAACGCCGGGACCAGCCGGCGGTAGACCAGCGCCAGCGCCAGCCCCCAGCCGACGAACGCCGCCACGACCCACGCGTCGATGAGGGCAGGCGCGACCGTCTCGGTTCGGCCGGCAGCGTGGAGAAGCGCCACGACGCCCACGCCGAGCAGGGCGCCGGCGAGAAGCCCCGGGAAGATCGCGCGACTGCGGAGCGCCTTCTGGATCGCGTAGAGGAGGGCCGCGACGACGATCCCCGCGACGAGGAACACGACGACCGCCATCGACTGCTCGGCGGCCTTCGCGGCCGACGCGGTGTCGGCGATGCCCAGGACCCGGATCGCCCGGACCATGGAGTCGATGCCGAACGTGATGACGCGGCCCGGAAGAAGCCGCGCGGTCCAGTCGAAAACCGGGAAGGGGACGAACGGCAGACCGGCGAGCTTCCATCCCGCGTAGAAGAGGGTGGCGAGCGGCGCCGTCAGAAGCGCGCCGACGAGGGCACCGGTCCAGAAGCCCGGCCGTCTCACCGGATGGGGACGCTACTCGAAGTAGCCGTTGACGTCGAGCAGGAAGTCGAGGGAGCCGGCGCTGCCGCTGGACACCGCCACGTCCCCCGCCGCACCCAGCGGCACGATCCCGTTGTTCGCCCGCGTCTGTCCCGCCCGGAAGTTGATCGTCGACGCCAGCGGCGCCGGCGTGTTCCCCGGATACAGCACCAGGTAACCCTGCGCCCCCGGGTTCGTCACGATCACGTTGATCACCACCGACTTCGCCGTCGCCGGGATCCCGCACTGACCCGCCACCGTCACGTTCCGCGTCCCCAACGGCGACAGACTCGGGCCGCCGTACGGCCCCGCCAGCTGACGCGTGTCGATCACCCGGCACGGCGTGATCGTGAAGAACCCCACCGGACCCGGACACGCCATCCCCGCGTTGACCACCACCGTCTTGCCGCCGCCGGACGAACAGCCACCCGCGTTGGTCACCGTCACCGACAGCACCGCCATCCCCGAGGGACCCACCGTGAACGTGACCTGCCGTGTCCCCGCCCCCGCCGTGATCACCCCGTTGGTCACCGTCCACACGTACGTCGCGCCCACCCCCGCATCCGGCACCGACGCCACGTTATCCGCCTTGTACGGACACACCTCCGTCGGCCCCGTCACCACCGCCGACGGCACCCCCGTCGACTGGATCATCCGGCTCGTCGACACCATGCACCCGTCCCGCGTCACCGTCACCGCCAGCGTGTGCGACCCCGCCGACAGCCCTGATAACGTCACCTTCCGCGCCCGCGAGAACGGATTGCCGTCCAGCGTCCACTGGTACGCCTCGTAGCCTGCCCCCGCGTCGTACTGGTTCACGCCGCTCGAGCACACCTGCCCCGGCCCCGTCACCATGACCGTCAGACCCTGTGAGAAAGACCGCGACAGCGTCGTCCCCGCCTGCGCGTGCGCGAACTTCAGGCGGTACCCCGCGCCCGCCGCGTTGACCGACAGGTTCGTGAACGTCGCAATACCTCCCACGGCGTTGACCGACGTCGTCCCGCTCAACACCGCGCCCGGCGTCCCCGTGCCCGGCAGGATCGACGCGCTCACCGTCCCCGCGTCGCACGTCAACAGGTTCTCCCCGTCGTCGTACACCTTCGCCACCGGCTGCGGCGCAAACGTAACCCCCGGCGTCACGCA
>Ga0105249_10002507_pt1 | contig 15870 bp, 15 predicted proteins | sample KBSS44metaG_FD_81522 | JGI IMG/M metagenome (GOLD analysis project Ga0105249, IMG submission 81522) | Switchgrass rhizosphere microbial communities from Kellogg Biological Station, Michigan, USA - KBS S4-4 metaG | ecosystem: Host-associated > Plants > Roots > Rhizosphere > Soil | place...
ATCGCCGGATGCGTCGAACGAGCGGCCGGCCGGTGCCACGCGGCCGCGTTCGTGCGGCCGAAGGCAGCTGGTTTGGTGTCGCGCTCTCAGTCGTCGGCATCACGGAACTCGCCATCTGGGCAACGCCCGCGGCGGCGATCGTTGCGGCCGCAACGCTGATCAGTTACGTGCTGGTGTACACACCGCTCAAGACGCGGACGTCGCTCGCGACGCTCGTGGGAGCGGTGCCAGGCGCCTTGCCGCCGGTGATCGGATGGGCTGCTGCCACTGGTGAAATCACGTTGCCCGCAATCGTGCTCTTCGGCATCGTGTTCTTCTGGCAGATGCCGCACTTCCTGGCGATTGCCTGGATGTACAAGGACGATTACGCAAGTGCCGGTATCCCTCTTCTGCCAGTCGTGGAGCCGGATGGTCAACGAACAGGTCGTCAGGCGCTTCTCTACACAGCGGCACTCTGGCCCGTCAGTTTGTTGCCCGCGGGCGTCGGCCTGGCGGGAACCTCCTACAGTGCTGTGGCCACGTGTCTGGGGATTGTCTTTTTCTGGCTGAGCGCCGTGTTCGCTCGCCATCGTTCGGTAGAAAACGCTCGCCAACTCTTCCTGTTCTCTATCACATACTTGCCACTCCTCCTGGGTGCGCTGGTCGTCGATCGGTTCTGGATCGGCTCCACGCCGAGAGCTTTGAGCATCTCCGACCTACCGCTACTGAACGCCACGCTCAATGGTGTCGCGGCAATCCTCCTGGTGCTGGGCTATGCGTTCATCAAGCGAGGCTATCAGCGCAATCACCAGCGGTGCATGCTGGCGGCACTCGGCACATCGGCGCTTTTTCTCGTGAGCTATGTGACGTATCACTTGAACGCCGGCTCGAAACCCTTCCCCGGGCAAGGTCCGATCCGGCTCGTCTACTTCGCCATTCTCGTGACCCACGTCGTGCTGGCAGCGGCGATCGTGCCCCTGGCGCTCGTGACGGCAACCCGGGGTCTCCGTTCGCAATTCGACAGGCACGTCAGGATCGCCCGCTGGACCTTCCCAATCTGGCTCTACGTCTCGGTGACCGGCGTCGTGATTTACGTGATGCTCTACGAGCTTTACTGAGCGCCCCCGATGGACCGTCCTGCGATAAAATTACCGGCACTACGCTCGACGGACTCACGTTCCGTCCTGGAGGATTTCGTGATGTCAGGCTTACGACTCGTGGTCGGCGTGCTCCTCACGGTCCTCCTGGCAATTCCTGTGTTCGCCCAGTCCGCCCGTGCGACCGGCACCGTCAAGGACACCAACGGCCGCCCGATCAAAGGGGCAATCGTTCGGGCGATGAATAAGGACGCGAGGCCTTCAGAAATCACGTCGTCAACTGACGACAAGGGGCGCTGGGGAATGATTGGCCTGCGAACCGGGACGTGGACGTTTGTCGTCGAGGCGCCCGGCTTCGCGTCCGTTTCGGCACAAGCGCCGGTTCGCGTGGCCACGACGCCGCCGATGGGATTCGTTCTTGCGCACGATCTCGGCCCGATCCCCGGGGCGCTCGATAAGAACGTGCTGCAGTCCGTTACCGCGGCTAACAAGCTTCGCGACGGTGGCCAGTACGACCAGGCGCTCGCGGCCTATCAGCAGATCCGCGAACAGAACCCCAAACTGACGTCGATCACGTTCGTTGTCGCTGATGTATACCGTAAACAGGCAGCAGCTGAAACCAATTCGGTCGCTCGCCGAGCGCTGCTCGATCGCGCGATCAACGCATACTCTCAACTGCTCACCGATGACACCACCGGGGCACGCGCGAAAGCGGAGCTCGAGTTGACGCGCGCTGAGTTGCAGGCGATTCCGCAGTAGCTATGGCACGTCGCGCGCACGTCCAGGCCAACCGATGGCTGGCCGGGCTGATTATTGCGTTGTTCTTGATCGCGGTGACCGGCGCCGCGGCAATCGGGTGGTGGTACGCGCGCGAGTCGCCGCCGCACCAGGGCCCGATCCTGCTCGTCTCGATCGACGGTGTGCCAGCCACGGATCTATCCGCCTATGGCGCCGAGCGAACCGACACACCCGCGATTGACGCGCTGGCGCACGAGTCGATCATCTTCGAGCGCGCCTACACGCACTCGCCACAGAGCCTGCCCGCGCACGCATCGTTGCTGACGGGCCGCCTGCCGATCGAACACGGTGTGCGCGACGACGCCGGGTTCTCCTTGCCGAAGGACACGAGCACATTCGCGGAGTTGCTGCGTAATCGCGGGTTCACGACGGGAGCCGCAGTTTCATCGTTCCTGCTGCGGGAGCGCACAGGCCTCGGACAGGGATTCTCGTTCTTCGACGACGAGATGTCCGCTGGAGACACGGAAGACCCGGCCGCCACCGACCGCGGTGGCTCCAGGACGATCGACATCGCGGAACGTTGGATGTCCACGCAGAGTGGCCAGCGATTCTTTCTATTCGTGCAGGTCCCCGGTCAAGACGCCGACATCGCCATCATGAGGCTGTCGTCGGCGCTCAAGGAGCGCGGTCTCTACGACGACGCGACGATCGTCCTGGTCGGTGACCGTGGCGACACCGGCTCAGGCCTTACGCTCGATGATCGCGCCCTGCGCGTGCCGCTTATCGTCAAACAGCCCTACAGCCAGGGAAGTCGTCGACGCGTCGCGTCTCCAGTCCAGAACGTCGATATTCTGCCGACCATCCTCGATCTCGTTCGTGCGCCTGTGCCGGCTGGCCTTCCCGGACGATCGCTGCGCGCGGTGCTCGACGACAGCGACGCGGTCATGCCGGCGTCGCCGATCTACTCAGAGTCGCTGGCCGCGTATTTCAGGTACGGGGGAGAGCCTGTCTACGCGCTGACGGGCGTGCACTTCCGTTTCGTCCGCGGGACCGGCGAGGATCTCGTGCCGCTCGATACGGGAGCGGAGGCCGTCGGCGAAGCCAACGAGGCAGCCCGGCTGCGAACGGTGCTCGATGGCCTGGTCAGTTCGTCGACGATTGCCGCCCGATTGCCTGTCGCGGCGAGCGAAGAGGATCGTTACGCGCTGCTCGGCTACCTGGGCATCAACGGCCCGGTCGCCACAACCGATATCACCATCGACGCCAACACGCAGCGGATGCTCGTGGAAGAACACCGCGCCGCGGCCATACTCATCGGCCAGAAGAAGTACACGGCAGGCATCAGGGCCCTTCAGGCGATCGCACGAGAACATCCCGAACTGGTCTCGATCCATTTCCAGATCGGTGTGCTGCTCTCACGGACCGGACGAATCGAAGAAGCCATTCTCGAGTTCAGCAAGGTACGAGAACTTCGTCCCGATGCCTCAGTCGCGGCACGGGCGCTCGCCGACGCGCTGTTGAAGACCGACAAGACGGATGCGGCGAAAGAGCAAGCGGCCATCGCCGTCATGTTGGCCGAGGCCGAAGGGCCGCAGGAGATCTTTGCCGCGCACGAAGTGGCCGCTCGCGTCGCGCTGGCGAGTGAAGACAAAGACGCAGCCGTCCAGCATGCCGAAGCGGCGCACGAAGCTGACCCTTCGATGCCGGTGCAGCAGTTCGTCCAGGGACGGTTGCTCTACGACGAAGGGGAGTACGAAAAGGCCGCAGCAAGTTTCAAGGAAGCCGCGGCCATGCTGGCCGAGCACGGCCGATCGCTCGCCGATCTGCACTTGTACCTGGGTGAGTCGCTCGCGCGCCTCGATCGCTACGACGAGGCGGAGCTGCAATTTCGCGAGGAGCTGCAGGACTTCCCACGCAGCATGCAGGCCTATACGAGCCTGGCGATGTTGTACCGCGCCTCGAATCGTGACGCGGCCGTGGAGGATGTCTTGAACGAGCTCGTCGCCTCGACGCCGACGCCTGAGGGCTACGGTGTTGCCGCGCGGCTCTGGACGATCCTGGGCGATCCGTCTCGCGCCGAAGCGCTCATGTCCGACGCGCGCACACGCTTCCGCGGCGACCCGTCGCTGGCGCTGCTCGGACGCGGCAACCGCTAGGCCGAACCGAGTCGCGAAAAATCAGGCCCACCCTGTCAACTCCCAACTCCCAAGGTCCAACTCCCAAACGTCTGCCCATTTGGGAGTTGGGAGTTGGAATTTGGGAGTTGACGTTTACCCGAGGTCAGGAAGACCCATCGGACTAGCTGGGGCGTCTGCCTTCGATCTGCTTGAAGGTCTCTTCGATCAGCCGTTCGTTGTCTTCTTTCGTCACGTTGCGCTCGAGGAGCTTCGAGGCAATCGCGACGGAGATGTCCACCGCTTCCGTGCGAATCTGCTGAAGGGCACGCGCTGTTTCGAGCTCGATCTGCCGCTCGGCGTTCTTCACGATGCCGGCAGCCTCGGCCTGCGCTTTCTGCTTCAACTCCTCGCGGAAACGATTGGCGTCCGACCGGGTGTTGGAGAGAATCTGGTCGGCCTCGGTACGCGCCGCGGCGAGAATTCGCTGCGACTCGACGTTCAGTCGCTCCAGTTCCTGCTTCGCCTTGTGCGCGTCATCGAGCGACTGGCGGATCATGTCCTGCCGCCGGTCGAGCGCCTCGAGGAGCGGACGCCACGCGAACTTCGCCAGCGCCGCCAGGAGGACCAGGAACGTAACGATGGCCCAGATATAAAGCCCGGGATCGGGCTGGACCAGTGTGTTCATGTCGAACGTCCTTCCACCTTTGACTTTTGACCTTTGCCCTTTGACCTTTGACTTACGCGCAGCTACTTCATCAGCACGATCAGCAGCGCGAACACTTCAGCAAGAATCGCGACGCCTTCGAGCAGGAAGAGCGGAAGGTTCACGGCACCGGTGATCTGCGCGGTCGCGCTAGGCTGCCGTCCGATCGCTTCAGCGGCTCCGGCGGCAAGCCGACCGATGCCTAGACCTGCGCCGATCACAGCGAGGCCAAGGCCGATCCCCGCGCCCATATATGCAAGTGCGAACCCTTCCATTCGTCTCTCCTTCGAAACGCGAGTCCTCGTGGACGCGCCGACAAACACTCAGTGGTGAGCGTGAATGGCCATGCCGATGAACACGGCCGTCAACAGTGTGAACACGTAAGCCTGGACCGCGACCACGATGATCTCGAGCGCCGACAACAGCACCGCGAGCACCACCGACGGAATGCCGATGCCGACGCCGACCAGCGCCTGTCCAGACAGCTCCGTGAAGATGAACACGAAGGACAGGATGGCGAGAATCGCGATGTGGCCGCCCGTCATGTTGGCCGCGAGTCGCATCGTGAGCGCGAACGGCCGGACGAACATGCCCATGATCTCGATGGGGATCAGCATGAGCGTCACCGGCAAAGGCAGACCGTGCGGCACCAGGTTCTTCCAGTGCTGGACGAAGCCGTGCGCGCGCGCGCCGGCGATGACGATGGCGAAGAACGTGATGGTTGCGAGCGCCGCCGTCACGTTGTAGTTGCCCGTCGCGGTGGTGCCACCGTGAAGCACCCGCGCCATGAACGATTCCTCAGGCAAGTGCAGCACCGAGTGATTGATCAGCGAGAGCACGTCGAAGATGGGAATGAGGCCGATCGCGTTCGCGGCCAGGATGAACACCGCGAACGTCAGCAGCAACGGTGTCCAGGAGTTCACCCACTTGCGACCGACGTTGGGCTCCACAATCCCGTCGCGGACGAATTCCACCACGATTTCCAGGGCGCTCATGAAACCCGAGGGGATGAGGCGATCCTGTCGCAGGTAGCGACGCACGGTCACCGTGACAATGAGGAATACAAGCGCCGCGACCACCCAGAGCATGAAGACATGCTTGGTGATGGAGAAATCGATACCGAAGACCCGTGGCAGATGAATGAGCGGGTGATCGAGCGGACTGTTCGAAACGTGCTCGATGATCACCTTGCCGGCATTGAACTTCTCTGCGGCTTCTGAAGCCACACCGGCAGCGGTTTCAACGTGTTCGGGTTGAAGCATCACGTGGACCGTAATCTTATGCGCGTTCGCTGGCGGGCGAACGCAGATCGTTCATCAACAATCGTCGCAGGAACGTCGCTTCAATCGCGTGCAACGCGATGAAGTACGCCGCGAAGCTCACGATAAACGGCACCGGACGCAGATCCAGTCCGCGCAGCATCAGGCCGACGTAACCGCCGAAAAACACCATCTTCACCGCCAGCGCGGTGATCATCACGTTCGTCAGCCGGCCCGGCGCCGATCGGTGCACTCGCTCGTAGGCGACCCAGCTGCCAACCGCCGACGCCAGCGGGCCCGCCATCCCCAGAAGAACCTCGGGATCGCTGTGACCGTCAGTGCTCACGGTCGTCACGAGCCATGAGATCAGGCTCACGCCGACCATCCACGCCACTGCCGTCATCGATGCCAGACGACCTTTGCCAACTCGTAGAACCCGACGGTCAATCCGAGGATAAGACCGACAAACAAACCCCAAGGTGCGGTCCCGCGCCACTGATCAACGGCATAGCCGATACCGCCGAGCAGGACGATGGCGCCGATCAGCGTGTAGCTTGCACCCGCCGCTGGTCCCGCGCGCTGTACGTTGTCCTGGAACGACTCTGCCGAGCGCTTGAACGAAAAGCCCGACTGCTTTTTTTCCATGGCACAGTACGCTTCAAAACGCTTGCCTGCGATCCGAGCCACAGTCAGCCCTTTCGCAAGGCTGTACCGCCCATCAGTATATCCCGACTTTGTGAAAAACTTCACCAGCCGCCACATGTCGCGGACGCTTCACGCAATTTCGTCACCTGTTGCCACGATCAAGTCCAGTATTTTCAATAGGTTCAGGCTGTCTATAACGTCTTGACGCTCCTCGGGGCCGGGCCTATACTGCCCCTACAGAGCCTGCCTTCTGACGCCCATGTATCTGACACCTATTCGATCGTTAGTTGCCGCAGCGTCCGCATGTGTCGCGTTCGTCTGTCTGTCAACGGCTCCGCACGCGGCTCAAGCTGGCCGCGAGGGTGTGATGTTCGTGAGCGCCGTCGATCGCGACGGCGAGCCGGTGAGTAACCTCGGCCCCGATGCATTCCAGATCAGGGAAGACGGAATCAAGCGCGAGGTCCTTCGAGTCTCGCGGGCCACAGAGCCACTCGACATCGCCATCCTGGTCGACAACAGCGCCTCCGCGAACGACGACATCACGTTCTTCCGCACCGGCCTGTCGAAGTTCGTCGCCAAGATGGCGCCGGGTAACCATGTCGCCGTGATCGCCTTGGCGGATCGTCCCACCATCCTGGTCGACTATACCGACGACACGAAACGGCTCTCGGATGCCGTCGGCCGGCTCTTTGCGATGAGTCAAAGTGGGATGACGCTGCTTGACGGCATTTTCGAGACCACGCGCGGTCTCTCCAAGCGCGAGACGCCCCGAGCCGTCATCGTCCCCGTCTTCACCGACGGCATCGAGTTCACCAATCGCTACTCAAAGGATGTCGTCGCCGCTCTCCACGACGAGGACGTGGCCCTTCACATGGTCACGATCGGCCAGTTCTATCACTCCGAGGAACATGCGACGCGCGAACGTTCCTTCCTGCTGGATGCCGGCCCACGGGGTTCCGGAGGTCAACGCATCACGCTGCTCAGCCCGCACGGGCTCGATGACGCGCTGCAACGGCTGGCGCGTGAGTTGTCTTCGCAGTACAAAGTTGTGTACGGACGCCCGCAGCAGCTCATAACTCCCGAGCGCGCCGAGGTGTCTTCGGCGCGCGCTGGCGTGACGATGCGTGGTGCACGGGCCCGGGGAGAGTCTGGAGCCTGACGTGAAACGGTTGACGTTCGTTGTCGTGCTCGCGTCCGTCTGTCTCGTTGCAGGTCTGACTGCTCAACAGCCGTCGTTCAAGGCCGGAATCGACATCGTCTCGCTGAATGTCACCGTTACCGACGCGGGCAATCACTACATCACTGACCTCGAGCAGCCGGAGTTCCTCGTCTTCGAGGACGGCATCAAGCAGAACGTCACCTTTTTCAACAGGCGCCAGCAGCCCATCGCGTTGTCGCTGCTGCTCGACAGCAGCGCGAGCATGGAAGAGCACCTGCCGATTCTGCAGCAGGCGGCAACGAACTTCGTCCATCGGCTCAAGTCCAACGATATCGCTCAGGTGATCGACTTCGACAGCCGCGTCGAGATCCGTCAGACCTTTACTGGCAACCAGGCGGAGCTCGACGCCGCGATCGCCCAGTTGACGGCAGGTGGTTCCACCTCGCTTCACAACGCCATCTACATCGCCCTCAAAGAACTGCGCAAGGTGCGCGCCGTCAACGAGGAAGATGTTCGCCGCCAGGCACTCATCGTGTTCTCGGATGGCGAGGACACCTCGAGCCTCGTGTCGTTCGACGAAGTCCTGGATCTGGCCAAGCGCTCGGAGACGTCGATCTACACGATCGCGTTGCGCGGCGCGGACGTGCAAGCCAAGGGCTTCAGGGAAGCAGAGTTCGTGATGCGTACGCTCGCGCAGGAGACCGGCGGCCGCGCGTTCTTCCCGGCGAAGATCGACGATCTCGAGGGCGTCTACAAACAGATTGCCGACGAGCTCGCCAGCCAGTACACGCTCGGTTACACATCAGCGAATCCCCGTCGCGACGGTGCATGGCGGCGGATCGTGGTCCAGGTATCACGACCGAACATCACGCCGCGGACGAAGAAGGGGTATTACGCCCCGACAGCCCGTTGAACCTGCTTCCATTTGTTCTGTACGCCGCCGCGGTTGTGGTGTACGCGATTCATTTCGCGAAGCGACAGCCGTCGATCGGACGTCTCGCCACCATGTTCCTCCTGCTCGGGGTCCTTGCCCATACGTTCGTCATCGGCATGCAGACCATGGAGGTCCGTCACGTTCCGTTCTCCAACACGTCGACGGCGGTATCGTCGTTCGTGTGGATGCTGGCACTCTCGTACCTCTATCTTGAAGTGACGACCGACGAGCGCGCGATGGGCGTCTTCATCGTGCCCATCCTCGTCGGGCTCCAGGCCATTCCTGTGCTCTACCCGGGCGTGGATTACCGCGACCCGGTGCTCGACAGTCCCTGGTTCTGGGTGCATGTCACGTCGCTGCTGTTCGCCTACGCAACGTTCGCTCTCGCAGCAATGCTGGGGCTGACCTACGTGCTGCAGTTCAAGGAAATCAAGAAGAAGCATCTCGGTTACTTCTACACGCGGCTGCCGTCCCTCCATGTGCTGGACGCCATGAACTCGCGAGCCGTGGCGGTGGGCTGGTCGTTCCTCACGATCGGAGTCGTCGTCGGGATTGTCTGGGCAGCGCAGGCGCTCGCGTTGTCCCCCAACAACTCGAACTTGCAGGCGATGTCGTTGCAGGATCCCAAGGTCTTCATCGCCGTGCTGACCTGGGCCGTGTACTCGTTCGCGATGTTCGCCAGAAAGACGCTCGGCTGGACCGGCAGGCGCGCGGCGTGGCTGTCGGCACTCGGCTTCGTGATCGTGTTGCTCAATCTCCTCCCGGTGAGCTACTTCGTGACCACGAGCCACACGTTTCAATGAAGTGCAAAGTTTGAAGTTCAAAGTGGAGAAGTAAGTTTGAACGATGCCTGTGGTTGGTCGATACAAAGATGGAGCGCACTTTCAACATACTTCTGAACTTTAAACTTTGAACGTTCTTACTTATCGATGCAGGTCATCCTCCTCGGCGTAAGTCATCGGACAGCGCCGGTCGAGTTGCGAGAGCGGCTCGACTTCTCGAGTCGCGATCTCGGCGCCGCCGTCCAGGCGCTCGCGCTGCGTCCATCGGCCGCCGAGTCTGTCGTGGTGTCGACATGCAACCGATCGGAAATCTACGTCGTGAGCAGCGATCCCCTGCGAGCTCGCGAGGAGATCGCGTCGTTCCTCAGTGAGTACCACGATCTGCCAGAGTCGGCCTTCCGGCCTCATCTCTTTTCGCACGACAACGAAGCCGCGGCACGGCACTTGTTCAGGGTGGCTGCAGGCCTCGACTCCATCGTGGTGGGCGAGCCGCAGATCCTCGGACAGGTGAAGGAGGCCTTCCAGGCCGCCTCGGAGCAGCACCGGGCTGGCCCGATGCTGAGCAAGCTATTTCACTGGTCCTTCCTCGTCGGCAAACGGGTCAGAGCCGAAACGGCGCTCGGCGAAGGCGCGGTATCAATCAGCTTCGCCGCCGTGGCGCTGGCGCGAAAGATTTTCGGGCAGTTGAATGGCCGGCACGTGCTGGTCGTCGGCGCCGGTGAAATCAGCACCTTGACGGCGCAACATCTTCGCAGCAACGGCGTCGGCGAGATCGTGGTCACCAGCCGAACGGCTGCGCACGCCGACGCATTGGCGGCATCGGTCAAGGGACGCAGCGTCGCGTGGGAGGAGCTCGCCCATGGCGTCGCCGCCGCTGACATCGTCGTCACGGCTACAGGATCGCAACGGCCGATCATCACGCGGGCGCAGATCGAAGCCGTGACCGGCAGACATCGACGCGATCCATTGTTCATCATCGATGTCGCCGTGCCGCGAGACGTCGAGGCGTCGGTCGGAGACATCGAGCAGGTGTTCCTCTACAACGTCGACGATCTGCAGTCGATCGTGCACGAGAACCTGTCTCGGCGGAGCTCGGAGGTGGCGCGTGCCGAAGCCATCGTCAGCGAGGAACTGGCGAAATTCGCGGCGTGGCTGCGATCGCGCGGCGCAGTCCCCACGATCGTGGCGCTGCGCGAACGCTTTGATCGCATCCGGCGTTCCGAGCTCAATCGTCTTGATGGAAAACTCGCGGGCCTGCCACCTGAAGCCAGGGCACGCGTCGACGAGGTGACGCGACTGATCGTTGAGAAGCTGCTGCTCGAGCCCACCGAACAGTTAAAGGCGCTGCCGGACGAGGAAACGCAGGTAGCCTACACTGAAGCCATTAACCGACTCTTCAGGCTGCGCGATGGTGAATCGCTCGCGTCCGGCGACGACGCAGCTACGGAGATCCGGGGAACCGATCGGCGTGGCAAATAGCGCGGCCTTGAGACGTAGTGTCCGGCTTTAGCCTCAAACGTCGTGTCCGACTTTAGCCGGACCGTTACTTATAACAACACTCGTGCAATCGACTTTCAGAATCGGCACCCGTGGCAGCCCGCTTGCGCTGTATCAGGCGAACGCCGTGGCCACGCTTCTGCGCGAACACGCGGCGGCCCTTTGCGAGATCGTCGTTATCAAGACATCCGGCGATCGCCTCGGCGAAGCGCCGCTATCCGAGGTAGGCGGCAAGCGCCTGTTCGTGAAGGAAATTGAGGATGCGCTGCTCGCCGGCGAGGTCGACCTCGCCGTTCACAGCAGCAAAGATATGCCGGCATTGCTTCCGGAGGGGCTCGCCATCGCAGGGGTACTGCCTCGCGAGGATCCTCGCGACGCGCTCGTGCTGCCCGCAGGTCACGATGTCGAGCAGGACCTGGACCGCATCCGACTTACACTTGGTGCCACACCTCGGGTCGGAACGAGCAGCGTGCGCCGAATCGCGCAACTCGTCAGCTTCAGCTCAGGCGCTCAGTTTCTCCCCGTTCGCGGCAACCTCGATACGCGCCTCCGGAAACTGGACTCCGGCGACTATGATGCCCTCGTGTTGGCGGCCGCGGGACTTCGACGCCTCGAGCGCGGCGAGCGGATCTCCGCGTTCCTACCGGTCGAGCTGTGCGTACCGGCGCCAGGTCAGGGCATCATTGCAATCGAAGTTCGTCAAAGCGACGATCGCGCGTCTGCGGTGATTGGAACGATCGGGGATCCAGCGGCTGCGGTCGCGTTGAAAGCGGAACGGGCGGTCGTCGATCGGTTGGGTGGCGGGTGTCAGATGCCCATCGGCGCATTCGCTCACTCCACGAACGACGGCACGCTGTCGATCACGAGCATCGTCGTGTCGACAGATGGTTCGCGATCGGTGCGCGCGACTGTTCAAGGATCGATACGGGCACCGGAGCAACTTGGGCGGCAGGCGGCAGACGAACTTCTTGCCAACGGTGCGGAGCGAATCCTGGATGATGCCAGGCGCGCGTTGGGTGCGCCATCGGCGACGGAAAGTCATCACTCATGAAGAATCCAGCTGTTTACCTGATTGGGACCGGGCCCGGAGATCCCGGCCTCATCACTGTGCATGGGCTCGAGTGCCTGCGGCGCGCCGACGTTGTCATCCACGATCACGAGGTTCCAACGCGGACCTTGAAACAGGCACGCCAGGGAGCTGAGTTGATCGATGTGGGGAGCTCCGGCCGGCAACCGATGGAGCAGGATGCGATTACGTTTCTCCTCGCTGACAAGGCTCGCGAGGGCAAGCTCGTCGCGAGGCTCAAACGAGGCGACCCGTTCGTTTTCGATCGCGGAGGCGAAGAAGCGCTCTTCCTGCACGCGCAAGGCATTCCGTTCGAGGTCGTGCCCGGGATCCCACTCGGTATCGGTGTCCCCGCCTATGCCGGCGTGCCCGTGACCTATCCGGGCGGCGGCGACACGATCACGCTGGTCCGTGGCTATGAGGACGACAAAAGCGTCCTGCCCGATATCGACTGGGCAAGCCTCGCCAGACTTGACGGTACGGTCGTGTGTTACGTCGGGTCGCATCAGCTGTCTCGTCTCTTCGATGCCCTCATCGCGAACGACTGGCCGACTGACAGCCAAGCCGTGATCGTTTACAACGGCACGCTCACGAGTCAGGTGACAGTCACAGGTACGATCGCCGAGCTCGCGGCGCTCGCACACGAGCATCCGCGGCGCGATCCGGCGATCGTCGTCGTCGGCCGTGTCGCCGCGTTCAGAAATCATCTTCGCTGGTTCGATGCGCGGCCGCTCTTTGGCAAGCGCGTCCTCGTGACGCGACCGCGGGATCAGGCGGCGGAGATGGTCGACCGTCTGTCGATCATGGGTGCTGAAGCGATCGAGGCGCCGATGATTCGCATCGTCCCGGCCGAGGACCTCGGCCCGCTGCGCCGCGCCGTGGACAACGTCAACGAGTTCGATTGGGTCGTGTTCACGAGCGCCAATTCGGTCGAGGCGTTCATGTCGACATTGCTCGACGGCACGCGTGACGTCCGCTGGCTGAAGAAGCCGCGCCTCTGTTGTGTCGGAACCGGTACTGCGGAGCGGCTCTCGCGGTATCGAGTCAAAGCCGATCTCATTCCCGACGAGTTCCGCGGCGAAGCACTCGTGGCCGCCATGGCCGACACCGGGTCGATCGCCGCCCGTCACGTGCTCGTCCCGAAGGCAGATATCGGCCGCGACGTCATCGCGGACGGCTTGCGTGAATGCGGCGCAGCGGTTACCGACGTCGTGGCTTATCGAACCGTGCTCGAGGAGGCGCAGCAGGACGACGGCCCTGATGTCTATCGAATGCTGCTTGACGATGCGATCGACGTGGTGACGTTTACGAGCCCATCCGCCGTGCGCAATTTCGCGTCGATCTATGGCAAGGAGCAAACGATCGATCTCCTGTCTCGTACCGTTGTCGCCACGATCGGCCCGGTCACGTCGGACGCGGCACACCAACTCGGAATCCCGGTCACCGTGCAGCCGGCGGTCTCTACAATTGCGGGACTGGTCGATGCAATCGCCGCTCATTTCTTAGTCGCGGCAACCGCCAAGTCCGGCTCATGACACAATCATCCCGATGGCAACGACCACTACGGCCAAACTGTCGTTGACCCGGCGGCCGCGTCGACTGCGGCGTACCGAGGCCATCCGCTCGCTGGTTCGAGAGACACGGCTCACGCCTGACTGTTTCATCTATCCGCTATTTGTCGTCGAAGGCACTGGAATCCGGCGCGAAGTTCCTTCGATGCCCGACGTGTTCCAGCTGTCGGTCGATCAGGCAGTGCAGGAAGCGGCTGCGGCAAAGAGGGAAGGGGTTCCCGCCGTCCTCCTGTTCGGCTTGCCTGCCGAAAAGGATGCGACCGGGTCCGGTGCGGCCGATCCGGACGCTCCAGTCCAGACGGCCGTACGCGCGCTCAAGCGTGAGGTCAAGGATCTCATCGTCATCACGGATGTCTGCCTGTGCGAATACACCTCGCATGGTCATTGCGGGATCGTCGAGGGCGATGACATTGTCAACGACGTCACCGTCACGCACCTCGCGCAGGCTGCTCTGTCGCATGCAGTCGCCGGTGCGGATATCGTGGCTCCGTCGGACATGATGGATGGACGCGTGGCCGCGATCCGGCGGACGCTCGACGAACGCGGCTTTGAGCAAACCGCCATCATGTCGTATGCGGCGAAGTATTGCTCTGGCTTCTATGGGCCGTTCCGCGAGGCGGCGGATTCAACACCGCAGTTCGGCGATCGCCGCAGCCATCAGCTCGATCCGGCAAACGCTGACGAAGCGCTGCGCGAAGTGGAAATCGATATCGCCGAAGGGGCTGACATCATCCTGGTCAAGCCCGCACTGCCCTATCTCGACATTCTCGCCAGGGTCAAAGAACGCTTCGCGCAACCAACAGCCGCGTACCAAGTGAGCGGCGAGTACGCCATGCTGAAGGCGGCCGCGCGGAACGGCTGGCTCGACGAACGGCGTGTGATGTTCGAGACGCTCATCGGCATACGTCGAGCCGGCGCTGACATGATCATCACTTATTACGCACGCGAGGCTTCCCGGCTTCTGTAATGAAAAAACCGGTCAGATCCCAGAAGCTATTTGCCAGAGCCAGTCAGATCCTTCCCGGCGGCGTCGACAGCCCCGTTCGGGCATTTCAAGCGGTCGGTGGCGCGCCTCTTTTCATCCGCCGCGCTTCAGGCGCTGTCATTGAGGACGTCGACGGAAATCGTTTCATCGACTATGTGATGTCGTGGGGCCCGCTGATTCACGGGCACGCGCCAAAGTCACTGATCAAAGCGATCACTGCGGCTGCACGTCGAGGCACGAGCTTCGGCGCACCGAGCGCGCTGGAACACGAGCTTGGCGAGGCGGTGCGGACGCTGATGCCATCGATCGAGCGAGTCCGGTTCGTGAGCTCCGGCACCGAAGCAGCCATGAGCGCGATCCGGCTCGCGCGCGCGTTCACGGGACGCGATCGCATCATCAAGTTCGAGGGCTGCTATCACGGTCACGCCGATGCGTTTCTGGTGAAGGCTGGTTCCGGTGCGATGACACTGGGCATTCCAACCAGTCCTGGTGTTCCCGCGCCTGTCGCCGCCGACACACTGCTCGCGCGCTACAACGATCTCGCGTCAGTGGACAGCCTCCTCGCGAGCCAGGCGGCCTCGATTGCCGCCATCATCGTCGAGCCGATCGCCGGGAACATCGGTGTGGTCCCGCCGAACGAGGGGTTCCTGACAGGCCTGCGGGATCGCTGCCGCGAGCACGGCATCCTCCTCGTCTTCGATGAAGTGATCTCGGGCTTCCGCGCCTCGGCGGGGGGAGCGCAGGCGGTATTCGACATTCAACCGGATCTGACCTGCCTCGGCAAGATCATCGGCGGCGGCCTGCCAGTCGGCGCCTATGGCGGCCGTGCCGACATCATGAGCAGGGTGGCACCGAGCGGTCCGATGTACCAGGCCGGAACGCTTTCCGGAAATCCCGTCGCCATGACGGCGGGACTATGGGCGCTGAAGAATCTCCAACCGACGCTGTATCGCAGCCTTGCGCGCCGCGGCGCCGCGCTGGCAGCCGGTCTCGCCGACGCCGCGCGGACAGCCGGCGTACCCCTTCAGGCGAACGCGTTCGGCTCGCTGCTCACGCCTTTCTTCACGTCGACGCCCGTTCGCGACTATCAGTCGGCGCTGGCAGCGAACACAACCGCATACGCGACGTTTTTCCGTGGCATGTTGAAGCGCGGCGTGTATCCACCCCCTTCGCAGTTCGAAGCGTGGTTCCTTTCAGCCGCGCATACCGATACTCACATCAAGAAGACGATTGCGGCTGCCCGGGAAGCGATGAAGGAAGTTCGGAAGATACTCTGAGGTGCGAAGGTTCGAAGGTGCGAGGGTGCGAAGGAGCAACGACTCGCCTTCGCACCGTCGC
>Ga0105249_10002512_pt1 | contig 15862 bp, 15 predicted proteins | sample KBSS44metaG_FD_81522 | JGI IMG/M metagenome (GOLD analysis project Ga0105249, IMG submission 81522) | Switchgrass rhizosphere microbial communities from Kellogg Biological Station, Michigan, USA - KBS S4-4 metaG | ecosystem: Host-associated > Plants > Roots > Rhizosphere > Soil | place...
CGGGGCCGGCAAACAAAGTTTAAAGGTCATGATTATAACGCTGAATTACATCTGACCCTGAAAGATGCTTACACAACTCATAAGCAAACCTTAACTGTGGATGGAAAAAATATTCGCATCACCATTCCGGCAGGCGTAGAAAACGGGCAGACAATTAAACTAAAAGGATACGGAGCTCCCGGAAGCAATGGCGGTCCGGCAGGTGATCTTTATATAACATTTGTGATCTCCGGTGATCATCAATTTAAAAGATTAGGAAACGACCTGTACACGACGGGGGAAATCGATCTGTACACTGCACTTCTCGGCGGTGAGAAGATCATTGACACGCTGGATAGTAAAATAAAAGTGACCGTAAAACCTGAAACCCAAAACGGTACTAGGATCCGGTTGAAAGGAAAAGGATTTCCTGTTTACAAAAAAGAAAATGAGTTTGGTCATCTTTATATCACCTGGGCAATAAAACTACCAGCCAATTTGACTGAAAAACAAAAGGAACTTTTAAAAGAACTAAGAGACCTGTCGCAATCCTAATTTTCAAAAAACCACTGTATGACAACAGAACAGTTAATACCCGTTAAAGCATTTTGCACCGGTCACCATATTGAATTGTCCTTTATTCAATCCTTACATGAATCGGGATTAATAGAGATCACGATCATTGAAGAAGATTCTTTTGTACATACAGACCAACTGGAACAACTGGAAAAGATCATTCGATGGCATTATGAGATGGATATTAATATCGAAGGCATTGAGACCATTACACATTTATTGGAACAAATAAATTCCATGCAGGGGGAGATCGCTGAATTAAAAAACAAGTTGCGGTTATATGAACCCGGTTGAGACCGGCCGCTGCCTGTCTTACCTTCCTGGCGGGCAGCATGCGGCTGCATATATGTATGACCACATACAGCAACATTGAAAAATTTTATTGCGGATTGAATAATCACACCATTCGGTCATTGCATCCTGTATTTTAGCAGCATGAAAGCAGCAACTATTAATGAACTGAAACAGGAGTTGTCAACTTTAACCACGCCCCGGTTAATTGACTTATGTACAAGGCTGGCCCGTTTCAAAAAAGAGAATAAAGAATTATTGACCTACCTGCTCTTCGAAGCGCATGATATCAATGGATATATAGCCAGCGTAAAAAAAGAAATGGACAGCCAGTTTGAAACGATCAATAAAAGCAATCTCTATTTTATAAAAAAGACGTTGCGAAAAGTTTTGCGTATTACCAATAAATTCATTCGCTATAGCGGATCGGCAATCGCAGAAACAGAATTACGCATTCACTTTTGTATGGCGGTGAAAACACTGGATATACGGATCAACAGGAACCCGGTACTTTCTAATATCTATCAAAATCAATTGAAGAAAATAAACCAGGCGATCGCAACCCTGCATGAAGATCTGCAATATGATTACCTGAAAGAGGTTCAACATATCAGCGAATAAAATTTTGCAGGCACATTGCAAAAACACCGATACAGGGGAAATAAATGGTAACAAAGGACTAATAAAGGTTATGTAATGGTTATTTGAGGTTTAAACCCTGTATATATCAATAAAAAACCGTAGCTTTAAGAAATACACAGTTGCAGTCTCCGGACAGTATTCTATTAAGTTATTTTACTATCTCTTTTCTCAACTGTTTTATTCATCTATAATTCATCGATATGGCATTTTCAAAAGAACATCTTGAGGGACTTTACAATTGGTCATCGGAAAACGGCACAATAACTTTTGACGGACAACCAAGCCGGCGTCTTTTTAACCGCTGGAATGGCGAACAGGTGTTATTCATCATTAATCTCATATTAGATAGCTCTGAAAGCTCTTCGATAGAACAAGGAAGAAAAATAGAAAGACTGATCATTAACAAGCTTCCTTTTGAATCAAGCAGCGAATTAACCGTCTTTAACTGGTTGCAGAAAGAAATAATGGTACAAGCGTAATCTGCAATTAAAACGAGGATAATGTTCTCCCTGGTGTGTTTATGATCAAGCACTTCTTACTACACGTGTAAATAGTTTTTCATACGCATTCATCTTATCTACCTTGAATCGGAATTAAAACTCCGATTATGCAAAAGAAATATTATACGGTCTTGGTTGCTGCTTTAATGATGTTAACGGGTTCGGCACAGCATCCATTAAAGCATTGGACCGATGCGATCGAAATAAGATATGACAGCAGGCAGCCTGTAATCAATTATTTCCTCACTGTTGACTCATCAAATTTTTCTTCGTTTGAGGTTACGATGCAGATCAGGAATATACCGGATACATTTTATATTGGTATGGTTGCGCATCCGGAATATGATGATCGCTACTGGCGATATGTAACCGATCTTTCTGTTGAAACGAAAAAAGGAGGGGGAAAAATAGTTCGTGAAGACAGTGCCAAATGGAAAATAACAGGTAATGGAGGCATAGCATCATTGCATTACAAGATAAATTTGCCATCGACAGGAGATGCCATTCGATCTTCATGGAAAGCTTATCTTACTCCTACTGGCGGACTGGTCGGCGGACCTCATTCCTTTATGTATATAATTGGCGCTCCATTGGCTCCTTCATCTATTTCATTGAAAATTCCGGAAGGATGGCAAATAGTAACAGGTTTGCAATCAACATCAGATCCCAATACTTTTTTTGCATCTTCAACATGGGTTTTAATTGACGATCCCATTTTTGTTGGAAAAGTAAAGAATTGGTCGTTTAAGGTTGATGGCATTCCGCACCGGGTAACCTACTGGTCATTACCGGATGCAAAAACTTTTGATACAGCTGCTTTGCTATCCTCTATTCAAAAACTGGTAGAGCAAGCTGCTTTTCTTTTTGGAAGGTTGCCTTATCGTGAATTCAGTTTTATGTTACAGGATGGAGCATCCGGTGCGCTTGAGCATAACAATTCGGTTACTGTTGGCGCACCCAGTGCACAATTAGCAAACAATGTCAACAGCATTCTTTCAGAAATTACGCATGAATATTTTCATACCTGGAACCTGGTACGTATTCACACGGCAGAATATGAAGATGTGAGTTATAAAACTCCTCCTTTGTCAAAAGGGCTTTGGTGGAGCGAAGGCCTGACTATTTTTTACACTGATCTGCTAATGCGCCGGGCAGGTCTTCCTGTTTTTGATTCATCAAGATTAAATCATTTGGAAACATTAATAAGACGTTACTCATCCACACCGGCTTACTTAAAATTTTCTGCCGAAAAGATCAGCATGGCCTCTTATGCTCCCGCTGGTTTTTTAGGAGATTATTCAGCAAGCACACACCTGCAGGGTGAAGTGCTGGGCGCTTTGCTTGATCTGATGATCCGTGATGCAACAAATGGAAAACGTTCAATAGATGATGTAATGAGGATCATGATGGAAAGGTTTAGCGGACCCAAGGGGTTTACATCAAAAGATATTGAACAAATCATAACTGGTATATGCGGAAACAATGTTCATCAATTCTTCCAGAATCATGTGTATGGCAATAAGCAAATTGATTTTAATAAATATCTTAAGCTGATCGGGTTAGAGCATCAGCTTGAATGGAAAGAAGCGCTATCTAACGATAATAAACCGGTTCCTGATCTGCGCATCTTTCCCTATCAATTGCCGGGTGAAAATATAACCCGTATCGGGATAACCAATCCATTAAGTTGCTGGGGCAGGGCCGGGTTACACACAGGTGATATAATAAAATCTGTAAATGGAAAGTCAATTGCATCGGCATCCGATTTCCGGCCACTGATAAGAAATGCACAACGGGGTGATACTATTTTAATGGAAATAGAAAGACCGGCAGGGGTAAGTAAAATAAGTATAGTGGTATCCGGTTATCAGCAGGCAGTGGCACATCTTACACAAATTGCTGCATCAACAGAAAAACAAAAACGATTATATGAACAATGGCTGTCGGCAAAATAGTTTTATTTCCATCTAAAACTATGTTGCAGGCAGAGTTTAATAGATTCATAGATCACTAATGCTATTAACAATTCAAAGAGTATTAAGAATAAAAAGGAGACTGAAATTCAGTCTCCTTCTATTTTCACAGGGTCTACAAGCTATTCTTTAGCGTCTATAATTACATATCCAGTTTTATTTCCACTCTGCGGTTCTTTGTACGCCCGGCAACAGTATTATTATCGCCTATTGGCATAGATGAACCTTCGCTATCAACCTTTATCCTGTCTTCACTAATTCCTTTACTTACAAAATATGCTTTTACTGCATTGGCACGTTGCATGGCCAAATCGTCCGCATTCTTTTCTTTATTATCCGCGTGTCCTTCGATCTTGATCTTCACATCCGGGTTGTTTTTCAGGAGTGTCGCAATCTTATTTAAAGAAACGTTTGAAGTCGTTGCCAGTTTTCCACTGTTTGAAGTGAACGCAACAGTTTGTCCCGTACCGCCTAATGCCTTATTAACTTCCGGGCTAACTTCTGCCACGGCAGGACAACCTTGATTAGCTGCTACGCCCGGTACATCCGGACATTTATCTTCTTCATCATTGATACCATCTTTATCCGTATCAGGTATCGGGCAGCCCTGGTATTTAGCCAAACCTGCTACATCCGGGCATTTATCTTCTTCATCATTGATACCATCCTTATCCGTATCAGGTATCGGGCAGCCCTGGTATTTAGCTAAACCTGCTACATTCGGACATTTATCTTCTTCATCATTGATACCATCCTTATCCGTATCAGGTATCGGGCATCCCTGGTATTTAAGCGTACCTGCCTGGTTAGGACATTTATCTTCTTCATCATTGATGCCGTCAGCATCTGAATCAGGAATCGGGCATCCGTCGTATCTCGCATAACCAAATGTAGAAGCACATTTATCATTCTTATCGATCACACCATCTCCGTCTGAGTCAGCTTCTACTTTACTTCCAAATAACCGGATTTTTAAACCCGCCTGCAGATTACGGTTTTTATAATTGGGCACGGTTGATTCACTCCCGGTATTATTCATATTGGTAAGTCCAAAGATATAGCGGCTATAAAGTGTTATTCTTCCATGAGGAAAAAGCTCCAGTCCGCCGAATGCTGAAAAACTGGTTTGTTTAAAATCTGATTCCTGCGCATCACTGCCGGTACCGCTGTTATTTTCAACGGAGGATGTAAAATCCAGTTGAGGTCCTGCTATGATAGCAACATGATCGCCGGCATGTAACTTCAACAGCAAAGGAATGGAATAATACCTGATCTTTCCATCTTTGATCAATACATCAGATGCAGCGTTGGGTGTAACATACCGGTATGAACTACGCATCACCTGTGGCTCAATTGAAAAACCTTTACCTATTGGAAAATTAACCCATGCACCTACTGACCAGCCTGGCTTGGTATCGTACTCAACATTTGCTGTGTTATTATCAGTGACCTTGAATTCACTGAAATTAGCTGCTCCTAAAATACCACCGGAAACAGTATAATGCTCTTTTACGATGTTCTGCGAGTGAATAAGAGTGAATAGGCCACACGACAGAACAAATAGAAATCCTTTTTTCATAAATATATTTTTTTGATTAGTAATAAATATTTCTATCCGGCAAATGGGGGCATGTATATATCTAAATTCAGCCGTAATTCTTTTTGACTTCTCCGTCAGGAATTTCAAATTTTATACCATCGGCCTCTATTTTTTTTGATGTTGCACTGCCTGTGTTGTTTTTACGCAACAATAATTAAAAACTATTCAACATTGAAGTTGTAATCACTTTATAAAACATACACGAACTGAACAGGTTATTTCATATTGAATATTTCTGGCACGTTTTTAAAAGATTATATCATAAACTGATTATTAATTTTCTTAATTAGGGTAACTGGTTGGAGATTTTAAATAATGCGGAAATTTATTTCTTCCATTTTTGTTTGGATTGTATTACTGCGACCATTTATAATGTTTGCCCAGTCCGGTAATTCAGCAGCTTTATTATTAAAGGACGAACAAGCACAATTTTTAAAGCAGCTTGGTCATATCTCTATTGATTCGAATATTGTGTACAGGCTTACCCGTTTTGTCCATTCCGAAGTGGATAGCATCCGGCTTTTTATTCAATCAAGTACAGCATTGCCTGCTGCTGAAAAAGAAAGGGCAACACGCAGCCTTTTCTTTTTTGTAAAAGAGCTGAATGATGGTCTTGCAAAAAGAAAAACAGACATCTATGATATTCCAGGTGCATTGGAGACTTATAAAACTTTTTTGAAAGCATTGCTTAATCATCAGCAATTCATCCAGCTCATGGCTCCTTTGGGTCCAACCCCGAGTCAATTAATGGCAGTGGCTTTTGCCCAGTATAAAGAATACCCTTTGCTGGATGATCTTGCAGTTTATAAACGTGTAGCTTCTGCACCGGAGTTTATTTTGCAGTTCCTGGACTCCAAACCACAGTTTCGCTATGCTGATTCGCTGGTATTGATCGCCGCAACACATGATCCCTTGAAATTTGCCGCACATCTTGAACGTGTCAAACCCGGTCTGCGTGAAAATATTCGTGCTACAAAAAATATATACCTGCAACAAATTGTGTCACTGTCGGGAGATAAGAATGCATCAGAATTGTTGCCTTTTATAACTGAAATAGCTGAAAATAAAATAACAACCGATTCCATACTTAAGACAAGAATGGATGTAACGAACTATTTTCAACTGCTGGTGAATACGGTGAAAGAGTCCGGTGGACCCCATGAGCATTCTTTTATTTTTCAGAAATTATTGCGCAATGGGTTAAGAGAAAAATCCATTGCTTTTTACGTAAGCCAGCTCAATGAACTCCACAGCTCAGCGGATGCAGTTCGCTTTGCTTCTGTAAAGGGCTTGCGTCCGGAGGATCTCTATTATATCATAACCAGTTCGGGAGAAGAATTATACACTTCCAGTTATCTCGGGCTTTATAAGCGGTTAATGGAACATTTCAAAACTGAAAATGCGGATTCATTATTCGAAATTGTTCAGTATGATAATTTCCGGGACTTTATGCGAATGGCTGCGAATTATAATGTGTTGGGGGATTTTTTAATGCAGATGTCCTATGAAAAAGCAGGCGAGTTATTAAAGCGATTTATTTCCGGCATTGAAAGTGATACCGATACGGGACTGGAAAAAGCAATGGATGTTGCCGACGCTTTTACCGGTTTGGGTTCTGCAACAGGTATAATTGGCTTGATCCAATATGAATTGCAATCTAATTTGAAACGATGCCAGTTGCAGCAACAATATTTTGGGATACGACTCTATGGTATTTTATTACAGGTATTCGACCTGGTGAAACAAAAGAACGAGCTCCAAAAACTATGGACAACATTAGGCAACTACGATGTATTAAAACGGAAAGCATTGCAAAATAAGAAGGGCGAAATAACAGAACTGATCCTGTTTTATGGTGATGATGATGGGATTGCTTCTTTCAACAGCTTTCAAAAATTATTTGCAGATTCCAATAAATGGAATGTATCCAGGAATGAATCATGGATAACGATTCGCTCCAATTCAGATGAGCCAATTGTTATTTATGCAAACCTGCCACTGGATACTAAAGAAGAATTGGATCTGCGGGCCCAGGAATCTTTATTTGCTTTTTTAGACCGGCAATCGATTGAGCCAACCGTCCTGATCCATCGCGGTCATAGTTATCATTTGAGTAATACTTTAAAAAGATTGAGACCGTCGGTCAAACTGGCGATACTGGGATCATGCGGGGCTTATAACAATGCCATAAGTATTGCAACGATCAGTCCCGATGTACAGATCATCGGCTCCAAAAAAACCGGGTCGAAATCCATTAATGATCCTATTATTAATGTGATCAATGAAACCCTGTTAACGGGACAGGACCTTGCCTGGTCAGAAATATGGGAAAAATTATCAACCCGTTTTAGCAAGGACGAGCCGGCGCTCAATCTATTCAATGAATATATTCCTCCCGGAAAAAATGTGAGCTTGTTTGTGCTGAAGCTATTTAATTATTATAACCGGTTTGTTGCAGCTCCGTGACCTGGTTTACTTTGGTGTGATCCCCAGCTTTTCACCACTTGTATTTACCCTCCAGAACTTACCATTCTCGATGAGCAGCGCCTCAGGCTGACCTTCGGCATGATGTACATCGACATCAAATACTTTCTCATTATATAATGACCTGATCTCCCTGGCTATGATGGTGTGACCTGTCACGATTTGACGAACCCTGTAAATATCCAGTGTACTATCCACCTGCTGCTCTTCAGCTCTTGGTTCTTTATAATAACCCCGGTACCAGAAAGGACCGTAGTCGCTAAAGACAAGGTTCAACCGGGGATCAGGATAGTTATAGGTAGTGTCCGTATAATAAGGTCTTGCCAGGTCATTCAATTCTTTCAGGGGTATATCTAAATTGTTTAAATAAGAAGAAATACCTCCATGTGTAAAAATTGTATTCCCGATTCGCTCTACTATATTTTTTGTAGCCAGCCAGCGACCAATTTCTGCATCGTGCCCGAACAATTGCATATAGGGTTTATTCATTAATGCAGCATGTTGCAGGTAACGTTGTTGCACATAGTCAAGATCGTCGCTCATGTTCATGATCTCATGATTGCCCAATATATAATGCACATAGCCGCCTGCAGCTTTTGCTTTTTCTTCCAGCATATAAATGAACCATAGCACTTCTGTAACCATCATGCCGCGGTCAACAAAATCACCGACTAAAACAAGATGATCCTTATTGAATGTCCAGTTGAAATTTTCATCAATGACCTGGTTGGCCTGTAATAATTTCCGGAAGGCCTCAAAATTGCCTTCGATATCGGATATCACAAGCATCTTCTTTATACCATTATAATCTGATTTCTCATTGACCAGCTTTGGCTTTAATTGCACATTAAATGTTTTGCCGGGTATATCTGTATTGACTTCCAGGTTAATATTACTTTTCGATGCGATAGAAGTGCTATCTGTTCTTACTAACTTGATACCAGAGTTGTTTTCAATATATTTCACAAACACAGAATCGTTGCGATATAATACATAGGGCCCATCAATTGTTGTGGCAGGTATTGAACTACGGGGATCCATTGGTTCCTGGTGATTTTGGTGGAGGCAACATACAAACAAAGCCGCAAATAATATTGTATGAATCTTAAGCATTACTAGTATTTTTTTTCAATAATTATACCTGTATGAAGACGGGGCTGGGGGCAAAATAATAAATTAACGATAGTTTTTTAAAAAATAATTGTAAGAGTTTCCCGGCGCTCATAATTATTAATGATTTACTCAGCCAAAATCGTGATTCGCTCATGACACTAACCTGTTGAGCAAAAAATATTAACTTCACTGGTTTGAAATGAAAATCTATGCCCATCTACATGGACGTTCATATTGTACCGGGTGTGAAAGCTAAAGATGTTGCTGAAGCCCATCGGAAAGACCTGCTGCACCAGCACGAATATGGCTGCAACTGCATGACCTATTGGATCGATGAGGACAGGGAAACAATATTTTGCCTGATAGATGCTGTCGACAAGGATGCTGTAAGGGAAATGCATAATAAAGCGCATGGATTGGTACCCAATAAGATCATTGAAGTAAGCAGTTCAATTGTACAGTCTTTTTTGGGCCGCATCTATGATCCTGAAGATGCAAAATTGAATGGAGAGGGTTTGAAAATCTTCAGGGATCCGTCGTTCCGTATCCTGCTGGTTACTAAAACGGCCGACCCGGTGCTTCTGCAGCACCAGCTAGGCAGTGAAAAAGCAAATGAAATAATCAACAAACACAATGAGATCATACGAAAAAACCTGTTGCAATATGAAGGGAGTGAGGTCGAACATGGGGGAGACGGGTTTATTGTTTCCTTTAGCTCGGCATCCCGGGCCGTTGCATGTGCCTTAGCAATCCAAAAAGACATGCCACAACCCGATGCAGCTCTTCTCGGTCTTAAAATAGGTATCAATGGAGGTGAGCCCATTGAAAAAAGTAATAAGCTTTTCGGAGACACTATTTTATTTGCAAATTATCTCTGTGCTATTACTAACAACTCACAAATAGCTATTGCCGCTGTTATAAAGGACCTGGTATCAAAAGATCATTTTCAAAATAAGAACTCCAATATTTTAAGTTTATCCCTCCAGGACGAGTCATTTCTTCGTTTATTGTTTGACAAGCTGGAAGAAAAATGGCAGGACCCTGACTTTGATATTCCCGAATATTGCCAGGCAATGGCAATGAGCCAATCGCAACTGTACCGGAAGACAACCTCACTCACCGGCATGTCATGCAACATACTTTTAAAGGAGTTCAGGCTTGAAAAAGCCAGGGAGCTGGTGAAAAAACATCGCTACACGATCGCTCAAATAACATTTGAATCGGGCTTTACCAGTCCTTCCTATTTCACCAAATGCTTTAAGAAGAAATATGGACTGCTGCCGATGGAGTATATTGATTTGTTACATTAAGTAAAGATTGTTTGATGGTTAGATGGCTAAAACAACGATCAGGCAATGAAACAATCAAATCATCACCTGCTTCCTGAATAATTTTTACCATCTATTGAACGATTTGTTCCGGGTCATTTACCATTTATTGAATGATTTGTTATAGCCTTTAGGCGTTTATTACCGATAATTTTGTTTCATCATTAACGCTTAAAAAACTATCGAAATGAAAACTTACCTTATCCAACGAAATGTTCCCGGGGCCGGGGAATTTACTGCTGCCGAGCGAAAAACATTAGCCCAAAGATCTGTTGAAGTTCTTGAACAACTGGGGCCGGATATCCAATGGCAGCACAGTTATATCACCAGCGACAATATCTGGTGTATTTACAAAGCCGAAAATATAGAGCTTGTTCGTGAACATGCAAGAAGAGGTGATTTCCCGGCAAATTATATCCTTGAGGTGTCTTCAATGATCAGCCCGGCGACCGCCACCGCAGATCTTGTTGCCTGATCTTTCTCTGTCATGCCTTAATACCAATCTTAAACCTAAAAATCAACAAAATGAAATCTTTATTAAGCAGCGCTTTGCGCCGCAACAGGCAGGCTTTTGCCGCCATCCTGTTTACCGGGTTCGTAATAATCGGCTGTAAAAAAGAAAACAGTCAACTCGCTGATGAAGCCCAAAGCAGGAACAGCACTTCGCTAATTGCTGAATCCAATTTGTTTGGAGATGATCTTTCTTTGCAAACAATATGGGAATTGCAACAGGCCAAAATTGCTACGGCTAAATATAACAGTTTCAATAAAGCGATCCGGGATGGATACGTTGATATTAATGTGATCGTTCCTGAAATGGGCTATCATTATTTAAAAATGGATCGTCTCAATGCAACCTTTGAATATGACAAACCCGAAATACTGGTGTATAACCGTGAAGAGAACGGGCAAATGAAATTAGTTGCGCTTGAATATGCCGTACCGATCAGCTTATCACCTAATGCACCGGCAGGTTTTACGGGAGATAATGATCATTGGGCCGTGTACCAGGGAACATTATGGACATTACACGCATGGGTTTGGGAGCCTAATCCAAGCGGCGTTTTCAGTCCAACCAATCCGAATGTGCATTTGCATTAAAAATTTCTTACAGTAACATTTATTGTCCCGCCAGCGGCGGGACATTTTTTTGACGTTTGCCTGTATAAGCAGAATATCGCTATTGCTGCTGGCACAATTAATGTAATATTCTACCAAATGCATGTGATATGAAATACTTATTCATCTTATTGATCTCCGTAATAGTATTCAATTGCAGTCCGCGTCTTTCACCCGATGCCGGTTGGGGTTATCAGCGTTGGGTATTGGTGGAAATGAAAGGAGTACCTGTTCAGCAAAGCGGTAGCCGCAGGGATGCCTTTATCCGTTTTGATGTCAATGAAAAACGATTCACCGGCAATGGCGGCTGTAACCAGATCAATGGAAATTATACGATCGATAAGAGATCAATTCATTTTACGGATGTGATCAGTACAAAGATGAGTTGCAATGACATTGATTTTGAAAATACTTTTCTTTCAACGTTGAATAGTGTTGATCGCTATGAAGTAAGAGGAAATGATATAGCATTAAAAAGAAAAAGTCAAACACTGCTGCTATTAAGGCCCACAACTGTTGACAGGTAGATTCCGTACTAATACGGTTGTTTACAAGGGAAATGAATTTCAACTTTGCTTTCAATTTAAAATTGGTGATTTCAATTTAATGACAACAATTAATCATCCATTTTAAGTTTAGAATAATTTTCTCTAACCACCAAAGCCAACAACTTATGAAGTTTACTCTAATTCGAAGGCTAATCATTGCCATCGTAGCCTTTTTTGCAATTATAATCAGTTGTAGAAAAATAGATAGTTCCGTAGATCCGGATAAAAGCATAGACTATTCTGCTAAATTTTTCAATCTGCCGGAAAATACGGATCCGGTTGTAAAGCTAATTGCCTAGAAAATAAAGCGATTAAATGACAGCGCTGCTTTCGTGGATAAGTTCTCAAAAAGAGTGGGTTTTCCTTTATGGAATAAGGCCCTTGTTGCTTCTTCATCTATAAATCAAAAGCTTGCAAATGCTAAAATTGGAAGCGAAGGCGATACCACGATTGTGTACATACCATTTGATCAGGACTCAATAATTGACGCTACATTGATAGTGAAGATACACGATAACGATACAGCATTTAAACTCTTAAATGATTACGACTATAAAAGATTTCCCTTTGATACTGCAAATACGACAAGCTGGAATGCTAGAGATGTCTTTAATATTTTCGCACATTTTGAAAATACTGTATTTGGCAGAACTGTATTTAAAATATTGGATCACCGGTTAGTGCCACAGGCAGACAGCACAAGGCCGGTACTTGCAAAAATGAGAGAGGATAGCAATGGTTTAAGAACGAACCGAACAAGTTTTTTTGTTATCTCCGCAAATTGTGAAACATGGGACTACTGCTATGGCTCTGAAGATGATTTTGAAAACGAGTGCGGGTCGTATTGCTCTACAGACTGTCCGTTATGGGTGTCTTCAAGCGAAGACTGCACTTATTTATTTTATACCTTAGGTGAATCTGCTGGTGGTACAAGCCTTTTTTGGACAGATGAAAACGGAAATCAGGTTGCGACTGATGCAGGATGGGAGCCTGCAGAATTCGCAGACAATTTTTTATTAGGATACAGTGAAAGAGGATATCAGCATTTAGAAACATGGACTGTAAGCCTACCCGATCTAGCTAAAGCGGAAACTTTTAGAACTGAAAATATAGATACTACGGGACTTGATACCTGTGTGCGCAAAGTTTTAGATAAATTAATAATGGGCAATAACCCACTGGGAAAACTCCTAGGGAAAATGGATCGTTCCATTTTGAAAACCAGCAATGTGGAAAAATTTAAAATTAAATTTGGTGTGGCAAATTTCGGTGGCGATACATCAGGAGTAACTACTTCTGGAACCATGAATAGTGGAGTCTGGTATGATACTATTTACCTCGATCAAGGAGTAGTTGATAGTGCAACAGAAATAGGCGTAGCACAAGTAATCATACACGAAGCCGTACACGCCTATTTAAAGTCGATCTTAAATAGATATGCAAACTCCTCTTTTAACGCTGCACAAATCAAGGCAATGAGTATTGATACCTTATTTAATAAATATATTGATTCAATGACTGCAATAAATACCCGCAATGGTCTAGTGCAATGGATACATGCTGATCCTCAAAAGCAGCATAATTTTATGGCTGATCATATGATTAGTGCTTTTGCAGAGTCACTGAAAGCTGTTGATAATGGACGGAATTCTGATGAATTTTATTGGTTGATGGGTTGGGTTGGGCTAAAACTGACACGAACGATTAATTTTTATTGGCCGAATTATTCAGATCCCACGGATTGGCCTCCAACAAACCCAGCCCCTTCAAATGATAGTACATGGAATTTAAAATATGCATTAACACAGGCCCGCTTGGATAGCATGAGAAAATTTAATAGTCGAGAATTTTATAGTCCCTCAAAAGCTAAAGGAAGGCCTAAGCAACTCGGGGGATGTTATTAATAAAAGATGTTTATATGAGAAAACAAATTTTAGGGCTAATAATTAGTTCAAGTCCACTACTTATTAAAGCACAGGTATTTTTAATTGATAAAACGAGTACAGATTATTCATTTAATGAAAAACCATTTGAGATAGATCATAAGGTTTGTTACACTGTAAATGCTAAATGTGTAAGCGATTCATTACTTATGGCAATTGAAGGGACAAAACCATTGGTTTTCTTCAAAGTTTTTGACTATAAAAAAAAGCAGACCATCAAAAAACCTTTACATTACTTGAGTTTGGAAGATTATGTAAAGAATGATGTGGTTACAAAACTTAAGCAGGACCTATATTTACATGTAACTACATTAGGAAATGTGTCGCACATACCTAATATTAATGTATTTGACAGTCTTGTTATTTATGATGGAAAAGATTATAAACTAATGACAGGCATTATAGAAATCAACTTTTATAATCTTATTGATTTTAAACAAACTCATATACAACAATGTAATCAAACCATTATAAATACAATGGCAAAGATTGCTCCTTTGAGCCGTAATGAAAGAAATGGAGAAATGGATGTAGATATTGATTCTATCGGGCAAATAGATGCCTATGGGAAATTATATTTAATAAAAAAGAGCGGAGATCTCTACACTTTCAGATGGGAACAAATAGAACGTAATGAAGATAATCCTTTTGACTATTATTATAGAGAATTTGTATATAAGAAAGATTATGGAATAGTATCATTTAGAAGTCCCTATTTTTTTAGAAGAACAGGCGAATATGACATGGAAAAAATTGTTGCGACAAATGAATATTATTATTTCAAATAAAGTACAACCAAGACGGAGTGACCTCTTCAACCGCAGTAACGCAACTGACATCTTCGATGCAGATGTTTTTGCAAGAAGAAAAGTATGCATAATTAAATAGTTGCCATTATGAAAACACTTTATTTAATTATTGTTGTGGCAATAGTGTTTATTGATTGCGGTTCTCAGAAAAGAATTGTAAATGAAAAAAAGGAAAAGGAATTTTTAAAATGGATTATAGAGCAGCAAAATGAGAAGGAAATATATGAGCGGCCAATTGAATTAACGATGGAGAAAGTATTAAAATTAAAAGAAGAAATAAGTTTTTCCCGACAAGATTCGATAGATATAAAAAAGCAAATAGAGGTGAATAACGAGGGTTTGCATAATGTTAATCTAGCTTCAGAAAGATTTTTTATTAAGGACACCACTAAAGAAAGCAGCTACTTAAAAATTACAAAACCTATATTTTTTAATAGCAGAAAAAAATATGGATATACATGCAACATTATTGTCCCGGTGAATGCAGATCTGAATCGGCAGAAATTTATGAGTTGAGCCGCGATGGCTATAAAAAACTTTTAGAAATAGGGATATTCCATATAGAGGAGAAAGAATGAATGAAATGTAAATAGAACTGCTTGGAAACAAGTTCCCCACCGTAGTAGGAAAAAGGAAAATTACACTTACTAAAGCCAACAACTTTAGATAGATGAGTATTTACAGTATTGCCTTGATCCATCCGCCATCTACTGCCAACGATTGCCCCGTAATATAGCCGGCCTGTTCACTTGACAAAAAGACAACAGCGGCTGCAAACTCTTCCGGTGTTCCAAAACGACCCATTGGTATTTCATCTTTTGCATTGGCAAATGAGGCATTTTTTTGTATTAGCTCATTTAATCGTTCCGTTGCAGTATAGCCCGGCATTACATTATTAACTGTGATGTTATCCGGTCCCAGTTCATTCGATAACGTCTTAATTAATCCTACAACCGA
>Ga0105249_10002514_pt1 | contig 15861 bp, 15 predicted proteins | sample KBSS44metaG_FD_81522 | JGI IMG/M metagenome (GOLD analysis project Ga0105249, IMG submission 81522) | Switchgrass rhizosphere microbial communities from Kellogg Biological Station, Michigan, USA - KBS S4-4 metaG | ecosystem: Host-associated > Plants > Roots > Rhizosphere > Soil | place...
TGTCCACGTTTCCTCAACCGGCACGTTTTTCCGAAATCGATGCACGCGAAAGGAGATCGCTGGTTTGCTTTACATGATTGTCGAGCATTTTAAAAATGGCGATCCGGCTCCGGTTTACCAGCGCTTCCGGGAACACGGTCGCCTGGCTCCGGAAGGATTGCAGTACGTGTCGAGCTGGGTCGATGAAAAGCTCGAACGATGCTTTCAATTGATGGAGGCTCCGGACGTCAGTTATCTCAACGAATGGATCGCTAATTGGAGCGATATCGTCGACTTCGAAGTCTATCCAGTTATCACCTCAAAAGAAGCTGCCGATCAAGCTCGCGAAGCGAGCGACAGCATAAAGCCTGGGGCGCCAGCCCCAGGATAACGATTATAAAAAACAAACGAGCTCGCGAAGTGGGCGACAGCGCATGGACTGAAACGCTGTCGCCCGCTTCGCGGGCTCTACCAATTTTGGGGTTCGTTATCCTGGGGCTGGCGCCCCAGGCTGTATGCTACCGCTCGCTTCGCAAACTCAAATCGAAAGGGGCATCGTTATTGCTGATGTGATTTGATCGCTCCCCGATTGGTATATGGATTGGCGCAATCCTTGAACGATTAACAGACAGGCGGTGTACGTAAAATCATGGCACAAACATCACAAGCAAAAGCACAAACAATGCGGGCCGTAGCTCTCGATCAGTTTGGCGGCCCCGAGACACTGAAAATTCAAAACTTGCCCGTTCCCCAGGTAGAAGCGAACGAGGTCCTGATTCGGGTCGAAGCTGCCGGAATAGGCGCTTGGGATCCGTATGAGCGTGAGGGGCGATTCGTCGAAATAACGGGAGTCAAACCCACATTCCCATATGTGCTCGGCACTGACGGAGCCGGCACGATCGCGGCAGTCGGTGAAGGCGTAACTCGCTTCAAAGAAGGCGACCGAGTTTACGCCGCAGAGCTGGCGAATCCTAAAGGCGGCTTCTACGCGCAGTACGCTGCGGTCAAGGCCGACAATGTTTCGCTGATTCCCGGACACTTAACCGTTGAACAAGCAGCGGTGTTGCCAACCGATGCGTTGACTGCGCTAACAGGTTTGGAAAAAGTACTTGGCTTGAAATCAGGCGAGTCGTTGATGGTGTTCGGCGCGAGCGGCGGCATTGGACACCTTGCGTTACAGCTCGCAAAGCGGCTCGGCGCGAATGTGTTCGCCATCGCTTCTGGTGACGACGGTGTGCAGTTTGCCAAAAAACTGGGAGCTGACAGTGTGGTCGACGGACGAAGCGATAATGTTCTAAACGCGGCCGAGGAGTTCGCACCGAATGGAATCGACGCCGCGCTTGTAACAGCAGGAGGCGATCGAACAGATAGAGCCTTGTCAGCGATTCGCAGAAGCGGGCGTATTGCGTATCCACATGGCGTGATGCCTGAACCGACGGCTCCTGAAGGCGTCGCAATCCAGGCGTACGATGGAGAATTTGACCCGGCGCTAATCGAGAGACTCAACGCCTTGATCGACTCTGGTCCATTCGAAGTGCACGTAGACAAAACGTTTCGACTGGAAGAAGCGAGCGAGGCGCACAATGCTCTTAATGAACATCATTTGGGCAAGCTCGCGTTGTTGATTGAGTGAGGATCGGACGATTCACAGCTTACGCGGAATGGAATCCGGGTAAGCTGTGAAATCCCGTACTTTAACTTTCTTCAGCAGCTTTCTTCAATTGCTCGATATCGAGCTTCTTCATCTTCATCATCGCTGCCATATATCGATCCGTCTTTGGACCGCCTTCGCCAATCAATTCAAGCCAGATAGCTGGAACGACCTGCCACGACAATCCAAACTTGTCCTTCACCCATCCGCATTCAACCTTCTCACCACCTTCTGAGAGCTTCTCCCAGTAGTAATCAATTTCTTCCTGCGTCTCACAGTGAACCATGAGCGAGATCGCTTCTGTAAACTTGAACTCTGGTCCACCGTTCAATGCGACGAACTTCTCACCATCCAGCTCGAATTCGATAGTCATCACTTTGCCTTTCGGCCCTGGTCCAACCTCACCGTAACGTACCGTCTTTAGAACCTTCGAATTCTTAAAGACGGAGACATAAAAGTTCACCGCTTCTTCAGCATTGTCATTGAACCAAAGGAACGTTGTGATCTTTTGTGTGGTTGGCTGCGTCCGTGCGTTACTCTGTCTTGCACTGGTTGCTGACATAGTAATCTCCCTTCATTGCGTTTTAGTTCACTTATTATTGCCGGGACGAGCAAGGGGGAAATATGACTAATCCTGGCGAGATTCTTTTCGGAAAGTTTGTCGCGAAGCGCGAGTTTCCGTTCACTTACTCTCAAGCAAGTTAGTCGTCTGTTCAGTAACGCTCGACGGCGAGGTGATTTCAGCAGTTGTGACACGCTGCGCAGTAAACAGGGACGCCGGAACGTTCTGTCCGGCGTTCAGGGCAGAATCGTGCGCCACCTGAGTTTGCGAAAGGGCCTCATCGCCCGCGACAAGATAACGAACTGCTCGCATCAGTTGCTCAGATTCTCGAGTGCCGCCGGAAATCGTATTTGATCTTGTTAAACCCGATGTAGAGAAAACTCGGGGCATGTCCGGAGATCCGGTGTCGAATGCGGTTCGCATGAACGTCGAGCTCGTCGTAAAGCAACTTCGTACGTCAACACCGATACTTTCGGAGTTGGTGGCGCATGGCAAATTGAGAATTGTAGGCGCGGTCTACTCAATCGAGACCGGAGCCGTGACGTGGCTGCCGGACGTCAGCTGATCTCTTTGTCTTTCGGAATCGTTACGTAATTCCTGGTCACGCGATACAGGACCACCACGGCGTAACAGCATAACGCGATCATTACCCAGAAAAACAAAAAGCCGGCGATTCCGTACCCGTAAAGAATCATGTATATCGCCACGCCGATACTGGCCGCTAGCACAGGGAAGTGGGTGAGCCAGAGGCCCAGAAGAACGATCAGACTCGGCCGCTTTTCGAGGGCCTTATGGATTACAAAACTTTCGACCCGGATGGTTTGGAGTGGATCAATCGTGGAGGTCGCGCCAACTGGTGCGCCACATTCCTCGCAGAACGTAGCAAATCTTCTATTCGGCGTCAGGCACGAAGCACAGGTGATGGTGTCATCACTATTGGTGATTAGCTTTCTCCTTGCTACTGTGTCCTTAACACTTTACTAAGGTGGCCATGATTGACGCAACGCCATATCAAAGTAATTCCGGTCTTCGCCTTGATATTGCTCGCGGTGTTTTTCCCTCAGCAACTGCGCACGCTCGAGCAGCGTGAAAAGATTCTGGCGCCGAAAGTCTTCAAGAGCTCGCGCGGTGAGACTTTGCCCTACCGGCTCTTCATTCCGCTGCACTACGATCAGAAGAAAAAATATCCGCTCGTGCTCTATCTTCACGGAGGCGGCGGACGTGGTAACGACAATCTAAAACAGATCGACGGTGGCAACGGATATCTGATCGATTTCTTCACGAGTGATGAAACACAGGCGCGCTACCCAGGCTTTGTCGTGGCGCCGCAGTCACCAATGGAAGGTTGGATCGAAACGGACTCGATCACACCGACCCGCTATTTGCACTTAGTTTACGAGCTCATCGGCGAGTTGCGGCGAACATACAACATCGACGAAGCGCGCATTTACGTTGCGGGCCAATCGATGGGCGGCTTTGGAACCTTTGCGATCATTTCCGAATATCCACGAACGTTCGCGGCCGGTGTAGCGCTTTGCAGCGGTGGCGATCAATCGAAAGTAGCGCGTCTAACGAACGTACCGATCTGGGTTTTCCATGGAGCGAAGGACGAATCGGTCCCCGTTGAGCGTTCGCGCACGATCGTCGCCGCAATCAGAAACGCGGGCGGCGGCAAGGTGCGATATACCGAATATTCAGACGTGGGTCACATAATATGGCCCAGCGTCGTAAAAGAGACCGAGTTGCTGCCGTGGTTGTTTACACAGCGGAAATGAAGCTCGCGAAGCGAGCGACAGCAAAAGCTCGCGAAGCGAGCGACAGCATAAAGCCTGGGGCGCGAGCCCCAGGATCACGAAGCAAAATTAGTGGTCGAGCCCGCGAACGCGGGCGACAGCGTGTAATGCATTCGGGCTGTCGCCCGCTTCGCGGGCTCGCGCGGTTTTTTACCTTCGATCCTGGGGCTTGCGCCCCAGGCTTTATGCTGTCGTCCGCTTCGCGGACTCAATCTATTACGTCAATCAACATCCCTTCATCGACTACGCTCCGAACTGCTTTAAATGATGATCGGAATGTTTGTACGTGACCACACCCCATTCGCGCCAGCTTAGTGGTCCAAACAGCGGATGATCCGGTCCCATACCCTCACGAAGGCCCGTTCCGATTCGCTCCAGCAGCTCCAGCAACGCTGCGCGCTCTTCTTCAAATGATGCCGCATCTACGGGCTTCAACGCGGGTGCTGTCGGCGCTCCCTTCGGAAAGGGAAGCACGTAGAGAATCACGTGCTTGAGCGGAAACATGTGAAATGCACGCTTGTTCGCAGAAGGCACTGACAACTCGCCAACGCACATGAGCGCCGAACGGCGAAGATGTTGCAGCATGCCCGTTACGTCCATGCTTCCCCATCGCCGGTTGGATGATACCGACAGCGACCGAAGCCTATCGCTGATCGCCTTCCTGTCAGTGTCGTTGAGTATTGAGCCCATCGTTTACCTCCTTTACTCGTGTCGCAGCGCGTCGTTGGGGTCGACCTTCGTCGCCTTATACGCCGGGAGACAGCACGCCAGCATGGCAATCGCGATTAGCATCAGCGCGACGACGATGTAGACCGATGTGTCGATGCTACTATTCGCAAACATGAGCGACGCGAACAGCCGGCCTGACGCAATCGCCATGAACAGGCCCGCAATCACGCCGGCAAGAACAATGAACAGCGCTTCCTTCAATATCATTCGCAGTATGTCTGCCCGCTGCGCGCCGAGTGCGAGCCGGATACCGATTTCGCGCGTTCGCCGGCTGGCGGAGTAGTTCACGACGGAAAAGACTCCGACGGTGGCGAGCGCTAACGCCAACAGTCCAAACACTCCGGTGAGCGTCGAGACAAGACGCAGCATGAGTAGCGCCTCACTCAAATGGTCCGACAGCGTGCTTGCATCATGCAGCATCACGCTCTGGTCTAACGCTTCGATTTCATTGCGCACGGCAGGCAGCATCGCCATCGGGTTGCCCTTGCTGCGCACGTGAAGAGTCATTCCCGGTGATGGGTTTTGCAGATGTGGAAGGTAGAAGAAGGGCAACGCCCCTTTCTGAAAGATGTAAGCAGTGGCGTCTTTGACTACACCGACAACCTCCAACTGCCTGTCTTGCCTGATCGCGAGGTGTTTTCCGAGTGCATTCTGGCCGGGCCAGTAACGGCGAGCGAAGGCTTCGTTGACGATCACGGTGCGTGGCGCTCCTTCGCTATCACGGTCTGTAAATTCACGTCCCGAAAGCAAAGTCGTGCCTATCGTTTTAAAATAATCCGCAGCCACGACGCCATTAAAAACGTCCATATTTTCCCCCTGGCGCGATGTGTAATTCTCGACGCTGATCGTAGTCGAACGCCGTCCGCCGCCTGATGGAATGAAGTCAGCGAAGCTGGCGGCTTCCACACCAGGCACAGCTCTAACTCGCGCGAGTACCTGGTTGTAAAAGACGAGCTGAGGTGCGTCCTCGCGACTATCGAGTAGTCCGCCCTCAGGTAACACTGTAAGCACGTTGTCGACATCGTAGCCGAGATCTATTTGCTGCGCCTTCTGCAAACTCCTGATGAATAAACCGGCGACGATGAGTAGTAACAATGACGCCGAGATCTGCGACATGACGAACAGGTTTCTGATCCCAAACCTGCGCCGTCCGGTTCGCAGTCCACCTGATTCATCTTTCATCGCGAGCAACAGATCGCCTCGGCTCGCCTGCAGCGCCGGCACTAAACCGAATATCAGACCGGTGAACAACCCGATCGCGAGAGTTAAAAGAATCACGCGCTGATTGATGCCGATGTCGATTGGAAGGGAAGTGGCTGACGCCGGCAGAAACCAGGCTACGAGCAGCTTGATGCAAACTGGCGCGAGGAGAATTCCGAGCACGCTGCCGATCAGCGACAGTTGCAGACTCTCCGTGAGTAGTTGTCTGATGAGCCTGCTGCGGCTGGCTCCGAGCGCGGCGCGAACCGCCATCTCTCTTTGTCGTGCAGTCGCGCGCGCTAACAGCATGTTCGAAACGTTGCTGCACGCAATCAACAACACGAGCGCGACTAACACCGTGAACAGTCCGGCCAAGCCCATCAGGATGCTTCGTGCTTCCGGCGGAACACGCGCATAGTGTTCGGCGACGACGCTGATTCTGCGTGGCTGCTGGTTGCGTTCTTTCCACGCGTCGGGATAGGCCTCGACGAGTTGTCGCGCCAACACACTGAGACTCGCCTCTGCCAGAGTTTCAGAGACGCCTTGTTTCAGTCGTCCCATAACAGAGAACTGACGGACATTGCGACTCGTGGTGAAGCCCGGTTCGAAGCCGAGTTGAGTAGACATCTGCATCGGGACGAACATGTCCAGCGAGCGACCGAGATCAGTGCCAGTGAAACTCTCGGGCGCGATACCGATGACCGTGAAGCTGTTGTTATTCAACTGGACTGTTTTTCCCACGAGGGCCGGATCGCCACCGAACTTTCTTTGCCAAAAGCTGTGGGTGATGACAACGGTTCCGGATGTTTCGGCTCGGAAGGTGCGGCCGTGCGCGGCTTTAACACCGAGTAAGTCGAAATAGTTTTTGCTTACCAGCAGTCCAAAGGTCCGATCAGACTGATTCTCCGATCGCAGAGTTGTGGAGAACTCCGTGAACACCGCCAGGCCTTCGAACACGTCGGTCCGATCGCGGAAGTCAACTGAATCAGCAAACGAGGAGCCGCCGTATTGAGATCCGGAGTAATCGCTCGTGTAAAGCGAAACGAGGCGCACTGGATTACCGACATTCATCGGCCTGAAGAGCACGGCGTCGACGAGACTGAAGACGGCGCTGTTAGCTCCGATGCCGAGCGCCAGCGACAGCGAGATCCCGATAGTCAACAGCGGTTTTCGCAAGAGCATACGAAGACCGAATTTCAGATCGTGAGTGAGCATTTTTACCTCGTGTAGTCCAGGTAAATCTCTGCGAAACCTCTGCGTTCTCTGCGCCTCCGCGGTGAACGTATCTGCAAAAACAATTAAACCGCAGAGGCGCGGAGATTTCGCAGAGAATACACTATGAAACGAGAGACTATGGACAAAACGAAGCCGTCGTATGCTAGATTGTCGCTGGCTCTCCCGTGCCCAGATCTCGGACTCTCAGGAGAATTGCATGCTGTTATCCCCCAATCATCGCGGCCGCTCCGTGGTGTATTTGGCTTCGATCTGCGTAGTCACAATTGTATTCGCGTTAGCCCCACCTACCGCGACAGCTCTACCCGCCGGTAACACGATCACCGTCAACAGCACACTCGACGTAGCCGATGGCGCTGATGGCTTGTGCACTCTGCGCGAGGCGATCGTCGCAGCCAATACAGACACCGCTTCAGGCGTGACGGCCGGCGAGTGCGGAGCAGGCAGTAGCAGTGACTCAGACACGATCAGCCTGACTGGCGTGACGGGCACGATTACGCTTGGTAGCGCGCTACCAGAGATCTCCTCAGAAATTTCAATCAACGGGCCTGGAGCGAGTCAGTTAACTGTTTCCGGCAACAACAGCGTCCGTGTTTTCGCCTTAAGGCTATTAAATCCGGGTGTAGTTAACTTTTCAGGACTAACTATCGCAAATGGTCGCATAAGTAACGACGTCGGTGGTGGAATCTACACTCAAAACAGTGGGAACGTGAATGTCACTGACTGCACGATTAACAACAACTTCGCGATACTCGGCGGCGGCATTGGAAACGGCGGCACCGGCGTATTCACGATTACGAACAGCACGCTTAGCAATAACTCCGCGAGTACAGGAGGTGGGGCTTACAACGGTTTAGCGACCCTCAACATTATTAACAGCACGATCAACAACAACGCTGCGTGAACCGCCCCCGGCAGTGGAAACGGCGGCGGAATAATCACCAGCTCTGAAAGACTCAACATCATCAACAGCACGTTCCACGGTAACACCGCAACCGGCCGTGGCGGCGCAATCTACAATAACAGTCCCGACGCAGATATCAGCATTTCGCAAAGCACGATTGCCCAAAATTCCTCGGCACAGGGTGGTGGCGGTATCGGCAATAACAACGGCGCACCGATCACACTCATAAACACCATTGTGGCGTTTAACGGATCCCTGAACGGGCCGAATCTGCTGGGTCCGTTTGTTTCGCTGGGTCACAATCTCATCGCGAATTCCGCGGAGAGCTCAGGTTTTACCATTGGCATGAACAATGCGAACGGCGATTTGGTCGGCAACTCAGTTGATCAGGTGTTTCCGATTCTCGGACCACTGCAAAACAATGGTGGACCAACTAAGACAATCGCGCTTTTGCCAGGCTCACCGGCGATTGATGCTGGAGACAATTGTGTAGTGTCCGTTGGCGGATGTCTGACGACTCCGCTGACAACGGATCAGCGTGGAATTTCCCGGCAGGTAAATTCGACTGTCGACATCGGCGCCTTCGAGTCACGGGCGTTTACTATTTCGATCAACAGCGGGACTCCGCAGAGTAAAGCGGTTAACACACTCTTCGCTCCGTTGGTCGTTACGGTGAACAGCCCTTCGGGAGATCCAGTGATCGGCGGCGTTGTAGGCTTCAGAGCACCTGCAACCGGGCCAAGTGCTATTTTCCCAAATGCGACAAACAGCATGGATTTATCTATTCCTCCAAACGGTCCAGTCAGCATGAGTCCCACCGCGAACGGAATCGCTGGTGGTCCTTACGAGGTTACGGTAACTATCAACCGAACCGCTATCTCGGCATCGTTTAGTCTGACCAATACACAGGCTGCTACGACTACAACAGTAACGTCGTCATCGAATCCGTCTGATCTAACTCAGTCTATAACTTTCACGGCGACTGTCACGTCGACCGGTACGCCAACCGGATTTGTGCAGTTCAAGATTAACGGTACGAATTTTGGAAGCCTGGTTCCTTTGAGTGGAGGAGTTGCGACTATTTCGACTGCGGCGCTGACAGCCGGCGCGTATTCAATCAGCGCCGATTACAGTGGCGATTCGAACTTTCTCCCGAGCGGCGGCACACTTTCGAGCCCGCAGATTGTCAGACTACCACCGTCGCTATCAATCAACGACATATCCTTCGTGGAAGGCGACGCAGGAACAAAGTTTGTTTTCTTTACTGTCACGTTGACTGCGAGCAGCAACCTTCCGATCAGCGTCGATTTCACGACCGGAAACGGCACTGCCACGTCGCCTTCTGACTACCAATCGGCGACGGGCACGTTGTCGTTCGGTCCGCTGCAGACGACGCGAGTAATCGTTGTGACGATAAACGGCGACACGGTTTTTGAACCAGATGAGAACTTCACGATGACTCTGTCGAATCCCGTCAACGCCACTATTGGCCGGGCGCTGGGCATCGCCACGATTCAGAATGACGAGGCTCCGGTGTTGTTGACGGAACAGAATACGAATCACGTGATCGCGCTCGACTCTGTGACACAGGTGCGCGATCCGTTCCCGCTTGCGACTGTGCGCAACTTCAGCGCCGATCAGCACACACGCGTGTCTCTGTTCGTCTGGCGACTTGGACTCTTGCCGGGCGACACTGTGGCCAACGTTACCGTAAAGGCGGACGATGGTCAGGGAACGATTTATACGTTGATAGTCGAAGCCAAAGCGCAAGTGACGGGTCCCGACGATGTTACTCAGTTGATCGTGCGGTTGCCGGACAATGTAATCGGTGCTCCCAGAAACCTCGGGGTAACAGTCCTGGTCCGCGGTCCGATCAGCAACAAGGCATTCATAAGCATTGCCGCGCCTTAGACGTTCGCGCAAATGAAAGCAGCAACCAAATTGTCGCTCGACGATCAGGTCAAGGCGGCGCTGGCGTGGTTGAAAAAGCACAGCACACGGGCTAACCGCGAGGGCATGGCCCGCTACGCCATGCCATCGGATAACGCATATGGCGTTGCGATGAAAGACATAAAGGCGTTCGGGAAGCAACTCGGGCCGCGTCATGATCTGGCAATTGCGCTCTGGGATACAGGCGTGTACGAAGCACGCATGCTCGTGTCGTTTGTAGCTGATCCAACGCTGCTCACGTCTACGCAGATGGATCGCTGGTGCAAGGATTTCGACAATTGGGCCATCTGCGATGCGATGTGTTTCAACTTGTTCGACCGTTCTCCTCACCGTTGGGTGAAAGTGAAACAGTGGAGTACGAGCCGTAAAGAATTCGAGAAGCGTACGGCTTTTGCCTTGTTGTGGAGTCTCTCTGTTCACGATAAGAAAGCGACTGATGATCAGTTCATCAACGGGCTCGCGCTGATCGAGCGTGCGGCTGACGACGGGCGTAACTTCGTCAAAAAGGCTGTGAACATGGCGCTTCGCGCGGTTGGCAAACGCAATCAGACGTTGAACTCCGCCGCAGTGTTGCTGGCGCGTCGCCTTTCGGACTCGGACGATCAGACAGCGCGATGGGTCGGAAGAGATGCGTTAAGAGAGCTCACCAGTCCTTCGGTCAAGAAACGGCTCAAGCTTTGACCGCAAGATTCAGGTAGAGTCTGACCCACCGGTTACTTTAAACTCTCCGCATGGAAATCGATGACCCGTCGCTACGTGTGCTGTCGCTCGCGCAGCAGCACGCTTTTTCTTTTCTTAACAACCTGAACGGTGCTCCGGTTGGAGCAACCGTCGACGTTCAGACGCTCAGACAACAACTCCAAAAGCCGCTCGCTGACTCGGGACTGCCGGCTGAGCAAGTCATAACAGAGCTCGTCCGCGACGTCAGCGGAGGATTGCTCGGCTCCGCGGGCGGACGTTTTTTCGGGTGGGTCATCGGCGGCGCTGTGCCTGCGGCGCTGGCGGCTGACTGGCTCACAGCGACTTGGGATCAGAACGGCGCGCTGTATGCGACCTCGCCGGCGGCTGCTGTTGTCGAAGAGGTTGCAGGAGCCTGGTTGAAAGACATACTTCGGCTTCCTGCGCATGCGAGCTTCGCACTGGTCAGTGGTTGCCAGATGGCCCACGCGACCTGTCTCGCGGCGGCGCGTCACGGGTTGCTTGCTGAGCGCGATTGGGACGTTGAACAGCGCGGACTCTACGGCGCGCCACCGATTCGAATTCTAACGAGCTCGCAACGACACGGTTCGTTCGAAAGAGCAGTCAGACTGCTTGGTCTCGGACGTGACAACATCGTCTGTTTGACTTCGGATGCTAACGATCGACTCGAGCCGGAGGCGTTACAGAAAGCACTAGACGCCGATACATCAGCTCCGACGATCGTGTTGCTGCAAGCGGGCGATATAAACATCGGCGCGTTCGATGATTTTGAAAATTTGATTCCGATTGCGAAACGTTATCGCGCGTGGGTTCATGTTGATGGCGCGTTTGGTTTGTGGGTCGCTTCCAGTCCGCGTTATCGCCATTTAGTAAAAGGAGTGGAGGCGGCAGACTCGTGGGCCACCGATGGACATAAGTGGCTCAACGTGCCGTTTGACTCCGGTTATGCGTTCATTGCAAACGTGGACGCACATCGAGCGTCGATGTCTCATCGTGCGCCGTATCTCACGCATCAGGAAGACGCGCGCGACGAGATGGATTGGAATCCCGAATGGTCACGACGCGCCCGAGGGTTTTCTACGTATGCGGCGTTGCGGCAACTCGGTCGAGATGGTGTGGCGGAGCTGATCGAGCGATGTTGTCATCACGCACACGAGCTCGTGATGGGGATTGGTAAACTCGACGGCGCTGAGGTGTTGTGGAAGCCGATCATCAACCAGGGCCTCGTCCGTTTTCTCGATCCGTCTTCTGAACAGGACCACGACCGTCGCACCGACGAAGTGATTGCTGCAATCGTGGCTGCGGGAGAAGCATTCTTCGGTGGTACGAAGTGGCGTGGCAAGCGTGCGATGCGCGTGAGTGTTTGCAACTGGCGCACTTCGCCCGAAGACGTCCAACGCTCCATTAACTCCGTCGCCCGCGTGCTGGGTCTTTAACCTCGTAAACAACTGTAGGGGTGGCCCTCTGTGGCCACCCTCTGTTATCAATTCACGAACGGGTGGCCACAGAGGGCCACCCCTACAGTTGTTTACGAGATCGCCAATTGCCTATGAAAGACTACGAGTTCGTCACTATCTGGTTGAAGCCCGCGAAGCGGGTGACAGCATAAAGCCTGGGGCGCCAGCCCCAGGATAGCGATTTTAATAAGCGAATGAGCCCACGAAGTGGGCGACAGCCCAGGAGTATTAGTGCGCTGTCGCCCGCTTCGCAGGCTCTAATGGCTTTTTTGATTCCTACCCTGGGGCTGGCGCCCCAGGCTTTATGCTGTCGCTCGCTTCGCGAGCTTGTTTCAGAAGGATTCCTAGCCCGGTGCTCAAAGAGAGATCTCTTTACTTAATCCCCTTTTACTTTCGTCCCATTGATCACTTCGATCACTTCAACCAAAATTCTACTCAGCGGCTTGCCGAGACTGCGTCCGACGCTCGTGTTTACTTGCACGGCTGCGCCGATTTTCTGATCGGGGAAGTACGCCATATCCGTCATGTAGCCGGGGAAGAAACCGCTGTGGCCGTAAGACGTTCCCACTTGCGTGTTGCGGATGATGGAGCCGAGGCCATACCTCGTTTCGCGTCCGAGCATCGGAGCCGCGACACCATCGACGACTTGCGGCAGCAGATCCGGTGAGAACGCTTTTCCTTCGTAGATCATCTTCACCCAACGCGCTAGATCCTGCGTCGTCGAAGCGTAGCCGCCGCCAGTCCACTCAAACTGCGGATTGATCACAAACTTCCCGTTGACGATCATTCCATCCGTGCCGCCAAACGGATTGTTCGGACCGGCGTAACCTTGAACGACGCCTTTCAGTCTCGGCCCATCCTGCGGAATCGTGTCAGACAACTTTAAAGGCTTGAGGAGTCGCCTGGTTGCTTCGTCGTAGAATTTTCTGCCGGTGACTTTCTCGATGATCATGCCCAGCACGATGTAGTTCGTATCGGAGTAGTCCCAACCCTTGCCGGCCTCGAAAGGCGGTTTTTCATCGAGCAGGTAAGCCACGAGCTCCGCGGGCTTCCAAACCTTTTCCGGGTTCGCGGTCAGGTCTTTCGTGAACTGCTCTTTGAACTCATAACGCACAAGACCGCTCGTGTGGTTCATCAACTGCCGCACCGTGATGTCTTTCGCGTTCGGCAAACGCGAGAACCATTGTTCACCTCCAAGGTACTTTTCAATCTTATCGTCGAGCCCGATCCGGCCTTCTTTGATCAACTGCAACGCGGTCGCGGCGGCAAATGTCTTACCAACGCTTCCGGCGAGCATCCGATCATTCGGCTTCATCGGTGTCTTGGCGTCGCGATCTGAATAGCCCACAGCGAGGGCGAACGATTCGCCATTCGCAAGCACGACACCGAGTGTCGCACCGGGAAAGCTGCCCGCCTTGTGCCACTCATCAAGTTTGGCTTGAAGCGCAGCTTTCAATGCTGTGGTGTCTGTCGTCTGCCCCTGAACCACGACAGTGAAAAACAGGCAGACTGTGATGAAGAGAAGTAGCTTTTGCATTCTTAGGTTCCTTATCTCTCTGAGATTACGTAGAGAAGATTTTCTGATCAAGGCATTATCCATTTTAGACATCATTATGGAAATCAGCGAAGTTCGAGCATAATTAGCTCTCCCCCTGTCACTGACCACTCGACTCACAATCAGGAGCTACGCCATGAATACCGGCAAGGTATATCTCAAGCAAAACGTTTTAATGCAGCCGCTTTTTAATCAATGGTATGCCTGGTCAAACCTGATCTCACCGGTGACCGCGCCGATGTACATCGCGAACCTGCATCTGAAGGTGATGCAGTCGTTCGTCTCGACGCCGCAGGTGCATATGTCGGCGGTGAAGAATCCGGCTATGCTCGGTGGGCCGTTCATGAATTACGACGCCAGTCGCGTCCCCGACATCAAGGACCTGCTAGACAGGACGATTAAGACGCAGGGACACCTGATCAAGTTCGCCGAGGCCGTACAGAGTCTCGACAAGATGTTGAGCGCCGAAGCCGACGGCGCCTCGCTCGAGCCGTTCTATCCGCGCGTGCCGGATATTTTGCGCGGCTACGTCGAGCTGGTCTACGACTTGAACAATCACCCTTCGATGAGGTTTATCGAGAACCTTTTGTACAAGAGTCCTTATTACTGTGAGTCGTCGCAGAGTGTGGCGCTGTCACTGGTTACGGACGATAGTCGCCCGTTTGTGTTCAGCACGCCGTGGTTGGCAGGTGAAGGATGGTTACAGCTCAACATGCCATTCAAGGATGAGCGGCTCGATTACCTGTTCAAGATGAGGGCCACGCCGCAGCCGTACGAGGAGGTTAGAGAACTCTTCCAGATCGGGCCCGAAGACGAGGAGACGTTCGCGACGTTCTTTACTGATGAAGCGCCGAAGACCGCCGAGCGATACACCGGCGATTCAGTAAGGATTCGCTACTTCGGTCATGCGTGCATTTTATTTGAGACCAAAGATGTTTCGATTCTGATCGATCCCGTGATCAGTTATCGCTACGACAACGGGATCGATCGTTACACGTTTTCTGAGCTACCGGAGACGATCGATTACGTGTTGATTACGCACAATCACCAGGATCACGCGATGTTTGAGACCCTTATCCAGTTACGACACAAGATCAAGAACCTGGTCGTGCCGCGTAGCAATAGCGGGAGTCTGATGGATCCGTCGTTGAGAGTTCTGCTGCAAAATATCGGGTTTAAGAACGTCAGAGAGATCGACGAGATGGAGACTATCGAAGTCGCAGATGGATCGATACTCGGGCTGCCGTTCCTCGGCGAACACGCGGATCTGAATATCCGCACGAAGATGGCACACCTGGTTCAATTGAAGGGTAAATCGGTTTTGTGCGCGGCAGACTCGAACAATATCGAGCCGCGGCTTTACGAGCACATACATGATGCGGTTGGTGATGTCGATACCGTGTTCATCGGTATGGAGTGTGATGGCGCTCCGATGTCCTGGTTGTATGGGCCGTTGCTCACGAAGCCGCTGGTGCGCAAGATGGACCAGTCGCGGCGGTTTGACGGTTCGAACTGTGAGAAGGCGATTGACCTGGTCACGAAGCTCCACGCGCGCGCGGTTTATGTATACGCGATGGGCCAGGAGCCGTGGCTGACGTTTTTGACGTCGATCAAATACACGCCGGAGTCGCGTCCGATTGTTGAGTCGGACAAGCTGGTCGAATATTGCCGGAGCCAGAATCTGCCATCTGAAAGACTCTTCGGATGTAAAGAGCTTTCGTTCGCCTCGCAGGCCGCGATGGCGTAGCAAGCTCAAAGGTGTTTCCCGCAAAGACGCAAAGGCGCAAAGTAAAACCTTAGAAACGCGGCAGCGCTTTGCGCCTTTGCGTCTTTGCGGGAAAGTTAACTCCGATTAACTGCATGACGAGTAAGTGTTTGGTTCTTATCGTTGGAATCGCGCTTCTGATCGCGTCGTTGTCGTGTCACACCGTGGTCCAGCTACAAAGCGGTCATGTTGTTTCTAACTCATCCGCGACGACTACGAAACTTCACTTCCCACAACCCTGGCTGGACGAAATGGAGCTCCCCTATTTCATCGAGCAGATCGAAGTCAGGAAGATTCCGAATTCGCAGGGCGATGAATACTTCTTTGGCGCACTTCGTATGGGCGATCACCTCTACGCACATGAAGTCGACAAGAACCTGCCAA
>Ga0105249_10002518_pt1 | contig 15854 bp, 21 predicted proteins | sample KBSS44metaG_FD_81522 | JGI IMG/M metagenome (GOLD analysis project Ga0105249, IMG submission 81522) | Switchgrass rhizosphere microbial communities from Kellogg Biological Station, Michigan, USA - KBS S4-4 metaG | ecosystem: Host-associated > Plants > Roots > Rhizosphere > Soil | place...
CTCCACCTCCCTCCATCGCTCCCCTCCCCGACCTCTCAGAACAGCGCCGCTGCGCCTCGCGTAGCAGCGGGAAGAACCAGGCCGGTTTCTTCGCTGGCCCGTACTTCGCGTACCAGGCCTCGGGCTCGTCGTCCGCACTGAGCTCCTCGACCACGCCTTTCCGAATCGCCGCGATCGAGCGCGTCAGCGAGCCGGGGCAGGCGGTGGCGAAGTAGCGTTTGTGCGGAGCCATCAGGTCTGGGTCGTTCGGCTTGATCCCTGCCCAGGTACAGATGCGCGCGTGCAGCCAGACTGACGCTTGCTTCTCGATCGGCGTCATCAGCTCGGAGCCGTTGTGTTCGTGCTCGACCCCGGGCCATTCGTTCGTGTTCGGGTTGGAATGCGGGCAGTGAGCCGAGCGCACCATCTGCCCCGCCTTCAGCGAGATCAGCGAGCCGTGGCGCCCCTCGAGGATGAAGCCGCCGCGGGTGATCAGGAAGTTGTGCCCGGAGTCGACCCAGCCCTGCCCCATGTGCTGCTTCTGGATCGCGCGAGCGTAGGCGCAAGCCTCCGCGTACGTCTCGCCGGCGGAGAGGTTCGGGACGTGCCCGGCGGTGTGGTGGAAGACCGAGCCGCCCGGGCGTCCTACGCGCTGGATCGCGCCGTTCGGCTTGGCGGCTCCCCACTCGTCGCAGGGGATGACGCGGAAGGGCAAAGGCGAGCGTTGCATGGAGTAAACGGTACTACGACGGGCTGACGCTAGGCGCCCATGCCGTAGACCGTGATGCGCGTGCCGGCGATGAAGTTGCCCGCAGCCGGCAGGAAGGTCAGGCGAGTGATGGCGGTGGCGGTGGTGCGCCAACCTCCGATGTTGAACTGCGCCGACTGCGCGCCGCTGGCGTTGCTGGTCTTGGACATGTTCAGAGAAGCAAGCACCTTGTTGGAGGTCGTGCCTGCGTAGTTCGGGATGAGCGCCGTGAAGCCGTTGAAGTAACCGGCGGTGGCGCCCGTGCCCGGCGCCGTACCTACGCTGATCCCGGTCGCTCCCAACGTCTCACCTGCTGCGGCAACAGCCGCTGTGCCGGTAACCACCTCGGAGTCGTAGTTGGCGGTCGCGTCGTTGTTGAAGCGCACGACCACAAGCTGCGTAGCGGCGTTGTCGCAGCGAACCTGCCCCACGATCATCAGATGCGCGTAGCCGCCGACGATCCCGGTGAAGTCGATGTTTGCGGCCGAACCTCCGAGCAGGTTGTCGGCCAGCGCGCCGGCGCCCTTCTTGAACTCCGCGGCGGTGACGATATCGCCTGCGATCCAGCCACTAGCCCATGTTCCCGACACTCGTTACGCCTCCTCAGTAGGCCAGCACGGCCGTCTCCGCATCGCCCAGCATCGCCGTATCCAGTGTGAACAGTTGACCATATGCGTCGGCCGGTGACAGCTGGTAGGTCGCCGACCATTCCCCGCGCACAATCGAGTAGGCGATCGACTCGATAAAGCAGTCGCGGATGATCTGTTCGGGCGTGATCGGGTCGGGGCTGTCCGGGTCGGCCTCGACCGTCACGCGGTCGGAGAGCTCACGCGCCAGAATCGCCGGCCAGGTGATCGCCAGCGCCTGCGGCTTGACGCTCAGCTTGGTGAACTCGAGCCGCGGGTCTTTGCGTAGCGAGAGCTCGAAGCCGGCGCGGTCTAGCGCAGCATCGTCAGCGGGGGCGTAGAGCGGCTCGCCGCCGGGGCCGAAGCCGGTCAGATCACCGGCTAGCGGTAGGTCGAGCGAGAGGGTGTGCCGCCAGAACTGCTCGATGCTGAAGCCGTCCGTGGCTCGCTGCGCGTTCGAGCTACCGGTCGAGGTAACGACGATCTCGTTCTTGATCTGGTCGACGTCGAACTCGGGCGCTAGCCCGTCGTTCAGATACGGGACGCGGGTCGAGGAGGTCGAGCCGTCCGTGAAGGTGATAAGCGGCGTGGTGTTGTAGCGCGAGTGGCGATCCTCGAAGATGAAGCGCCCTTGCCCGTCGATGTAAGCATTGCCCCGCTCGGCCGCGACTATCTCCTGAATGTGCTCGAGCGCGGACACCGCCGCGAGTGTGACCGGCTGCACGACCGAGTTGCCCGTGTCGACCACCGAAGCCGGAACGCTGAAGGAAAGGATCGTGCTGGTGTCCAGCGTCGACGTGCCAAGCGTCCAGTAGGCGCCCGGCAACGGTGTCGCGTCGGGCCAGCCTGCCGCGCTGAGCACGCGGGAGATGCGCGAGCCGGTGAGCTCGACCGGGAAGGTTCCCTCGATCTCCGCCTGTGCCAGCAGAGCGAAGCCGTCCACGGCCGTTAGCTCCACGCTCATCCACTTGGGCGCGTCCCAGGAGATCGGCCAGCGCTCGATGTAGCCCGTGAACAGGTAGTAGGTGACGCCAGACCAGATCGCCGAGACGCGGATCTTCCGCATCGGCAGCACGTAGGGATAGTGCGGCGAGAAGGTGTAGGTCGGGTCGTAGGCTCGGTCGCTGTTATTGATCTTCAGCGTCAGGGTTGCCGCCTGCACCTGGTCGAGCTCGCGCTGACGGCCGCGGCCGATGCTCGCGCTTACGACGTCGGCGCTGATGTCTTCGTAGGCAGGAACGGCAACATTTGGGTCGGTCGTGAAGGCAACCTCCACCACCAGCTGCGGCAGGTCAGGCAGGGTTCAGCCCTGCGCCACCGCGGGCCAGATCACGGAGCGCGTACTTCTGCGTCGTCCGCCAGAGCGTCTCGCCGTCGACCTGCACCACAATCGTCGCGTTCAGGTCGCGGCCGGCGCCTCCAAGCGGGATCACGGCCTCGGGGCCACGCTCGCCGAGCATCGCCACAGTCGGCCCGGTGACAATCCCGCCGGAAGCTAGATGCGGAATGTCCGGCGGGTTGACGCCGATGTGCGCGTCCTTGTGAAACGGGATCGGAATCGTAATGTTGAACTCGAGCGCCCGGTTGATGCGGTCGATCACCGCGTTCACTGCGCCGCGGATCATCGCCACCAGCCGGCCGGGCAGCGAGGAAAGCCCCGAGACGATCCCGCTGACCAGGTGCGCGCCGACGCGAGCGCCCCAGGAGGCGACGTTGCCGAGGTTGCGGGAAATGGCACCGCCGATGTTCTGAAGCTGGTTCCAGACCGCTCCGCCGATTGCCTCGAGGCCTGCTACCACGCCTCGCTTGACAGCTTCTCCCATCGCCCTGCCCAACCTGAATAGCGCGACGGCCGCAGCTCCCACCATTGCCTTGACCGCTTCCAGCTGCGTCCTAACCAGGTTCGTCCAGACCCGCCAAGCCGCAGACCAGTCTCCACGCAGCAGCGCCGCGATGGTTCGCATCGGCGCCGTGGCCAGCTTGATCGCCGCCTCTATCGACTTGGCCACCGCCATCACGATCGGGCCGATGGTCGACCAGTTCTGTTTTACCGTCGTGGACACCTGCTTGACGATCACGATAAAGGAATCGAGCGAGGGCTTGATGTCCTCCATCCAGGCCTTCTTGACGGCCTTGGACGTCTCGGGCCACTTGTCGCGCAGCACGCCGATTGTCTGCTCGAGCGCCGGAATCATCTTCGCAACCAGTTCGCCGGCGAAGTTTCTGAACGTCTCCTTTGCAATGTTGATCTGACCGGGCAGCGTCTTGCCAATCGCCTCCGCCGAGCCGCCAACCTCGCTACGAAGCTCCTTCAGGATGATCTTCTGCGCGCCCATGATGTCGCCGCTCTCGACCAGCGCTTTGATGGTCTTCTTCTGCCCCTCGGTGAAGGTCACGCCGATCTTGGCGAGAGCGCTAACGCCCTTGATCGGGTCGTTGAGCGCCTTCCCCAGCTGGATCGCCGACTTGCTCGCGTCCGTCCCAAAGGCGACGGACATATCAGTAACGATGCTGGTCGCCTGGTCAAAGATATCGTTGTTCTTGCCGGCCTGGTTGTGAATCTCCTTGAAGGTCAGCAGCATGTTCTCGCTCGAGGCGATCTGCTCGTCGTCAATCCCGGTCTTCTTCATAATCGCGGTAGCGAGGTCGGAGACGTGCTTAGCCGTGACGTTGGCTACTCCGCCGGTCGACTTGATCACGGCGTTCGTCTGAGCAGCGACCTTCTCCGACTGCTGGTACTCGCCAATGCCGATCTTCAGGCCAACGGCCAGCGCGCCGAGCCCCGCGCCGCCGGCCGAGAAGGCGGCGATCTTGCCCATCTTGCCGAGCGTCTTGCCGAAGCCGCCGGCGCTCGAGTCGGCCTTCCCCAGCGCACGATGCAGCGAGGAGGCATCGCCGACGATCTCGACTTCGAGCTTACGTGCCATAGGCCTTTTGCAGCTGCTTGTTCGCCTCGTCCAGTTGCGCCAGGGTCAGGTCGCCGATCGGCACCGTTACCCCAATGCTTCCAAGGGCGGGTGTCCAGAAGTCCGCGGGCTCTCGGGGCCCGACGATGGCTCGTCGGGCGTAGAAGCCAAAGGGGAGTCCTCCTCCTCAACTTCCTCCATGTGCGTCATATCGGCGTTCAGCGCCTCGTCGGCGACCAGGCCAGGCGAGCGCTCGGGATCCTTGCGCCGCAAGACGATGTAGAGCGTGATCGCCAACCTGCCCCCCACGCCTACCTCGTCGGCGTTCATCCCCAGCGCCTTCTCGGCCTCGGCCATCTCGCGCACGCGCACGTTGTCGGGCTCGGGATAGAACACGCCGTCGATCTTGAATCCCTTCACCTAAAACCTCCTTCCGAGGTCGTCTAGCAGGTCTTCCATTTTGTTCATCACCTTAGTCTCGGAATCGGATACGGCAGGGATCAAGCCGCGCCGCATCTGCAACGATCCGAACTCCGGATGCTGGCCGGTGGTCTTGCGCCGGCGCTGCTCGACCACCACGCGCCCAAAGCCTTTCAGCCGGGCGCGAAAGCCCATCGCCGAGCGCGTGTCGATCACGGAGAACAGGTTGCGCGCTTCGTCCTGCACGATCCGCCCTGCATCCAGCAGCCGCGACTCCAGCTCGGGCTTTAGGTCGGAGTCGTACTTCTTCAGCGCGCGGTGAAGCTCGCGCAGGCCCTTGACCTTGACGGCCTTGGTCGGCACCTAGTGCCCGTCGAACCACGAATGGCGAACCATGCGACCCCCCTTCAGCCCTTCTGTCTTGCGAGGCCCGCGGCTGCGGTGATCAGCGCTACCAGCGGCAAGCGCAGATCAACGCCCGCATCCCCATGCCCCGAGAGCGCGAGCAGCACGTACGCGGCCAGCACCATCGCCAGGCAGACCGCGAACACCAGCAGCGGGTCTTCCAGGTACTTCAAAACACGAAGTGGAACAGGAAGATGATCTGACAGACCAGGATCGCTGCCAGCAGCACATCCGCAAGCGTGAACTGCATTGCCCCTCCTTATGCGGTCGGATAGGTAATGCCGGTGCCGGTGCTCGAGTTACGGAACTCGAACTCACCTTCGGCCGCTTCACCCATCGTGAAGGAACCGGGGTAGGTGAACAGCACCGCCGAGGCGAGGAGGATCGCCGGGTTGGTGGCCGAGCGCGCCGCGTTGATCGGCCGCACCTCGACCGGGACGCCGGTGTTGGAGCCGATCAACGGCGAGAGCGTCGCGTGTACCGAGCCGCCGGCGAAGTCCCAGAGCAGGGTTAGCGTGATCGCGGCCGTGCCCAGTCCTTTCGTCTCCTGCACGTAAGCCGAACCGAAGGCCGTTACTTCGACCGGCGCTCGAGAGTCCTCCCAGGTGGCGCCGCGGCAATGGTTCGACAGGTCGACCGAGTTCACCAGAACCAGGCAGTTAGTCGCTACTCCGACGATCGCCATTGCCTAGCCCCCTTTCTTCTTCTTGGGTTCGGCGAGCCAGCCCGCAGCGATCAGGGCTGTCTCCTGCTCTTTCGTCAGGTCGAGCTCCACGTCCGCGCCGATCTCCGGCGCTGGGCTGGCGGGATCGGAGAGGAACCTAACGCCTTCCTCGCTCGCAATCTCATACGACTTCTTAGCCATACAGGATCGCCGCCACGGTCACGGACGTGACGCCCGAGTAGGTGATCGTGCAGAGGCCAGTGGTCAGGTCTGCGAACCACTGCGCGTCTACCGGCCCCCAGTCCCTCGTCGTGGCGTTGGTCACGGAGAACGTCGGGCTCACCGCCACGACGCCCGTCTCGACCACGCGGCCGGACGGAATCACCATCGTCACGGTGATCGGCGAGCCGCCACCGTTGACGACCCGCAGGTACATGTTCGGCCCGCAGGCCATCGCATCGCCGCCGCCGGCCGCGGCTACGGGCGTGATCAGGTTGCCAAGGCCGCGTACGACGCCGCCTTGCGTGGTCAATGTCGCCAAGCTATGTACCTCCCGCGATCACTTCGACTGTGAACTCTACTAGCAGCATAGGACTACCTCCGGCCGTTTCCACCTTGCCACGGAAGTCATGCCGCGTGACCAGCACCGTCGCAGTCGTTCCGCCAAGCGTCTGGTCGGACTCGAGCAGCGCCTTGACAGAGGTCGTCCCGATCGGCGAGCAGACGTCATCGAGTAGCCGCTGCGAGGAAAAGTCGTCGGTGAAGTCCACGAAGGCCTGCACCACAAACGTCCAAACGTCGAAGCCGCGGCGCATGGTCAGGTCGTAGTCGACCGAGGGCGGGAGGATCTGAATCGTGGGCGGGGTCGGCGACGCCATCGCGTACTCAAAGACGTTGACGTCAGCGATCGGATCGAGCTTGACGGCCATAGCCGCGCGTACGGCGCCGATATTCACTGCTCGAGCGAGCTCCGCACGTAGGGCGCGAGCAGGCCGCGCACGTTGTTGTCGACTAGGCCGATGGCGATTGCGGTGCCATCGAAGCCAGCCGAGATCATCGAGCCCGAGCGCATCAGCTGAAACAGCCGCCCGGCGATCACCGTAGTAGCAGCCTTCACCGCCGGCGGGATCACGGGCCAGCCGAACGTCCCGGTGACCGATACCGCGTTGGTCAGGTACTGCGGGAAGACGTAGCCGCTGAAGCTCCGTAGCTGCGTGTAGGGCGCTACGGCCTCGAGTACGTAGTCCGTGTTCAGAACAAGCGGCGTGCCCGCAGAAACGCTTACAGCCGTAATCGTGGCCGCGTCGTCGATGTTCACGAAGTCGGGCGAGATCGCGGTGAACTTGCGCGTCTCCGCGGCGCCAAGCGCGAAGGTGCGCCGGCAGATGCCGTCTACAGCCCGCGAGGCTGCCAGCACCGCCAGGCGAATGTCTGCGTCGGCAAACGTCTCGCGGATGGCGCGCGTGGTCTTTAGCTCCTCCGCGCTGACGTACTCCTGTCCGAGGTCGTCGTGGTCGATCACCTGAATCAGAAACTCAGGCGACTCCTCGAACTGCGCCGAGGGCAGCGTGACTCGCCACCAGCCGACATAGAACCCGAGCGTGTCCAGGTCAGAAGCGCCCCAGTTGTAATGGACGCTGCCGGTGGTCGGCGTGTCGATCGTGACTGCGCCGGCGCTGACCTTCAACGTCGAGTCGTTGACCGAGCGCATGTAGAACGTCACCGTGTCGCCGGTCAGGTCGACCGGGACGCCATCGGTGAGGATCTGCCCGAACAGCGGCGGCTGCCGGTTGTTCTTGAAGTGGACGATGGGCGCGATCACGCGCTCCCCATTCTTCCACGCACCACGGTCGTTATCTCCCCCGAGCTCGTAGCCGAGCCGACCCGTCCGCCGACCGTTACGCCCACCACGCCGCGCTCATTCGAGTCGAAGGGCGGCAGGAAGGGGATCGCGCCGACGATCACCACGGGCGCCATCGTGCTCGCCAGCGCCAGCGCAGCCGTAACGGGGATGGTGACGTTGCCGCCGGCGATGATCACGGTGGGCGCCGGAGCGCTCGCGTTGGCCAGAGCGGCGGTGAAGATCTTGACCAGCACCGGCACGGCGGCAGGCGATACGCCGAGCGCGAGCGCCGCCGTTACGGCCTTCACCAGCAGCACGGTTGGAGCAGGGACGACGCCCAGCGCAAGCGCCGCGGTCTGCGGCACCGTCACCAGGATCACCGGCGCCGGGACGACTCCGAGTGCGGTCGCTGCGCCAACTACGACAGTGACGTTGCCCGCGACGATCACCGTGGGCGCAGGCGTGACGCCAAGCGCAAGCGCTGCGGTCAGCGGGATCACCACAACCGGCCCCGGCGCGGGACTCGAGGCAACAGCCAGCGCGGCAGCGGGAAGAACCTTCACATCCACCACGGGAGCGGGCGTGACACCGAGCGCAAGCGCGGCGGTCGTCGGCGCGTCGAGTTTGACCACCGGTGCCGGGCTCGAGCCTGTAGCTAACGCCGCGGTGACCGGCACCGAAACATCGGCAACCGGTGCCGAGAAGTCAGGGAGCGGAAACCCGAGCCGAGAAAACGGCTGTTGCCGGAAGCGCCGCAGCGTCGCAGGGACGAAGCGCTGGTAGGCCGGGAACCCTCCGCCGGCGGCGCCGTGGAAGGAAGCAACGACGCTAACCCACTGGTCGTCCGTGCCCGTCCAGGACATGGTGACCGTGCTCGGGGTGGATGCGGGCTCGGTGCTAGCCCCATCGCTCCACGAAACTTCCGAGGTCGTGAAGATGGCGGTCTGGCCTGCTCCGACAACCTCCGGCCCGACTGCCTCGGAGATCATCGAGTCGACCACGATCGAATCCGGAACAAGCGTGGTCACGGCCACGGAGGGATCGGTGGCGCCGGAGCCGGTGTTGGTGACGCCGAGGGTGAACGGCCCGTCTGCCGTGAACGACTCGGCGATAATGCGGTGGTTCTCGGAGCTCCCCAGCGAGACGACGACGTTGGCAGTGCCAACAGCCGGGTCGGGCAAGTACCAGATCTCGGTTTGCAGCGTGTCGGTCGGAGACTCGAACGTAACCGCTTTGATCAGGTCGACGCCGCCGTACTTGACGCTGTTGACCGTGACCGGCCCGTTGCGAATGATTAGCTCGACAACGAGGCCACGGTTATTACCGGCCGGCACCGTGTAGCTGAGCGTCCCGCCAGTCGAGGTTACGACTGTCTGGGTTGGCGTCCCGACAAGAACAGGAACGGCCATCTAGCCAGCCCCGATCAGGTCATCGCGTTGACGGAGAGGTCGGTGACGGTGACCGTCTCGGCCGTCGAGCCTGACCGCTTTGCGTCGATGTGAATCGTCCCGGCCAGCGTCGTATCGATGTTGGTCGTGGTGCCACCCGTAGCGGTCGGCATCACGATCGGGTTGTTCGAGCCCGTCGTCCAAAAGCCGATCACGCCGTCCGTCATCAAGTCTCCGAAGCAGAACAGCGGGCTTGCCGTAGGGACGAAGGTGGAAGCATCGCCGCGGGACTCGATCACGACGTTCATGATGAAAGAAGCCGTCTTAGTAGCCGCGCCGGCGATGGCCGCAGAAGTGCAGATGATCGTGCCGCCGGCATCGGTAGGAACCGCTCCGGTCTGGTGACGTACCTCGAAAGTCCAGTTGCCCGGCGTAGCCGCGTTGACCAGAATCCCCGCCATCCTGATCCACCAGCGCTTTCCAGTCTCCGCCCAGTAGCCGGCCGGGAAGACGAGGCTGGTGTACGGGACACGAAGCACCGGGATCATGCTGATCGAGGTTGTCAGCGGCGAGGTCGCGGTGAAGTTGCCCGACTGGAAGTACGGCCGGCGAGTTTCGTGGTAGAGGGGCCCCTCGTTGGCCATCTAGGTCGTGTCGACCTTGCAGACGCCGGTGGCGTCGAACTGGATCGTCAGGTTGGCCGCGGTCACGGTCTGCGCTCCGGTGTCGAAGTAGACCAGCAGCGGGTCGGTCGTGCTCGCGCCGGCGGTGTTCTCCCAGATCAGCGCATAGCGAAAGGCGGCGATCGTCACCGTCGTCCAGATCGCATCGGCGGCGTCTAGCCGCGTCTCGTCGGTGCCGGTGTCGTAAACGGAAGTCTTCGAGCCGAGCGTGACGCCCAGCGCCGTATAGTTCGTGCCGGAGACTTCACTGCCAGACCAGTCGTTGAAGAAGTCGTCCGTGTCGACGTTGACCGTCTGCGAGACGGTGTGCAGCGAGCACTGAATCGCGTTCGTGTCCCAGCTGGTGACGGGCGAGGCGGCGCCCATCTGGCGGTCGAAGTAGAGCCCGAACCAGGGCATTACTTCACTTCCTCGATGCTCGCGATCTTCAGGCCGGCGCCGTCGTAGCGGGCCTGGTCGCGCTTGCGCCGCTCGAGCTCGCGTGCCTTCTGCTCGGCGGTCAGGCTCTCGTTCTCCTCGAGCCGCTGGAAGGTGAGGGGGAAACGCGACTCGCGCCGGTGTTGCGCGGCCAGCGCGAGCTTCTCCGCTTCGGCCCTGTTGCGGGCCAGCAGCGTCATCCGCTGATCGCCGCCCTTGTGCCTGAAGTGGATCCGGTAGCGCTTCTGCGTTTCCCCCCCTGCCATCCCTACTTGTCGTCCTTCGCCTGTGCCTTCTGCTCGGAAGACAGAGGCTTGTCCTCCGGCTTCTGCTCCTCCGGCAGTGGCTCAGCATCCGGCGGCACCGAGGGCGCGCCGGCGCCGGCGACGAGGGTCTGCGCGATCTCGCCCGGGGCCTGGTTGGTCGAGACACCAGGGCGGTTGATCGGCATATCCTCGTCGTACGGGCCGGGAGCGCTCGAGGCGTCCGCCGGGTGAGGGACGTTCTCCGTAACCGAGGTCACAGCGTTCCCGTGAACCTCGGGATCCGGCTTCTCTACGTCTTTCGCCATGCGTACTCCCTTCGGTCTAGGTGGCTGCGAACTTGATTACCCGGAGCGCGTCCGGGAGAACCACGTTTGCATCGAGCCGCAGGTAGCCGCGGAAGCCAACCTGCCCGTTATCGCTGTGGAGCTCGTTCTGGCGCTGCATGAACACGCCATCGACGCGGCGGATCCAATAGGCGCGGTTGAACTGGCCGACGATGCCGGACTCGGAGTTAGCACCGATCGCGGCCAGGTTCGGGTGCGCGTAGACCGGCATCCCGAGCACCGTGTCAGGCGTGCCCGCGGCCATCGAGGCGTTCCAGATCGGACGGCCGGTGGTGTCGACGATGGTCATCATCCGCACCAGCAGCGAATCGCTGACCAGGATCGCCGCCCCGTCGCCGTAGCGGTACTGGTACGGCACCGACAGGAAGGCCGGCGCGAGGCCCGCGTAGGTGGTGGTCGTGACCTGACCCGCGACCAGCGTCGTTCGTGTCACCACGGCGCCGTTGAGGATCCCGGTGGGCTGACCGGAGCCCGTGCCGCTGATGAAGGCGGCTTCGGCCAGAGCGCCGATCCGCTCGCCGAACTCGGTGGTGATGAAGCTCGAGAGGTCGAAGGCAGAGTCGGTCAGGAGCTCCTCCGAGACGATGATCTTGGTAGCCGCTTTGTAGGCCGACAGAACGCCCTGCGTCATCGTCTCATCAGATGGCGTGTAGGCGCCCGACTCGGCCACCCAGGCCGCGGTGCCGTGCGTCAGGTTGAGCGGAATGTTGAAGATATCGCCCGTCGAGGTCGTGATGTTGCGACCGAGCGAGAAGACGCCGCCGGGCAGGAAGCGCAGCGCGCGTACCACCATGTCGGCGAGGTCGATCGGGACGAAGAAGCCGCCGCCCGAAGCTGCCTTCGAGAGCACGCGGAATTCCTCCTGATCCATCCCCTCACGGCCGTTGACCAGCCAGGAATAGATCGCCTTGCGGACGTCGGGCTGGTTGGCAGCCCGGATCTTGCCCGCGTCAGTGCCGCCCGGCGGGCTCATCGAGCCCGAGCGGTACTCGGCCAGGCTGGTCGCCGTGCCGTCGCTCGGCAGCCACTCAGCCGCATCCTCCGGGTTGTGGTTGAGCACCGACTGCGTGCGGTGTTCGAGCTCGAGCCGCCTGTTGATCTTGATCAGGTCGGCCTCCCGCTTGTCGTACTGCTCCTGATCCTCCGCCAGTAGCTGGCCGTCGTTGTCGTTGGCTCGCTCCTGCATCGCATCGGAGTACGACCGGAGCTCGGCCACCAACTGCTGCCGCTGCTCCTGCAACTGTTTGCGTTCGTCGTCTCTCAAAACGTCCCCCCTCTCTCAAGGATGGATAGTCGTAGCTCTCGCTCCCTTTGCGAAAGCCCCGCCGCTCCGAGAGAGGGCGTTGCCCCTGCCGCATCGTCAGCCTGCGCCTCTACGCCGCTGAGGAGTTCCTGCAAGGGGATCGCTGCGAAGCCTTGCGTACGCATTTCCACTGTAGTTGATTCGTAGGCCGGCTCATACGTCAGCGTGACGTCGAGCAATCTCTGCGCGTTGGTGACGGTGCGCGTCGGCGGGATCGCGTGCGGATCCATGCGCGAATCGCTGGGCAAGGTGGCGATCCCGTAGGACATTCCGCGTACGTCGCCGCGGGCGATCAGCTCGCGCACGTCGTTTCCAAGCTGCGTGTTCGGCAGGTCGCCCTCGAAGTAAAGCCCGCGCGCGTCGTCCTTCAAGCGCAGCGTCTTGCTCCGAGTGGTGGCCAGCATCGCGTCGCGGTCGTGCTGCCAGAGCAGCGGCACGTTGGCGGAGCGGGTCAGCGCCTTGCGAAAGGCCCCGTGCGCGACCTTCTCGACGTAGCCGGTCTGCTCGATCAGCCACTCGTTCCAGGGCGTATCGTAAACCGCTGCATAGCCGCGCACCGTCCGCCCCTTCACTTCGGCATCGACAAGCGCGGCCGAGCGGAGCTCCCGAACAGCGTCAGGCACCAGGCACCACGCTAGGGATTGTGCCGTTTCCTGCGGACGGTGGCTGAGCGGCGGCGAGGAGTGCCGGCGGAACCGGCTTCGGCTTCGGCTTCGGCGGTGGCGGCAGGCCTTCGCGCTCGGCGATCAGGGTGGCGTCGACCACGCCCATGTCCTTGTACAGTTGCCAGACCTCGGCGCGCGTCTTCGAGTCTCCCTGCGTCGACTCGCTCAGATCGAAGGCGCAGTACCAGGACGGGAACGGGAAGATGCTCGAGTCGTGGCTGACGTACTGCGCGATGTTGTTGACCAGCGGCGCGATCGTCTGCGAGGCCAGCCAGATCCGGTTCGCCTCAACGGTCTGGTAGGTCATCGAGTCTCCGAGCGATCCGCCGATGTAGGTCGGCGGCAGCTTGAAGATGTTGGCGATCTGGGTCTTGGAAAGCTGCGAGTTCTCGACGTACTGCATGTCGGCCAGCGGGGCCGAGATGCTCTGGTAGGTCGCGCCTTCCTCGAGCACCGCCACGCCGCCGCGATCCCTCGAGCCGCGACCGTAGATCACGCGCCAGTTCTCGCGGATCCGCTTGGGCGCGTCCGTGCCCAGCTTGTTCGGGTGCTGGATCACGCCCGAGGCGTAGGGATGGCCAGAGTACATCTCGCCCTCGAAGCGCTCGCGGGCCTTGACGATCCCGAGCGCTTCGCGCGACTGCTGAATCGGCGAGAGGCCGAAGATGCCATCGCAGGAGACGCCGAACACGTGCAGGATGCGGTCGTCGCCCATCAGCGGCTCTTGAGTGCCGCTCATCCGCGTTATCCGGTAGGCCTTCAGGCCGGCTTCCTCGTTGAAAAGCACGTCCACTCTCGAGGGGTGCACCAAACGGAGCTCCACCACCAGCCCGTCCACGTCGCGGAGCTTCTCGATGAAGCCGTTGCCCCAGAGGAGCAAGTGAGAAGCCAAGGTTGACCAGAAACGGTGAGACGGTGTGTACGGGTTCGGTAGGTCATGCAGCATCCTCCATGCTCGATGTTGGTTCTGCTCCTCGATCCCGGTCTGTGGGTTGTCCGGCGAGAGGCTGAGGTCGCGGTAGACCTTCAGCGGCAGCTTCGACACTTCTTCGCAGATCAGGTTGACGGCGGCGAAGACGTCGGCCATCGCAAGCGAGCTCTCAACGCTGACCCGCTCACCGGAGAGCGTGGGCGAAGCGCTGAAGGCGTCGAACATCCAAGACTGGGGCGTTGCGAATCCCGCGCGTAGCTCGCGCACGTACTGCCGCGGAGTTCGGATCGAGAACACCTAGCGCAAGCCTACCGCGCTAGACGGCTATTAGCCCACGCTCGTCATAGACCGAGCCCAGCTGCGAGGAGGCCTGCCAGAGCGCGATCGTGCCGGCGACCAGCGGCGAGATATCTCCGCTCGAGGCGCGCCGGCTCCACGCCCACGCGTCACCGAGCGGCCGGGTTGATGCGTTCTTGACCGCTACCGAGAGCTCGTCTTGCCCGAGATGGCGCAGGCCCTTCTCCTCCACCAGGTCGAACAGCGCGCCGCAGGCTTGCGCGTACTCTCGCGCCGCGATTAGTTCCACCGTCAGCCCTAGGTTCTCGAGAGGGCGGATCAGCGCCGCGGCCGGCGACGCCGGATCACAGCTGATGCTCGCAAGGGCGTGCGACCGGGCGAGCTCCGCAATCCGCTCAGGAAGCCAACCGGTGCCCCGGCGCTGATCGACCTTCTCGAGATGCAGCAGCCCGTCTCGCCGCTTTCCTGCCGCCATGATCACCGCGCGCTCCCGGGACGGCACCACGTCGAAGGCGAGACAGATCGGGTCTTCCATCTCGGAGTCGTTGTCGGTGAGCGCGTGCCAGGCGGCAAAGTCGATCGGCGCATCGGCTTCGTGGTCGGCCGGCCAGTCGCCGATACCGAGCCGCTCAACAGCGAAGGTGCGCGCGTCCATCGCGCGGCGCTCCGCGGCAACGTGCGTCTTGGCGATGCGGATCCCGAGCGCCGGGTTCGCCTGCTGCCAGGCCTTCGGGTCATCGAGCACGGCGTCCAGCGCGTCGATCTCGCCGGGCGCCGACCACTCGAGGTAGGCCAGCCCCTTGTCCTTGGCGATCCCGCGCCGGCGAACGCGCGCGAACGCGCTCCCGTGGTCGTGAATCAGCTGGTCGACGGCTGAGCCGAAGTACCAGACGTGAGGGTTAGGCCGCGCGCTCAGCGTCGGCATCATCGAGCCGACCGCGACCTCGGGCAGGAACATCGCCTCGTCAAAGATCACGTCATCGGCGGTGAAGCCTCGCCCGCCTCCCTTGGTGCGGGTACGAAAGCGAATCCGCTGACCAGACTTCAGCTTGATCTGCTCGCGGCCGTTGGTCTTCGAGACGTGCTTGACCTGCTGGTCGTACTCCGGGCACGACTCGATCAGGTCGAGCAGCCGCCAGAACATCTCAAGACAGGTGTCGGTCAGATGCGCCGTGTACAGCGTCAGCTGCGCGTCGAAGGCGAACAGGTTGGCGAGCTCGATCGCCTCGATGATCCCGCCCTTGCCGTTCTGACGCGCGACGTCTACCCCATTCTCGAACGAGGCCCACTTGCGGTTCTTGCGAACCTTCAGCGTTCGCTCTAGCGCATGCTGCTGCCAGTCGTCCAGGATCAGGCCGGCGCGGGCGGCGCACTCGACCGCTTCCTTGCCACGGGAGGTCTTGACCCGCGGCGCGTGGTCGATGTTCGGCTTCACCACGTCAGCACCAGCACGGCAACCAGGGAGAGCAGCAGTGAGAGCCCGACCACGACGTACGCGACCAATTCCCAGTCGTCGCGTTTCACCAGACCCTCGAGAACAGCCGCCGGCGCCGAGCCCGGCCGGCAGTCGCGCGGTTGCAGCGGCGGTGGCTCGGGCCGAGGTAGGACGTGCGGTCGTCCGAGTGGTCGAGATCCCAGAGCGCTTCCGGGTGAATCGGCTTCCCGCAGCGCGCGCAGATTGCGCCTCCGTTGGCAACGTCCAGAGCGACAGCTTTGCGGCGGTTCTGGTGACTCAAGCCGTAACCCCTAGCACTTGTCTTAGATCGTTGAGCACTCATCTTTATTCCTTACAACGGGGGTATTTTCCTGACTGCGCGGGGTCAGAAGCGCACTTCAAAAAAAATCGCGTCAGCCCTGACAACGTATCTAGCTTCGAATCGCTTACAACCAAGTTCCTCTTCACTGCTGGTTTAGACCTGAAAGGTTACGCCGCGGAGCGGCCAGAGTAACCCTTCTTTGTTCCTTGCCC
>Ga0105249_10002521_pt1 | contig 15850 bp, 12 predicted proteins | sample KBSS44metaG_FD_81522 | JGI IMG/M metagenome (GOLD analysis project Ga0105249, IMG submission 81522) | Switchgrass rhizosphere microbial communities from Kellogg Biological Station, Michigan, USA - KBS S4-4 metaG | ecosystem: Host-associated > Plants > Roots > Rhizosphere > Soil | place...
GAAGTTTGTATTTGAAATCAAAGGGAAAGATACAATAGTGAATATTACCTCAACTGATGAGTCAGTTCAATTCAAAAAATATATAAAAGATGCCCCGAAAACAGATGAAGCATTAAAGGTGTATAAAGGCACTTATTATTGTCCCGAGCTGGATTGTAAGTATGGGATAATTTTGAGAGACCATCGTTTGGTATTGACAAACGCCAAATACAATGATGCGATGCTGACATTGGTCAGCAGTGATCATTTAACAAATTCTAACTGGTGGATGAATCATTTGATGATGTTAAGGGACAATAAGAATAATATTACCGGGTTTGAAATTAATTCCGGCAGAATTATGCATCTGCGATTTAATAAAATAGAATAACCTGGAGATTATGACGGACCTGCAATCTTTTTTTTCGTTGAACATTATTATGACAAGAACTATGATTTACGCAATATTATCCATTTGACGATCGCAGCAACAAATCCGGGACCCGGGACTAAAAAGAATAAAAGGATTATTTCAGTGTGTTTGCTGTTTTAACAGGATCTATTTTATGTTCCAGGCAAAAAGCCATAAACGTTTCATAAGTCAGGTGGGCATCAGCATTCAGACTGTACGGAACGTTTTTACCTTTATATAAAATCTTCATTATTGAATCTGTAAATACCTCTGCTTTCGCTTCGGGTGCACCGTGCCACATTGCATTCGCCTTTATGGACGTTCTTTTACTCAGGCTATCTATGATATACCTGACCAGGGATTTATTGTGCAATAAAATTCTCGATTTGATATGAGCCTCTTCTGCTTCAGATGCCCCATTTGTACATGAAAGCACAAATAGAGTAAATGATATGTACACGTATTTTTTCATTGCAGATAAAGCTCGCCCTGTTTGCAAATTAATAGCATATCGAAACTTCAAAACTAAAAAACCTGCATGCCGGCAGGCTCAGGAACTTCAGCCAACATCATCTGAAAGATAAGCTAATACTTCCTTTTCCGGTCGTTGCTTTAATCGTTGTGCCCCCGCCATTTAAAGTTCCTTTCATGGCCCTCTCATCTTTCGATCCGCTGAAATTATCCATTGCATCAATCCTTATTCCCTTGGCGTGCAGATCAAGGTCAACCCCTTTTCCTTTCGGTAATACCAATGAGATATTACTATCAGAATTATCAACAGTAGCGGGCCCGGCTAGCTCGTTGAAGGATAAATTTATATTACCGTGGCTTGTGGATGTCTGAACAGCACAGGAAAGATCGTTGAGATCAACATTCCCGTGAGAAGTAGTAGCGGATAACTCAGCCCCTGTAATATCGCCGCCGGTTATATTGCCATGACTGGTGGCTGCGCCCGCCTTTCCCTTTACGTCTTTTAACTGAATATCTCCGTTCGATGTAACCAGTTTGATTGTGCCTTCGCAATTTTTTACATCAATATTTCCATGGCTTGTGCCGAGGTCAATTTCATTCGCAGCACCGCTTATTGAAATATTGCCGTGTGAAGTTTTCCCGGTAATTTTTCCGCTTATCTTCTCAATGCCCAGGTTACCATGACTTGTAGCAATATCCTGGCTTCCGGTTAAACCAGCGAGTGAAATATTTCCATGGCTGCTTCTGAGGATGGTACTGACAGTTTGTGCTGTATAAATGGTAAAAGAAATGCTCAATGATTCTTTCCCGATATTGAAATTCATTTTTTTTTGCCTGGCTACGGCGCTAAGCAGATTCCCGGAAACAGAAATGTCAAGTGTATAATTTTCATCCAGCCTTTTCTGAATCTCCTCCTTGCTGAGTTTTTCATCCCAGTTCGCACTGGAACGGATATATACTTCTATTCGTGCTTCCCCTGCAGCAACGGGAGAAACGAAAATATTGCCGTGGGAAGTTTCGGCATTTATTTTCTCAAACGATTCATTCGTTAATGTTTTTACCAGGAAAGGATCTTTTACAGAATTAAACTGGGCATTTACTCCGAAACTTATTATTGTCAGTAATAAAGAAAAAACAATCTTTTTCATTTGTTGAGTTAGTTTTAAGAATTAAAGCCGGTTCCATTTTTTTAAGGGAGGGATGTGTCGTGATTTTCTTCAAACTTTTCCGGGTCAGTCGTTTTCCGCTTTTCATTTTCTCCCCGAAGCCTTTTCAGCGCTTTATTAATTTCTGTTTCCGAAAATTGCTGCTGCTGCTTCCAGAAGATGGTAATATTATTGACTTTCTCCTGCAACCAGGGATTTTCGTGTAATAATTCTTTTATTTCTTTTAATTCGTCCCAGGAAGCTTCGCCGGCGAGTTTTCGTGCCAGCACGTACCACAGGCGGTCGGTTGAGTCGTTCATACAAATCAGTCAAACAAATCGGGTGCCTTTTTTTATATAATTAAAAATCAGGTACATAATGAATGGCGCTTTCAATCATTGTACGTTTTTGATACAGGAACTGTCCGTTTGTGCCCATTAAAACAGTAGCTGGTAAAATATCAATCGAATACGGAAAAGGTAAAAATATTTGCGCAAGTGAATGCTTGCATATATATTTGCAAGCAAATACTTGCATATTATGGATTATAGACGGGATGTTTTCCAGGCAATTGCCGACCCTACCAGGCGAAAAATAATAGGGATGCTGGCGCAACAGCCTCTTCATCTAAACGCAATCGCTGAAAAATTTGATGTAAGCCGGCAGGCGGTTTCGCTGCATGTGAAAATTCTCACTGAATGCGGTCTTATTGTCATAAAACAACAAGGCAGGGAACGTTATTGCGAGGCAAAACTGGAAAAATTAAAAGAAGTTTCTGCCTGGGTAGAACAATACCGGGTATTCTGGAAACAGCAGTTTACGTCTCTTGAAAAATATCTCAATAAAGTTCAGGCAACTAAAAAAACAAAAAAATGAATACAAAACATGCAAACGATGCTGCGGAATTCATCCTTACGCATGAGTTCAAGGCCCCGAAAAAATTAGTGTTTAATGCATTTGCCGATGCGGATGCAATGGGAAAATGGTGGGGACCGGTAGAGTGTAAAAACACAGTACTCAAACTGGATTTCAGAACCGGCGGTATTTTTCATTTTAAAATGGATTTCGAAGGCAACATAAGCTATGGCCGTTTCATCTTCGGTACCATTCAGCCACATGACCTGCTGGAATTTACCAATGCATTTGCTGATGAACAGGCCAATGTGGTGGCGGCACCATTCGATATTCAAATACCCAGGGAGATTTTTTATCGCCTCCGTTTTACTGAAGATAACGGTATAACAACGATTGTATTGACCGGGCAATCTGTAAATGCTACTGAGGAGGAACGTACAACGCTCAAATCAATCAATGCCGATATGCAGAGAGGTTTCAGGGCAACATTTGATAAACTTGCTGTTTACCTTGGCAAGGTTAAGATCGTTCAGAATTCCTGATGGATGCATCAACAGGCGATCGGTACCTTTGAAAGAATTATAACCCGTAAATTACCAGGGAATGAAAGCAGCAGTTTTTTTTCTGTATTTTTTTTGATTTTAGTTATCTCTTGAAATGAGCCTGGTAAAACGGAAGAAAGAGCGCAGGCAATCGGGAATGGAAAGATGCCGGACATAGCGGGAGACAACAGTGGCAATCTCTATATTATATACGGCAATGGGGATAGTATACCTTATGCTTCTTCTGATGATGGAGGTAAAACTTAATCAGAACCTTCCCTTGTTGGTATTTTATCTGAACTGGCGGCATCAAATATGCGCGGACCGCAGATTGCTGTAACGGCAACGGCATTCATATAACTGCAGGTAATAAAGCCGGGAATATATTTTTATATAGTAAGGAGATGAAAGGCAACTGGGCATTGAATGGCTGCCCGCAAAGTATTGGGGAAAGGAAGATCAGCTTTCATAAAACCTTTCGCGAAAGATAAAGTAGCTTGTATATGGGAAAATGAAAACAGGATCTACTCTGAAATAATTGGCTTAAAAGAAACTATTTATACTTAGAACCGCCTGAATTTAATTGAAAAATTTTCGTATCCAGGAATTTGAACCCTGCATGCCGGCATGCAGGGTTCAAAAAATTAAATACAGGCGGCTTCTTGTCTCTTTAATTATTACTACTCTTTACTGCAATAACAGTTAAGACAGCGGAAAGAAATAACGACCCCGCCATAAAAATATAGGAGGCACTGAAATCACCTGTTGATCCATTCAGGTAGCCCACAATATAGGAACCGGCAAATGATCCCAATGCGCCGAAGCTATTGATCAACGCAATTGCTCCACCGGCAACATTCGATGGTAGGATTTCAGCAATAACTGCAAAGAAAGGTCCGTAAGGGGCGTACATAGCGGTACCGGCAATAATGAGTAATAGAAATGATACCATAAAATTGCTGCTGCCGATTAAGTATGATCCATAGAATGCAATGGCGCCGATCAGCAGGAATGGCCAGATAAAAATTTTCCGGTTTAATGTTTTATCAGAATACCAGGAAGCGCCCAGCATGCCGATGATAGCGAATATATACGGAACGGAAGACAGCCATCCCGTTTTTACAATATCCATATCGGGCGCCGCTTTTATGATTGAAGGCAGCCACATTACGAAACCATACACACCGATACTCCATAAAGCATATTGCAGGCATAATAAAATAACTGTCCTGGATTTGAATGCTTCCGCATAATTCTTAACCGGCTTTATTCCCTGTTGTTCTTTTTGCAAATGTTCTTCTATCACCTGTTTTTCATCCTGGGTCAGCCAACTTGCATCGGTTGGTTTATCATTTACCAATCGCCACCAGAAGAAAGCCCAGATAATAGCCGGTAACCCTTCCAGTATAAACATCCATCTCCAGCCAACTGCATGTACCAGGTAACCGGAGAGAATGGACATCCAGAGTATTGTTGCCGGGTTGCCCAGTATTAAAAATGTATTGGCTCTTGAACGCTCCTTTTTTGTAAACCACCTGCTTAGCAATACTAACATGGAAGGCATGACAGCGCTTTCGGTGACACCAAGCATAAAGCGGATAGCAATCAAAGCCCTTACATTACTGATCAGCCCGGTTGCCATTGCCAATAGTCCCCAGGCTATCAATGACCAGAAAATTAATTTCTTTGCACTCTTATTGGAAGCATAATGTGTTCCGGGAATCTGGAAGAAAAAATAGCCGAGAAAAAATAATGAACCTAATAAAGAAGAGGTAGCCGCAGTGATCTTCAGATCGGTAGCCATGCCACCCGCTACGCCAAATGCAAAGTTTGCACGATCAAGATAAGCAAGACTATAGGTAATAAAAGCCACCGGTACCAGGCGAAACCATCGGGCTTTGGCAATCGTTGTTTTCAATATTGGTTATTTAAGCGAATTTATCTGTATTACTCAAAAAGTCCGTCATATATTTTCAACTTCGTAACTTGAAGTGATTCCAATCTTTAATGCCCTGGATAATGAATATGCAATTTTTAAAGATTACTTATATAAAATTGACCATTTTATGGTCTCTCATTTCTATAAATAGCTTCAGCCAATCAAAAAAAATAGGAAACCTTGTCTTCAATGCGATAAAGGAAAAAGATAAACCACAACAAACAGTCCGGGGAACGCTGAATGTGTTTGAGGATAATATCGCAAATAATGGGAAGAAGATACCACTGAATATTGAAGTGGTGCCTGCCAGAACGGGCGTGGCCAAAGAAGCGCCTATGTTTATTATCATGGGTGGGCCAGGGCAGGCTGCGACAGACCTTGTTTCATTCTTCAGTGAGATCTTTGAAAAGATAAACCTTGAAAGTGACCTGGTATTTATAGACCAGAGAGGTACAGGTAAATCGAATCCATTGCAATTAAAAGTTGTTTATAATTCGCTGCAGGATTATTTCAGGGATGAATTCAATGTAAATAAAATAATTAAAGAAAGTTATGATAGTCTGTCACAGATAAGCAACCTTGAAAACTACGGCACGAAGAACGCAATAAACGATATTGAAAAAGTAAGGCAGGAGATGGGATATGATAAAATCAACCTGTATGGTACATCCTATGGCACAAGAGTGGTCATGGCATACACGAATAAATATCCCGGGAGAGTACGCACGGTAACATTGAAGGGACTTGTACCTCCCGGCCTCGTTATACCTTATAACTTTGCAGAAGATGCACAGCGTAGCCTTGACTTACTGATAAAAGATTGCAGGGAAGATAGCGCCTGCAATTTTACTTTTCCGGACCTGGGTAAGGAAATAAGATCTTTTTTCAGCAAACCATTTCCTTTAAAAATAGAAATTGAAAATCCCGGAACAAATCAAAAAGAGCAAATCGAACTCAACAAAGAAACTATCGCATTGAATTTACGGGTGCTTTTAATGTCGCCATCCTCTACAAAAACGATTCCCTATTTATTTACAGAGGCGAACAAAGGGAATTTTACACCATTGACTGATATGATATTAATGATAAAGAAATCCTATGTACATGGAATTTATGATGGCATGACCCTTTGCGTAGTATGCAATGAAGATTACCCCGCACTGGCAAAAATGCCTTCAGAGAATGGCGACCGAAATTTTCTTAAAGACTATTGGATACAAAGAATAAAGAACGCCTGCAGTATATGGAATAAAGAAAAAAAGGAATTGCCGGAAACTATAATTGAAAAGCAGGATATCCCTGCATTGATTATATCCGGCAACCGGGATGCCGCTACACCGCCAAAATATGGAGAACAGGCATTAAAATATTTCACGAATGGCAGGCACATAATAATAAAGCAGGGAAGTCATTCATTTGATGGCCTGAGAAATTGTGTGGAGAATATTATATGCGAATTTGTTGTAAACGGCGAAGCGGCTCATCTTAAAGCAGACTGCAGCGATAGTATAAAATTCCCTGAATATAAGCTGGATTAAAAAATAGGGGAGTGTTCGGCGCCACTAAACCGGTTGCCAGCCCGCTATGGCTTTATCCAAAACCGCTTGGTTCGTTAAAGACTAATTGCTCACATCATTCTTCTGTACCACATTGCATATAGTTGCGGCTGTGTGAAAGCGGACAATACCTGTATCAAAATCGTACGTGCATAAACGGTACTAAAAGTATAGTCAGGTGATTCACAACCGGATTTATTTCTGGCATTTATTTGGTAAACAAATGATAAACCGATTCATGAACCGCAGCCACCTTATTTTATTGTCAGCCTTATTGTATGTTTTGCAGTTGCCGGCTTTATTAAACGCCCAGTCAGGGCCTCCGTTGCAGGATTCTATATTTTCAAGCAGGCTGAATGAACAGCGTAAGTTGCGGATATTATTACCAGAGGGATATAAACCCGGTTCACCCGGAAAATATGATGTGCTTTACCTGCTGGATGGCGAATGGAATTCCGGCCTGGTTTTAGAAGTGCAAACCTGGCTTAAACAATGGGGCTTTACGCCGCCTATTGTTATTGTCGGCATAGAGAATAGTTATCCAAATAACAATAATCAACGCGGCAGGGATCTTACCCCTACGGCCACTCCCGGTTCGGCCTCATCCGGCGGAGGGCCTGCTTTTCTTTCATTTATAAAAAACGAATTAGTTCCGTATATCAATAAAACATATCCTTCAAACGGATCGAATATTATTTTTGGCCACTCACTGGGAGGATTATTTGTATTATATGCTCTTTTTTCAGAACCGCAATTATTCAATGCATATGTAGCGGCCGACCCATCCATCTGGTGGGATAATGGTTTTATATTAAAGCTGGCAAACGTGAAACTGAAAGAACTGAAAGAAATAAAATCACTTTTTATGACTGGCAGAACAGGCCGGGCCTATCATGAAATGAAAATAGATTCAATGGATATGGTTCTGCGGAGTAAGGCACCGGCCAACCTGCAATGGAAGACTATGCTCTACCCGGATGAAACGCATATATCGCAACAATATAAAAGCGCTTACGATGGACTGAAATTTTCGCTCGCTCCACTATTCAGGAATGACAGAATTCATTTAGACCCGATGGGCGGTATTGTTTTAAAGAATAAACCATTTTCGATTTCATGTTACAATGTTATGTCTGAAAAAAATATCCGCTATACAACAGATGGATCTTCGCCGCAATTATCTTCTGCTGCATTTACTTCTGACAACACTGTATCATTAGCTGCAAATTCCGTATTGCATATCAAATCATTCTTTGTAAACGAAGCAGACGATAAAATGACCACTGCAGATTTTGCAGTCGGGAAAAGCCTAATCCCATTAGCAAAGCCGGGCAATATTACACAGGGAACGCTTAATTATGCCTGTTATAAAGATGCCGGCAACACTCAAAAAATAAGTTCAGGTATCATTACTCCTGACAAGAATATCAACCAGCTTGCAGATGCTGATAGTTTTTTCTGCCGTATATCCGGGTATTTTGAGACCACTGAAGCAGGCTATTATACATTTGAAATATCGGGTGGGGAAGGAACAAAATTGTATATCGGTGACAAATTATTGATTGATATACCCGCCAAAAGCTATTATCAGTCCTTCATTATCCCATTGGGAAAAGGTTTTTATCCTATACGATTTGAATATATGCATCAGAAGGGAGGTGCCAATTTTGATTTCGGTTATGTTGTTCCGGGCGCCACTAGTGATAGTTCAATTCCGCCGTCACTAATGTATTATGTTCCATAATCTTGCTGAAATATTAATGAGTTAATAAAAGAACTGGCTGACTGGTTTTTATCCAATAAATATTAACATACGCTATTAAAAGAAATTATTTTCTAAATATTCTACCTGGCGCTTCACAATCTTGTATAGAGCAAATGGTAAACGGCAAATAATTTTACAGAAGATGAACATCGCAGTATCATTTTATACTAGGGGTATTGTTATACATAATAACAATCGGGACTTGTGAAATTGGACAAAACCGTATATTTATTTTATGATTTCCAGGTGTGCACAAGAGGATTTCAATACCATTTATGAAATTATAAATGATGGGGCATCTGCCTACCGCGGCGTTATTCCCGCAGACAGGTGGCATGAACCCTATATGACAGAAGAAGAATTAAAAAAGCAAATGGACGAGGGTGTTCAATTCTGGAAATATACAGAGGATAAAAATAGTATGGGCGTAATGGGTATCCAGTTTAAAAATGAAGTTACATTGATCCGTCATGCTTATGTCCGGACAATGCAACGAAGCAAAGGCATTGGCGGGAAATTACTTGCGCATCTCCGGTCAATAACAGGAACACCTGTTTTAATAGGAACGTGGGCTGATGCAAGCTGGGCCATTGAATTTTATAAGAAACATGGTTTTCGGTTATTGCCAACAGAAGAAAAAAATATTCTGCTGATGAAATACTGGACAATACCGGTGCGCCAGGTGGAAACATCTGTCGTATTAGCAAGTGCGGATTGGCAAAATAGAAATTAGGTGAACGGTAATTACCACCTGAATTTGTACGAAGGATTTTTATTGTACCTGGAAATGGGCAAAAAATAGAAAACCAGGCAGAGCTTTATGATTCCTTCAAGATTAAACCAGTCGTCCTATTCATAAACTGGTTGCGTATATTTGAAACCCGGGTTCATCCGCATATAGCGAAATCATTTCAATAATTTATTTATGCGATTAATTTTCCGCTCACATGCGGCTTTCAAATATAGTTTATGCATTGCGGCTATGGCTGCAATCCTTCAATATAAAGGCTTTGCTCAGACACAAACACTTTCCCCCGGGCAGAACCTCGGGCGCAGTATTTTTAAAGAGCTGATAGAAATAAATACAACTCATTCAACAGGCAATACGACCATTGCTGCCAATGCAATAGCGAAACGATTGATAGCTGCAGGCTTTACACAAAAAGATATCCAGGTTACAGGTCCCGGGTCGCGCAACCAAAACATCGTTGCACGTTTACATGGTACAGGAAAAGCAAAACCTATTTTATTTTTAGCGCATCTTGATGTGGTCGAAGCCCGCCGCGAAGATTGGTCGCTGGACCCTTTTAAACTAACAGAACGGGATGGATATTTTTATGGCCGGGGCACAATGGATATAAAGGATGGGGCGTCCATTCTTATAGCAGATTTTATACGATTGAAAAAAGAAGGGTATATGCCCGATCGCGATCTTATTCTCGCCCTTACAGCCGGGGAGGAAGCCGGAGCAGATTATAACGGAGTTTACTGGTTGTTAAAAAACCGCAGGGATTTGATCGACGCAGAATTTTGTATAAATATGGATGCAGGCGATCCGCAAATAAAGAATGGAAAAAGGATTAACCGCACAATACAGGCAAGTGAGAAGGGATTTTTGAGTTTCAGCCTTGAATCAAAGAACCCGGGAGGTCATAGTTCATTACCATCGAAAAACAATGCGATTTATCATCTTGCAGACGGCCTTGTGCGATTGGAGCATTTTGATTTTCCGGCACAACTGAATGAAGTAACCAGGGCTTATTTCGGAAAAATGGCAACGATCGAAACGGGGCAATCATCGTTTGATATGAAAGCCGTTTCTGTAAATCCTTTCGATACAGCTGCTATCTCACGACTATCAGAATCTCCTTATTATAATGCCTTGATACGTACAACCTGCGTAGCCACAATGCTTGAAGCAGGTCATGCGACCAGTGCCCTGCCGCAATATGCGAAAGCAATTGTGAATTGCCGTGTGATGCCCGGAAGTACGCAGGCTGAAATTCAAAACACACTCACACAGGTAGTGGCCGACAGCCAGATTATTGTTACTCCTATGAACGATTTAATGGATAATCCAGCTTCTGCATTAAAGCTGGAACTGATGCAGAAAGTAGCAGCCGTTACCGGGAAACTTTGGCCGGGTGTGATTATCCTGCCAGTGATGGAAGTTGGGGCAACAGACGGAATTTATCTGCGTGGTGCAGGCATCCCCACCTATGGTATTTCAGGAGTGTTTATTGATGTGGATGATAACCGGGCACATGGTAAAGATGAAAGGATAGGAGTGAAAGAATTTTATGATGGGCTCGAATATGAGTACAATCTTATAAAAGCATTTGGTTCCGGGCATTGATTCTTTAGCTGACTGGTCACGATCTTATTCTTCTTCGAGGCTATGTCCGAATCGTATCTTATGGCCATCCGGATCTTCCACCAGCATTTCCCGTACATTCCAATCCATCGTTCCAGGAGGACATAAGATTTTAGCTCCTTTAGCTTTTATCAACTCATAATATTCATCCACATTATCTACGAATACAGAAAGCCAGGTACCGGGACTACCCTGTCCCTTTTTACAAAAGAATATTTCTACACAATCTTTACTTACGCCACCAAATGTTGGCGGGTCTTCCCAACCCCATTTGTTTTCAAACCCGAGGACATCGATATAATAAGCAAGGCTCTTTGCTACATCCGACGAATAAAGTATCGGGACATTTTTTTCGAATTTCATATCAGCAATCTACTATTTTTCAGAGAATACTGTATTGATAGGGTTGCCAACGTTGATATTGCTAAAGAAATCAGGTTTACTGATAAAAAGGTTGGCAACCCTTTAGTTTTTACTGATTAATGTTCTTTGGAAGTATAAGGCCCGAATATATTTTTCACGGGTATATCCTCGCTGCTGTCATCTAATATAATTACATAATAATTTTTACCGCCGGGTAAAACACGCACCACAATATGACCCTGTTGGCTTTGATAAGATTTATCTACCAATGGTCCTATCACCAATTTATTCGCTTCAAGCATATTGGTAGCAAAGAGATCACGTTTGCCTTCATATAAATAAGGTGAGGTGACCCGTATTAATACTTCGTGCCCCGGATGGTCTGCTGTCCATGTTTGTTCTATCCATACACGTGGCTTAAACGTTTTTATCTGCAATTCATTTACCGCATCCCTGTTACCATGATGATCCATTGTGGCCACATCAACGTCCCCGATAGCTTTGGCCACAGGTGTTTCGACATCCCGCCAGTCCGCATCTCCTGCAAATACATTACCTGGACAATCGCCCCCGGTATAGTAAGTAAAGGGTCCATAATGTATAACCAATACATTGCTCAGGGTATTTTCGTCGGGCCATGTCTTTTCATTTAAGGAATCAATGACCGGAAAATGTTGTTCTACCGAACTATCTTTGCCCGTCCATATCAGTCCATTTGATTTTATATTCTGCACATAAAATCCGGGAAATTGTGAAGGATGCAATTGTAAAGTTATTTGCGTTTTTACACCCGCTTTAAATGGATGAACCTCCATTCCTTTCCGCTGCCGCGCTTTAATAAAAGAAAAATAATTATCCCATGTTTTTATATAACCGTCTTCTTTGCCTTTATACTTTGCCAGCATATTTTCTATAGGACGGGGATAGTTATAATCGCGATGAAATAAATGATGGATCGGGATAAGTTCACCCACACCCGTAATGCCTGTTAATACATATTGTTTACCTGCAGATAAAGGTGCACCGGCATACCAACTGCCAAAATGATCATCATGAAAATGCGAGATGACAGCATAATCAATCACCGCTTTTTCTTTCAGCGGCGACACTTTTTTTATATAGTCTGCAATCCATTCGTACGGATGTTTTGTATCGTTGGGCCGTATAACTGCATTTCGTTTCGAAGTAGTCCTTGGATTGGCTGGATCAAGTTCACCTGCATCAAACAAAACAGTAGTCCCATCGGGTAATATATAAAATGCGGCATTGCCTCTCCCGGTATTGATATGGTGCAGATCAAGATAACCTTCCTTCCAGGCGGGTAACGGCTTGCCAATTTCAGCTACGGGTTGTGTGTATGCATTTAAACTTATAAAAAGGGTGCATGCTTGTAATAACTTTTTCATAAGAAAAAATGCAGAATGATTCATTATTAGCCTGTTTCTGCCGATGATCGTTCAATTAATACTGCCTGGCCTGGCAATTTGCTGCCGTTAATTAAAAAGAATACCTCAAGCCAAACTGCACTGAATAATAACTGGCCGTTTTAACTTTTGTGCCGGCATTGACATTTACTTTATAAATATAAGAATTGGTTGCAGCATCAAAGCCATTGAGATTATAAAGGTTGGTATTAATAATCTGGTTATAACCGCCCCATTTATAATTCAGCAGATTCAGCACATTGAATATATCTGCCCGGAAAGTAACTTTATGCGTTTTATAAATTTTTAAATCATACGCTATACTCAGGTTCCATTGTGTACGCCATGGCATTATCCCACCATTGTAAGAAGCAAATTTCCCCATATTTTTTTCCAGGAATTTCCTGAACTCAGGACTGGTTTTCTGTAACAGTGTTTGCATATCGGTAGCTATTGCTGCAGGTGTTGAAGATTTATTGGGATCGAAAACAAAAGCCAGGTCGGTACCATCATTCCCTTCACCAATAATATCCCTGTTTACATAAGTTGAGTAACGTGCATTTTGATAGGCCTGGAAAGAGGAACTGATGCTAACACCATAAAAAGTAGGACTGAGCAATAAGGCCACAATTTTGTTAGGTTGATCGCCGTCACTATAATAATTTTTGCCGTATGAACTATAATCCTGGTAAGAAGATCCTACACTGAAATTAGCATTACGCGGGTCTCCATTATCGTAAGGTGGTGTGCCTTGCGCTTTTCCTTTTGCATAGGAAACACTGAAATATCCATCTTTACCAATCTGGGCAGACGCTTCTATCATGGCGCCTAAATAAGTAGACGACCAGCTTGTATTGGTAAAGTATCTTACCTGGTTAAAGTTTGCGGATATTCTTGAATTTGCGATAGGAAGCCCTATAGATATATTCGCCGGAATAGTTGACGCAGGAACATACACTGCCCTGCCCTCATTCGTTACAAATTCAGGTGTGTGTTTTAAGTTAAGATCGTATAAATAAAAGTTATCCCAGGTGTTATTGTAATATAAATTAGCGCCCATGCGAAACCAGCTATTAAAGTAATGGTAATAGCTAAGACTTGTCTTAAAGGTTAGTGGGTTCTTTAAATGTTTATCCAATACTAAAACAGTGGCGGGTTGTTTGGTGATAAGTGAATTATAATAATCTACACCCGGCACTTTGCTAAAATCTTTCTGGTAAGCCTGCCAGTCCGGGACAGGTACTTCTGAACGTATATCAATCTGCCTGAAATCAACACCGTTATCAATATGCGCAAAGGTGATGGGCTGCGTAGTTAATTCAGATGCGAAAAGGCCTGCACCAAATTTAACTACATCCCTTCCATTACTATTTACATCCCAGATTAGGTTAACACGCGGCTGTACATTTTTTGCATCAAAAGGTACCACGTCGGTTCTTACACCCAAATCCTGTTCCAGCAAAGTATTGCGTGTTGGCTTATGACCTATAACATTAGCATCCCATCTTAACCCAACCGTTAAATTCAGGTTAGGCTTTAAGTTGGTTTCCATCTGAGCAAATAAACCCAGTTCAATTAGAGGCACACTGATAGCGGGATTATTTCCATCCAAAGGAATTTTCCTGTTAAAACGATATGGTTTATTGGCAGCCATATCCGCGATTGAGCTATAATAAAATTGCCCCTGTTGATCGTGTGATAAGCGATCGGTAATATGATTGATATTATTATCGGTACCAAAAACAAAATTCAGGTTGCCTGTTTTATAACGTAAATTATCAACTACCTGTATTACGTCTGACGCATCTCTTTCCGGTACCCAGTTCTGGTTTCCAAAGGTGAGAGTAATGTTCCCGGTACTGTTATCGCTGAATGTAGAAGTAACATTTACGAAGCCTTCGGGCACATGGTTATTCAGGAACGTAAGGAATTTTCTGTACGTACTAAAGCTCACTTTTAAATCATTCGTCAGTGATTTATTGAACTCTGTACGTAAACCCAGCATAACTGCATTGTCTATTTCCGTACCGGTATATTGTGTAGTTAATAAGCCTGATCCTTTTAATTTATTAGGGTCAACAAAATGCAGGTAGTTGTATTTTAATGTCAGCAGGTTTCTTTTATTAATGTTCCAGTCGAATTTCGCGAATGCATTTTTTGTTTCCTGCACAATATTAATAGTGCCATATTGCTGGCTTGCCGGGAAACCAAATTGCTTTTCCATTATGTCAACAATCTGGTCGAGGTTGGCTTTAGTAATACCCAGGTTCTTTTCCGCCTGCGCCTGCGTTGCGCCTGAGTAGGTAAAATCATAAGCCCTGAAAGGGATAGTATTCCGGTACTGATCATACGAAATGAGAAAATGCACTTTGTCCTTAATAATTGGGCCGCTGAGGTAGGCGCCTGCCTGGAATATTTTGTATTTACTGGTAAGGTGGTTACCGTTCACGTCTTTATTTGCAGCCAGTGAGTTACCTCCATAATAACCCCATGCCGCACCCGATAAAGTATTGGTACCTGATTTGGTAATGGCTTTCACCACACCGCCCGAACCACGGCCATTGGTTACATCGTATGAGTTGCTGGATACTTCAAATTCCCGTATAGTCTCTGACGATATAGAAAAGGCGGCATCCGATAAACCTCCGAAGGTTGCCCTTCTGTTACTTACGCCATCTAACATATAGCCGGTACCACCTGCTTTTGCTCCTGCCAGTGAGGCGCCGTTAGCCAGCGGTGATAAAATCATGAGATCGCTGTAATTACGCGAGGCCAACGGTATTTTCTGTATGGCTCTCCCGCTTACAGCTGTGGCCGTTCCAAGTCTGTCGATACTGTTTGTAAAACTATTCGAGGTAACCTTTACCTCTGCCAATTCCACATTGGCTTTTCCTAAAATGATTTTACGCAATACCAGTCGGTCGCCGAGGTTAAGTGGGTTGTCTTTTATAATTTGAGTTTGGAAATTGACTGAAGAAATTTCAATGCTGTAAATACCTACCGGCAAATCTCTCAGTATAAAATA
>Ga0105249_10002522_pt1 | contig 15850 bp, 11 predicted proteins | sample KBSS44metaG_FD_81522 | JGI IMG/M metagenome (GOLD analysis project Ga0105249, IMG submission 81522) | Switchgrass rhizosphere microbial communities from Kellogg Biological Station, Michigan, USA - KBS S4-4 metaG | ecosystem: Host-associated > Plants > Roots > Rhizosphere > Soil | place...
CCGGGCCGGAGAATCGTATTCGGAAAGGACGCCTGATTCGGCGAGTCGGGAAAATGCTGCGTCTCCAGCGCCACACCCGCAAACACCGGATAGGTGACGCCCTTGCCGACCACACCACCTAACGCCTGGCCGGAGTAGACCTGCAGGCCGGGCTCCGTCGTGTAGATCTCCAGCGTCCGGCCACTCGCCGGGTCGTGGAGGCGAGCGGCCAGGGCCAGCTCCGCACCCTCCTCCCGGTCGATCACGAAGTTGTGATCGAACCCGCCTGCCAGGCGAAGCTGTTGATCATCCCCGCGGAGCGCTGCGCCGATCATCCGCGGTGCTCTGAAGTCGAACGCCGTGCCAGTCACGTCGCGCAGCTCGCCCGTCGGAATCAACGACGCATCCACCGGCGTATACTGCGACGCCACGATCGTCAGCTCGTGTGCCCGCACGTCGCCCGCGTCGTGCCCCGCGAGGTTGAAGTACCCGTGATGCGTCAGATTCACCGGCGTCGGCTCGTCCGCCACCGCCGCGTAGTCGAAGGCGAGCTCGTTGTCGTCGGTGAGCGTCATCATCACGCTCACCGACAAGGTTCCCGGGTAGCCCTCGTCGCCGGTCACGCTCGTGTACGACAGCAGTGCGCCATGGACGCCCTCATCCTCGAACGGCGTCACGTTCCACGGCACCTTGTGAAAGCCGCGCCGACCGCCGTGCAGGTGATTGGGACCGTCGTTGACCGTCACCGCGTGCGCATGGCCGTCGAGCGTGAAGCGGCCTTTCGCAATGCGGTTTGCGTACCGACCGATCAGGGCGCCGAAGTAGGAGCGGTCCGCTTCGTACCCCTCGAGCGAGTCGTACCCGAGCACGACGTCGGCCATCCGGCCCGACCGGTCAGGGGCCTCGATCGACACGATACTGCCGCCGTAGTCGATGAAGCGAACGGTCATCCCATGCCTGTTGCGCAGCGTGAACGCGTCCATCCCCATCGCTACCTCGTGGCACCGTAGGCGTACATCCCGAACATCGTCCCCACGAACCCTCCGGCGACTTTCGTGCTCAGGATGGTGCCGTCCGCGTTCTGCAGCAGTGGCTTCCACACGTCGGGCTCGGTCGCGTAAAAGAAGTCGTAGTGCTTATCCCGTGCTCGAATGCGGAGATACACGGGTCCGCTCGGCGGCCCGGACAACGGCTCCGACGCGAGTACGCTGTCCGCCGTCGCGTCCCGACTCGCCCGCCGCAGCAGTTGTATCACTGGCCGGGTACCATCGTGCACGACGCCGAGGAAGTAGTAGTGCGACCCGTTGTGAAACGCGACGAGTCCAGCCTTGTCGCCCGCACGCGCCGGGGCGTACCACATCGCCGTGGACACGGACGCCGACCCATGCTGCTGCCGCCGCAGCACCAGCGATGGTTGCCCGACGCCGCTCAGCGACTCGGGTCGCGCACGCAGGATCAGCGAGCCCGGAGTGGTCGTGAGATCGACCCACTGCTCGCGCGGCGTGCGCAGCATCACCCAGTACGGTGCGAGGGCGCGGCCGTCGAATTCTTCGCGAAATGCGAAATTTCCGCTGTGCGGCACCGATGCTTTCGGCTGTGCGGGCAGGTTCGGTCGCGCATGCGTGTACGGAACCGTGGTCTTCCCCGTGAGCATGACCGGCCAGTCATCCACCCAGGTGACCGGCAACAGAAACGTCTCGCGGCCGGTATTCCAGAGATCGCGACCGTAGTTGCGGGTGCCGAGGAACACGGCCCACCACTCGCCGGCAGGCGTGTCCACGAAGTCGGCATGCCCTGTCGTCTCCACGGGGAACGTGCGGCCGGAATCGAGATGCCGCTGCGTGAGGATCGCGTTGCCCTTGTACGGAACGTATGGGCCGTGCACCGAGGTGCTCCGAAATACCACCTCCGAATGCTGATCTGCCGTGCCGCCCTCGGCGCAGATGAGATAGTAGGTGCCGTTCCGCTTGAAGATGTGGGGCGCCTCGATCCAGATCGGCTTCTTCGCGAGGTCGACGCCCCCGTTCACGATCACTGAGCGCGGGCCGACGAGCTTCCGCGCCGCCATGTCGTGCTCCTGCATCCAGATCGCGCGGTGCCCGTCGTACAGCGCCGTCCCGACCGGCGGGCCGTTGTTGAGGATGTAGGTCTTGCCGTCGTCGTCGAAGAAGAACGACGGGTCGATACCGTCGATCTCCGAGAGCCAGACGGGATCGGACCACGGGCCGGCCGGATTCTTCGCGGTGACGAAGAAGTTGCCGCCACGATCGACGAGCGTGGTGATCATGTAGAACGTGCCGTCGTGATAGCTCAGCGACGGCGCGAAGATGCCGCGCGACACGCCGGCGCTGTCGACGTTCAACTGCGACGGGCGATCGAGAATGTTGCCGATCTGCGTCCAGTTGACGAGATCCCTGCTGTGGAAGATCGGAACGCCGGGGAAATACGCGAAGCTCGACATGGCAGCATAGAAATCGCTGCCCACGCGGATGATGGTCGGGTCGGGATAGAAGCCGGCGATGATCGGGTTGTGATAGTCGTTAGGCCCGGCCTGGACCGTCTTGTAGACGGAATCGTCTCCAGCGTAATCGAACCACTCGAACCGGGGGTTGGACGTCGCGTTGGGCACGGCCCCGTCGCCGGGGTGACATGCCAGCAGTGCCACGATCGAGAGGAGCGAAATTGGGGTTTCTGGTCTTCGAGTCATTGGCTGCCGACCAAACAGCAGGACAGGATGGCAGGATTGAACAGGATGAAAACTGCAACACAGGGACAGCGTCTCATGCTCACGCCGACATGGTCCGTTCCGAAGTCATCCTGTCCATCCTGTCCATCCTGTCTCGTTGTTCCATTGTTCTTGCCGAACTACCAGGCGTCGGTCCTGAACGGCGCTACAGGCAGCCCCTCGCGATTGTAGAGTGCAGGCGCGACGGGGCTGTTCGTCCACAGATACCGAACCGCGACCGGCCGCGGAACGCGATCGCTCCAGACGACGACACGGTTCTTTTCGACCTTCGCGTCCGCCCAGACGAACTGATGGTCATCGCCCGCAATGGCGAATCCTGTCAACGGAGCATCACCGGCGCGCGACACGAGACCGCCACCGACGTGCTCGAATTCGATGATCACTCGGCCATTGCGAGTCGAGTGTCGGCGATACGTCGGTCCGGAGGCCGCGACGTGCTGGCCGTAGGCCACGTTGCGGGCTACGCGCGCGAGCCGTGCGCCGACAGCCTGCTTGTTGCGCGGATGCAGCTCAGTGGCGCCGCCAAGGTCGATCGCGACGACCTGGCCGGTGTTAGGCAATGAGAGCGCGGCGGCCTGCGACTCGCGCACCGTCGCCCACGTGCTCGTCGCGGGCGGGACGGAGTCGACGGTGCCGTAGTTAGGCAGCTGCACCCAGAGAAACGGAAAGCTCCCCGAGCCGTGCCACTCGCTCCGCCAGCTCGTGATCAACGTCGAGAACAGGCGCCGGTACTCCGTGGCCTGCTCCATGTTGTTGGCGTTCGACTCGCCCTGATACCAGATCACGCCCTTGATCGGAAAGCCGAGCAGCGGATGGATCATCCGGTTGTAGAGGATGGTGGGCACCTTGTTGATGCGCTGCCCGTCCGGCTTGAACGACACCATCCCGACCTTGAACCGCCACGGTCCCGCGAGTGGACGCCTGACGCCGCCAACCTCGACGTAGACCGATGCCGGGTCGCCGTAGATTCCGCCGCCGCCGCCCGTGTCGTCCACACGAACCGCAATCACGTTCTTCCCCGCGCGCAGCGCGGACGCCGGCACCGCATAGACCCGAGGCTCCGCGTACTTCTGCTCCGTCCGGCCGACCTCGACCCCGTTCACCCACGTGATGTCCGAGTCATCGATGGGGCCGAGGGAGAGTCGAGCCGCCTGCCGTGCCTCGTCGTCCGTGAGCGTGAACGACGTGCGGTACCAGGCGACGCCATCCATGCCGTCGTACCCGGCACTCTCCCAGAGTCCAGGCGTCTGAATCGTCGCCCAGCTGTCATCGGAGAGCGAAGTGTCCGCCCACACGGGCTTTCCCTCGACGAGTCCCAGGTCCACCGTCGGTAGGTCGCCGAGCTTCGCCAGAATCGCCGCTCGCACGGAGTCGGTTCGTGCACGGTCGCGTGCGACGATCGCGTTCCACGCGCTGTCCGTCATCCCGAGCGCACGCCGGCTCATCCACGTCTCGATGTTCGCGCCGCCCCACGACGTGTGGATGATGCCGATGGGCACATTCGCCGACTTCCGCAGCTCGCGCGCGAAGAAGTAGGCGACGCCGGAAAACGCGCCGACGTTGCGCGGGGTGGCAGGCGACCAGGCGCCGCCAACGACGTCCGCCTCCGGCGCATCGGAGTAGGAGTGCGGCACCGCGAACTCGCGAATCGTCGAGTCGTTGGCGCGCGCGATCTCCGCGTCGGCGCTGTCCGACATCCGCACCGGCCATTCCATGTTCGACTGACCCGAAGCGACCCACACATCGCCTACCAGGACGTCGTGAATGACGACTCGTGCGTCGATAGTCGCGACCGTGAGCTCGTGAGGGCCGCCCGCCTTCATCGCCGGAAAGGCGACACGCCACGCGCCCGTCGCATCCGCCGTCGCGGTACGGGTCTGGCCACCCAGTGACGCCGTCACCCGGGCGTTCGCTGCCGCCCATCCCCAAACCGGAACCGGCACGCCGCGCTGCACCACCATGCCGTCGCTGAAGACCCCCGCCGGGCGCAGCTCGGCGGCCGACGGTGCGAGATCGGCGCCGGCGAGCAGGATGGACGTGAGCGCGAACGCCAGGATGGTCAGTCGCGCCATCATATCCAAGTCTCCAGCCTAACGCGTCTGCTCATCGACGGTAGCTCTCGGGTGGTCCGAGGTAGCTCGGCCGCTCACCGCCCGCGTCGATGACCAGCTTCTGCAGAACCACACCAGGATCCACGAGCCAGAACCTGAGCACGTGATCGCCGGGCCGATCGACGCGGTGCTTCGTCGCGAGAATGCGAATGTTGTCGGCGACCGACCTGTCCCATCCGGCGTTGGAGCTGTCCGCCGTGATGTTCACCATCTGCGGTGCCTCGTCGTCCATCGACACCGCATAACGAACGCCCGCCTTCGCGCCGGAGAAGTTCAGTGTCGGCGAGACATAGGTCTTGACGGTCACGGTGCCAGTGTCGAACAGGAACACGCGGTACTCGAGCCGAGCCCCGTTGCCGCCGGGTGTCTGCGATGCAATCGTGCTCGGGAGCGGCGTCACGCCCGACAGCGTCCGGCCGAAGGCGGGGATGCGCTGCCAGCGAATCGGCGCCGCCGCGACGGCACGACTGTAGTGCTCGGCTTCCATCGACACGTAGCCGTTGCCCTCGACGAAGCCCGTGACGGCATCGCGCTTCGGAATCGACGGATTGCTCACGATCGCCTGAATGACGCGCGGGCCCGTTCCGATGCCGGGGGTCCCCGGCCCGTCGAGCGTGATCGGCACGCGATGCCCGCCGTTAGGCACGCGGTCCCAGTCGATGCTGACCGTCACGCGCTGCTGCTTCTCCACCGTGCCGCTCGCCGGCGAGATCACGACCCACGGCTCCGCCGCCGTTGCGGTGAACGCGAACGGCGTCTGCCCGCGGTTGTACACGTCGATGTAGTACGACTGCCGCTGATACGCGTCGAACTCAGGCAGCGCCGGCTCGCGTGGTCGCACCGGGCCGCCCGGCGGCGGGCCCTGTCCGGGCACGCCGAACGGCACCTGCCCCTCGAACGCGACGCCCATCTCGGCGGGAACCGGCACCTGAATCACGTCCACCCGCGGCATCACGTTCCGCGGCGGCTCCTGCCAGTACGTGTAGCCGATGTGCGTCTGGTCCATCATGTGGCTCCACTTCCCGCCGGCGAGCTCGGTGTTGTAGTACCGCGAGATCTCGGCGTCGCGCTCGAACCGTTTACGCACACGGTCGGCCAGCTCGTTCGTGGCGGCGCGCCCCTGCTGTGCGTAGAGCCGGTTCTGCGCGACGGTGGCGTACAGGTCGTTCAGGTTGGCGCTCGCCTGAACCGGATGCAGCACGAGCTGATAGAAGGCGTCACGATACTCCGCTGGCAGCGCCGCGGAGATGCGCTCCGCGCGAGCGGCCAGTGCGTTGTATTCGGCGACGACCGTCTCCGCCTCGCGGTAGTTCGTTAGGCTGTACGTCTCCGGCGCGAGCAGCTCCGGCTTTCGGCGGCTGTTGAACCTCGAGTAGGTCGTGACGATGTCCGCGATCTCGGCCGCGTGTTCGGCGCCGAACGTCCGCTCCGCCCAGCGCCGCGTGTACTCGGGCAGGCGCTCGGCCGGCCACCGCACGGGGTTCCATGCATAGTCGAGGAAGAACTGCGTCGGAAACTCGACCGGCTTGATGTCGCCGACGTTCACGATCCAGATGCGGTTGGCGCCGGCCTCGTAGGCGAGGTGCATCTGCTCCCACACGCGCGCGATCGGATTCGTGTTGATCCACTTGTAGTTGCGTGGACCGCCGACGTAGTCGAAGTGATAGTAGACGCCGAACCCGCCGGGCCGAGCTCGGTCGGCGGGCGAGGGAAGACGGCGGATGTTGCCCCAGTTGTCGTCGGCGAAGAGGAGTGTTACGTCGTCGGGGGCGCGCATGCCTTTGTCGTAGTAGTCCTGCACTTCCTTATAGAGGGCCCACAGCTGTGGCGTCTGGCTCGGGTCCTTCCGCGTCTCTTCGGCGATGATCTTCCGCTGATCGGCGACGATGCGCTCGAGTAGCGAGATGGCCGTGCCATGCGTCATGGGCTCGTCGCCGTCGCCGCGCATCCCGATGGTGACGATGTTTTCGCGGGTGCCCATGCGACGGATGCCGCCGCGCCAGAACTCGCGGAGCACGGAGTCGTTCTGCTCGTAGTTCCAGGCGCCCTTGCCGTATTTGCGCCACTCGGCCTGCGCGCGCGTCAGGGGCTCGTGGTGCGACGTCCCCATGACGATGCCGTACTCGTCGGCGAGTTTTGGGCTCAATGTGTCGTCGTCGGCGAACGCGTTGCCCCACATGGCCGGCCACAGGTAGTTGCCCTTCATGCGCAGCACGAGCTCGAACACCTTCTCGTAAAATCTCGAGTTGAACCCGCCGAACCTCTCGCGCGTCCAGCCGGACAGCGCCGGCGCTTCGTCGTTGATGAAGATGCCGCGGTACTTCACGGCCGGCTCGCCCTGCGTGTGGCGGCCGGGGAGGACATAGAGCGCGGCCTGCCTGCGCACTGGGACGTCCGCCCAGTAGTGCCACGGCGACACGCCGATCTGCGACGACACATCGTAGATGCCGTAGATCGTCCCGCGCTTGTCACTGCCTGCTATCACGAGTGCCCGATCGACGCCCGGCTGTGGCTTCGGCACGACCTGAACGACGAACGCTTCCCATTTCCCGACGAGCCCGCTCGCGTCGAGCTTGCGATCGCGCACGAGTCGGTCGATCAGCGGGCTCTTGCCGAGCGTCCCGATGATGACCGCGTACGCGGCGTTAGGCACGGAGTCGACTGACAGTGCTGGCTCGGCGCCGGAGACCCGGCCGATGTCGGTGCGAAGGTCGCGCGCAGCACGCACGACGCCCGGATGATCGGCTCCGCTCAGATACAGCGGCGCACTCCGTCCCCCAACGGCGAGCGGGAAGCGACCCACGCCCGAGCTCGGTGTGATGTAGGTGTCGTCGGTCGGGCCGGGCTGGGCGTTGACGAGGGCCGGGACGCACACGCAGGTGAGCGATGCGGCCAGCGCGACGAGTCGCCACGCGTTCATTATTGCATCGTGACGAGGATGACCCCCGCCCCGTGGTCAATGCCCCAGCGGGCAGTGGCGGCGACCCCGTCGAAATGCCGGATCGAGCGGACGTTGTTCGGGTTGATCGAGCGCAGCGATTCGACCGGGCCGAGGAACGTGTTGTCGACGTATACCCGGACCTGCGACGGCGCGTTGAAGCTGTCGGCGCTCTTGTTCAGCAGCCAGTTGGAGTGCAGCGCTTCCACGGCTTCGTAGGCGTTCGCGAAGCGGTGTTTGACGATCTGGTCCGAGGTGATCAGGCTGCTGTCCGACCGCGCGGATTTCGAGGTCGAGGACCGTGAGTTGGTACAGGCGGCGAAGCCGAACAGCAGGACGGCGAGCATCGGCGCCGCGAGTCGTGCGAACGCGGGTCGCATAAGGATTATCCCGGCCAGGGGATCGAGGGACTGCGTCGCCGAAAATCATATTGTCATCGGATGACATTCCGCAAGAGCGGCCCGATCCCGGGGACGAGCGCTCACAAGTCCCTGTCACAGAGAGGCTTGGCTGGATCCCATGAGCGACGACGGATTGATGCGGTGGCGAACGAGCGCGTCGTATCCGATAATGCCGGGCCGACCACCCTCAGGGACCCCATGAGCACAGATCCTATCAATCGCCGCGACTTCGTGCGCACGACCGCCGCGGCCGGACTGGCCGTCGCCGCTCCGCAGACGTTAGGCCCCGCGCGTCCCGAGCGCGCCGCCGTTCCCGAGGTGATGATTCCGTCTGCCGTGCGACCGCTCGTCATTGCCGACGCCAGCGGCATCCAGTTCCGGAATGGTGGAACCGAGTGCGCTGTCGAGCGCGCGTTCCGCCTCATGACGTCGGGGAAGGACGTGCTCGAGTCGCTGATCGCCGGCGTGAACATCCCCGAGCTCGATCCCGAGGAGACAGGCATCGGCTACGGCGCGCTTCCGAACGCCGAGGGCGTCGTGCAACTCGATGCCTCGTGTATGCACGGTCCCAGGCGGCGAGCCGGTGCGGTCGCCGCCATCGAAGGCGTGCGGACGCCATCGCTCGTGGCGCAGGCGGTGATGGATCAGACGGACCACCACCTGCTTGCAGGGAAGGGTGCGCAGGACTTCGCGCGCGCCCTGGGCTTCACGGTCGAGGCGGATCTCAACACCGAGCAGTCGCGCCGGCTGTGGCTCGAGTGGCGTCGTCGCATGGATCCGGAGCACTGGCTCGATCCGTCGAAGCGTGGCGTCCGCCCGAAGGACAAGCACGAGAAGGATCCCGGGGACGCCGAGCTCTCGGCGGTGTCGCGTCGTGACTTCGGGCGTCGCGCAGTGGAGGCAGGGTGGTCGATGGTGCAGGATGGGCTCATCCCCGAAGGCACGTTCTGGGGCACCATCAACTGCAACGGCATCAACGCGAACGGCGACATCTGCGGCGTCACGACCACGAGCGGCCTCGCGTGGAAGATCCCCGGCCGCGTCGGCGATTCGCCGATCCTCGGCGCCGGCCTGTACGTGGACAACGACGTCGGTGCGGCCGGTTCGACGGGACGCGGTGAGGCGAACCTGTACAACCTGTCGTCGTATCTCATCATCGAGAGTATGCGGCGGGGCATGCATCCGAAGGACGCGGGGATGGAAGCGCTCAAGCGCATCCGTGCGAACACGATCGAGACGCGCCTGTTGAACGCGCGCGGACTGCCGAACTTCAACATCCGGTTCTTCGTGCTCGACAAGAAGGGGCAGCACGCGGGCGTCGCGATGTACTCCTCCGGCGAGAAGACGTTCGCGTTATGCACGGAGAAGGGCGCGGAGGCGCCGATGCTCGAGCCGCTGCTGCCGGGCAACCCCGGGGACTGACCCGTGACGATCGCGCCCGGATCCCGCGCGGCTCCGTCCACTCTCCCGTCGTTCTGGCTGCTCCACGCAGCCGGATGGCTGGCGTACGGGCTCGCGATGACGGTGTCGCGCGTCGGCATGTTCCCGCTGCGGTACATGGCGGTGTCGAAGGGCATGCTGATGGTGATGGGATTCCTCATCAGCCTCGGGCTGCGGTACGTGTATCGTCCGCTGATTCGACGGGGGACACCGCTGCTGGTGCTGCTGGTCGTGGCGGTGGTGGCGTCGTACGTCGCGTCGGTGGTCTGGACCGCCGCCGACAATATCTTCGACTATCCCGTGACGCTGGCGTTAGGCGTCCGGGAGCCCGCGCCTCGCGGCCCGATACGGCCGTTCTACGGTGCGGTGTACAACGCGTTCACGATGCTCGCGTGGAGCGTGCTCTACATCGGCATTCGCTACTACGCGGCGCTGCAGGCGGAGCGTGAGCGGTCGCTGAAGGCCGAAGCCGCGGCGCACCAGGCGCAGCTCGAGGCACTGCGCTATCAGATCAACCCGCACTTCCTGTTCAATGCGTTGAACGCGGTGTCGACGTTGGTCACGGAGCGCCGGAACGACGAGGCGTCGCGCATGCTCGCGCGCGTGAGCGACTTCCTGCGGTTGACGCTCACGGCGCCGGTGCGCGACGAGGTCGCGCTCGCCGACGAGGTCGATTACGTGCGCCAATACCTCGAGATCGAGCGGGTACGGTTCGGCGAGCGGCTGCGGACGGAGTTCGACCTCGCGCCCGACACGTGGGAGGCGGCGGTGCCGGCGTTCGTGCTGCAGCCGCTCATCGAGAACGCGGTGCGTCACGCGATCGCGCCGCGCGAGTCGGGCGGCGCGATCACACTCGAGGCGCATCGTTCGGGAGAGATGCTGCACGTGTCGATCGTGGACGATGGCCCGGGAGTTCGCGATGAGCCCCAGGGCAACGGTACGGGTCGCATCGGCCTAACGAACACGCGGGATCGACTGCGGCAGCTCTACGGGGATCGCGGCCGGCTGCAGCTCGTGAGCGTCCCCGGCGGCGGCACGCGGGCCACGATCGAGATTCCCTTTCGGCGAACCGTTGGCGACCCGGCGCTTCACTCCGTTCCGCTGCCGGCGCAGCGGAGCGCGGATGAGCCGGTGGCCATTTAGGCTTCGGGGAGCGGGCGTCGCAGCGTTAGGCGGCGGGCGCCGGTCGGCGACGTCTGCTGCCTCCGCCCGGTTCACCCGCCATTTCAGGCGCTTCACCCTTCTTAGGTCCGCTCGTACCGGCATCCGCCGACAGAATCCTGGGCGGGCGGGCCGCAGGAGGCCCATCGCGTCGCCGCAGCAGTCGGGACTCCAAGCCGTGCCAGCTCAGCGCGGCGAGCATCACAGACGCACCGCCGGCGATCGCGATAAAGGCGAGCTGCCCCGCCCAGACGCTCCCGGCCAACGCGATCCATTTCGCGGCGCCGAGGCCCGCACGCTCCAGCGCACCGTAGATTGGCACGTGGAAGACGTACACGCCGTAGCTGTAGATCCCGAGTCGCTGCAGCGCCCGCCGGTTCTCGAGCCAACGGGCCCAGCGACCGCTAGGGTCAGCCCACGCCGCTCCCACGCCCACCATGAAAAGCACGGCCGCGGCCGTGTAACCGATCGCCTGGTTGGCCGGGTGGTAGGTCGGGTCCATGAGCGACGCGAACAGCACAGCGAGGGTCCCCGCCGCCACCGCGGCGAGAGGCCGCGCGCATTCGCGCGCCCACTGCGGCACACCGTGGCGTTGCCAGACCGCGAGCACCGCCCCGAGCGCGAGCCCGTCCATGCGCAGTGGCGAAAGGACGTAAATCGCGATGGGAGAAACGCCGGCGGCGAGCGCTCCCACCCGCGCGGCTGACGCCCCGATGGCGAGAACGAACGAAGCGCGGGCGAGTGCGCGCGGTGACAGCGCGAGGACAACGAGGGGCCACACGAGGTAGAACTGCTCCTCGACGGCCAATGACCAGTAGTGCTCCACAGCGTGGTAAAGGGGCCAGGCATCGCGGCTCGTCAGCCAGACATTCGACGCGAAGGCCCAGAACCAGCCCTGGGCGTCGGCGACGTCGTGGACCCACGCTGCCCACCGGGGACCGAACGCCGGCACGACCCAGAACAGCACGGCCAGCGTCCCAGCGTACACGGGGAGGATGCGTCTAACCCGCCGCTCGTAGAAGTCGCGGAAGTAGCCGGGCCGGTCCTTCGCGTCGAGAAGGACGCCGGTGATGAGGAACCCCGAGAGGACGAAAAAGAGATCGACCCCCAGCCAGCCCATTTTGAACGCCGCCAGCGTCCAGGCTTGCGCGTCGTCGAGCGGCACTCCACGCGCGAAATGGCGCATGCAGACCGCGGCGATGGCGAGTCCGCGCAGCGCGTCCAGCGCGGGAATGCGCCGACCTGGCGCCGCGGAAGAGCTGGTAATAGGTCGCCTTCCGGCTGTCGTGGGCTGGTTCGGAGGGCGCCGCTCGGGCGACTCCGTCAGTGCGCAGACGACCCCGGCGACGGCGCGGTCACGGGCGGCAGGGAACCGACTGACGCGGAGTGGGCTCTGACAGTAGTCAGTCAGTCATCGGGCAACAGTCGCCAGTCGCAGTGCCGAGGGGGCAGTACCCAGGGGGCGATCCCGAGTCGTGAGTACTACTCAACTGTCATCCCGAGAAGCGATAGCGACGAGGGATCTTGCTTGCGTCGTTCGAGGGCCAGCTACAAGCACCGCAGACGAGATCCCTCGTCGCTGTCGCTCCTCGGGATGACATCGAGGGTTCCACTGGTAGCAACTGCCTCCTCGGTACTCCTACTGGTCACTCATACTGCAGACTGGTGCCTGATGACTGACTGGCCACTGAGAGTCTGCCGTACGTACACCCATGCCTGACGACCGCCGGGCCTGCTGGCCGGAGCCGGGGGACGGCTCGACGACCAGCAGGAACGGTTCACGCCGCCCGGCTCTGGGTACGGAGGCGCGCCCGGTCGGTCTGCGAGCCTATACAGGCACCCGCCTGGATGTGTTGGCGCCCGAGATCGAGCCGTCTCACAGCGCCCTCTGCCGACGTCAGGGTCAGCCGTTGGCGTAAGGGTAGGTACAGCCACCCGTGTTCCTCCTTATGGAAGACCGAACGCAACGACGCCCGCGCCAACAGGCGACCGGGCCGCGCGGTATACCAGGATGGAAGGGGACACGATGGCGGGCAGGGGAGGAGCAGCAGCGCCGGTTCTACAGGCGCCTGACGACGAGCAGGGGCTCGTCGGTCGTGTTCAGCGCGGCGACCGCGAGGCGTTCAACGAGCTGGCCCAGCGTTATGCGCGACGGGCGTTCGCCATCGCCTACCGGATCCTCCGGCAACCGCAGGACGCGGAGGATCTCGTGCAGGACGCGTTCATTGCCGCGCTCGACGCCCTCCACTCGTTCGACGCGTCGCGACCATTCGCGCCGTGGTTCTTCAAGATCGTCGTGAATCGCTCGCTCAACGCCGTCAGTGCGCGATCGACGCGAGAACGGCATGTGACGGAATTCCATCTGTGGACCAACGACGACGTCGCCACCGACTTCGATCCAGCCGAGAGCTCGGAGATTCGCACGCGCTTTCGAACGGCGCTCGCGGCGCTCCCGAAGCATCAACGTCTCATCGTCGAGCTCTCGGACATCGACGGCAGGTCCAGCACGGAGATCGGCGAGATGCTGGATCTGCCGCGCGGAACGGTCCGCTGGCACCTTCACCAGGCGCGGAAGACGCTGCGCGTCGCCCTCGCGCCGCTGCTCGAGCGCTCGATGTGACGCCGAACGATGGCCTCCTTTCTGATATCGATCCCGACGCGGTCGAGCTCACGTCGGCGCTCCGCAATTCCAGCGGCCCGGTCCCCGACGATCTCGTGGACTGGAGCGCCTTCCATGCACGACTCGCTATGCACGCCGAGCTCTCGCTTGCTCGACTTCGGCACCCGGGCGTGGTCGTCGCGCCGAGGCAGGGCCGGACACTCCCGCTCGGGCGGCACGCGGCACCGGTGACGCGCGCATGGTGGGAGCACGCGGCACGCTGGTCGCGCACTGTGGTCGGCTCGGCGATTGCGGCCGGCATCGCGCTCGTTGCCGTCATCCGCCTAACGCCAAAGGAGATGAGCCGCACCGCGGGCGACGTCGCGTCGGTCACCGACGTCGAGCAGACGCGGGCCGCGTTCGAGCTCGCCGTCATCGGGCGGGATCGCGCCTCGCAGTCCGATGCCGCGCTGATGCCGAGCGCGGCCGACCTCCTGATCCCCGTCGGTACGGGCGGAGCCTCGCGATGACTGACCGGCAGTCGAGCGTGATCGCCGCGGTGGCCATGGCCGCCATGTTCGCGGTCGGCGTCGCGTTCGGGATCGCGCTCGATCACCGTGTCCTGCACCCGCGCCCGTCGCGCGACGCGTTCGCCGGCGCGCCCCGCCCTCGTGGCGGTCCTTTCTTCATGCCGGGCGGCATGCCGGGTGGCGGGCGACGTCCGCCCGCACCTGACGAGCACCGGCCTCCGCGTCCCGAGCGCGCCCTCGATGCGTTCGCGCGCGAGCTCGAGCTCACGCCGGAGCAGCTCGTGGTCACCGATTCCATCCTGCGCCACGAGTTCGAGGCGGTAAACGGCATCCGCGAAGACACCTGGCCGAAGATGCAGGCCATCATGGACGACACCCGGCGCAAGCTCGACGGCGTTCTCTCCCCCGCGCAACGCGAGCGATACCACGCGATGCTGGCGGATCAGGAGCGGCGATTCCATCCGCGCGACGCCGGGCGTCCCTCGTTTCCCTTTCACCAACGGTAAGCACTCGATGCGTACGTTCACTCGCGCCGTCAGCGTGATGCTCCTAACGGCCGACCAGCAGGCAGCCGCGTGGATGATGATCGCCGGCGGCTGCCCGTTAGGCGGAGGGCCGGGCGGCCCGTCGGGCCGCGGGGGCCGGCCGCCCCGACGACGCCGATTGGTCGACTCCGTGATATCCTGGTGAATTCATGCAACGACATGGACAGGCCGAGCAGCGGCGGGTAACAGTTCCGGATGCGTCGGACGATCGTGCATCGAGAATCGAGGCGCAGGCCGTGATCCGCGCCATCATCGTCGACGACGAGCCGCTCGCGCGCCGTGGTATCCGCGCGCGGCTCGACCGGGCCGGCGGGTACACCGTGGTTGCCGACTGCGCGAGTGGTCGCGAGGCGATTGCGGCCATTCGCGAGCACGCACCGAACGTCGTCTTCCTCGATGTGCAGATGCCCGGCATCGACGGCTTCGGCGTCATCGAGGAGATCGGAGCGGACCAGATGCCGGTCGTGATCTTCGTGACGGCGTACGACACGCACGCGCTGCACGCATTCGAGGCGCACGCGTTCGACTACCTGCTCAAGCCCATCGACGACGTTCGCTTCGCGACGACGCTCGAGCGCACGCGACGTCGCGTGGTGGAGCGCGAAGAGAGCGAGGTGGCGCGCAGGCTCGCGGCGCTCATGCAGGATCTCCGCCCCGCGCTCGCCGCGGCCGAGTCGGCGCCGACTCGTCGCCCCGACGCCGGCGAGCCAGCGCCACTGCCGAATCGAATCGTCGTCCGCGATCGGGACCGCGTGCTGTTCGTCGACGTCGGCGACATCGACTGGATCGGCGCGGATGGCGACTACGTGCGCATTCATACGGCCGGGAAGAGCCATCTCGTGCGCGACACGATGGCGGCGATGGAGCAGCGCCTCGACGCGACCCAGTTTGTCCGCATCCACCGCTCGGCCATCGTGAACGTCGCCCGCATCCGCGAGCTGCGCCCGTACTCGAGCCGCGAATATGCGGTGATCCTGAATGACGGCACGCGTCTGCGCCTGAGTCGGCGGTATCGGAATCGCCTGCGGGGCCGTTTCGGAGATAGGCTGTAGAACTGGGAACTGGGAACTGGGAACTGGGAACCGGGAACGGAGAACTGAGGCTGCGAGCTGCCGCTGCGTGCTCGGCTCGTTGCGGCTGGTAACAGCAGCGAGCAGCTCGGAGCATTAGCACGCGGCCGTCGGCGAGCAGCAAGCAGCTGCTCGCAGCGAGCAGCTGCATACTTACAGCCTGACCAGGTAACTGAGCTTCACGAAGAGCTGATCCTGCTCCCGATGCAGGTTGCGGAAGCGGTATGTGTCCCCGTCTACGACCGAGCCGCCGTAGCCCGCGAAGAACACCGTGCCCGGCACTGGCGTGTAGGCGAACAGGAGCTCCGGGCGCAGCTCGTTCGTCTTGCC
>Ga0105249_10002523_pt1 | contig 15848 bp, 15 predicted proteins | sample KBSS44metaG_FD_81522 | JGI IMG/M metagenome (GOLD analysis project Ga0105249, IMG submission 81522) | Switchgrass rhizosphere microbial communities from Kellogg Biological Station, Michigan, USA - KBS S4-4 metaG | ecosystem: Host-associated > Plants > Roots > Rhizosphere > Soil | place...
CTAACGCCGCAGGGCCCGATACGACGCAACGCCCGAAGGGCCCTGCGCCGTTGCGCTCTTCGGGCGTTGCGCTCTTCGGGCGTTGCGCTCTTCGGGCGTTGCGCTCTTCGGGCGTTGCGCTGTTCGGGTCCTGCGCCGTCCGGGTCCTGCGCCGTTCGGGCCGTGCGCCGTTCGGGCCCTGCGTCGTTTCGCAGTTTGGCGCTCAAGCAGTAGACGCGTCGCTCACCCAGCGTTCGCCTGCAGCGCGTACCGACGCGTGAGGCTGTCGACGATCGCAGACGGATCCGGCGCGCTGCCGGTCGCTCGCTCGATCGTGCCCGCCCCGGAAAACCGCGACCCGTGCCGGTGAACGTGTTCGCCAAGCCAGTCTCGCAACGTCCGGAAGTCGCCGGCAGCGAAGGCGTCATCGAGCGGGCCGAGCGTGCGCTCGGCGGCGGCGAAGAGTTGGGCCGCGTACACGTTGCCGAGCGTATAGGTCGGGAAATACCCGATGAGCCCTTCCGCCCAATGTCCATCCTGGAGGCACCCCTCGCGGTCATTCTTCGGTGCCACACCGAGGTACCGCTGATACGCTTCGGTCCACGCACCCGGCACATCGGCGCCGCGCAGGTCGCCGGACAGCAACGCGCGCTCGAGCTCGAACCGGATGATGATATGGAGGTCGTAGGTCACCTCGTCGGCCTGCACGCGGATAACGCCGGGCGCTGCGTGGTTGATTACGCGGCGAAACGTGTCGAGCGAGACATCGTGCAGCGCCTCGTGAAACGTGCCACGAAGCTGCGGATAGAAGTGCGCCCAGAACCCGTGGCTGCGCCCCACGAGATTCTCCCACAAACGCGACTGCGACTCGTGAAGCCCCAGCGACAGCGCCTTGCCGAATGGGGTTCCGTAATGGTCGGCATCGAGGCCCTGATCATATAGCGCGTGCCCAACCTCATGCAGCAACGCGAACAGTCCCTGGGCAAAGTTGCGCGGATGGTATCGGATGGCGATGCGGACGTCCCCCGGCCCGATCGAAGTGCAGAATGGGTGTCGGCCGACATCGAGCCGCCCGCGCTCGAAGTCGAACCCCAGCGCCGTCGCGACGCCCTCGAAGAACAGGCGCTGTCGGTCGATAGGAAACTCGCGCGCGAGGACGTGCGCCGGCGCGGGCGCGGGCATGCCGCGGAGCGAATCGACCAGCGACACCAGCGCGGCCTGGAGCTGCGTGAAGAGTGCCGATACACGTCGCGTCGTTAGGCCCGGCTCGTAATCGTCGAGCAGCGCGTCGTAGGGTACCTCGGCATATCCGACGGCGTCGGCCTCTTCGCGCGCCAGCTCGAATGACCGCGTGAGCCATCGGGCAAATGGCTTGAAATCGGCCTGCTCTCGCGATGCCAGCCATTGTTGGGACGCAAGCGTCGCGACACGCGCGGATTCCTCGACCAACCGACGCGGCAACCGTCGCTCGCGGTCGAAGCCCCGCCGCAGCTCCCGAATGTTGACCGCCGCCGGGCTCTCCGCGTCGGCCACGAGCGGCGACCCCTCGACCACGGCGAGCAGCTCTTCGTAGCGCGGATCCACCGCGCGATCGTGCACCAACCCGGCGAGGAGTGCCGTCTGCTCGGCGCGATGCTCAGCGCCGCCGCGCGGCATGCACACTTCCTCGTCCCATTCGACAAGGTCGAGACACGAGGACAGCACCGTCTCATCGCGCGAAAGGCGCACCAGCTCGGTGTAGGCTTGCTCGGGCGTCACGATTGGTGGCCGCCGCTCATGGTGGCTGTTGATGCACAGTCGTCGGCCCGTAGAATACGCGCAGGGTGCGCCCCCTTCAACGAAGCGCGTTCGGAGGTCGTCCGTCTGCACACTCCCGCAGAAGAAGTCGGTTTGATGGGCCACCGACTCGCCAGTCGGGTACAGCACGCGCTCGACCGGATCCCCGGCGACCGCATGGTCGAGTTGCTGCGCTCCATGGATCGGATGGCCGGGGACCGCCATCTCGCGTATCAACGACACGGGGTCACCGAAACGATCCGGCTACTTCCGTGTCCGCTCACCCTGCGGCCCGACCAGTTGGGTTACACGCACTACGTCGCGGAGACGGTGCTCAACTGCATCAAGCGGCTACCGGATCTCTATTGGTCCGTGCCCGAGGTGCGCGAGATTCTGCGCATCGGGCCGATCGAAGAAGAATGGCTCCGCGAGTGCTGGACGCCGGCCCATCGTGAAGCCAACCCGGTGTTCGCACGACTCGACGCCGTGGTGGACTATGCGACGGCGATGTGGAAGGACTCGATCCGGTTCATGGAACCGAACCTGAGCGGAATCGGGGGGCTTCACATCGGCCCGACAGCGGTCGGCATTCTCGCCGACGTCGTCGTCCCGGCGCTGCTCGCGCAGGACCCGACCATCCGGCTGCAGCTCCCCGACGACATTCGCGAGTTGCTGTTGCAGGAGTTACTCGAACATCTGGAAGCTATCGGGCGGCCGGAAGGTCAGATCGTTCTTGTCGATCCGAAGTACGCGCTCGACGGCCCTGACGAGCCGGACGCGCTCGCGGCGTTTTTCAGCGAACGGCATCACATGCCGGTGCTGCACGCGGATGCGAGCGAGCTGCGCCTTCGCGGCGACGAGGTTTACTATGGCGATGCGCGTGTGGACGTCGCGTACCGCGACGCCAGCGTGCTCGATCTGATCGAGCTCGCGGATGAGGGGGTCGACGTCGCGCCGATGCGCGAGCTCCTGCGGCAGAATCGCGTGGTTTCGTCGATCTCCGCCGAGCTCGACCAGAAGAGCTGCTTCGAGGTCTTCACCGATCCTGATCTGGCCGAGCGATTCCTGACGGTGGAGGAGCGACAAGTGATGCGTCGTCACGTGTTGTGGACGCGCATTGTGTCCGACCGCCGGACCGTGGCTCCCGACGGCTCGCGCGTCGAGCTGCTCGAGTTCGCGCGGCGGGAACGAGAGTCGCTGGTCCTCAAGCCGAACCGGATGTACGGCGGCGAGGGCGTGGTCATGGGACCGACGGCCACGACGGGCGCGTGGCAGTCCGCCCTCGACGCCGCCCTCGCCGACGCGGAACGGTGGGTGGTGCAGCAGCTGGCGTCGATCCCGGTGAAGTCGTTTCACGTGCTCGACGACGGAGATCGGGTCCACATCGAACCATTCTACGTCGTGATGGGATTCGCGCCGACCCGGTATGGCGTCGCGCTCGTGGCACGCGCGTCGCAGCAGAGCGTCGTGAACGTCGCGCAGCACGGTGGAATGTGCGCGGCGATGGTGAGTGCCCAGGCGCTGAGCGGAGAAGCCAGATCGGTATCATCCCCCAACGCCTAACGAATCATGAAGATCGGCATTCTCGGGTCAGGCGTCGTCGGTCAGACAATCGGCGCGAAGCTGGTCGAGCGTGGCGAGGACGTGGTGCTTGGCACCCGCTCGCCGACCCAGCTTGCCAATAAACGGGGCAGGGCCGCGTCGCTTGGGGAATGGCTCGAGAAGACGCACAGCAAAGCGCGCGTCGCCACGCTCCAGGAGGCGGCGCGGCGCGGGTGGTGACCATGACCTGTTCGTGAGTGGTAATGATGCGGCCGCCAAGGCGCGCGTCAGCGAGCTGCTCGAGCAGTGGTTCGGTTGGCGCACCGTGATCGATCTCGGCGATATCACCACGGCCCGCGGTGCCGAGATGCTATTGCCGATCTGGGTGCAGCTCTGGGGCGCCCTCGGCACGCCGGTGTTCAACTTCAAGATCGCGCGATGACGGTATGAACACTCGCAAGCTCGGCTCCGCCGGCCCGGTCGTATCGGCATGGGGCACAACGAGCTCTTGATGCGCGACGCGCTGCGCGAGCACGTCCACCGAACTCGGCGTCAATAGTACGAGAACAGCGAGTTTGTCTGGATCTTCCGTCCCGCGTCGGATCCGTTCGTCAGCGTTAATTCTCCGTGCTTCGTCAGCGGGCGCTTCTGATCATCGTAGGAATAGCTAAAGTCGACGCTGAAATTGATGCCGTCGCCGGTGCGGGTCTGCTGTGCAGGGTTGCCCTTCTGCAGCTGCACTCCCGGTAAGAGGACGAGGTGGTCGAAGAAGTCATCGTGGATCAGGCTGAAGCCGTCCACGTTGGTCCCTTCATCGTATCGCTCGAAGTGGTCGACGGTGGTCGCTTCGGCCTGGAACCCCTCGATTGTCGGCCGATGTTCAGTGATGTCCATCAGGTTGCCGTCGGGGTAGTAAGAGAACGACATCGTCTTATCGATAATGAAGCCGCCCTCGACTCTTCGGTCGCGCTCCAAGCCAGTGAGCTTCCGTCCCTCATACGAGAGGAACACGACCGTAAAGACCGCCCCGTTGGAATCGACATATCGGACTGCGCTGACTCGGCCGGCGTCATCGTACACGTACTGCAGTCTGTCGTGATTCACGAGGATGTTGTTTCGCATCTCGCTGATCCGGCTGCCCTCGTACACAACGTCGTATATGAAAAGTTCCGACGCATAGGACGCTGCGGTGACCCGGCCTTCCGTGTCGTAATCGAAGTGGTAGAAAGGCGATGGAAGGTTCGGGATCACAATCTCTTTGAGCAGCACCGGGGGTGTGGGCGGAGGCGAGGTCGGCGCGGTTGTTCCGGACTCGCCGTTGCAGGCCAACGCGGCCGCAACCAGGATGAGAAGCTTCGGGTATCGAGCACGCATGGGTGCAGCCGGTGATCGTCGTACGAAGGAGGGAGCGGGCCAACGGCCTGCTGGTCCGGGCGGAGACGCAGGTCCCGTCCAGAACAACGTAGAAGATCCAACAAACCGGACACCGGTTCCCTCCTACCGGCCTAACGCCAGTCAAGCGTCGGGGACGTCGATGAGGCTCCAGCGACCGTCGGCGGCACTGTCCGGCGCGCAAGCACGCCGGTGAGGACGAGCGTGACGACGATCTGCAGCGCCACGAGACTCACGACCATGAGTGGCCGGCCCGCGAGGAACGCTTCAGGCCCTGGGATCGAAGGCGAGAGGAGCGTGAGGTTCGCCAGGTTCCCCAGCACGACGAGTGCGAGCAACCCACGACCGCCACGGTAGATCCACCAGCAGAACACGCCGTATGCCATCTCCACGGCAAACGCCGCGATCGGGGCTGCGTCGTAGAGCCCGAGCCCGAGCCGAGGCGAGATGCGGCCGGGCCAGAGGATGATATCGTGCGCGTGCGTGAGAAGGTCGAGCACGAGATGCGACGCGATCCCGAAAGCGACCGCACGCCCGAGTGCACGCTGGCCGATTCCGGGATCGACTACCACCCATGCGAGCACCGCTGCGCCGAGTGCCGTCATGACGGAGTGCGAGTAGGGCATCCAGGCGAGATGGATGTCGGCGACGCTGCGTACGACAGGTTCCGTGGTCGTCCGCTCGATGCCGAGGAAGTTGAACGTGACCCAGGCGAGCTCCATCGCCTGGACGGCGAGCAGGAGCGGTGCGATCGGCACTGACGGGTAGCGTCGCTTGAGGAGCAGCGCGGTAGCGGCGTGGTCGACGGCGAACATGAGAGGTGCCTCCGGTGCAATGAACTTCGTGGAGTTAGCACTCGCTAACTAGCAGGACAAAAAAAAGATCAGCCCACCAACTGCCGGAACAGGGTGACTAGTCTGTCGTGCCAACGCCGCGCCGGCCCGGGAACAACCCCGATCTGGATCATTCGGCCGAGCTCTGCGAGCGTACCCTGCATGCTCGCGGCGGCGACGTCGGCATCGATGGCGCCCCGGGAGGCGCGCACGCGTGGCGCCTCTTCGACCAGTTTTCGCGCCAGCCCGATCATCGTCTTGCGGCGCACGGACGCACTCGCCCTCGGCCACAGGACGCGTGCGCTGTCGGCGAGAAACGCGAGCACTTCGGGCTCCGTGTCGAGCATCTCCATCCACGCGGCGATGTAGGCCTCGAGCTTGTCCTCGAAGCGCGAGCCCGCGGTCATCGCTGCCGCGCAGCGGTTCCAGACGCGCGCGTGGCACGTCTCGAACAGGTGGAGCGCCAGCCCGTCCTTGCTTTCGAAATGCTTGTAGAGCGCGGGATTCGTGTATCCGCTCTCATCGGCGATGTCGCGGATGCTGGTGGACGCCAGCCCACGCTCGCTGAACAGCTTGAGTGCGGCACGCAGGATCTCGCGCTTGGCCGGGGCGTCGCCCTCCTCGACGTAGAAGGGAATGCGTGCGCTCATGTCTCGGAGGTTAGCGAGTGCTAACCACGGCGTCAAGCGGCGCGATGAGCCGTACCTCAGGCGCGGCGATGGATCTTGGTCACACATGAATCTTCTGCAGGCTCGCGGCGCTGAACGACCAAGCGAGGCGCACGCAACGTGCTCGTTCGAGAAGCCTTCGTCGCGGGCGATGACACATCTTGATTATCTAGGCGTCCAACCTTACTGTACGCCTAGATAATCAAGGCGTATCCGTGACCGAACCCACCGAGCTCCTCCACGGCACCCTCGACGCGCTCATCCTCAAGACCCTCGCCTGGGGGCCCCGCCATGGCTACGCCATCGCGCAGTGGATCGAGAGCTCCAGCGCCGACGCCCTGCGCATCGAGCAGGGGTCCCTCTACCCTGCGCTCTACCGCCTCGAGCGAAAAGGTTGGATCGAGGCCGAGTGGGGACTCTCGGATACGAAGCGACAGGTCAAGCTGTACCAGCTGACCGACGCCGGCCGAGAGCGGCTTGCGATCGAAACCAAGCAGTGGGCGCGCTTCGCCGAAGGGGTCGCGCGGATCCTGCTCGAGCCCACCTGACGCCGGAGCGAGCATGCCGCGGCTGGGTCGGTTCGCGCGCGAGCTTCGCGCCCGCCTCTGGAAACCATCGGTCGAGGAGGAGGTGCGTCGCGAGCTCGACTACCACCTCGAGATGCTCGAGCAGGACCTCGCCGCACACGGTCTCGAGCCCGCCGCGGCGCGAGCCGCGGCCCGCGCGAAGTTCGGGGACGCTGCGCGCATCGGAGACGAGTGCCGTGACATCGGAGAAGGGAGGGATCGAGAGATGCGTCGGTCTGAATGGGTCGGGGAGTTCCGCCACGACGTTCGCTACGCGCTGCGCCAACTGCGCGCGAGCCCGCGCTTCACCATCGTCAGTGTTCTCACGCTCGCCGTAGGACTCGGCGCGGTTACCACCATCTTCGGGATCGCGAACACGGTCCTGCTCCGGGCGCTCCCGTTCGCGGATCCGGATCGCCTCGTCATCGCGTCGGAGACGACGCCGGTGGGACGGCCGTTTTCCGTCTCCGAGCCGAACTACCTCGACTGGCGCGCGCGTGTTCGGCGGCTCTCTGACATCGGCGCGTTCAGCGGACGAAGCCCGACCATCCGCGGCGACGCCGGGCCGGAACGGCTGGTGGGCATGGGGGCGACGCATTCGCTCTTCACCGTGCTCGGAGTCTCGCCGGTGGTCGGGCGCACCTTCGCCGCGGAGGAGGACAGGCCCGGGGGCGACACGCGAGTCGCCGTCATCAGCTACGCGCTCTGGCAGCAGCGCTTCGGCGGCGATCCGCGTGTGACCGCGCAGTCGGTCGAGCTGGATGGCGTGCTCCATCGCGTCATCGGCGTGATGCCGCCCGGGTTCGACTTTCCCGACCGAGTGGACGTCTGGGTCCCGCTCGCGCCGAGCGAACGATATCATCGCGGCGACCGGCGGCTGGAAGCCGTGGCACGACTCGCCCCCGGAGCCACGCGCGAGCAGGCCGACGCGGAGCTCGCCGGGATCGCTCGACAGCTCGCGGCCGAATACCCCGCGGACAACGGCGAATGGGGCGCTCGAGTCCAGCCGTTGTCGGAGGCGTACGTCACGCCGCAGCTGCGCGCGCGCCTCGTCGCGCTGCTGGCGACCGTGGGACTCCTGTTGCTCATGGCGTGCGTGAACGTCGCCAGTCTGCTGCTCGCGCGGGCGGGAACGCGCGAGCGGGAGATGGCCGTGCGCGCGGCGTTAGGCGCCGGCCGCGGGCGCATCGTCAGGCAGCTCCTCGCCGAAGGGCTGGTGCTCTCGTTCCTGGGCGCCGCGGTCGGTGTGGCCGTGGCGGCCGTCGCCATCCCGGTCGTTCGCGGTATCGGGAGCGCCGCCATCCCGCGGCTCGAAGAGATGGCCCTCGACTGGCAGGTGCTGACGTTCGCGCTCGGTGCGTGCCTGACGACGGGCGTCGTCTTCGGTCTCGCCCCGGCGCTTCACCTCGCTCGGCCGCGTGGCGCGAACGGAGCCGGAGCCCTTGGCGTGCTCCGCAGCGGCACGCGCACCATAGATGCCAGCCGGCTCCGAAGTACCCTCGTCGTGACGTCGGTTGGCCTCGCGATGCTGCTGCTCGTGTGCGCGGGGCTCGTGGGCGGGAGCTTCGTGAAGCTCATGCGGGTGGATCTCGGCTTCTCTCACGACCACGTGCTCGCGGCGTCGGTCGTACTCCCGCAAAAGCGGGCTCCCACGGATTCGACCCCGGGGCGCTACGCGCCGGATCGGATCGCGGCGTTCTACGCCGAGCTCACCCAGCGTCTCGTGGGCGCGCCGGGCGTTCGCACCGTGGGGGCGGTCAACATCGCGCCGTTCAGTGGCGGCAACACAGGAATGGGCTTCGAGCCGGTCGAGCAGACGGCGGCGCGCGCGGGCGAATACCGGAGCGCCAGCTGGCGCGTCGTGACCCCCGCCTACTTCACCGCACTTGGTACCTCGCTCGTGCGAGGGCGCGTGTTCGACGATCGCGACCGTGCTCCGGCGCCTGACGTGATGGTGATCAACGAGACGATGGCGCGCATCGGTTGGCCGGGCGGCGATCCCGTCGGCCGACTGGTCAAGCTGTCGAGCGGGCGGACAATGACCGTCGTGGGAATCGTCCGCGACACTCGCATCATGTTCGTGGACAGCCTTCCCGGGCCGACGATGTACTTCTCGCACGGGCAGTTCCCGTGGGCGGCGATGTGGCTGACCGTGCGCGCGACGGGTGATCCGACCGCGATCATCGACGCGGTGCGGCGTGAGGTCGCGGCGCTCGACCCTAACGTCGCGGTCGCGCGCGTCCAGCCCCTCACGCGCCTGGTACGTGACGCGACCGCCGAGCCGCGGCTCATCGTGCTCGTGTTCGGGATCTTCGCCTCGGCGGCACTCGTGCTCGCGACGATCGGGCTGTATGGCGTGGTGTCGTACACGGTTGCCCAGCGCTCGCGAGAGATCGGGGTCCGGCTCGCGCTCGGTGCGCCGCCGCGCGGGATCGTGCGCGCGGTATTGGGTCAGGGAGTACGACTGGCGGCGGTCGGAGTCGCGTTAGGTAGTATCGGCGCGTATATGGCGGCGGGAGTGCTCCGGACGATCCTGTTCGAGACGGAGCCGACCGACGCCGGAACATTCCTCGCCATCGCGGCGATCCTGATGGGCGTGGCCGCGGTGGCGAGTCTGGCGCCGGCGAGGCGGGCCTCGCGGGTGGATCCGCTGATCGCGCTGCGGAGCGAGTAGGTAGTACCGAACCCAATTACACCTCCTCGCTCCAGACTCGGCGATCGACGCCTGGTCCGCCAAGCATCTCCTTCGATTCGGCGAACGGTCCATCGGTGATCGGCATTCGCCAGCGCTGCGTTCGCCGTCGGCGCCTTGGAGCTTCACCCGATGCTCCGACCCGAGGTGCCGACGCGACGGGTTGGTACGACGCGCTCGTGTCCGGGCCGCGTCCGTGATCGGGAGCAGTGGCCGAGGTTGTGAGGTCTTCATGCGGCGACGCGGGTTCCATCGTGCGGCCTCCTGAAGCGAAGTTCCGAGTGGTCCCGACGCTCGCGTACTTCCTTGCGCGAGCATCGTGGTCTTCAACCGCACGGTCGCCGTAGGGGCGCGTCACCGGCAGAAGCCGATGTGGTCACATCCGCGTGATGATTGTCATCGAGACCGCGTGTGCATACACATGAACGGCATCGAGCCACGGGGTCGAAGGCGGCGGCCTCGCGATGGCGTGTGACATTTGTCATTCAAAACCAATGAGAAGCTCGACTGGTCCGGCCAACGCGTTCGTGCGACTCTCCGACCCATGTTCGTCGAGGACCGTCTGGAGGTTCGTGCGTCCATTGCGCCGCTTTGGGGGATGCCCCTGGCCGCCCCGCTCGGCATGACCGCACCGTCTGTGGCCGGGCGACACCAGGCGCGAGCGCCCGAGCTTGCACCGACCCTGACGCGCGACGTCGTGCGCGCGGTCGCCGCATCCGCGATCGGCGTGAACGTCGCACTGAGCCTCATCGACGTCTGGCGGCTCGCCTACGTGCCCGTTCCACCCGCAGCCATTCGCGTCGCGATGCTCGCGGCGTCCGTCGCCATTCCGCTGCACATCCGACACGTCATCTACGGACTGCGCGGTGAGCGACCACCGGCGGGGGCCTGGACCCTGATCGCGCTCGCGATCGTCAACGTCGTCGCCGTGAATCTGGTCGGCGACGGGTGGATCTTTCAGTTCGCGTCGCTCGCCGTGTCGGTTCTCATCATCGTACCCGGCGGGTGGGCGATGCTGATCGCCGCCGCGATCGCGCTCTCGCCGCTCGTCCTGGTCGGTACGCAATGGTACGGCGGTGACGTGGTGTATCCCGGCGCCTATCTCACGCTCGCCATCATCTGGCGCGCGACGACGCAGTTCGTGCCTCTCCGTCTCATGGCCGCGATCCGGGCGCTCGATGCTGCGGGCCGCGAGCTCGAAGCGCGTGCCGTCGTGCAGGCGCGAGTGCGGATCGACGGCGAGCTGAGCACGGGCGTGGCCGATGCATTGCGGCAGATCGTCGCGCGAGGCGACGCCGCGTACGCATACGCCGAGAGCGATCCAGCCCGTGCGACAGCGGAGCTCCGGGCGCTCGTCAACGACTCTCGCCGCGCGCTGATGCATGCCCGCCGCGTCGTCGCGGGATATCGTCGCGCGTCCGTCCGGGCGGAGCTGGACGCCGCCGTCGCCCTGCTCGAGGCGTCGGGTGCGACCGTTCGCGTCACGGCGGCCAGTGGCATAGCGCTCGATGCGCCGGACGAGAATGCCCGCCGCGCCATTCGTGGCGCGCTGGCGATCGCATTGCGCGACGAACCTAACGCGACCTACAGGATCGATGTGGCGCGCGATGCGCATGGCGCACTGATCGTCGCGATGACGCCGGAGCACGCGGCGGCCGATTCCGCCACAGACGGGAGCGGCACGTGACGGTCGCCCTCCCGCTCTCCGGCGTTCCCCCGCTTCGTCGCCGTGCCGGGTGGCTCCTCGTCGCCATCCATGTGCCGTTCATCGCGTTCACGATCATGCAGGGCGGGCTTGGCCTCGCGATGCCCCGCATGACGCAGTACGACGGAATCGCGATCGCACTCGCCATCGCGGCCGGCGCCATCCAGCTGCGACACAGCCTCGCCGTCGCCGAAGGAGTCAGGCCGCGGTACTGGATGTGGACGCTGCTCCTGCTGGTGTTGATCGTCGCCCTTCCGATTCCGACGTTCAGGGATCGCTGGATCACGCTGCAGTGGTTCGTCGTCGCGTCGTTCGCGATGCTTCTTCCCGTCCGACTCGCGCTCGTGGCCATCGCGACAGTCGCGTTGACGAGCGGGCTGTGGTACGCGCGAGTCTTGCTCCTGCCCGACGCGAGCGTTGGGGAGAGGGCATGGAACTTCTGGTATTGGGAGGCATTGCTGTTTCTTGGCGGCGCCGGACTCTATGGCGCGACGCGCCTCGTACGGCTCATGGACCAGCTCCGCGACGCCCGCGCCGATCTCGCGGAGCTGGCCATCGAGCGGGAGCGACTTCGGATCTCTCGCGATCTGCACGACCTGCTCGGACAATCCCTCTCCGCCGTATCGCTCAAGGGCGATCTCGCGATCGGGCTCCTGGCGCGCGACGACGTCCCGAAGGCCGTCGGCGAGATCGAAAGCCTCGTGTCGGTTGCACGATCGACGTTGCACGACCTGCGAGGCATTGCCCATCGAGAACCTCCCATCGCGCTCCAATCGGAGATCGACCGTGCGTCCGATCTCCTTGCATCTTCCGGCACCGAGACCCGCGTGCGCATCGACGTCGGCAACCTCCCACCCGCGATCGACGAGCTGTTCGCCTGGACGCTGCGCGAAGGCGTGACGAACGTGCTGCGTCATAGCACTGCCACGACGTGCTCGATCCACATCGGTCGCGATGCTGGTAACGTCAGGCTCGAGATCGTGAACGACGGCGCGATGCCGCCGTCGCAGACCGGGACGGGTTTGAGTGGCCTCGCTGCCCGGGCCGCGGCGCTGTCGGGCTCCGCGAGCGCCCGCGCGATCGCCGACGGGCGGTTCCGACTCCGAGTCGAAGTGCCGGAGGTCGCGACATGATCCGCGTGCTCATCGCGGAGGACATGCACATGATCCGCGGCGCGTTGGTGGCGCTGCTCAAGCTCGAGCCGGACATCGAGGTGGTGGCGGAGCTGGATCGCGGCGACACGATCCTCGAGACGGCGCTGCGGACGAAGCCTGACGTCGCCGTCGTCGACATCGACATGCCGGGTCTCGACGGCTTGAGCGCCGCCGAAGCGCTGCACGAGCAGCTGCCGGCGTGTCGGACGCTCGTGCTCACGGGACTCAGCCAGCCCGGCAATCTGCTGCGCGCGCTCAAGGTGCACGTGAGGGGATTTCTGCTCAAGGACGCGCCGGCACCGGAGCTCGCGAACGCGATTCGATCGGTGGCAATGGGACGCCGCGTGCTCGATCCCGAGCTCGTCGCCGCGGCCGTGGAGACGGGATCGAGCCCACTCACGGACCGTGAGGCGGATGTGCTGCGCGCGGCGGAGTCAGGGCTCTCGACCGAGGAGATCGGCGATCGGCTCAACCTCTCGGCCGCAACCGTGCGCAATTACCTGTCGAATGCCATCGGCAAGCTCGGCGCACGGAACCGACTCGATGCCATACGCATCGCGGGAGACGCCGGCTGGCTTTGAGCCTGACGACGACACTCGAGCACACCGACAGGAACACAGGATAGAACAGGATGAATGGCCAATTGGGCCTTCCTGTTCATCCTGTCATCCTGTCCGCGGTTGTCGACGCGTCCGTCACCTGCGCAGGTGCGAGGCGCGCCGTGTCCTGGCGCACAAAACAGCCCATCCACGCCCGATGGATCGCGTAGCTCTACGGGCGAGCGAATCGTCGACATGACAGACGGTTTCGATCAAGCGCCAGGCTCCCGTCGTTGCGGCCGCAACGCGGAGCTCGCGTTAGGTATCAGGGAGTGTCTCCGATGGACACGTCGACGCGTTCGTGGTGCGGGTTGGTGGTGCTGGCCACGCTGACCGGCGCCTGCCTCTCGAACCCCCAGACTCGTGAAGGGCGAATCCCCGGCGAACGGCGCGACTGCCGCGCCGCGGCCGCACAGGTCGCGACCGGCAAGGCGGTCGCGAAGACCTTCACTACACTTGCCTGGTGCGACGAAACGGGTCCCGACGCGCTGGCGTCGGTCTGGCGTGGGCCCTTCCCGGCTACCTCCCGACTCGACCAGTTCCTGTTCGCGAGCGGCAACATCCGTGACGCGCGCATTTTCGACGCGGCCTTCGCGGTGGCCTCCAATTCACGACGGCCGGCGGCCGAGCGTGGCGCGGCCCTGCTCGTTCTCGTCGCCCAGCTCGACTCGTCGAGTACCGTGGGGCTCGCCGTGACCGCGAGGAATGAACCGTGGCGCGCGGGGCTGGCTCGAGAGACTCACCCCATGCAACTACCCGGGAGGAAGCCGTTGCCGGCCGACGCCCAGGCCCGCGTTACGGCCCTCGCGCGGGCGTTGCGCGCCGGCCTCCCGACGGGCGCCGTCGGATTGCGAGACCCTTTGCGCGCCGCGGTATACGCGACCGAGCTCGCGTTGCAGCGGCTGCCACGCGCCAGTAGCCAGTCCCGTACCGCCCATCGCGATCGATAGCGTTTTGACGGTGTTTCGGAAGGACGACCGCGAGCTGCGCTTCTTCTCGACGATCACGCGGTCTCGACATCTCTCACACGATGCTCCGCCGCGCGCTACGAGCCATCCGTGATGGTCGTCGACATATTCACCGTGTCTCTTCATCGTTTACAGCAAGCGTTCGTCGGGCGCTCAAGGAGTAGCAGTTGGCGAAAGGCTCACGACACTCGAGCAGCGCGTGGACGGCATACGCGGCGGCTGTCTGGGCGTTGATCTTCGCCGTGTTTCATTTCGTTTGGGCGTCCGGCTGGTACATAGGTCTGGATGCCGAGCAAGCACGCAGGGCATTCGCCGTACGATGGAAGCTGATCTACGACCTTGTCGCGGGCGGCATGTGCCTGGTCGCCGTGCCGGTGGCGTTGGCCCTAACGATGCCGTGGGGAAGGCGCCTTCCGCGGCGTCTGTTGGGCTTCTTCGCCTGGACCGGCACGGGTCTGCTCGTGCTGCGCTCCGTCGCCAGCCTGATTCAGACGGCGTACTTCGTCGCGACGGGACAATTCAGCCTCGCGGCCATGGGTATCTGGGAGCCGTGGTTCTACCTCGGCGCGACGCTGTTCGCCGTGAGCACGTGGCGCTTCTGGCGAGCGTCGCCACACGTTCTGCCGCTTGTGATCGCATGTGCAGTCACGGCGCTCGTTGCCTCCCCGGCCGATGCCCAGACCACGCGCACGTGGTGGCCGACGACGGGCAGCGTGATTCTGGGCGGCGGGAGGCTCGAGGACAGCACGGCCTCCGTCACCGATTCCATGCTCGACCGCCGTATCCTGCCCGCGATTCGAGTCCGTTGAACCTGGGGGAAAGGGGATTTGTGATACGCTTTCCGCCACGACGGGCTTTCCGGGGGACCGCGTCTGACGTAGCGTAGGGGACGAGGTCGTCCTAGGCCTGGTCACCCCCGTGATGGGCTCGATCCCATCCTGACGCTGTGCTGCCTCAGATGGCCGCGCGCGTATCAGCCTCGAGGTGACGCTGAGCCAGGAAGGAGGTGGACGATGGTCGCCACGAACACCGGCTTCAAAGCCCAGCAGGCACCCTGTGGGCGGACCGTGGACGGAGAGATCTACCAGGATCGGGACGACGAAACGGTACTCACGCTCGAGTTGGACTACGCGTGCGGTTGCCGAACGATCCGCCACGAGTACCACGACGGCAGTCTCAGCCAGAAGGTGATTCGCCACGACGGACATGTCCTCGTGGACGAGATGCTCTCCGCGGAATAGCCACGACGGCACGTGGCTCCTACCCATGACGTCTTGCTCGTGGGCGGTGGCGGCGCGGGGTTGCGCGCCGCCATCGCCATCGCCGAGACGAATCCGCGACTCCGAGTCGCCGTGGTGTCCAAGGTGTATCCGATGCGCAGTCATACCGTCTCCGCCGAAGGTGGCGCGGCTGGTGTAGCCCGCTCGGACGACAGCTTCGACGAGCACGCGTACGACACCATTTCGGGCGGCGACTGGATGTCCGATCAGGACGCTGTCGAGGCCTTCGTAACGGAAGCGCCGCAGGAGCTGCTTCGGCTCGAGCATTGGGGATGCCCGTGGAGCCGCGAGCCCGATGGACGCGTCGCCGTGCGCCCGTTTGGCGGGATGAAGAAGATGCGCACGTGGTTCGCCGCCGACAAAACGGGGTTCCACCTGCTCCACACGCTGTTCCAGACGTCGCTCAAGTACACGAGCGTCGTCAGGTACGACGAGTGGTTCGTGACGAAGCTCCTCGTCGACGACGGGCGCGTGCAGGGCGTCGTCGCCCTCGAGCTCATGTCGGGGAAGGTCGAAGCGATCACGGCCAGCGCGGTCATCATCTGCACGGGCGGATGCGGCCGGGTCTTTCCGTTCACCACGAATGCGAACATCAAGAACGGCGACGGGATGGCGCTCGCGTATCGCGCCGGCGCACCACTCAAGGACATGGAGTTCGTCCAGTACCATCCCACCGGGCTGCCGTTCACCGGCA
>Ga0105249_10002527_pt1 | contig 15831 bp, 14 predicted proteins | sample KBSS44metaG_FD_81522 | JGI IMG/M metagenome (GOLD analysis project Ga0105249, IMG submission 81522) | Switchgrass rhizosphere microbial communities from Kellogg Biological Station, Michigan, USA - KBS S4-4 metaG | ecosystem: Host-associated > Plants > Roots > Rhizosphere > Soil | place...
CCCGGTCATGCCGTACATCATCACGCAGAACGACACCGGGCGGACCGGCACCGAGGGGCGCGACAACCTCGTGGTGTTTGGCGGGGTCAGAGCGAGGATCGGGCGCGGGCACGTCGGCGCGGAACTTGTCGTCGACGACGTGCAGATCGATGAGCAAGATCGAAAGAATACGGCCGATCAGCTCGCGTGGCGGTTGTTCGCTTCCGCTCCGCTGCCAATTGGAACTGCCACGAATGTTCGAGCTGAGTTCACTCGAATCGACAGCTATACCTACATGCGCGATTTCTACACCGACGTCTATCAGCAGTACGACAAACCGTTGGGCTCGGTACTTGGCCCGGGGTCGGATCAGCTTCGTGTTTCCGCCGAAACGTGGATAGGCGGAGGACTCCGCGTTGGGGGCAGCCTCGGCACATGGCGGCAGGGTGGCCTGCGCATCGACCAGCGGCCATCGAACGGTCCCAACGGCAACGCGGGGAAACCATTCCCAGCCGTAACGCCGGATCGGCCCGAAGTGCAGTCCGCCCTGGTGGGCGACGTTGGCGCGGACTATCTCGGGCATCCGATACTCGGTACCATTCGACTGCAGCTGGCGCAGATTCGGAACGCCGCGAACGTGTCAAACGCCGCGGCCCTATATGTGCGGGCAATCGTCAGCGGATCCTATGCCTTTCGCTATCCGTAACTCCTGGCCAGAGCAACGGGGCGGACGAGTGCGTCGTGGATCGCCGTGGTCGACGGTCGCGGGATCGTGGATGCGTGCGTTCGCGCTCGGAACGGTTGCAGCCACGCTGCTGCGCGTGACGCCAGCGAGCGCGCAGAACGTGCCGCCGCCACCGGCGCCCGTGCAGGACACCCTGCCGAGCCGGCGGGTCGGCGTCTTGCGGCCGGGCGATCTGCTGAAGATCGCCGTCTTTCGTGACAAGGAGTTGAGTGGCGACTACCCCATCGATGCGCGCGGCTACGTTCAGATTCCCGGCCTCGGCGTCATCAAGGCTGCAGGTCTCGAGCCGACGGACGTCACTGACCGATTGCGACTCGCGCTCGTGGAGCGCGGCTTTGCGCGCCCCGAGATCTCCGTGCAGCCCATGATTCGCGTGTCTGTGCTCGGCGAGGTGCGCTCGCCTAACGTCTATTCGGTCGATCCGGGCACAAGCCTGCTACAGTTCCTCACGGTGGCCGGCGGCCCGACCGACCGCGCGAAACTCAAGGACACACGAGTGATTCGCGAAGGTCAAGCGTTTCGTGTCGATATGGAGGCCGGGCTCAAGGGCAGTGCGGCAGGCCGAATCGTGCTCTACTCCAACGACGTCGTCGTCGTCGCCCGCAAGAAGGGTTTGACGGGTGAGAACCTTGGGCTGACGCTGACCGTGGCGTCGCTGCTCCTGACCATTCTCAACATCGCGTTCCTGGTGCGCAACAACCCGTGAGAGCTCCGTACCTCGCTCCGGTCGCGCCAAGCGACGACGGTCTCTCCGGCGGCGAGCCGTTCTCCATCCGCGACTTCGTGCGTGCGGTGCGCCGACGCTGGTGGGCGGTACCGATCGTGTTCGTGCTGTTCGTCGGGTTCGGAATCTGGCGAACGCTCCGTGAGCCGCACATCTACCGCGCGGCCACGACGGTACGGATCGAAAATGCCACGTCGCCGATCGCCGGAGTTCAGACGAGCGCGCCGACGTACGACTATCGCATCGATCCGATGGTCTCGGAACAGCAGGTCATCAAGAGCCGCATGGTGGCCGAGCGTGTCGTGAACGCACTCGGGCTGCGGTTGCGGATCGTACAGCCGACGAACCTGGAGCGCGCGGACCTGTTCGGCAGTGTGCCACCGATGGTCGATTCGACGACGCCGCCCGGCGACCTGCGCGTGACGTTCTCCGATCGAGCGTACGCGTTGAGCTCGGGAGCGATTCGCTACGCTAGCGCGCCCTACGGGACGGCCATCGCGGCTGCGGGTGTGAGGTTCGTTGTGCCGGAACGCCCCGAGATCCGCGAGCAGAGTGTGCTGCTCGAGATCCTGCCGCTCACCGCCGCAGCAGCGGAGGTTCGCGACGCGATCGGCACCAGGGTGCTGCCCCAGACGAACATCATCGAAATCTCGTACGTCGCAACGGAACCGCAGCTCGTGCGCGATGTCGCCAACACCGTTGCCAGCGAATACGCGAAAGTCTCGAGCGAGTTGCAGCGCACGAATGCGCGCGCGAAGAGTCAGTTCATTGCCTCGTCGCTGCGCGACCAACGCACGCGACTCGATTCGGCGCAGGGAGCGCTCAAGGATTTCAAGGAGCGCGAACAGATCGGCGATGTGAACGCCGAGCAGTCGGCGCTCGTACAGAGCATCCACCGCATGGAGGACGCGAAGCAGGCAGGTCTCGTCGAACAGAAGATCTATTACACGCTCGTCGGCAAGCTGACCGCGGCCGATACGGCGGACGACGAGCTGCGCCGGCTCGTGGGGACCGACGCCGTCGAGAAGAACCGGTACATCGCCAACCTCTACGATCGCTGGTTCAACCTGATCAAGGAGCGCGAGACGCTCTATGCGCGCGGCCGCACGGACGCAAACGACGACGTGAAGGCCGTACAGCGCCTCATCGGACGAACGAAGGAAGACCTCCGCAGCGCGAGCCAGCTTTACGTGCAGGCGCTCGAGTCACGACTCGGCTCGCTGGACAAGACCATCGCCGAAATGCGACTCGAGACGGAGAAGTACCCGAAGCTCGAGGCGGAGCAGTCGCGGTTGACGGCGACTGTTGGCACAATGCAGCGCACCTTCGACAACCTGCAGTCCGAGTTCCAGCTCGCACGCATAACGGAATCCGTCGACGGCGGCCGCGTTCAGTCGATCGACGAAGCGACGCTGCCGACGTTCGCCGTGTCGCCTAACAGGAAGCGTGCGATCGCCTATTCGGCGTTCGTGGGCCTGCTGCTCGGGGTCGCCCTGGCCTTCGGACTGGACCGCCTTGACGACTCGGTGAAGTCGCCGGACGAGCTGCGCGACCAGCTCGAGCTGCCGCTGCTCGGGCTCATTCCGGTGATTCGTGCCGAACGACACAGCAGGCGCGTGGCGGACGCCACGTCGTCGCGCCTGATCACCCACGCCGATCCGCGGTCCCCGGTCGCCGAGGCGTATCGGTCCATGCGGACGAACCTGGCATTCGCGCGCGCCCAGCAATCTCCGCAGGCCGTTGTGGTAGCGAGCCCGGGCCCCGCGGATGGCAAGTCGACCACCGTCGCGAACCTCGCGATCACGTTCGCGCAGCAGGGGCAGCGTACGCTACTCATTGACGCCGATCTGCGCCGCGCGGTGCTGGACAAGGCATTCAACGTTCCACGGTCGCCGGGGCTCTCGGAGGTCATCATCGGCGAGAGTGCCTTGGAGGATGCGGTACATGAGACGAGCGTACCGAACCTGTCGGTTGTTGCGAGTGGTCGATTCCCGCCGAACCCGGCCGAGCTCCTCGGGTCCACGCGGATGCAGGAAATCCTTCACCACGCGAAGGCGCATTTTGACGTGGTGCTGCTCGATTCGCCACCGCTACTCGCAGTGACGGATGCGGCGGTCATCGCGACCATGGTCGACGGCGTCATCCTCGTGATCCGCACCGAGCGCACGAAGCGCGACGCGGTCCGGCGCGCCCTCGGTCACGTCCGCTCCGTGCGGGGCCGCTTGTTAGGCGCCGTGCTCAACGACGTGGACATGCGGAGCGGTGCGTACTACGGCAGCTACGGACATTACTACTACTCGTACTATGGCGCGGAGCGACGCAGCTCGGCCGATCCGCGAAAGGCCGTGCGGCGCCTACGCGAGCTCGTCGGTGGAGGATCCGAGAACGGTGGGAACGGAGGCCACGACGATGCGTGAGGCGCTGGGCCCTTTGAGGGAACGTCTCGTGATGTTCGATGCGCGCGATGCGCTCGCCGTCGCGCTTCGCCTCGCGTTCGGCCGCCCGGGGCCCGAGGACGCGCGCGCGGATTGGCCGCTGGTGTTCGACGCTGCATCACGCGAGCTGCTGGCGCCACTGGCGTGGAGCCGGTCGGGACTGTTCATCCGACGCCACGCCGACGCCGCGATCACCGCGACGTGGCGGCGCGCCGCCATCGCGGCACACATGCGTGGCGGGCACCAGCTGGAGCTCGCGCGTGACGCGACCACGGCGCTCAATGCGGTCGGAGTCGACGCCGTCGTGCTGAAGGGGTTGCCGTTAGGCGATCGCCTCTACGGCGATCCGTTCGTGCGATGCATGTCGGACATCGACCTTTACGTTCCCGCGGCGCAGCGAGCGCACGCCGCGGCAACGCTTCGCGGACGGGGATGGCGGAGCGTGGATGGAGCGGCTCCGTGGCACGAATCCTGGTCGGCTATCTCCGACGGGTCCGAGTACCATCTCGAGCTGCACTCGTGGCTCGTCTCAGACCATCTGGCACATCTTCGGACGCCGTCGGCGCTCTCGGCACGCGCGGTCATTGCCGGCGTCGAGCTTCCGGTGCATGCGGGCGATTTCGTCGCGCCATATCTAGCGGCACACCTCGCCACTCATCAGCTCCCGCCGCTTCTATGGCTGGTGGACTTTGCGACGCTCTGGGCGACGATGTCCGAAGCGGCGCGCGGTCGCGCCCGGGACGCGGCAGAGAGGTCAGGGCTTGGCCGGTACGTGGCGTGGGCCGCAGAGCGAGGCATGCTGGTCGAGCGCGCGGCACGCGGCGACTGGCAGGCGTTAGGCGCTCTGGGCATCGACGCTCGCGGGAGACGCGACACGCATTCGATCTGGCGCCACCTGGCGCTGGCGGCTTCCAACCTCGACCGGGCCCGTCTCCTCGGCGCCTTTGTGGTGCCGCGCCGCGTGCGCGGCAACGGCCGCGCGCTCGTACGGTATACCCTGGCGCGGCTACGCCGACGGCTTGGCTTTCTGGTCAGTGCGTCACGTGCCTACGTGGCGCGATCGGAGGTTGGGCCACAGGCTCCAGCCGGCGCATCGAACATGCGGCCGTGGACGTTGAACCGCGATGCGTTGGTGAGCCTAACGCGCGACGTCGTGGGCGCTGGCGCGGCGCTGCACGTTCGCGCGCCTGGCGGCAGCATGCTGCCGACGATCCCGCGCGGGGCGCTCGTGCGTGTGGGCCCAATGCCGAGCGACGGCGTGCGAGTGGGTGATGTCGTGCTCGCGCTGACCGGCGACGGGGAACCGGTGCTGCATCGTGCGATCGCGGTGCGACGCGACAGCATCGTGATGCGAGGCGACGCGTCCATCAATGTCGATCCGCCGGTACCCCTCGACCGTCTGATTGGCGTCGCGACGCACGTGCGGACCAACGGCGAAGACAGGATGCTGGGGCGCCGCCCGGTGCGTTCCCTGACGGTATCGGCGCTCAAAGTGCGACGTCGCCTCGCGCGGATGGTGCAGCGTGCTCGCTGAATCCACCGTGACACGCGTCGCGCCGGTCGCGGGTATCCGCATCATCCACGAGCTCATGGACGGCATCGAGCTCGAGCACATCGCGACGGTGGAGTGGCGGGGTACGAAGGACGCAGGGCGCCCGCTTGTCATTCGCCACGAAGTGGGTGAGGTAACGACGCGCCGAATGAAGAGAGTTCTGGACGTCCCGCCCTGGTGTACGTTCCACCTGGATGAGCGAGGTGAACCATCGTCGCAGTTCCATGCGGTGTTTGGCGAGGTGGACCGGCTTCTCTCGTGCGAGTTGCCAGGGTCGCAGTATGTGGTCCGCTACGCCGAACCACCTCACGGCCCAGTCGTCGCACTGCAGTCCGAGCTCACGGCATTCTCGTTCGCACTGGCAGCGCGCGGGTTCGGGCTCATTGCCCACTCGTGCGCCTTCATCCTTCCGGAGGGGGCGGGTGTCTTGTGTCCCGGAATGTCCGGGGCGGGGAAGACGACTCTCGCCCGCCTCCTGCGCGACAATGCGCCTGCCGTTGACCTCCTCACGGATGATCGTGCCATCGTGACGCTCGAGGACAGCCTAACGCTGTGGGGATCGCCATGGCCGGGGTCCGCTCGCGTGGCCGGTTCGGCGTCGGCTCCGTTGTCTGCCGTCATGTTCATTCGCCACGGCAATGCCGTCGCACTGCGTGACGTATCGCCGGGTGAGGCATTCCGTCGCATGGTGAACTCGCTGTCGATGCCTCTGTGGGAGCCGGCTCGATGTGACCGCGCCCTCGAGATCGTCGATGCGATCGTGTCGCAAGCCACACTCGTGGAAGCGGCGTATCCGCCAACGGCCGACGCTGCACGACGTGTAACGCGCCAGCTGGCGCGCGCGCTTCGTTAGGCTCGTGGCCGCCACCGACAACACGCGATCCAATCGCTGGCGCCGGGCAGCCTCGGTGATTGCGCGGCGCGTCGCCGGCGAGACGGTGCTCGTCCCGCTCGCCGTGCGGGCCTCGGATCCCGAGTTCAAGAGCGCACGGCTCTTCGTGCTCAACGAGACCGGCGAATACCTCTGGTCGCTTCTCGATACGCCACGATCGAGCCTGGAATTGGCGCAGAACTTGACACTCGAGTTCGAAACGGTGGCGGGTCGCGCACATGCAGACGTCGAGGCGTTCCTCGCGGCACTGTGCGACATCGGCGCTGTCCGCCAGGTGACCGACGCTCAAGCTGAGTGACACGCATGCGCTTGTCGATGGATCGATTCGAGGAAACGCTGGGTGCTCGCGCGCGACGCGAGCGACAACCGCTCTCGTGCCTCTTCGAGATCACACCGCGGTGCAACCTGCGATGCCATTTCTGCTACGTCGCCCTCGACCCATACCAGGGGCCATACCTCAACACCGAGCAGTCGCGCCAGGTTCTCGACATTGTCGAGCGCGCGGGCGTGCTTTGGCTGACGCTGACGGGTGGCGAGATTTTTTCCCGCCGTGACTTTGCCGCGATCTATGAGCACGCCCTGGCGAAGGGCTTTCTGGTCACGCTCTACACGAACGCCACCATGGTGACGGAGTCCATCGCTCGGCTCCTCGCCGATCGACCCCCGTTCTCAGTGGAAGTCAGCATCTATGGGGCGGACGCAGCGCATTACGAGTCGACGACGCAGATACCCGGGTCGTTTGCGCGCTTCGAGCGGGGTATCGAGCGACTGCGCGCGGCAGGCGTTCCGCTGCTCATGAAATGCCCCATCAGCACCTTGTCGTCCGATCACGTGGACGAGTTGGTGGAGTGGTGCACGGCGCGGTCGCTCCCGTTCAAAGCCGACCCGGTGATCGACGCGCGCCACGACGGCGGACAGCAGCCGACGCTGTACCGAATCGAGCCGCGGCGTGTCCTCGCGCTACGCGATCAGCTGTACGAACTCCGCCACGGCGCGCCGAGGCCCGCCGGCCCGTTGCCAGAATGCTCAGTACGTGGCGAGGCAGGTGAGACCGAAGAACTCTACACGTGCGGGGCCGGTCGCGTCGCGCTTTTCGTCGATGCGCTCGGAAACGCCAGTCACTGCGTGATCGATCGGGAGCCCTCCTTCCCAATTCTCGAGACGCCTTGGGACCAGCTCTGGTCCGAAATGGGTGCCTGGGTCACGCAGCCATTGCCCGCCGATGCGTCGTGCAGCGGGTGCTCCCTCCGCGGCGGCTGCAGCAATTGTCCCGCGCGCGCTCGCCTGGCAACTGGAAGCCCATTCTTGAAAGACCAGTACCAGTGCGATATTACGCATGCGATCCACGGGTTGCCTCCCTCACGACCGGCACCCCGCCCCCTCGCGCCCTGTACCGCATAACGTCCGCAGCCGGCTAGAGCCATGACACCTGACGAGTACCCCGCCGAGGGAGAGAGCAATTCGACCAAACGGCCATACGAGCCGCCGGCCGTGATTGAGGTGTTCGTCGACCCCGCCAAGGACATGCTGGTCGCGTGCGCCCCTGGGAAATTCCCCGACCGCGGCAGTGTTCGGTGTAACGCCGTCCAGTTCACATAGCGGCGGTCGCGGGCGCAGACCAATCGCCCAACCTTGCCCCGGCTTCGGCACGTATGTCTCCCCGGCCCGCGGTTCCGCGACGGCCCGGGCCAGTCGATCGTCCTCAGTCCGGGCTGTGGGCAAACGGACGCGGTGGTAGGCACCGCCCAGGTAAGCTATTGCGGCCTTTCAACTTCAACGAATCGGAGCACGCGTGAAGATTGCCGTGATTGGCACGGGTTACGTAGGCCTGGTGGTGGGCGCCTGCCTGTCGGAGACCGGAAACGACGTGACCTGTGCGGACGTCGATCAGGGAAAGGTCGATGGCCTGAAGCAGAATATCCTGCCCATTTACGAGCCCGGCCTCGACTCGATCGTCGAGCGCAATCAGCAGCAGGGCCGCCTCCATTTCACGACCGACGTCGGCGGCGCCGTGTCGGCGGCGGAAGTTGTTTTCATCGCCGTCGGTACTCCGCCCGATGAGGATGGCTCAGCCGATCTGCGTCACGTGCTGAACGTTGCCGACACGATCGGCCAGCACATGAGCCGCGAGCTGGTGATCGTCACCAAATCCACTGTGCCGGTTGGAACGGCGGCGAAAGTCGGGACGGCGGTGAGCAAACACGCGCGCCATCCCTTCCACATGTGCAGCAACCCGGAGTTCCTGAAGGAGGGCGCGGCGGTAGATGATTTCATGAAACCGGATCGCGTCGTGCTGGGTGTGGACAGCGACTACGCGCGCAGCGTCATGGCCGAGTTGTACGCGCCGTTCGTGCGAACCGGGAAGCCGATCATCTTCATGGACATTCCATCCGCGGAGATGACGAAATACGCGGCGAACGCCATGCTCGCGACGCGCATCTCGTTCATGAACGAGATCGCAAATCTCTGCGAAAAGGTCGGCGCCAACGTCGATCTCGTGAGAAAGGGCATCGGCAGTGACGCGCGCATCGGACCGTCCTTTCTGTTCCCGGGACCTGGCTACGGCGGCTCGTGCTTCCCGAAGGACGTAAAAGCGCTCGTGCGCACAGCAGACGAAGCCGGGTCGCGGCTCGGCGTTCTGGAGGCCGTCGAGGAGGCAAATGCGCGCCAGAAGCATCGCCTTTTCGAGAAGCTCCATTGCGCGCTCGGTGAGTCGATCGGTGGTGCCCACATTGCCGTTTGGGGTCTGGCGTTCAAGCCGCAAACGGACGACATGCGCGAGGCGCCCGCGCTCACGTTGATCGACGATGTCCTGAGCGCGGGTGCGACGATCACCGCCCACGACCCGGCGGCCCTCCACGAGGCGAAGCGACGGCTCGGCAGCCGGGTGAGATTCGCCGACTCGAATTACGAAGCGCTCACCGGAGCGGATGCACTGGTGGTGGTGACCGACTGGAACGAGTATCGCCATCCCGATTTCGCGCGAATCAAGGCGACGCTGCGGAAACCGGTCGTGGTCGACGGCCGCAATCTCTACGATGTCGCCAAGATGCAGTCGCTCGGGTTCGCATACTACTCGCTCGGTCGCGGGCGGGACCGCGCATGAGGGTCCTGATCACTGGCGCCGCGGGCTTTCTGGGTTCGCACCTGTCCGATCGCTTCCTGGCCGATGGCCATTCAGTGATCGGACTCGACAACTTCATTACCGGGAACCCTGAAAACATTGCCCATCTCGTGGGCAACCCGCGATTCGAGTTCGTGCGGCACAACATCTCCACGTACACGTACGTGGCGGGTCCACTCGACGGCGTTCTGCACTTCGCGTCGCCGGCGAGCCCCGTCGACTATCTGGAACACCCGATCGCCACGCTGAAGGTCGGCGCCCTCGGAACGCATAACGCGCTCGGCCTCGCGCTGGCGAAGAAAGCGAGGTTCTTCCTTGCGTCGACGTCGGAGGTCTACGGCGATCCCCTCGAGCATCCGCAGACGGAATCGTATTGGGGCAATGTGAACCCCATCGGCCCGCGCGGTGTGTACGATGAGGCGAAGCGGTTCGCCGAGGCGATGACCATGGCGTACCATCGCTACCACGGCATGGACACCCGTATCGTGCGCATCTTCAACACGTATGGCCTCGCATGCGGCCTAACGATGGTCGAGTGGTGTCCAACTTCATCGTCCAGGCACTGTCCAACCAGCCGCTGACCATCTACGGGGATGGGTCGCAGACGCGCAGTTTCTGCTACGTCGCGGACGAGGTCGAGGGGATCTACCGCCTCTTCATGCGCGGGGACAACAACCCGACCAACATCGGCAATCCGAACGAATTCACGGTGCGGCAGCTTGCCGAGCTCGTCATCGAGCTCACTCGCACCGGCGCGACGATCGTCGAGCGCGAGCTGCCAGTGGATGACCCAAAAGTTCGGCAGCCAGACATCCGCAGGGCGCGTGAAATGCTCGGGTGGGAACCCGCGGTGTCCCTGCGGGAAGGGGTCACCCGCACGATCGAGTATTTTCGCTCGGTTCTGGCGAGATAAGCAGTCCCGGCCCGCGCGTGGCGCGGCCCCGCGTGGTTATGTTACGGGCTTGCTGCCTTGAGGGTCGACGGAGCCATGTGGCTCGGCGGCCGCCGTCTCTGGGCGAACCCGAATCACCTTGCCGGGTAATCCACCCGTTATGTACCTGTCCAGTCGGCCACGAATCGTCCGGGGAACATACATCGCGCTTGTCGCGGTCGTAGCGTGCGGTCCGGCGTTCAAGCTCAGCAAATACAAGGGTAACGCGGAACTGTACGCCGCGGCCACGCGTGAATACAAGAAAGGGCATTGGGACAACGCGATCCAGGCGTTCGAGCGTCTCACCCTCGACCTTCCAGCACGCGATTCACTCCTGCCGCTGTCGTACTGGTACCTCGCGACGGCACACGCCCAGAAGGGCGAGCACCTGCTGGCTGCCCAGGGCTATTCCCGGCTGAACCAAACCTTCCCGGACGACTCCATCGCCGATGACGCCATGCTGGCGGAGGCGACGCAGTACACGAAAATGTGGCGCAAGCCCATGCTCGACTCCCAGTACGGTCAGACGGCACTGGCGACGTACCGGTCGATGCTCGAGCTCTATCCCGATTCACCGCTCGCTCCGCAGGCAGAGAAGGGCGCTCAGCACATGCTGGAGTGGCTGGCGACCAAGGATTATCTGACTGGCGTCCATTACGTTCGTCGTAAGGCGCCTGACTCGGCGATCCTGTACTTCAAGGACGTCATCAAGAATTATCCGGAAACCGACCACGCCCGCGAGTCGTACCTCCGGCTCGTCGAGGTATACCGATCGATCAACTACCGTGACGATGCGCGGGACGCCTGCACGACGCTCCACCAGAAGTATCCTGGCGATAATGAGGTGCGATCGGTCTGCGGCGCACCGCCGCCCGCGACGGTCGCGAAGCCCGCAACCTGATCGCTCGGTGCGGCTCGGGATCTTCGGCGGGACGTTCGATCCGCCCCACGTTGGTCACCTGCTCGCCGCCTCCGACGCCTTCGAGCATCTGGAGCTCGACCGGCTCGTGCTGGTGCCCGCGGGCACGCAGCCGCTCAAGGCGGTGCGTACGACGGCACCGACCGAGGACCGTCTGGCCATGGTCCGGTTGACCGCTGGAAATGACCCCCGGCTCGAGACCGATTCAGTCGAAGTCGACCGCGAGGGGTTATCTTACACGGTCGATACGCTCGAGGAATTTTCGCGGCGTTTTCCGTCGGCGGAACTGTTTCTTCTGGTGGGGGCGGACGTGCTGTCGACGTTCGGGCAGTGGCGACAACCGCGCACCATCCTCGAGCTCGCGACTTTGGCTGTGCTGTGCCGCGCTGATTCACAGGGAACGGTCGTGGAGATGGATGCCGGGCTTGCGCGACGCGCCGCCTTCATCCCAACGCGTCGTATCGACGTTTCATCAACCGAGATTCGGGACCGCGTGCGGTCTGGGCGGTCAATCCACGGGTTCGTCACCGATCCCGTAGCCGAGTACATCGCCTCGCACGGGCTGTATCGATAGAGGAACGCATGCTGAAAGGCGTATTGGGCAAGGTCTTCGGGACCCGCCACGAACGCGAAAAGCGACGCATCCAGCCGATCGTCGACGAGATCAACGAACACTACGCGCGTCTACAGGGCGTCTCCGAAGAGGAGCTCCGCGGGCAGACGGCGAAGTTCCGCTCCATCATCCACGAGCGTATTCACGAGCTCGAGGAGGACGTCGCGCGCCTCAAGCTCGCGAAGCGGACGACGAGCGATCCGGCCGAGCGGGAACGCATCGACAACGAGCTGAGTGGTGCGGACGGTCGCGGTGGCGTGGAAGCGAAGCTGCGCGAGGCGATCGCCGAAGTGCTCGATGAGATTCTGCCCGAGGCGTTCGCGACGGTGCGTGAGGGCGCCCGCCGGCTGGTCGGAACGAAGGTGATCGTCACCGGCCAGGAGCTCGAGTGGAACATGATCCACTATGACGTGCAGCTCATGGGCGGCATCGAGCTGCACCTCGGCAAGATCGCGGAGATGGCGACGGGCGAAGGCAAGACACTGGTCGCGACGCTCCCATTGTATCTCAACGCGCTTCCGGCGCGCGGCGCCCACCTGGTGACCGTCAACTCGTACCTGGCGCGCCGCGACTCGCAATGGATGGGGCACCTGTACAGCTATCTCGGCCTCACCGTCGGTTGCATTGACGACACGGAGCCCGGCACGCAGGCGCGTCGCGCGGCGTACGAGGTCGACATCACGTACGGCACGAACAACGAGTTCGGGTTCGACTACCTGCGCGACAACATGGTGGTCTCGCTCGATCAGCGGGTGCAGCGCCAGCACGTCTTCGCGATCGTGGACGAGGTGGACTCGGTCCTCATCGACGAGGCGCGCACGCCGCTCATCATCTCGGGCGCGGTGGGCAACGACACCGACGCGGAATACGCCCAGCACAATCCCGGCGTCGCGCGCCTGGTGCGGCGCCAGACCGATCTCGCGAATCAGCTCGTGGGCGAGGGCGAGCGTGCGCTCGAGAGCGGAGACACCGACAAGGCCGCGCTGCTCCTCTACAAGTCGCAGCTTGGAGCGCCGAAGAACAAGCGGCTCATGAAGGTGCTTCTCGAGCCGGGCGTGAAGCAGCTCGTCCAGAAGATGGAGCTCGATCACATCGCCGACCGCAAGCTGCCGCCCGCCAAGCAGCAATACCGCGAGATCGAGGACGACCTCCTGTTCGTGCTCGACGAGAAGGGGCACACCGTGCACCTCACGGATCGCGGCGTGGACGAGATGGCGCCTAACGATCACGAGGCGTTCGTTTTGCCCGACATCTCGAGCGAGATCCACCGGATCGAGCACGACCACGAGATGGAGCCGCAGGCGAAGATCGACGCGCGCCAGACGATCGAACGCGAGTACGCGATGAAGAGCGAGCGGCTGCACATCGTGCATCAGCTGCTCCGCGCCCACGCGCTCTACGAGAAGGACGTCAACTACGTCATTCAGGAAGGGCAGGTCCTCATCGTCGACGAGTTCACCGGCCGCACGATGCCGGGTCGACGGTGGTCAGAAGGGTTGCACCAGGCCGTCGAGGCGAAGGAAGGGGTTCAGGTGAAGGGCGAGACGCAGACGCTCGCCACGATCACCATTCAGAACTACTTCCGCATGTACGAGAAGCTCTCGGGCATGACCGGTACGGCCGAGACCGAAGAGTCGGAGTTCCATCAGATTTACGGGCTCGAGGTCGCGGTCATTCCGACGAACAAGCCCATGGTCCGCGACGACCGCCACGACCTCGTGTACAAGACGCGGCGCGAGAAATACAACGCGATCCTCGAGGAAACGGAGCGGCTGCACAAACTCGGGTATCCGGTGCTCGTCGGTACCGTCAGCGTCGACGTGTCGGAGACCCTGTCGCGCATGTTCAAGCGCGCCGGCCTAACGCATAACGTGCTCAACGCGAAGTACCACCAGCGTGAAGCCGAGATCGTCGCGCAGGCGGGCCAGCCCGGTGGCGTGACGATCGCCACGAACATGGCCGGCCGAGGCACCGACATTAAGCTCGGTCCGGGCGTGACCGAACCGAAGCCGTCACAGGTCAAGGATCCCGACAACAAGCTCGTGGATGTCATCGAGGATGGCGGCCTGCACATCATCGGTTCGGAACGTCACGAATCGCGCCGGATCGACCGACAGCTGCGCGGACGCTCCGGTCGCCAGGGTGACCCGGGCGCGTCGCAATTCTTCCTGTCGCTCGAAGATGATCTCATGCGACTGTTCGGGTCGGAGCGCATCGCGAAGCTGATGGATCGGATGGGCGCGCAGGAGGGCGAGGTGCTGACGCACCCGCTCATCACCCGATCGATCGGACAGGCACAGAAGCGCGTCGAGCTGCAGAACTTCCAGTCTCGAAAGCGCCTGCTCGACTTCGACGACGTGATGAACCAGCAGCGCGAGGTCATCTACTCGCTGCGGTCGTTCGCGCTCGAGGGCGGCGAGGAGCTGAAGGGCGAAGCGCTCAAGATGGTCGACAAGGCGCTGACGAAGCGCGTCGATGACCGGCTCGGTGATCTGGAGTCCGAGGAGTCGTGGGACTTGTCGCTGCTCAAGCAGGAAATGCTGATGCATTACCTGCTCACGATTCCGGAGTTCGAGGGGAACGATCCGCCGACGACGGTCGAGGGTGCGCGCACCGCGTCGATCGAGGCGGGGCGACGCCAGTTCGCGGGCAAGCTCGAAGAGTTGGACCGTGTGAAGGACGAGGAGGGCAACGGCTTCTCTGGCCGACTGCTCTCGCTCGTCATGCTGAACGTGCTGGACGAGAAGTGGAAGGATCATCTGTACGATCTCGACCAGCTCCGCAACGCGATCCACTACCGGTCGTGGGGCCAGAAGGATCCGCTCATCGAGTACAAACAGGAGGCGTACTCGATGTTCGTCGATCTGATGAACGACATTTTCAACACGTTCACCGAGCGCTTTTTCCGTGCGCAGCTGGTGTTCCAGCAGCCGCAGCCTGGCGAGTATGGTCAGCCGTCGGGTGGCAATGGCGACGGGTCGAAGCCGCGCCAGGCCGAGGCTCCGCGCAAGCCGACGAAACGCTACAACGCGTTAGGCATCCTCGAGGACATTCCCGAGGAGGAGCCGGTAGCGAGCGCTCGCCCGATGGAGAACGGCGATGGTGCGACGGCCGCCCCGGAGGCGGACGAGAAGGTCATGGACGTCGGACCCGCCGAGCCGCCAAAGAAGAAAGCAGCGGTTCGACAGGACCCGGTGGTCGTGGGCGCGGGGCGCACACGCTCGCTGAACCCGACGGCGAGCGTGCCGGGGGGTCCCGGGGCGGCGAACGCAACTGGCGACTGGTCGAACGTCGGGCGCAACGACCCCTGTCCGTGTGGATCCGGCAAGAAGTTCAAGAAGTGCCACGGCGCGAATCTCTAGATCGCTTGTTATGTCCGGTTTATGTCGCGTGGTTTGGTTTAGGGGGTTCTAAAGAGACTCCCTCGACGACATTGAACTTCGGAGATGTACTCATGAAGCTCACGCGAATCGCAGCGCTCATCGGTATGATGGCGCTCGCCGCGCCGGCCGCGTATGCGCAGGGCGGCGGTGGTCAGGGCGGACAGGGCCGGGGCATGCAGCGGCTGATGCAGGGAATCACGCTGGACGCCAAGCAGCAGGCGTCGGTTGACTCGATCCAGAAGGTCTTCCGCGCGCAGATGCCGCCGATGCAGCAGGGCACACCGCCCGACTCGGCTACGCGCGCGAAGGGGAGAGAGGTCATGCAGAAGGAGTACGCCGCCGTCCGCAACGTCCTCACCCCGGACCAGCAGAAGGTGTTCGACAAAAACCGCGAGGACATGAAGGCGCAAATGAGTAAGCCCAAGCCCTGAGCTCTTCGCGCTACTCGTTGGATCGTTTCCTGTCCGACGCGAGCCCCCCGGGCGGTTGCACCACACCGTTCGGGGGGTCGTCGCATCGTCCACTCACGATGAG
>Ga0105249_10002528_pt1 | contig 15830 bp, 10 predicted proteins | sample KBSS44metaG_FD_81522 | JGI IMG/M metagenome (GOLD analysis project Ga0105249, IMG submission 81522) | Switchgrass rhizosphere microbial communities from Kellogg Biological Station, Michigan, USA - KBS S4-4 metaG | ecosystem: Host-associated > Plants > Roots > Rhizosphere > Soil | place...
AACCCGTACCTGGCCTTCGAGTCCATCGAGGACCTCATCCGCGAAGGCGAACTCACCGGCATCGAACCGGCCACCGCCGTACGCAATTACGTCAAGGCGCTCGGTAAGGGCGTGATGAAGGTGATGAGCAAGATGGGCATCTCGACCGTCGCCTCCTACACCGCCGCGCAGGCGTTCGAGGCCGTCGGCATCAACAAGGACGTCGTCAACGAGTACTTCACCGGTACGCCAAGCCAACTCGGCGGTGCCGGGCTGGACGTGATCGCCGAAGAAGTCAAACAGCGGCACCGCCGCGCCTATCCGGAGAACCCGACCGAGCGTGTGCATCGGCGGCTCGAGGTGGGCGGTGAATACGCCTTCCGGCGCGAAGGCGAGCTGCACCTGTTCACCCCGGAAGTCGTGTTCCTGCTACAACATTCGACCCGCGCCGGTCGGCATGACATCTTCGGCCAGTACTCCGACGAAGTGAACCGGCTGTCCAAAGAAGGCGGCACTCTCAGGGGCCTGTTCGAGTTCAAGCAGGGCCTGCGGCCACCCGTGCCGCTGGAAGAAGTCGAATCGGTCGAGTCGATCGTGACCCGCTTCAACACCGGCGCGATGAGCTACGGGTCGATCTCCGCCGAGGCGCACGAGACCATGGCCATAGCCATGAACAACCTCGGCGGCCGGTCCAACTCCGGCGAGGGCGGTGAGGACGTCGACCGTCTCTACGACCCGAAACGCCGTAGCGCGGTCAAGCAGGTCGCATCGGGCCGCTTCGGCGTCACCAGCGACTACCTGGTCAACGCCACGGACATCCAGATCAAGATGGCTCAGGGCGCCAAACCCGGTGAGGGCGGCCAGCTTCCGGGCTTCAAGGTCTATCCGAACATCGCCAAAACCCGGCACTCGACGCCCGGCGTCGGGCTTATCAGCCCGCCACCGCACCACGACATCTATTCGATCGAGGACCTCGCCCAGCTCATCCACGACCTGAAGAACGCCAACCAGGACGCCCGCATCCACGTGAAGCTGGTCAGCTCCGTGGGTGTGGGCACCGTCGCGGCAGGCGTGTCCAAGGCACACGCCGACGTCGTCCTGATCTCGGGCTACGACGGCGGCACCGGCGCCGCGCCGCTGACGAGCCTTAAACATGCGGGCGTGCCATGGGAGATCGGCCTCGCCGACACCCAGCAGACGTTGATGCTCAACGGCCTGAGGGACCGGATCACCGTGCAATGCGACGGTGGCATGCGCACCGCACGCGACGTGATCGTCGCCGCCCTCCTGGGCGCGGAGGAGTACGGCTTCGCCACCGCGCCGCTTGTGGTGTCCGGCTGCATCATGATGCGGGTCTGTCACCTCGACACCTGTCCGGTCGGCGTCGCCACCCAAAACCCGGAACTTCGTGCCAGATTCAACGGTAAGCCGGAGTTCGTCGAGAACTTCTTCCGCTTCATCGCCGAAGACATCCGGCGCTATCTGGCCGAGCTCGGGTTCCGCAGCATCGACGAGGCCGTCGGCCACGCCGAGGTGCTCGACACCGACAGCGGCGTCTCGCACTGGAAGGCAAAGGGCATCGACCTGACACCGGTGTTCGCCGTCCCGGAGAACGTGACCCAGCGGCGACGGGTCCGTGGTCAGGACCACGGCCTCGAACAAGCGCTGGACCGCACGCTGATCCAGCTTGCGGAGGGTGCGCTCGAGGATGCGCATCCGGTGCGGCTCGAGCTCCCGGTGCGCAACGTCAACCGCACCGTCGGCACGCTCCTCGGTTCCGAGGTCACGCGCCGCTACGGCGCGCAGGGTCTGCCCGACGACACCATTCACGTCACGCTCGCCGGCTCGGCGGGGCAGTCGATCGGCGCGTTCCTGCCGCCCGGCATCACCCTGGAGCTGATCGGCGACGCCAACGACTATGTCGGCAAGGGCCTTTCGGGTGGCCGCGTCATCGTCCGGCCGCCCGACGACGTGTTGTTCCTGCCGGAGGACAACGTGATCGCAGGCAACACGTTGTTGTTCGGCGCGACGTCCGGCGAGATCTACCTGCGTGGGCGGGTGGGCGAGCGGTTCGCCGCGCGTAACTCCGGCGCGCTTACCGTTGTCGAGGGTGTCGGCGACCACGCCTGCGAGTACATGACGGGTGGCCGGGTCGTGGTGCTCGGCAAGACCGGCCGCAACATGGCGGCGGGGATGTCCGGCGGCATCGCATTCGTGCTGGGCCTAGATCCCGCCAAGGTCAATGCCGAAATGGTCGAGCTGCAGCGCCTCGAGCCCGAGGACCTGATCTGGCTGCACGAGGTCATCGCCAAGCATGCCGTGTACACCGGAAGCACGGTGGCCACGTCGGTGCTGTCCGACTGGCCAAGGCGCAGCGCGCAATTCACCAAGATCATGCCCACCGACTACCAGCGCGTACTGCAGGCCACCCGGATGGCCAAGGCCGAGGGTCGCGACGTGGACACCGCCATCATGGAGGCCAGCCGTGGCTGATCCGCACGGGTTCCTCGAAGTGCCAAAGGTCGAGGCCGCCAAGCGACCTGCCGACGAGCGCGTCGGCGACTGGCGTGAGGTTTATGAGTTGCAGGACCCGCACCAGCGCGCAGGCGAGGTGTCGCAACAGGCCCGCCGCTGCATGGACTGCGGAATCCCGTTCTGCCACTCGGGAACCGCGGGCTGTCCACTGGGCAACCTCATCCCCGAGTGGAACGACCTAGTCCGGCGGGGCCGCTGGGATGCGGCCAGCGACCGCCTGCACGCCACCAACAACTTCCCGGAGTTCACCGGCCGGCTGTGCCCCGCGCCGTGTGAGGCCGCCTGTGTGCTGTCCATCGCCGAGGAGCAGACCGGCGGCAGCGTCACGATCAAGCGGATCGAGCAGACCATCGCCGACCAGGCGTGGATGGACGGCATCGTCGAACCGCAACCCGCCGCGATCTCGACCGGCAAGAAAGTGGCCGTCGTAGGCTCCGGGCCCGCCGGACTTGCTGCGGCACAACAACTCACGCGGGCAGGCCACGATGTCACCGTCTACGAGCGCGACGACCGCATCGGCGGCCTGATGCGCTACGGCATCCCCGAGTACAAGCTGGAGAAGCGCACGCTGAACCAGCGGCTGGCCCAGATGCGCGCGGAGGGAACCCGCTTCGTCACCGAATGCGAGGTCGGGGTCGACCTGCCCGTCGAGCAGCTGCGGAACCAGTACGACGCGGTCGTGCTCGCCGTTGGCGCGCTGAGGGGCCGCGACACCGACGTCGAGGGCCGCCACCTCGAGGGCGTGCACCTGGCGATGGAGCACCTGGTGCCCGCCAACAAGGAATGCGAGGGCGACGGGCTGAGCCCGCTCTCCGCCAAGGACAAGCACGTGGTGATCATCGGCGGCGGCGACACCGGCGCCGACTGCCTCGGCACCGCGCACCGCCAGGGCGCCAGGTCGGTGACCCAACTGGACTACAACCCCGAGCCGCCGGAATACCGCGACGAATCGCGCTCGCCATGGCCGATGTGGCCGATCTTGCTGCGCACCAGACTGTCGCCGGCGCACGCCGAGGGCGGCGCGCGCCGCTACGAGGTCGCGGTGCAGCGATTCCTCGGCGACGAGTACGGGCACCTGCGGGCCATCGAGATCGCCGAAGTCAAGGTCGAACGTGACGCCGACGGGCGCAGGCACATCACCCCGGTGGGGGCATCGCTTGAGATTCCCTGTGAATTGGCGTTGCTGGCGATCGGGTTCGACGGCGTCGAACACATGCCACTGCTGGACGGACTCGGCCTGAAACTCAACCGGCGTGGCGCTTTGCCGTGCGGTTCGGATTGGCAGACAGACACCCCCGGCGTGTTTGTCTGCGGCGACGCGCACCGGGGTGCGTCGCTGATCGTGTGGGCCATCGCGGAGGGCCGAAGTGCCGCCTACGCCGTCGACACCTACCTGATGGGCGACTCGGATCTGCCCGAGCCCGTGAAGCCCGGCGCCATTCCCCTGGCCGTCGTCTGAACCGATTCACGACTATGCTCATCAGTCGTGAATAGACGCGGAAAGATCGTCTGTACGCTTGGCCCTGCCACCGCCAGCGACGAGACCCTCAGGGCCCTGGTGGAGGCCGGGATGGACGTGGCACGGCTGAACTTCAGCCACGGCGACTACGCCGATCACGAGGCCAGTTACAAGCGCGTACGCGCCGCCTCCGACCTGACCGGACACGCCGTCGGCATCCTGGCCGACCTGCAGGGCCCCAAGATCCGCCTCGGCCGGTTCAAGGATGGCCCGACCTTCTGGGCCAACGGTGAAACCGTCCGCATCACCGTCGATGATTGCGAAGGCAATCACGACAGGGTGTCCACCACGTACAAGCAGCTGGCCGACGACGCTCAGAAGGGCGATCGGCTGCTCGTCGACGACGGCAAGGTTGGCCTCGTCGTCGATGACGTCGAAGGAAACGACGTCATCTGCACGGTCACCGAGGGTGGCCCGGTCAGCAACAACAAGGGCCTCTCGCTGCCCGGCATGAACGTGTCCGTGCCTGCGCTCTCACAGAAGGACATCGAGGACCTCGAGTTCGCGCTGAAAGTCGGGGTCGACCTGGTCGCGCTGTCGTTCGTCCGGTCGCCCGCCGATATCGAGCTCGTGCACGAGGTCATGGACCGCGTCGGACGCCGAGTGCCCGTCATCGCCAAGCTCGAAAAGCCGGACGCCATCGACAATCTCGAGGCGATCGTGCTGGCGTTCGACGCGATCATGGTCGCGCGCGGTGATCTCGGCGTCGAGCTGCCGCTCGAGGAAGTGCCGTTGGTGCAGAAGCGCGCCATCCAAATGGCAAGGGAGAACGCCAAACCCGTCATTGTCGCCACCCAGATGCTGGAGTCGATGATCGAAAATTCTCGGCCGACGCGTGCCGAGGCGTCCGATGTCGCCAACGCGGTGCTCGACGGCGCAGACGCGGTGATGCTGTCCGGCGAGACGTCGGTGGGCAAGTATCCGCTGGAGGCCGTCAAGACGATGGCCCGCATCATCTCGGCGGTCGAGGAGAACTCGGTTGCCGCACCGCCTCTCGCGCATGTGCCCCGCACCAAGCGCGGCGTCATTTCCTACGCGGCCCGTGACATCGGTGAACGGCTGGACGCCAAGGCGCTTGTCGCGTTCACCCAATCCGGCGACACCGTGCGCAGGCTGGCTCGCTTGCACACGCCGCTGCCGGTGCTGGCGTTCACCGCGCTGCCCGAGGTGCGCAGCCAACTGGCGCTGACCTGGGGGACAGAGACGTTCATCGTGCCGCACATGAACAGCACCGACAACATGATCCGTCAGGTGGACAAGTCGCTGCTGGAGCTCGGCCGCTACAAGCGCGGTGAGCTGGTGGTCATCGTCGCCGGTGCGCCACCTGGCACAGTAGGCTCGACGAACCTGATCCACGTGCATCGGATCGGGGAGGAAGACGTCTAGTCGGACGACGATAAGGCGGCAGCCGCGGGCTAGGAGGGACTGAGTGTCGACAGCGGATTTCGATGAGCTGCTGGCGGTACTCGACCTCAAGCAAATAGCCGACGACATGTTCGTCGGCTCCCATCCGAGCAAGAACCCGGTGCGCACGTTCGGCGGTCAGATGATGGCGCAGGCGTTCGTGGCCGGCAGCCGGACGGTTTCGGAGAAGCTGCCGCCGAGCAACATCTCGACGCACTTCATCGCCGGCGGCGACCCCGAAAAGGACCTCGAATTCCAGGTGGTGCGGCTGCGAGACGAACGCCGCTTCGCCAACCGCCGCGTTGACGTCATGCAGGACGGCCGGCTGCTGACCACGGCGATGGTCTCCTACCTTGCAGGCGGTCGGAGCATCGAGCATGGCATCGAACCGCCCGAGCTGCCGGACCCTGAGTCGGTGCCGCCCATCGACGAGCTCCTGCGCGGTTACGAGGACGTCGTCCCACATTTCGTGAATGCGCTCCGCCCGATCGACTGGCGGTACACCAACGATCCGACCTGGGTGATGCGCGACAAAGCGGAGCGGCTCACCTACAACCGGGTCTGGATGAAGGCCGAAGGCACCATGCCCGACGACCCGGCGCTGAACTGTGCGGCGCTGGTGTACTCGTCAGACACCACTGTGCTGGACTCGATCATCACCACGCACGGGCTGTCGTGGGGCTACGACCGGATCTTTGCCGCGACCACGAACCACTCAGTGTGGTTTCACCGGCCGGTGCGCTTTGACGAATGGGTGCTGTACTCCACATCGTCGCCGGTGGCTGCGGCCTCGCGCGGTCTCGGGACGGGGCATTTCTTCGACCGGTCGGGTCAGTTGTTGGCGACCGTCGTGCAGGAGGGCATCGTCATGTACTTCCCCGGTGCAAACAGGTAGCGGGCGTAACCTTTTGCTGTGAGCGATTCGCGCGTCAATTTTGCCCCGCGGTTGCGGGCCCGCGAACGGGTCGTCGTCCATGTCGATTCGCCCGCCGCCCGCTGGATCGGTGCGCTGGCGGTGCTCAGCCTGTTCTGTTGGTTGATCATCCTGCTGACTCGCGACCACGACCGCGACTGGCAGGCCGCGGGCCGGCTGGCGTGGTCGCTGACCCTTCTCACCGCCGTCGCACTGATCGCCCGCGGCATCTTCCTCGGCAGGCCGGTCACGGCCGCACACGCCTGGCTGGCGTTGGCGGCGGTGCTCGCCGGACTCGGGGCACACATGCTGGTGTTCGACGTGCCCGGCAATCTGCTCATCGCGTCTGCAGGCGGGCTGTTGATGTGGCCGACCGCGGCGCGGCCGAATCCTGCTGAGCTGCCCCGGATTTGGGCTCTGGTGGATATGACCGAGGGCGACCCGCTTGCGCCGTTCGCCATGCAGCCGTCGAAGTGCTATCACTTCAACGCCGACGGCACGGCGGCCATCGCCTACCGCACGCGGATGGGTTATGCGGTGGTCAGCGGCGACCCGATCGGCGACGAAACCTGTTTCGCCGAGCTTGTCGCCGACTTCGCCACGATGTGCCACGGCCGCGGTTGGCGCATGGTCGTGCTGGGCTGCAGCCAGCGGCGGCTGGAACTGTGGGCCGATGCGACGGTGCTCGGCCAGTCGCTGCATGCGGTGCCGATCGGGCGCGACGTGGTCATCGACGTCGCGACGTTCGACATGGTCGGGCGTAAGTACCGCAACCTGCGGCAGGCGGTGCAGCGCACACAGAACGTCGGTGTCACCACGGAGGTTGTTTCCGAGCAGGGCCTCGACGACCGCATGCTTGCCGAGCTGACGGAGGTGCTGCTGGCTTCACCGAGCGGAGCACGCACCCAGCGGGGGTTCTCGATGTGCCTCGACGGTGCACTCGAGGGCCGCTATCCCGGGGTGCAGCTGATCGTCGCCCGCGACAACCACGGCCGGGTGCAGGGCTTTCACCGGTATACGACGGCCGGGCGGGCCAGCGAGGTATCGCTCGACGTGCCGTGGCGGCGCCGCGGCGCGCCCAACGGTATCGACGAGCGGCTGTCGGTGGACATGATCGCGTGGGCCCGCGACAACGGGGGGCAGCGGCTGTCGTTGGCCTTCGCGGCGTTCCCCGAGATCTTCAACGACAAGGACCGGGGCAAGATCTCGAGCCTGATCTACGTGGCGATCCACCTCGGCGACGCGCTGATCGCACTCGAATCGCTGTACCGCTATCTGCGCAAATTCCACGTGCTCGGCGATCGCCGATATGTGATGGCGTCGCTGACGCAGTTGCTGCCGCTGCTGGTCGTGCTGCTGTCGCTGGAGTTCCTGCCTAGGCGGCGCCAGCTGGGCTAGGGGGTCGGCGTGACGGTGATCGAGAACTGGTTCTCGACGCGTTCGCGGAACTGGTCGGCGCACTTCTGGATCGCCTGCTGGTCGGAGCCCGCCTTGGAAAGGCAGTCGACGTAGTCCGTCCCGCCGACCTGTTGGAAGACGCCGATCCAGATCGGGATGAAGATGAGCGACACGATGATCGCCAAGAACCCCAACACGATTCCCGCGATCGCAACGCCGCCGTTAGTGGCTTGACCGCTGTTGACGCGGCCTCGCGCGACGAATCCGATGACGACGGCGATCACACCGAGGATGACGCCGCCGGCCACCGTCCAGCAGAACACCAGTCCGATGATCGCGAGCACCAGGGCGGTGATGCCGAGCCCGTTGCGTGGCCCGGTCGGCGGATACGTGTATCCGGCGTAGGGCAGCGGTGGCGGCGGCGGGTAGCTGCCGGGGTACGCACCCCACTGAGGTGGGGGAGGTGGCGGCGGCGGTTCGCTCATGCCGGTGAGGCTACTCGCCAGAACTGAGATTGAGTACGGGACAACAAACGTCGTCGGGCAGGTGATGGGTGGCGACGACGACCGTGCGTTCGGCAGGGAAAAGGGCGCCAGGGGTGAGGAGTTCGCTCAGCAGTTGGCTGCCGTCCGAGGCATCGAGGTGTTCGGTCGGCTCGTCGAGTAGCACGGTCGGCACCGCCGAGACCAGCGCCCGCGCGAGCAGCAGCCGCCTGCGCTGTCCGGCCGAGACGGCCGAGGCGCCGCCGACCAGGATCGTCGCCAGGCCGTTGGGCAACGCGTCGAGCCAGTCGCCAAGGCCCACGCGCTGCAGGGCATTTCGCAGCTCGTGGTCGGTGGCATCGCCGCGGGCAACGAGCAGATTGTCGCGTACGGTGGTGGCGAACAGATGCGCATCCTCGGCGAAAAACGCTGTTTGCGAAGGGTTTTCGGCCATAGCCATCAACAGCGTGGTCTTGCCCGCACCGCTGGGTCCGGTGACGGCGAGCCGGGCACCCGGTTCGAGCGACACGGTCGCCACCGACGGCCGCCTGCGCACGTCGCTGTCGGGTTCGGTGAGTTCGCGCAACCGGCGCGCGGCGATCCGCGAGCGGGTGAGTTGCACTGCGGCAGCGGGTAACGCCACGGTCGCCTCGAACGCCGACAGCGGCAACAGCATCAGTATCGCCGCGGTCATCGGTGAAACCGCGTCCGCGATCCCGATCGCGGCGACGACGCCGCCGAGCACGCTGACACCGACGGCAGCGGTCGGTGCGGCGGCCGCCACCGCCGCGGGCGCGGCGGCCCGGTCGGTGGCGCGGCCCCACGCGCCGTGCCGGTGCTCGGATTCGGCGATTGCATCGGCGAGGCGGCCCGCGACCCGCAATTCGGGCGCGTGCTCTAGCGCCAACATCACCGCGACGTCACGGCCGGAATGATGTTGTGCCGCAACGTTCTCTGCGGCGGCGGCGGCGCAGGCCGCCAGCCATGGCGCGGCCACACCTGCAATCGTCAGACAGACCGCGAGCACCACGCCCGCAGCGGGGGAAATCAGGGCGATCGTCGCGACGGCGGCCACTGAAAGCACGGCTGCGACCGCAATCGGCAACACCGCGCGCACCAGCACATCGGACAGCTCGTCGACAGAGGCGCCGATACGGGCCACCAATTCGCCGCTGTGCAATCGCATCACGACGTCGGCGGGCGCGTCGGCAAGCCTGCGGTACAAGGTCTCGCGAGCACTCGCCGCGGCCCGCAGCGCGGTGTCGTGAGAGGCCAACCGCTGGCAGTAGCCGAGCACACCGCGCGAGATGCCGAGCGCGCGCACGGACACCACCGCGACCGTAAGGTCCAGCACGGGGGGCATCTGCCAGGCCCGGGTGATCAGCCATGCCGAGACACCGGCCAGCGCCAGCGCGCTGCCGAGCGACAGCACACCCAGCGCCACGGCCAGCAGCAGCCGCGGCAGCCGTGGGCGCAACAGGTCACGCATCGACCATGCTCCCCATATAAAGCACCTTTTCCCCGATGGCCAGCACCGGTTCGCGGTGGCCGACGACGAGCACCGTCGCCCCGGCCCGTGCGCGCGCCACGATGGCCTGCAGGACGCGGGCTTCCATTGGCGCATCGAGGTGCGACGTCGGCTCGTCGAGCAGGAGTAGCGGTGCGGCCGAACCGAGCACCCGCGCGAGGCCGAGCCGCTGCCGCTGACCCAGTGACAGGCCGACCCCTCCGCGGCCTATCACCGTGTCCAGTCCGTCCGGCAACACGGCCAGCACCTCGTCAAAACCCGCGGCGCGGCAGGCGCTGTCGAGGTCGGCAAGCGTCCCGAACAGCGCGAGGTTGTCGCGGATGCTGCCGGGTACCAACACGGGACGCTGAGCGAGCCATGCCACCTGAGCCCACCACGCCCGTGGATCCAGGTCGGCGACGTCAATGCCGTCGATCCGGACGTCGCCTGGGCTCAACCCGAGAATGGTCTGCAGCAGTGTCGTTTTGCCAACACCATTGGGCCCTGTCAACACCGTTACCAGACCAGGTTCGACGTCGGCGCCCAGCGCACCGATATGGATCGTCGCGCCCTCCGCCGCCACGATGCGCGTGCCCGCAGGCGGCGTGTGCAGCGTGTCGAGTAGCCGGAACGCCTTCTCCGCGGCCGTCTTTCCATCCTGGGCGGCGTGGAACTCCACGCCGACGCGGCGCAGTGGCCAGAAGACCTCCGGTGCCAGCAGCAGGGCGGTCAGAGCGGCCGCAAGCGTCACGTCGCCGAACACAAGGCGCAGGCCGACACTGACCGCGACGAGCGCGACACCGAGGGTGGCCAGCAGTTCCAGTACCAGCGCCGAGAGAAACGCGATACGCAGCGTGGCCATTGCCGACCGGCGATGGGCTGCACCGAGTTCGGCGATCCGCTGTGCGGATCCGCCCACCCGGCCGAGCGCCCGCAGCGTGGGAATCCCCGCCACCAGGTCCAGCAGCCGTGACTGCAGCGTGGTCATCGCGGCGAGTGCCGCCGCGGACCGGTCGCGCGTGAGCATGCCGATGAGCACCATGAAGATCGGGATGAGCGGCAGCGCGATCAGCACGATCACCGCAGAGGAGACATCGTAGGCCGCGATGACCACGACCGCGGCCGGGGTGAGAATGCCCGCGAGGAACAGCGAGGGTAGGTAAGCGGTGAAGTAGGGCCGCAGCCCGTCGAGGCCCCGGGTGATCAACGCGGCCGCCGAATCACGGTGCCCGGCGAGTTGACGCGGCGGCAGCGCGGTGACCGTGCGCAGCACCTCGCCGGCCAGATCCCCGATGACCGCCGTCGCCCCCCGCTGAGACAGCCTGCCCTGCCACCAGTGCGCGACCGTGCGGGTCATCCACAGCGCCACCAGGATCCACAACTGCCCTGCCCAGTGCGCCACCGTGCGCGTCGCCGGGTCGGTGACGACGCCGGCGACGATGTGCGCCAGCACCACGGCGGACACGATGGTGGCGCCGCTGATCACCACACCGCACGCCACCGATGCGGCCAGGAAGCGCCGCATCGCCGGGGAGGCCTGGAAGAGGTTCAGCTCGATCGCCTCGCCAGCCCGATGGACGCGGGTATCGCCTCGGCGGTGATGCGGCGGCGGAACACCCAGTATGTCCACGCCTGGTAGCCGATCACCAGTGGCAGCAACGTGAGCGACGCCCAAGTCATGATCTTCAGCGTGTACGGGGTCGACGACCCGTTGTAGATCGTCACGCTCCACTCCGGGTTGAGCGTGGACGGCAACAGGTTTGGGTACATCGAACCGAACAACAGCACGACGACGGCCGCGATGACGACCACCGTGGACACGAACGCCCACCCCTCGCGGCGCCCGGTCCACATCAGAGCGACCGCCGTCAACAGCGCGACGACCGCGATGCCGAGAGCCAGCCAGGTCCAGCCCTTGCCGTGCGCCAGTTGTGTCCACAAGCCGAACCCGCCTGCCAGCACAATGGCCGGGACCGCCAATATCCGCGCGAACCGGAATGCGTCGTCGTGTACCGGGCCTGCGGTCTTGAGCGCGATGAACACGGCGCCGTAAAAGGCGAACAGCGACGCGGTCGCCAGCCCGCCGAGCAGCGTGTAGGGGTTGAGCACATCGCCGATCGACAGGTGCACGCGGTGGTCGGCGTCGATGGGCAAGCCGCGCACCAGGATTGCGAACGCCACGCCCCACAGGATCGCGGGCAGCCACGACCCGATCGCGATGCCGGCGTCGGCGGCTGCCCGCCACCGTGGGTCGTCGATCTTGCCGCGCCATTCGATACTCACGATGCGCAGGATCATCGCGAACAGGATCGCCAACAGCGGCAGGTACAGCGACGAGAACACCGTCGCGTACCAGTTGGGAAATGCCGCGAACATCGCCGCGCCCGCGGTGATCAGCCACACCTCGTTGGCGTCCCAGACGGGCCCGATGGTGTTCAGCACTGCGCGCCTGCGCTTTTCGGGATCACCTTCACCGGCCGCGCCCAGCGGCACCATCAGCATGCCGACGCCGAAGTCGAACCCCTCGAGGACCAGGAAGCCGAGGAACAGCGCCGCGATGAGGAAGAACCACAGTTCTTGAAGTCCCACGATCTAGTCCTCTCAGTAGGCGAAGGACAGGGGAGCCACGTCGTCCGAGTCGGGCGGTGCGGGCGGTGCGGGTTCGGAGTCGTGTTCCTGGGGTCCTTCGACGATGTAGCGGCGCATCAACCAGAACCAGATCACCGCCAGCACGCCGTAGAGGAGGGTGAACACGGACAGCGAAAAGAACACCATCCCGGCCGAGTGGTCGGACACGCCGTGTTGCACGGTCAGCCGCACCATCTGGTCGCCGGTCGGATTGGGCACCACTACCCATGGCTGTCTGCCCATTTCGGTGAACACCCACCCGGCGGAGTTGGCAAGGAACGGCGTCGGAATGGTGAGCAGCGCGGCCCACCCGAACCAGCGCTGGTCGGGTATTCGCCCGCGACGTGTGAGCCACAGTGCCAACAGCGCGAAAGCCACTGGGACCGCCAAGAATCCGATCATCGCCCGGAACGCCCAATACGTGACGAACAGGTTGGGCCGGTAGTCGCCGGGGCCGAACTTCTGCTCGTATTGCAGCTGGAGGTCCTTGACGCCCTGCAGCGTGACACCGGTGAACTTGCTCTCTGCCAGGAAGGGCAGCACGTAAGGCACCTCGATGGCATGTGTGACGCTGTCGCAGTTGTTGTGCGTACCGACTGTCAGGACCGAGAAGTCGGGATCGTATTCGGTGTGGCACAACGATTCCGCAGACGCCATCTTCATCGGCTGCTGGACGAACATCAGCTTGCCCTGGAAGTCGCCGGTGAAGAACAGTCCCGCCGCGGCCGCCAGTACGATCAGGCTGCCCGCGATCGTCGCCGGCCGATACATCGTCGTGGCGTCCGCGGATTCCTCCGGTCGCTTGTGCGTGCGGACCATCAGCCATGCGGACACCCCCGCGACGAACGCCCCGGCGGTCAGCAGTGATGCGGCGACGACATGAAGGAACGCCCATATCGCGGTGTTGTTCGTCAGCAGTGCGCCGAAGTCGACCAGTTCGGCCCGTTTCGTTTCGGGATTGAATCGGGCCCCCACCGGATGCTGCATGAACGAATTCGCCGCGATGATGAAGAACGCCGAGGCGTTCACCCCGAACGCGACGATCCAGATGCAGGCCAGGTGGACCAGTCGCGGCAACCGGCTCCAGCCGAAGATCCACAGTCCGAGGAACGTCGATTCGAAGAAGAACGCGATCAAGCCTTCGAACGCCAGTGGCGCGCCGAAGATGTCACCGACGAAGCGGGAGTATTCGCTCCAGTTCATGCCGAACTGGAATTCCTGCACGATTCCCGTCGCGACGCCGATCGCGAAGTTGATCAGGAACAACTTCCCGAAGAACCGCGTCAGGCGGTACCAGTCGGTGTTGCCCGTGACGACCCAGGCGGTTTGCATCGCCGCGATGAGCGGCGCAAGGCCAATTGTGAGCGGGACGAAGATGAAGTGGTAGACGGTGGTGATTCCGAACTGCCACCGCGAGACGTCAAGGGCATCCATGCGCCACTCCCAGGCTTAGAGTCCTACCTACGACACATTGTAGTAGCGATTTGGCCTGGTTCGATAGGGCCATAGTGCCCGCTTTGCCGAGACGTACGGGCCTACCCTGTCGGCTGGACAGGCGGTGGCGCGGTCAGCTTCTCCTTGACCGCTGTGACGTCCTTACCCGCTTTGCGGATGCCGAAGGCGGAAATCACCTCGAAGACCCCGAGGATGATCAGCCAGATACCCACGACAAGCGTCAATACCGCGAGCGAGTCGAGCGGACTGCCCATCACCACGACGCCGGCGATTATGGAGATGATGCCGAAGAAGATCTCCCACCCTCGTCCCGGCATTCCGGGATCGCTGATGGCCGACACCGTGGTAGCCACGCCGCGGAAGATGAAGCCGACTCCGATCCAGATGGCCAGCAGAAGCAATGCGTAGCCCTCACCGAAGTGGCGGAAAGCGAGCACGGCCAGGATCAGCGACGCGGCGCCACTGATGAACAGCAGCACCCGCCCGCCTGCCGAGACGTGCAAGCTGAAGGCGAATATCACTTGCGCTATGCCGGTGATCAAAAGGTAAGCGCCGAAGAAGATCGCGGCGACAATTATCGTCTTGCCTGGCCATGCCAAAACCAGAATGCCAAGGATGACCGCGAGAATCCCTGACAGCAGCGTTGATTTCCACAGATGTTGCAACATGGGCGGAGGTGCAGGGCTTTCCATGCGCGAAGTGTGGCACAACCGGCCGTAATTGACGCGTATTTCAGCGGTTGTTCAACCTCCCGCAAAGTATGGTGGGCTCCAGCGCAAATACCCCGCTCCAAGCTCAAAGTTCGAGATTGCTTTAATGCAAAATGAGTTCGCTTTAATGAGTGGGCGAGTGATCCCTGTTCAGCACACCTGGTCTGTGCCATCCAGCAAACAAGCAGCTCGATGGCGAAGACGGCGTTTCGCGGCACCACCGGCGCGCTTGCGGCCCTTTTAGAAGTTCATCGACTACTTGGACAAGTTAAGGGCGTTTCCTACAAAATCCGGACGGAGATCATCCGGGTCGTCAAGCAACTCTGTCTCGACAGTTCCAGGCAGGATGGTTCGACGTGGGAGGCTGGATACACGCTCATGACAGAGTCAGGGCTGGATACACACCGAGGCAACGAACCTCATCCACGCGGCGGTCCCTGCCTACTGTCCCAACGCGTGGGGTTGATCGGCCGCTTCCGTTCTCCTGCCAGCGCATTAAGTCTCTACTACTGTTCCGTTACCGGTGCTGCGCGCCGGACCCACGAAGCAGAAAGTAGAGGCAATCGTGTCAGCTGGATGTCAAGGCGGACCAATGAAGTTCTGGCGCATCGCAGCAGTGTTTGCTGCGACCGGCGCACTCGTGCTGTCGGGATGCTCGAGTAAGAGCGAAGAGAGCAGCGGACCGACGACGCCCACGTCGGCGGTGAACGCCGAGAAGGTCGATGCAATCGCCAACACCGTGCCTGAGGCCATCAAGTCGTCCGGAAAGCTGATCGTCGGCGTCAACATTCCCTACACCCCTAATGAATTCAAGGATCCCAGCGGCAAGATCGTCGGTTTCGACGTCGACCTGATGAACGCGATCGCCGCAACGTTGGGCCTTCAAGCGGAATACCGCGAGGCTGACTTCGCGAAGATCATCCCGTCGATCCAGGGCGACACGTTCAACGTCGGCATGTCGTCGTTCACCGACACCAAGGAACGCGAGCAGACCGTCGACTTCGTCACCTACTTCTCGGCTGGCATCCTCTGGGCCCAAAAGGCGGGCGCCGGAATCGACCCGAACAATGCGTGCGGGAAGAAGGTCTCGGTCCAGGCCACCACGACGGAGGAAACCGATGAGCTGCCTGCCAAGAGCAAGGCGTGCACCGATGCAGGAAAACCGCCGATCGATATCATCAAGTTCGACGGCCAGGACGCGGCCACCAACGCCGTGGTGCTCGGCCAATCCGACGCGATGTCGGCCGACTCGCCGGTGACGCTGTACGCGGTCAAGCAGAGCAACGGCAAGCTCGAGACC
>Ga0105249_10002531_pt1 | contig 15819 bp, 9 predicted proteins | sample KBSS44metaG_FD_81522 | JGI IMG/M metagenome (GOLD analysis project Ga0105249, IMG submission 81522) | Switchgrass rhizosphere microbial communities from Kellogg Biological Station, Michigan, USA - KBS S4-4 metaG | ecosystem: Host-associated > Plants > Roots > Rhizosphere > Soil | place...
AAATCGCGCCAGGTCGAAACCGAACCCAAGCCCTCATGCATCATCACGATCGTGGGTGCGTTCGCAGGGCCCGGACCAGTCCAAGAACTCTCCAGCGAAATTCCGTCTATCTGAATTGAATTTTGCACAAATAGCGTTCCTGCCTGGCCGGAGAGGCAATTCAATTCTAGAGAATTATGTGCTTATCGCAACAAACTATCGACCGCGCGGATAGCCTTTGATCTTCGCCAATAAGAACTTCAGCGGATCATGTACCCAAGCCTGAGTCATGAATTCTATGTGCGAGACTTCGACCCCGGTTGCGAGAAACGAGACATCTCCCGATCGGAGCAGAGGCGTAGTCGTGGTTTTAAAAGCGACTTTTTGTTCGGTTAAAAGGCGTTGTAGTTCGGCATTCTCGTTGCGCGACGAGGGAGTGTAAGCGCTCAAGAAAAATGCTGAAGGCTGCGTCGCAAGCCACGCGGCGAACTTATCCATCTCGCCGAATAGCGCATCCATCAGCGCAACGCCCTGCAAACGATGGGTCACCCCGCCTTCGTGAATCGCAAAGACAGCAGGCATATAACCGCCGCTATAGGCCACGAGCACCAAGGGCATGTTGTCGAACGCTTGCTTCGCGCGTTCGTCGCCGTAAAGCCGTGTCAGGTGTTTTGCCGCCTCGCTCATGAATTGCCCGAACACGCCCGGCTCCCAGAAACGGCCGGCGCTCGAGTCAAGTGCGTTGACGGCAAGTTGCGGCGCCACCAGCACTGCATTGAGACCGGACTCCGCAAGTTGCCGCGGAATTTGTTGCAGCCTGCGAACATTGTGCTCAAGCGTGGCCATATTGCCGTGAAAATAGACGACGATCAGCGCCGACTTTCGCGGATCGAACCCTTTGGGGATGTGAAGCAGCACCCGGTTGTCGCTGTAGGTTTGGTCTTCCCAATAAATGCCGCCGCGGGGCGATGTGTGACCGAGCCGGCCCGCATTCTCCACGTCGAGGAAAGGCTTGCCATCGGCAGGAACATTGCCGCGGTACGGGAAGGGCGATATCTCGAACGGCACCAACGCGTTTTTCGCCGCGCCTAGGGGTCTCATCGGTTTTTCACGTGGTATGTTTTGCGCCTGTGCAGAATGTTGAATCGAAAAAAAATTCAGCGACAAGGCTGCAGCAAGTCCCAGGCTCGCTTGCAATAGACCGGCGCCCGCCACGTCAGCCGACTCCCGCAGGCTGCGGCTGCCTAAGCGGCAGAAGCACGGCAAAGAAAACGGGAATAGCCAGGAGATAAGCGCATCCGCTGATGATGAGTACGGCTGCCAAGCCGAAGGAGGTCGCGATGATCGGAACGAGGGCGGCGCCGATCACCGAGAAACAGCCATTGATGCCCCATGCCCATAGGAACATGTGATCCTTTCCGAGACGTGCAAGCGACGTCATCGCCGTCGGCATCGGAAAGCCCATTAAAAACGATGGCGGGAAAATGAGCATGAAGCAGCAGAGGAGACGCCAGCCATAAGGAAACGTACCGATCCAATCGAGCACGCGATCGAGATACAGCCCGTAAGCTATCAGCAATGCACCGATTGCGACGAAAATCACCGGCATAACGGCGCGGGCGCGGTCCAGAAAACGCTCGGAGACGAGGCTTCCCAATCCCGACGAAACGAGCATGCCCGTGATCAGCAAGGATGCGGACACGATCGGATTGCTCAAGGCTAAAACGAAATCGGAAATCAAACCGACCTCGACCATGATGTAGCCCAGCCCGAGACAGGCAAAATAGATGATAGTTCGAAACTTTCCCGGATTGTGGCTGAAGATCGTGCGCCAGCCGAAAATCAACGGCAAAAGCACCAGCGACAGTGCTGCAAGACACGCGATACCGAGCGTCGCCCACAGAAGAAGATAACCCCACTCGTCCTGCAATATCTCTAACCGATCGGTAACGCTCGGCAGATCCTTGGTCTTCACATAGGCCGCGAAATAAGGCCGATTGTTCGTTAGCGCACGCGTATCAAACACATAGCGCTCGGCAATCTCGCGCCAACCGCCGTTGATGAGGTAGTGCCAGGCAAGCTGCCCCATGGTCGTTGCGGGAACGACGGAGCTTGCGGGCTTTTCCGGCGGCGGCTCGCGCGGCTCGCCATCCGGATTTGCAGCCGACGGGCCGTCGGGCGGTGCGATGTCGCTGTTGTCGCCCGACTGTCCATCGGAGAAAACCTGGCTCCTGTAGTCGTCGAGGACGGTATCCGTCTGCGTTTTGTCGAAGTTGAATCCGGGGAAATATATTTCGTCAAACGACATTGCGCGCGTATGCGCGCGAAGCTTCTGGATTTCCTCGGCGCTGAAACCACCGCTCTTGTAAAGCACCGTCGCGGTCGAAAGGTAGCTTGCCGCGACAAAAAAACTGTCGGCGGTGCGAGGTGCGTCGATGGCGCGGGCCGCAGCGACCATGGTGGCGTAAAGCTTCAAAACCGATTTCGGCGGCTCTTCCTTGTTCCAAAGGGTCACGGAAAGAATACCGCCATCCTTCAGTGTGCGCATGTAATTCGACATCGCTTCGCGCGTGTAGGAAAATTTTTCGACGATGGCGAAACCGCCGGGGCTCGACAATCCCGCGGAATCGGCAAGACTCAAATCGATGACGTCGTAGCGATTTTTCGTGTAGGCGAGATAGAGGCGGCCGTCGTAATCAATGACGGTGAGCTTCGGGTTGTTGAGAATGTCGCCGGTGAAATTGCGTAACCCCCTGTCGGTGCGAAAGGCGCCAAGCACCGCCCGGTTTCCTTCGGCAACGGTGACGCTCTTCGAATTCATCCGCAGCGCGATTGTGGTCGAAATGCCGCCGCCGAACTGGATGACAAACGTGTCCGGATTGTTCTTCAGCAGATACGGGTAGTACATCGGCAGGTAACGAAAATATGCGGTCTGGTCCGGCGGCAAATTCCGGATAATTCCGCTCGGTCGCTCGCCGTCGATATAGAGGCCGAGATAGGCGTTGGCGGTCATCGTCGGCAGGTTGAACGCCGCATTGTCGGAAAGACCCGGCGCGAAATGAAGATATGAGCTCGAATAAATTTCGAGATATCCAAAGGGGGAAACATTCTCATAGACGCGCTTGGCGTCCGGAAATTTCCGGGCATAGGAGACGCCCTTGTAATCCGAAACAGAGAGCTTCCGGATGTCGAGAAATCCGGGCAACGCGAAGTGCGCGCCGATGGACAAAACTGCGGCGGCCGAAAGCAAAACAATTCCGGGCAAACTTCCAAGAGCGACAAACCACAACACGCTCCCCACGAACCAGAGCAGAAGCGGGACGACGATCAGATTTTCCGGTTCGAAGAAATACATGGCCGCTAGAAAAAGCAGCCCGCACAATCCTGACCCCAAAAGATCGGCAAAGTAAACGCGGCCAAAAACCTTGTGTGCTTTCAGAAACACGATACCGAGAAAAAACGCCCCTGCGAGAAACGGAAACATGTAGAGAACGAAGTTAGCGGCGAGCCGCCATTTCTGAGTAGGGTCGGAAATAATAAAAATCGCATTGAACGGCAGTTGCTGCGCGACGAGATTCGACGCCACCATGAGCGGTCCGAAAAGCATCAATGCCGATGCTGCGACGCCCTGCCAGCGCCGCTCGAACCAATCCTTTCGGATGCACATCACCGCGCTTGTGAGACCGAATCCGAGCATCGCGAGGCTCACAACCAGCGAGCCGAAATGGGCCCAGCTTCCGACCGAAAAGATCCGCATGATGCAAATCTGCAGCGCGATCACTGCACCTGCGATCAAGCCGACCGACAGATAGAGCGCCGGCGTCGGCCTGACATCGAGATCGAGTTCAATCGGCAGAGGATTGGCCAGATTCATCGGGAGCCCTCGGCCGCGTATCGGGTCACTTATTATGTGTGCCTGAAATCATGTTGCCGTCGAGCTTGGTGAACGCCACGAACGGAACGACCTTGCCGTTATAAATGTCCGATCGCGCCACATTGATCGTGCCGTCGGCGGCCCGGTCCTTTATGACTTTGAGAACGCGCTGGGCGCCCGGCGGTCCGACTGGGATCACCATGACCCCGCCTGGTGCCAGCTGCTGCAATAACGGCGGCGGAATATGATCGATGCCGCAAGTGACAATGATCTTGTCGAAGGGTGCCGCTTCTTCCCATCCGTAATAACCATCCGCGTTCTTGGTCGAAATCGATTTGAATTCGCTATAGCCGCGCGAGATCAGCGAATCGTAGACGCCACGCGTTCGCTCCGCTAGCGGCTTGATGATTTCGATCGTCCAGACCTTGTCGGTGAGATTGGCGAGATAAGCAGATTGATAGCCGGAGCCGGTGCCGATTTCGAGAACCTTCTCGCCGAGCTTCACGTCGATTGTGCTGGTCATTCTGCTGACCAGATGCGGCCCCGAGATCGTGACACCGAAGCCGATGTCGAGAAAATCGTGCTCGTAGGCGCGCGATAGATTTTGCTTGAGGACGAATTCCTCGCGCGGCGTGAAGAGAAACGCCCGCATGTTGCGCTTTTCCCACAAATCCTTGTTTCTGAGCAGCGCTTCATAACGGCTCCAGCGCTGACTCAAATATTTAGCTTCCTCGCCGCGGTTCGTTTGCATCCAGCCCACGAAAGATTCGCGGCTGTTCGTGGGGGCTGAAATATCCCAACTGTAGGGTTTGGAAACGTTCGCCGGCAAATTGTCTGGAATAAGCCCGACGGCTAAAGCGCCCGCCGTGCCGAGGAGAAAATTGCGCCGGTCCAAATGCCCCTCCCGATTCCCGAATCAAGATGACTGGAGCCTAGCGCCCGAATCAAGGTTCACAATCAAGAAAGATCGTGGCTTTACCGAGCACAATCCTGTCCGGCGGACTCGGATGAGGTTTTTCAGGAAGGGCTAGGTCGGCTTATCGGTTGTGTGTCCCCTTGATGACCTCGCCATCAAGCTTGGTGAAGGGAACGAAGGGGACGATCTTGTTGTAGACGTTGGAGCGCGCGACCTTGATGGAGTTATCGGGCAATTGCTGCTTCACCACCTTCAGGATCCACTGGGCTCCGGGTGGACCGACAGGAATAACCATGATGCCGTTTGGCTTCAGCTGGCTGAGCAGCGGCGGCGGGATGTGATCGATGCCGCAAGTGACGATGATCTTGTCGAAGGGAGCGGCTTCTTCCCAGCCGTAATAACCGTCGGCATTCTTCGACGTGATCGATTTATACTCGGTATATCCCCGCGCGATGAGATTGTCGTAAACACCACGCGTACGGGCGGCGAGCGGCTTGATAATCTCGATCGACCAGACCTTGTCTGTAAGGTTGGCGAGATAAGCCGACTGGTAGCCGGAGCCGGTGCCGATCTCGAGCACCTTCTCTCCGGGCTGCACGTCAATGGTGCTCGTCATGCGGCTGACGACGAGCGGGCCCGAGATCGTCACGCCGAAACCGATGTCGAGAAAGTCCCGCTCGTAGGAGCGGGAGATATCCCGCTTCATCACGAATTCGTCGCGGGGGGTGAGCAGGAATGCCCGCCCGTTTCTCGCGTTCGCGAAGTCGCGGTTGGCGAGCAGGAACAGGTATCGGTCCCAACGCATCGTGAGGATTTTCGGATCCTCGCCGCGGTTCATTTTCATCCAGTTGATAAATGTCTCGCGGTTAGTCGTCGGCGGCGACATATCCCAGCTGTAAGGAGTGGGGACATCCGCTCGTGCAAAGCGAGGCAAGGTCGCGACGGCCGTGAGCGCCGCCCCCCCCATCATAAAATCGCGTCGCTTCATTTTGTCTCCCGAAGCATGAATCAACGTAGAGCAATCGAAGCTATCAAGAACGGCGATCTGAACCTAATTGAGGCACGAATAGACCGCCCATCTTTTGGGCGGCTGGCAGGCATTACGGCCGGTCGGTGGTATCCCCAGATGTGCGTCGAAGCTGCGCTTGCCCCGATGCGAAGCGATACATAGTCTGACAGCACTTTCATTAGGAGCCGTTGAATGGACGCAACGAACGCGTCGAAATCAGAGACGGCGAATAACCTTTCGCCGCGCGGCGAGCTGTCCATTCGAACGCTCGCGATGCCCGCCGACACCAATCAGAACGGCGATATCTTCGGCGGCTGGCTGCTCGGCCAAATGGACGTCGGCGGCGGCATTTTTTCGTCGAAGGTTGCGGACGGCCGCACGGTAACGGTCGCTGTTGACGGCATGACCTTCCGAAAGCCGGTCTACGTCGGCGATGTGGTTTCGGTCTATGCGGATCTGATCCGGATCGGCACGACCTCAATTACCGTGCATGTCGAGGCATGGGTCATGCGCCGGAACGAATCCGATCTTCTGCAGGTAACGGAAGGAAATTTCACGTACGTCGCGGTCGACGACAATAATCGGCCGCGCGCGGTCAGAGGCGCAGCGAAGGCATAACACCTATTCGCTGAGCGCGATCACGTAACGAAAAGGTGCAACCTTTCGCTCTGATTGGCTGTTATCATCAGTTGAACGCGTTCGGCGACACTACGTCTTTGCGAGATGTCCCATGAATATTTCCGTCTGGCGGCGCGAATATTTGAGCCGGCCCATTTTTAAATGGGCGAAAAAAGCCCTGCCCACGATGTCGAATACGGAGCGCGAAGCGCTCGAGGCCGGAGACGTTTGGTGGGACGCCGAGTTGTTCACCGGCAACCCGGATTGGTCGAAGCTGCTTGCGACGCCGACAGCGAAACTGACGGCGGAAGAACGGGCGTTTCTCGACGGCCCCGTCGAAGAACTTTGCGCGATGCTCGACGACTGGAAGATAAATTGGGAGCTGCGCGATTTGCCGCCTGAAGCCTGGGACTTCATCAAGAAACGCGGCTTTTGGGGAATGATCATCCCGAAGGAATACGGAGGGCTGGGCTTTTCCGCCTTCGGGCATTCGGAAGTTATCCGAAAATTATCGAGCCGTTCGGTCACGGCGGCGGTCACCGTGATGGTGCCGAACTCGCTCGGACCCGGTGAACTCCTGATGCGTTTTGGCACTGAGGAGCAGCGCAAGTACTGGCTGCCGCGCCTTGCGAACGGCAGCGAAATTCCCTGCTTTGGCCTGACGAGTCCTGAGGCCGGCTCCGACGCCGCTTCCATGATCGACAAGGGCATTGTCTGCCGCGACAACAGCGGTAACCGCGAAATCGGTATCCGGCTGAATTGGCATAAGCGCTACATCACACTTGGTCCGGTCGCGACGGTTCTGGGCCTTGCCTTCAAACTTTACGATCCCGATCACATTCTCGGAAAAGAAGAAGATCTTGGCATCACACTCGCGCTCGTGCCGGCGAAAACCCCCGGTGTTGATATCGGCCAACGCCATCTACCCGCGTTTCAGGTTTTTCAAAACGGTCCGAATTGGGGCCGCGACGTATTCATCCCGCTCGACAATATTATCGGCGGCGCCGAACGCGTGGGGCAAGGATGGAAAATGCTGATGAGCGCGTTGGCTGCCGGACGCGGGATCTCGCTGCCGTCGCAATCGGCTGCCGGCACGGCCTATACCGCGCGCGCCTCCGGAGCTTACGCGCGTGTTCGCGAGCAGTTTCATGTTCCGATCGGAAAATTCGAGGGCATTCAGGAGGCACTTGGGCGGCTTGCGGGCTCCGCCTATCTTATCGACGGCGCGCGGCGTTTGACTTGTGCCGGCCTCGATCAGGGCCATCATCCGGCGGTGATTTCGGGAATTATGAAATTGCACGCGACCGAACGCATGCGTTCGTCGATGAACGACGCCATGGATATTCACGGCGGCAAGGGGATTATCGACGGGCCGCACAATTATCTCGGCAATCTCTATCGCTCGGTGCCGATCGGCATCACGGTCGAAGGAGCGAATATCCTGACACGCAATCTCATCGTATTCGGACAGGGAGCGATCCGCGCACATCCTTACCTTCTGAAAGAGATGAACGCGCTCACGGAGCCGGATCAAGAAAAGGCGCTCACACTTTTTGAAGATGCGTTCTGGAAGCACGTCGGACATAGCGCACTCACGTTTCTACGCGCGTGGTGGCGAAGCTGGACCGGTGGGCTCGTCGCGCCTGCTCCGGACGCGGGGTCCGCGACCAAATTCTACCGCCAACTTTCCCGTTATGCCGCCTGTTTCGCCTTTACGTCGGATATGGCGTTGCTGACGATGGGAGGCGCCTTGAAGCGCAAGGAAATGATCTCTGCGCGGCTCGGCGACATTCTGTCCGAGCTTTATCTACTCACCGGTGCGCTCAAGCGCTGGGAAGACGAGGGTCGCCTGGATGAGGATCTTCCGCTGCTTTCTTGGTGTGTTGCGAGCGGATTAAAAACGATCGATTCGCGTTTCCAAGAAGTATTCGCCAATTTCCCGAACCGCGTCGTGGCGTTGCTACTGAAATTCATCGTGCAGCCCTTAGGCATTCGACATCACGGTCCTCGCGACGAACTGACAAGACAGTGCGCAGAAATTCTGATGGAGCCATCCGAAGCGCGCGAGCGACTGACGCCGGGACTCTATATCGGCGATGGAGACGATGGCCTCGCACGCCTTGAACGCGCATTCAAAGCGGTCACCTCTGCCGAGCCGATCACGAAGAAAATGCATGACGCTAAAATCCGCGACTGGCGCGAGGCCAAGGAAAAAGGCGTAATCAGCGAAACCGAAGCGAAGCAGATGGAAGCGGTCGCGGCCGCCGTTTCGAAAACCATCGACGTCGACGACTTCGCGGCCGAGGATTTGTTGCCCGCGGGCGGCATCAAGACCGGCAAGCGCGGGCAGGCCGGTGCCGCGCCCACGGCGAAAGCGAGCTAAGGTATGCGCCCGGTCTACATCATCGACGGAAGCCGCACACCGTTTCTGAAAGCGCGCAGCGGGCCGGGCCCGTTCACGCCGGTCGATCTCGCCGTGCAATGCGGCCGGCCGTTGCTGCTGCGTCAGCCATTCAAGCCCGACGCGTTCGATCAGGTCATCCTCGGTTGCGTCAATGTGATTGCCGATGAGATGAATCCGGCGCGCGTCGCGGCCCTTCGCCTCGGCATGGGCGAGCGGATGCCGGCTTTCACAGTGCAGATTAATTGCGGCTCCGGCATGCAATCGATTGACACGGCCTACCGCTATATCCAGGACGGCATTTCAGATCTCGTGCTTGCGGGCGGCACCGAAGCGCTGAGTTATGCGCCGCTCGTATTCCGCCGGAGCGGGGTGGAATGGTTCGGCCGTATGTTCACCGCAAAGACGATCTGGGAGCGGATTGCGAATATCTTCACGCTGCGGCCCTCGTTTTTTTCACCGATCATCGGACTTGAACGCGGCCTGACAGACCCGGTGGTCGATCTGAACATGGGCCAGACCGCCGAAGTGGTCGCGAAACTTTTCAATATTTCGCGCGAACAGGCGGATACTTACGCCGTGGAAAGTCACAAACGCCTCGCGAATGCGCAGGACAAAAACTGGCTTGCGGACGAAGTCGAGCCCGCTTTCGACCGCAGCGGTAAAGTCTACACAAAGGACGACGGCGTTCGGCCGGATTCGAGTGTCGAAAAACTTGCGACGCTCAAACCCGCCTTCGAGCGGCCTTGGGGCAAGGTCACGCCCGGCAACAGCTCGCAAATCACCGATGGCGCTTCGTGGGTTATTCTCGCTTCCGATGACGCGGTGAAAAAGCACGGGCTGAAACCCAAAGCCGTCATCGCCGACAGCCAATGGGCGGCACTCGATCCGTCGATCATGGGCCTCGGGCCCGTGATGTCGGCGACAGAAATCTTGAAGCGCCGGAAACTTTCGCTGAAGGACATTGAACTCTGGGAATTGAACGAGGCCTTTGCGGCGCAAGTGCTCGGATGCCTGGCCGCCTGGGAAGACGAGAAATTCTGCCGCGAAGTACTCGGCCTCGATGCTGCAGCAGGCAAGATCGATCGCGCCCGTCTCAATGTTGATGGCGGGGCGATCAGCATGGGTCATCCGGTCGGTACCAGCGGCAACCGTATCGTGCTGCATCTCGTGAATGCGATGAAACGGCTCGGCCTGAAACGCGGGATCGCAACCGAGTGCATCGGTGGCGGGCAGGGCGGCGCGATGCTGATCGAGATGGTGTGACGCGATGAAAAGCAAAATTCGCGGCGTACTCAAGGATCGCGAGCTTGAGCTTGGCCCCAATTCCGCACCCACAGCGGGATTCAATCATTGGCGTTACGGCAAAGACGAAGAAGGCGTCGGCTGGCTGATCGCCGACCGCAAGGGATCGAGCGCGAACACGCTTTCGGAGGAAGTTCTGCTTGAGCTCGATCGGATGCTCGATCGGATCGAGAAGGATCCGCCCAAGGGACTCGTCGTTCGCTCGTCGAAGCCCTCCGGTTTTATTGCGGGCGCCGATGTTTCCGAATTCGTGGGCGCCAAGGATGAAAGCGAAATCGAGCACCGCATTTCCGACGCCCATGAGGTGATCGACCGCCTTGAGGCATTGCCGCTTACGACTGTCGCGGTCATTCACGGTTTTTGTCTCGGTGGCGGGCTCGAAGTCGCGCTCGCCTGTAAGCGACGGATCGCGATCGAAGGCGCCAGTTTCGGTTTCCCCGAAGTGATGCTCGGTTTGCATCCGGGCCTGGGCGGAACCGCGCGCACGCCGCACCTGATCAATCCCGTGCAAGCGATGACCATGATGCTCACCGGAAAATCGCTTGACGCCCGTAAAGCGAAAGCGACGGGTCTTGTCGACGCGGTGACGGAAGAGCGCCATGTGAAAAATGCCGTTCGCGCTGCGGTTTCCGGCGATCTGAAAACGGCGAAGCCCGGCATATTGATACCACTCCTGAACAGTGCGCTTGCCCGGCCGTTTCTGGCCTCACGCATGCGTTCGGAGGCGCGGAAGAGCGCCGATCCCGGGCATTATCCCGCGCCTTATGCGTTGATTGATCTTTGGGAGAAAAGCGGTGGCAGCAGAGCTGCGATGCTGGACGGCGAGATCAAGTCCTTCGCGCGCCTTGTCGTTTCTGAAACCGCGCAAAATTTGATCCGGGTATTTTTCCTGCGCGACCAGTTGAAGAAAATCGCCGGAGAACCGCAGAATATCGGCCACGTCCACGTCATCGGTGCCGGCGCCATGGGCGGCGACATCGCTGCGTGGTGTGCGCGCGAGGGAATTGTCGCGACACTCGCGGATATGAAAGCCGAGCCTATCGGTGGTGCAATCAAACGCGCGTCCGACCTTTTCAAGAAAATACTGAAGAGAAACATCGATCAGCGCGACGCGCTCGACCGGCTAGTGCCCGATCTGAAGAGCGATGGTGTCAGCAGCGCCGATATCGTGATTGAAGCGGTGCCCGAGAAAATCGAGATCAAGCACAAAGTCTACGCAGTGATCGAGCCGAGAATGAAGGAAGGTGCTATTCTTGCCACGAACACCTCCAGCATTCCGCTCGAACAGCTCCGCGACGGCCTGAAGAAGCCGGAGCGGCTCGTGGGGCTGCACTTCTTCAATCCAGTGTCGCGCATGATGACCGTCGAGGTCGTGAGCCACGATCGTGCCGACCAGGCGGTGCTGGCGATGGCACGCAGCTTCGTCGGACAAATCGACCGTCTGCCCGTGCCGGTGAAAAGCTCGCCTGGTTTTCTCGTCAATCGCGCACTCACGCCTTACATGATCGAGGCGATGGTCATGATCGACGAGGGCGTGCAGAAGGAAACCATCGACAAGGCGGCGGAAAAATTCGGCATGCCGATGGGGCCGATCGAGCTTGCAGATCAAGTCGGGCTCGATATCTGCCTCGACGTCGCCGATATGCTGAAAAAGAATCTCAAGCGCGAACAGCCTGATGCCCCGCAATGGTTGCGCGACAAGGTCGCGAACAAGGAACTCGGCCGCAAAACCGGCAAGGGGTTCTATGAGTGGAAGAACGGCAAGGCGGAAAAGTCCGGTACCGCGCCTGATCCCACACCCGAAATGACAGACCGTCTGATCCTGCCGTTGCTCGACGTTTGTGTCGGTGCGTTACGCGAGGGCGTGGTCGATAACGCCGACGTGGTCGATGGTGCGATGATTTTTGGAACGGGTTTTGCGCCTTTCCGCGGCGGCCCGCTGCACTACGCAAAGGCGCGCGGCATCGGCAATGTCGTATCGACCCTGCAGGGCCTTTCGGAGAAATACGGCAAGCGCTTTTCGCCGGATCCCGGCTGGGATCAACTGAAAAAGCGCGCATGAGCAGCTCGCCTCGTACATTTTCGGATCCGGACCAGATCGCGGAAGAAATCATCCGCGATGTCGGAAAGAAAATCGTACTCGGCCTGCCCCTTGGCCTTGGCAAAGCGAACAACATCGCGAATGCCCTCTATCGCCGCGCCGCCGCCGATTCCTCGATTTCGCTGACGATTGTCACCGCGCTCACCCTCGAAAAGCCGCGCTATTCGAACGCTTTGGAGCGGCGTTTTCTGGAACCGGTGATCGAGCGGCTGTTCGGCGGCTATCCTGCCCTTGAATACGCCAAGGCCATCCGTGCGGGCACATTGCCGCCGAACATTCAGGTGAGCGAATTTTTTATTCTGGCGGGTGGCTGGCTTGGCGTTCCGTATGCGCAGCAGCATTACATCTCCGCTAATTACACGCATGCTTATCGCTACGTGATCGAGCGCGGCATCAATGTCATCGCGCAACTCGTTGCCAAGCGAGTCCGCGTCGTCGACGGCAAGACGCGCTATAGCCTGAGCTGCAACACGGATCTCACCCTTGATTTGCTGGCCGCGCAAACGGCCGGTGAGGCGAAATTCAAGCTGGTCGCCGAGGTAAATTCCGAACTTCCGTTCATGCCGGGTGAGGGCGATCTGCCTGCGGAAGCGTTCAGCTACGTGCTGGAAAGCAAAACCACGGATTTTCCGTTATTCGCACCGCCTTACGAACCCATCGGCGACAGCGGCTACGCGATCGGACTTCACGCGGCGCGTCTCGTCTCTGACGGCGGCACGTTACAAATCGGCATAGGCCAGGAAGGCGATGCTGCAACGCAGAGCCTTATCCTTCGCCACAAGGACAATGCGACCTTCCGGGAGATTCTCGCGCGGCTCGATGGCGGCCGTCCCGCGCCCGCATTGGACGAACGTGATCAGTTTAAGCATGGGCTCTACGGCATGAGCGAGATGCTCGTTTCCTCTTTTCTTGAACTCATCAAGGCTGGGGTTGTGAAACGCGAGGCCGGGGGAAAAATCCTTCACGCTGCTTTTTTTCTCGGGCCGAAAGGATTCTACCGTGCGCTGCGCGAGATGGATCCTGTATTACTCTCCAAAATCGAAATGACTCCGGTTTCGTTCACCAACGAGCTTTTTGGCGGCGAGGAAATAAAGAAGAGTCAGCGTGCGAAAGCCCGCTTCATCAACAATGCAATGATGGCGACACTAATGGGGGCCGCCATTTCCGACGGGCTCGAAGACGGCCGCGTCGTCAGCGGTGTCGGCGGCCAATATAATTTCGTGGCGCAGGCTTTTGCTTTGCCTGACGCGCGTTCGATCCTCACTTTGAATTCGACGCGTGGCGCCGGCCGAAAAACCATGTCGAACATTCGCTGGAGCTACGGCCACACCACGATCCCACGGCACCTGCGCGATATTTTCGTGTCGGAGTACGGTGTCGCCGATCTGCGCGGAAAAACGGATGAGGAAACGATCGCGGCGATGCTATCGATTGCCGACTCGCACTTTCAGTCGGAGTTGGTTCGGAAAGCGAAGGATGCGGGCAAGCTGCCGAAGAACTTCGAGATTCCGACGGGCTATCGTGAAAATACGCCCGAACGGATCGAGCGCGCGCTCAAGCCATACCGCGAAAGCGGCGTGCTCCCGGCGTTTCCATTCGGCACGGATTTTGACGAAACCGAACAGCGCTTGGTTCCGGCGTTACAAAAACTGAAAGACGCGTCGGGCGGCTCGCCCTTGCAACTGCTCTTACTTCTATGGAGAGGGAGCGGCGCACTCTCCAACGCAGACCACGACGCGTTGAAGCGCATGGCGCTGGATCAGCCACAAAGCTTCGCGGATCGTCTCTATGCCCGGCTGCTGAAGGGCGCGCTTCTAAGCGCGTAATATTTGCTCCCGCCGTGTGTGACTATCGCGCGGGTTATCAGTAAGATAATCAATAAGATAACAGAAGGCGCGTTTCGCTCACGCGCCCGGTGCTCGCATCCAAGGGGCAATTCGTGACGGACTCCAGTTCCAAATACGGTCTCGGCCGCGGCCTGACGAATTATGGTGACGCGGGTTTCAGCATTTACCTGCGGCGCTCCTTTGCAAGTTCGATGGGATATAGCCGCGAAATGCTGGAGCGCCCGGTGGTTGGGATCTGTCACTCGGCGAGCGGCTTCAATAATTGTCACCGGCACGTCCCGGAACTAGTCGAAGCGGTCAAGCGCGGCGTTCTCGCAGCGGGTGGGTTGCCCATCGACTTTCCCACAATTTCGCTCGGCGAGGTCTATCTAGTTCCGACCAGTTTGAAATTTCGCAATCTGATGTCGATGGACGTGGAAGAAATGATTCGCGCCCAACCGATGGGCTCGGTTGTCACCGTCGGCGGATGCGACAAGACCGTCCCCGCGCAACTCATGGGGCTCGCCTCGGCCGATCTTCCAGGCGTGCAGCTCGTAACAGGGCCGATGTCGACAAGCCGCTACAAGGGCGAGCGGTTAGGTGCCTGCACCGATTGTCGCCGTTTCTGGGCACGCTATCGCGCCGGAGAAATTTCCGCGGAAGAAATCGAAGCGGTCGAAGGCCGCCTCGCGACAACTTCAGGCACCTGCGCCGTCATGGGCACGGCAAGCACGATGGCGTCGATCGCTGAAGCGCTCGGCATGATGCCGGCGGGTGCAGCAGCTGTGCCGTCGGCGGACGCCGAACGTTTGCGGATCGCCGAGGAAAGCGGGCGGTTGGCCATGGAATTGATGAAAACCGATCGCCGTCCGAGTAAGATCATGACCCCAAAGGCAGTCGAAAATGCTTTGCGCGTGCTGCTCGCGATCGGCGGCTCAACCAACGCGATCATTCATCTGGCCGCGATAGCAGGCCGCCTTGGCATAACGTTTGACTTAAAAAAACTGAACGAGCTTTCAGAAACGACGCCGGTGCTCGTCGATCTCAAACCGACAGGCTTGCACTACATGGAAGACCTTGCCGCAGCGGGTGGAATCCCTGCGGTGATGCGCGAATTGCGCGATCTTCTGCATCTGGACTGCATCACTGTGACCGGCGAGACCGTCGGACAACGTATCGATACTTGGCACGAATGGGTCGACCGCGGCGTCATCCGCGCGGCGAATGAACCGCTGCAGCCGAAAGGGGGGCTCGTTGCACTGTTCGGCAGTCTTGCGCCCATGGGCGCGATCATCAAACGTTCCGCCGCCGACCCGAAGCTTTTCGAGAAGGAAGCGAAAGCTGTGGTGTTCTCCGGACTCGAAGACCTTGCCGCGCGTATCGACGATCCAGGCTTGAACGTATCGGCCGACGACGTGCTCGTGCTGAAAGGCGCCGGGCCAATGAGCGACGTCTGCATGCCGGAAGCAGGCTATTTGCCGATTCCGAAAAAACTGGCGCAAACGGGCGTCAAGGACATGCTGCGGATTTCCGACGCGAGGATGAGCGGCACTGCATTCGGCACGATCGTGCTGCATGTTTCGCCAGACGCAGCATCCGGCGGGCCGCTGGCGTATGTGGAAACCGGCGACCGCATACGGCTCAGCGTCAAAAACAAGCAGCTCGATCTCCTGGTGAGCGAAGAAGATATGGCGCGCCGAAAGAAATCCACGAAAGTGCGCCCCGCGAAGGCACTGCGCGGCCACGACTGGCTTTATCGCAATTTCGTAACGCAGGCCGAGGAAGGCTGC